>Ga0164243_10003427_pt1 | contig 25407 bp, 22 predicted proteins | sample OricompcompostOP_FD_108781 | JGI IMG/M metagenome (GOLD analysis project Ga0164243, IMG submission 108781) | Organic Plus compost microbial communities from Emeryville, California, USA - Original compost - Organic plus compost (OP) | ecosystem: Engineered > Solid waste > Mixed feedstock >...
ATCCTGATGCTGCGGTTCTTCGGCAACATGACGCAGACCCAGATCGCCGACCGGGTGGGCATCTCGCAGATGCACGTGTCGCGCCTGCTCGCGCAGACCCTGCAGCATCTGCGGGAGAAGCTCGTGGACGAGCAGTGACCGCGGTTTCGCCGCGCGCACGCGGGGGTAGCCGGACACCGGACCCACCACATTCTGCAGAGGGGCGGACCGGACGTGACCGAGCACAAGGACGCCAAACACGAGCAACTCGACGCCGCGCGGGTTGATCCGCGCGAGGGCTACCTCACGACACAGCAGGGCGTGCGGGTCGATCACACCGACGACTCGCTGAGCGCCGGCGAGCGCGGGCCCACCCTGCTGGAGGACTTCCACGCCAGGGAGAAGATCACACATTTCGACCACGAGCGCATTCCCGAACGCGTGGTGCACGCCCGTGGCGCGGGCGCCTACGGCTACTTCCAGGCCTACGACAACTCGCTGGCCGACTACACCACCGCCGAGTTCCTCACCAGCGGTGAGCAGATCCCGGTCTTCGTGCGGTTCTCCACCGTGGCGGGTTCGCGTGGTTCGGCCGACACGGTGCGCGACGTGCGTGGTTTCGCGACGAAGTTCTACACCCGCCAGGGCAACTACGATCTGGTGGGCAACAACATGCCGGTGTTCTTCATCCAGGACGGCATCAAGTTCCCCGATTTCGTGCACGCGGTGAAACCCGAACCGGACAACGAGATCCCGCAGGCGCAGTCCGCGCACGACACGTTCTGGGATTTCGTCTCGCTGCAGCCGGAGTCGCTGCACATGGTGCTGTGGCTGATGTCCGACCGCGCGCTGCCGCGAAGCTACCGGATGATGCAGGGCTTCGGTGTGCACACCTTCCGGCTGGTCAACGCCGAGGGCCTTGGCACGTTCGTCAAGTTCCACTGGAAACCCGTGCTGGGCACGCATTCGCTGGTGTGGGACGAATGCCAGAAGATCGCCGGCAAGGATCCGGACTTCAACCGGCGCGATCTGTGGGACTGCATCGAATCCGGGCAGTTCCCGGAGTGGGAACTCGGTGTGCAGCTGGTGCCCGAAGCCGAGGAACACTCGTTCGACTTCGACCTGCTGGACCCGACGAAGATCATCCCGGAGGAGCAGGTCCCGGTGCGGCCGGTCGGCCGCATGGTGCTCAACCGCAACCCGGAGAACTTCTTCGCCGAGACCGAGCAGATCGCGTTCCACACCGCGAACGTGGTGCCGGGCATCGACTTCACCAACGACCCGCTGCTGCAGGCCCGCAACTTCTCCTATCTGGACACCCAGCTGATCCGGCTCGGCGGGCCGAACTTCGCGCAGATCCCGGTGAACCGGCCGATCGCCGACGTGCACCACAACCAGCGGGACGGCTACGGCCAGCAGCAAATCCACAAGGGACGGACGAGCTACTTCAAGAACAGCATCAGTGGCGGCTGCCCGGCGCTCGCGGACGCCGATGTGTTCCGGCACTACACCGAGCGGGTCGACGGCGAGAAGATCCGCAAGCGCAGCGAGAGCTTCCGCGAGTTCTACAGCCAGGCCACGCTGTTCTGGAACAGTATGTCCGATGTGGAGCGTGAGCACATCGTCTCGGCGTTCCGGTTCGAGCTGGGCAAGGTGGTGGACAAGGAAATCCGGGCCAGGACGGTCACCGAGCTCAACCACGTCGACCACGAGCTGGCGACCCGTGTCGCGGCGGGCATCGGCGTCACACCGCCGGCCGCGGCGACGACGCCGAACCACGGGCGCACGTCGCCCGCGCTGTCCCAGCTCAACGCGCCGATGAACAAGATCGACACGAGGAAGGTCGCCGTGCTCGTCGCCGACGGCACGGACGCGGTCGGCGCACGGCGTCTCGTGGACGAGCTGACCAAGAAGGGCGCGATCGTCGAACTGCTCGCCCCCGCCGAGGGCGAACTGCGGCCCGGCAGTTCGGGCGGGGACCCGCTGACGGCGGATCGCCAGCTGAACACGATGGCCTCGGTGCTCTACGACGCGGTGGCCGTGCCGTGTGGCCCGGAGGCCATGCGGACGCTCGGCGGCGACGGGTACGCCGTGCATTTCGTGGCCGAGGCCTACAAGCACGCGAAGCCGGTGGCCGCGTTCGGCGCCGGGGTCGACCTGCTGCGCAAGGCGGGCGTGACCGAGCGCGCCGCGGAGGGCGAGCAGGTGAGCGGGGACCACGGCGTGATCACGTCGGCGGCGGCCGAGCAGTCGCTGCCCGCCGAGTTCTTCGACACCTTCGCCGACGCCATCGCCGAGCACCGCGTCTGGGACCGGAAGACGGATTCGGTGCCGGCGTAAGGAGAACACTGATGACAGGCTTCTTTCCCGGGGCAGGCGGCCCCAGCCCGTTCGACCAGTTCCTCGCCCAGTTCTTCGGCAGCGCGATGCCGCCGCGGCGGCAGTCGGTCGACATCACCCGGCTGCTGACCGACCAGGCCCGCGAGCTGGTGTCGGCGGCGGCGCGCAAGGCCGCCGAACAGGGCAGGGACGACGTCGACACCGAACAGCTGCTGTGGGCGGCGACCCAGCTGCCGGCGACGCGGCAGCTGCTGGAGCACGCGGGCGCGAAACCGGACGAGATCGCCCGCGAGATCGAGGGGATGGAGCGTGCCGGCGAGCACAGCACGCCCTCCTCCCTCGCACCGGGGGCGAAACGCACGCTGATGGACGCGCACGGCATCGCGCGCGGCATGGGCTCGTCCTACATCGGCCCGCAGCACCTGCTGCTGGCGCTCGCGGTGAATCCGCAGGCGCGGGCGGGCCGGATCCTCGCGCAGGCCGGGGTGAGCCCGGAGTCGATGCAGAGCGCGAGCCCGCAGCCCGCCCGGCCGCAGCAGCAACAGCAGCGCAGCGAGACGCCGACGCTGGATCAGTACGGGCGCGATCTGACCGCGCAGGCCCGCGAGGGCGGCATCGACCCGGTGGTCGGCCGGGACGAGGAGATCGAGCAGACCGTCGAGGTGCTTTCCCGGCGTACCAAGAACAATCCGGTGCTCATCGGTGAGGCGGGGGTCGGCAAGACGGCCATCGTGGAGGGACTGGCCCAGCGGATCGCGGACGGCGACGTGCCCGACATCCTGGCCGGCCGCCGGGTCGTGCAGCTGGATCTCACCGCGATGGTCGCCGGCACCCGCTACCGCGGCGACTTCGAGGAGCGGATGACCAATCTGCTCACCGAGATCCGCGAGCACCGCGACGATCTGGTCGTGTTCATCGACGAACTGCACACGGTCGTCGGCGCCGGGTCCTCGGAGGGCTCGATGGGCGCGGGCAACATGCTCAAACCCGCGCTCTCCCGCGGTGAGCTGCACGTCGTCGGTGCGACCACATTGGACGAGTACCGGGAGAACATCGAACACGATCCCGCGCTGGAGCGCCGGTTCCAGCCGATCCTGGTGCCCGAGCCGACCGTCGACGACACGATCGCGATCCTGCACGGGCTGCGGGACCGGTACGAGGCACACCACCAGGTTCGCTTCTCCGACGAGGCGCTGGCCGCGGCGGCGGATCTGTCCGACCGCTACCTGACCGACCGGTTCCTGCCGGACAAGGCGATCGACCTGATCGACCAGGCGGGCGCCAGGGTGCGGTTGCGCTCCGGCCGCAGGCCGAACCAGCAGCGTGAACTCGAGGCCAGGGCCGAGGAACTGACCAGGGACAAGGACCAGGCGGTGGCCGAGGAGGACTTCGAACGGGCCTCGAGGCTGCGCGACGAGATCCGGTCGCTGCGGGAGAAGATCCGCCAGGCCGACACCGACGACCGGCCCGAGGGCACGCTGTGCGTGCGGCCGGAGGACATCGCCGAGGTGGTCTCGCGGATCACCGGTGTGCCGGTCAAGCAGCTCACCGAGGCGGAGCGGGATCGCCTGCTGCGCCTGGAGGAGAACCTGCACGGCCGCGTCGTCGGGCAGGACGAGGCGGTGACCGCGGTCGCCGAGGCGGTGCGCCGGTCCCGTGCCGGACTGTCCGAACCGGACCGTCCATTCGGGAGCTTCCTGTTCCTCGGCCCCACCGGGGTGGGCAAGACGGAGCTGGCGCGGGCGCTGGCCGAGGCGCTCTTCGGCGACCAGGACCGGATGATCCGGCTGGACATGTCGGAGTACGGCGAGCGGCACACGGTGTCCCGGCTGATCGGCGCGCCGCCCGGTTACGTCGGCTACGACGAGGCGGGGCAGCTCACCGAGGCGGTGCGGCGGCGGCCGTACTCGGTCGTGCTGTTCGACGAGATCGAGAAGGCGCATCCGGAGATCTTCAACGTCCTGCTGCAGGTGCTCGACGACGGGCGGCTGACCGACGGCCGCGGGCGCACGGTGAACTTCACCAACACCGTGCTGATCATGACGAGCAACATCGGCTCCGAGCTGATCACCAGCGGCACGCAGGGCGCGCTCGGGTTCGCCCCCGCCGACGAGGCCGACACCGACCGGCCGCTGCGGGAACGGCTGATGCGGCGGTTGCGCGAGCAGTTCCGGCCGGAGTTCCTCAACCGGATCGACGAGATCATCGTGTTCCGCAAGCTGGCGGCGGAGCAGCTGGAGCAGATCACGTCGCTGCTGCTGGAGCAGACGAAGCGGCGGGCACACGCGCAGGATGTCACGGTGGAGTTCACGCCTGAGGCGGTGCGGTGGCTCGCGCGCAGCGGGTACCAGCCGGAGTTCGGCGCCCGCCCGATGCGGCGCACGATCCAGCGCGAGGTGGACAACGAGCTCTCGCGCCTGATGCTGCGCGGTGATCTCGGCCCGGGCGGCAGCGTGCGGGTCGGTGCGGACGATGTGGGGCTCACGTTCGACGTGCCGGCTCCGGTGGGCAGGTCGTCGTGACGACCCCGCCGGATCCGGATCCGGACCGCACTCCCGGCCTCGAGCCCGGCGGCGGGGTCAGCCCCGGCGACACCCCGCCGGACTCGGCGCAGACCTCGGGCCTGTCGCACCGGGAACCGGCCCCGCCGAAGGTGATCCCGTGGGCGACGATCGTCGTCTCGGTGCTGCTGGCCCTGCTGGTGGCGGCGCTGGTCGTGTCCTCGGCGGTGGGCTGGCTGCGGTTCTGAGGTCAGGGCGGCGGATTGCCGACCGGGTTCGGATGTGGCACGGCTTCGGGCACCAGCCTTCGTGCGTAGGGGCGCAGGAAACCATCCAGCCAGGCCAGTTCCTCGCGCGTGGCAGGGCGGTAAGCGCTTTCCGCCAGCTCGTCCGTGCGCCGCTCGATGTCTTCGCGTAGCCGCCTGCCGCGTTCGGTGAGGCCGGACTCCTCCAGCAAGCCCCTCTTGCGCAGGCGGTCGTGCGCGGCGGCCCACTCCCCGTCCGTCCAGCCCCGGTTGGGCAGGATGTTCTCGCGGCTGCCGTCTTCGGCGTCGCGCAGGACGTGGGCCTCCAGTCCGTCGATGCCCGCCGTGAGCAGGGCCGCCACGTGGCCGTCGCCGCGGTGCTCGCGCAACGCGGTCGCACCCTGCCAGAGCGCGGCGACCGGATTCTCCGGCCACGGCAGGGCCGCGTTCGCCGCGCCGAGTGGCCGTCCTTCCCAGCGCATGCCGGCAACCAGCCGCCGCAGCAGGGCGACCGCCTCCGGGAGGCGCGGATCGTCGGCGAGGTCCGGCAGGTAGGTGCGCAGCGCGGTCACGGCACCCACTTGCCGTGCCGCCAGCGCCCGCTCCGGCGAGACCACCGACCAGATCGAGGGCAGCGACCGGGCGAGGAACGAGGGCGCGAAGTTGTAGAACACCGCCGTCACCGGACCGGCACCCACCGCGCCCAGCGGAGCCGCACGGGTCGCGACATAGCCCCGCCAGAAACCGCGCAGCCCGCCCGCCTCGTTCGCCGCGCGAGCCTCGGGCGTGAAGTACGTGACACCGTGCAGCGTCTCCAGGACGACCCACACCGAGCGCGCGGTCACGGCTGGATGATCAGGCACGTGGTGGAGGCGGTCGCGAGCAACGTCCCGTCCGCCGCCCGCAGATCACCTTCGGCGAAGGCCACCCGCGCCCCCGTCTTCACGACCCGTCCCCGCGCGTGGATCTCCCCCGACGCCCCCGTCACGGCGCGCACGAAACTGATCTTCAACTCGACCGAGGTGTAGCCGGTGCCGGCCGGCAGCGTCGAGTGCACGGCGCAGCCCACGGCGGAATCGAGCATCGTCGCGGCCACCCCGCCGTGCACGCTGCCGATGGGGTTGTACAACGATTCGTCCGGCGTGGCCGCGAAATGCACCGCTGCCTCTTCCACGGACACGATCCGCATGCCCAGGTGCGCGGCGATCGGCGCGGGCGGGATCCGGCCCTCAGCCATCGCGGTCAGGAACTCCAGGCCCGGCATGGTGCGCGCGGCCGAGGCGGTGGCCATCGGATCATCCCAGCTGATCGTCTTCCGCCGGACGGCGTTGTCCACTGTCACACGACTCTCCTATATGACGACTGTCCTAATCCGGAGCATCGACTATGACGACCGTCTTAGTCAAGAGGCGCTGCCGCCGCGGCCCGATGATCGTGGTGAGACCATTTGCGCATGGGAGAGGAGCCGGAACGTCGCGTGATCGACGCCGATGCCATGGAGGCCGCGCTGGCCGGCCTCGGTGACCGCGCCGTCATCCAGCAATGGGCGGAGCGGTTCTCGATCCTGGCCGACCCGTCGCGGCTGACGCTGCTCGTGTGCATCCACTACGCGCGCCGGATCTCGGTGTCCGACCTCGCGGCCGCGGCCGGGATGACCGACACCGCCGTGTCGCAGGCCCTGCGACTGCTGCGCGCGCACGGCCTGGTGACCGGCCACCGCACGGGCCGCGTCGTGCGCTACAGCCTGGCCGACGCCACCGTCCACGACCTGATTCATCACGTGCGGCCACACCCGGAGGCCGCGCCACACGGCGACGGCGTATAGGTCGTTATACACGGGCGTGGGTCGCCGTGCCGGGGTACCGTGCGAGGCATGATCGGGTTACCCGAGGAGATCTCCGCGTGCCTGTTCGATCTGGACGGCGTGCTCACCGGCACCGCCGCTTTGCACCGCGAGGCATGGAAACAGACCTTCGACGAATTCCTGCGTGACCGCGACGGCGCGGGCTTTGCTCCCTTCACCGACCAGGACTACGCGCGTTATGTGGACGGCAGGCCGCGTGCGGACGGCGTACGCGAGTTCCTCAGCTCCCGCGGGATCACGCTGCCGGAAGGCGAATCCGGCGATCCCGTGGACAAGCCGACCGTCAACGGTGTCGGTAACCGCAAGAACGAGCTCGTGCTGCGCATCATCGCCGAGCGCGGCGTCAGCCCCTACCCCGGTTCGGTGCGCTTCCTCGAAGCCGCCGAACGGTCCGGGCTCGCCATCGGCGTGGTGACCTCGTCGGCCAATGGGGCCGCTGTGCTGGAATCGGCCGGGCTCAGCCATTTCGTGCGCGCCCGGATCGACGGCATCGTGATCAAAAAGGACAATCTGCGCGGAAAACCGGCGCCCGACTCGTTTCTCGCCGGCGCGAAGGCGCTCGGCGTCGAACCGGAGCACGCCGCCGTGTTCGAGGACGCGCTCGCCGGGGTGCAGGCGGGCAAGGCGGGCGGTTTCGGTTACGTGGTCGGCGTGAACCGCGCCGGCCAGGCGGCCGAGCTGCGCGCACACGGTGCCGACATCGTGGTGGACGACCTCGCCGAACTGCTGGAGGAGCGAGCATGAGCGTGCCCTTCCGCGGCTACGAGAGCGCACCGTGGGAACTGCGGTGGCGCGGACTCGCCGTCGATCAGCTGCAGCGGACCGAATCGACGTTCGCCTTGTCCAACGGGCACATCGGGGTGCGCGGCACCCTTGAGGAAGGCGAGCCGCGCGGCCTGCCGGGCACCTACCTCAACGGGTTCTACGAGGAACACGAACTGCCCTACGCCGAGGCCGGCTACGGCTATCCCGAGGCCGGCCAGACCGTCGTGAACGTGACCGACGGCAAGATCATCCGGATGCTCGTCGAGGACGAGCCGTTCGACATGCGCTACGGCACCGCGACCGCGCACGACCGCGTGCTCGACTTCCGCACCGGCACACTGACCCGCACCACGGAGTGGGAGTCGCCGACCGGCCGCCGGGTGCGGGTCCGCACGCAGCGGCTGGTGTCGTTCACCCAGCGCGCGGTGGTGGCCATCCGCTACGAGGTCGAGCCACTGGAGGACGACCTGCAGCTGGTGCTGCAGTCCGATCTGCTGGCCAACGAGCCCATCGAATCCGACACGAGCGACCCGCGCGTCGCCGCGGCCCTGCAGTCGCCGCTGCAGTCGGAGTTCACCTACGCCCAGGACTACCGCGCCGTTCTCGTGCACCGCACGAAGCGGTCCGGGCTGCGGATGGCCGCGGCGATGGACCACCAGATCGAGTCACCGGACGGGCTGCGCACCGAGATCGCCGTCGAGGACGATCTCGCCCGGCTCACCGTCGCGGTGGACGTGCCGCGCGGGAAACACCTGCGGCTGACCAAGTTCCTCGGCTACGGCTGGTCCGCGCAGCGCTCCATCCCCGCGCTGCGGGCGCAGGTCGACGCCGCGCTCGCGGGTGCGTTGCAGACCGGCTGGGACGGCCTGCTCGCCGAGCAGAAGGCGTTCCTCGACGACTTCTGGGAGACCGCTGACGTTCAGCTCGACGGCGATCCGGAACTACAGCAGGCCACCAGGTTCGCGTTGTTCCACGTGTTGCAGGCCGGGGCCCGCGGGGAGAGCCGCGCGATCCCCGGCAAGGGCCTGACCGGTCCCGGCTACGACGGGCATGCCTTCTGGGACACCGAATCCTTCGTGCTGCCCGTGCTGACCTACACGATGCCCGAGGCCGCACGAGACGCACTGCGCTGGCGTCACTCCACTTTGGACAAGGCAAGGGACAGGGCCGCGCAGCTCGGCCTGCGTGGCGCCGCGTTCCCGTGGCGGTCCATCAACGGCGCGGAGTGCTCGGCCTACTGGCCAGCGGGCACGGCCGCTTTCCACGTCAGCGCGGACATTTCCGACGCGGTGGCGCGCTATCTCGCCGCGACCGAGGACCACGATTTCGAGCGCGCCTGCGGCACCGAGATCCTCGTGGAGACCGCGCGGTTGTGGATGTCGCTCGGGCATTTCGACTCGCACGGCCGGTTCCGCATCGACGGCGTGACCGGACCCGACGAGTACTCGGCGGTGGCGGACAACAACGTCTACACGAACCTGATGGCGGCGCGGAACCTGCGCGAGGCCGCCGCGTCGTGCGGCCGGACGCCGGAGGCCGCGCGGGCGCTGGAGGTGTCCGAGCACGAGGTGGGCACGTGGCGCGAGGCGGCCGACCGGATCCTGATCCCGTACGACCGCGAACTGGGCGTGCATCCACAGTCCGAGGGCTACACCGAGCACCAGGACTGGGATTTCGAGAGCACGGCGGAGGCGAACTATCCGCTGCTGCTGCACTATCCCTACTTCGATCTCTACCGCAAGCAGGTGGTGAAGCAGGCGGATCTGGTGCTGGCGCTGCACCTGTGCGGCGATTCGTTCACACCGGAGGAGAAGGCCCGCGACTTCGCCTACTACGAGGCGCGGACCGTGCGCGACTCGTCCCTGTCGGCGGGCACGCAGGCGGTGGTGGCCGCCGAGGTGGGGCATCTTGAGCTGGCGTACGACTACCTGGGCGAGGCGGCGCTGACCGATCTGCACGACGTGCACAACAACGTGCGCAACGGGCTGCACATGGCCTCGCTCGCGGGCGCGTGGAACAGCGTGGTCGCGGGATTCGGCGGGATGCGGGACCACAACGGCAAGCTCACCTTCACACCGCGGCTGCCGCGGCAACTCTCGCGCATCGAGTTCCGGCTGTGCTTCCGCGGCAGCCGGTTCGCGGTGGAGGTGCACGCCGACCGCGCGACCTACCGGCTGCTTGCGGGCAAGGCGGTGGAGATCACCCACCACGGCAGGCCATGCTCGGTGACGGAGGAGCCGGTGTCGCTGCCGATCCCGGAGATCGACCCCGGTCCCCCACCGCAGCAGCCCACCGGCCGCGAACCGTCCCGCCGCGAACCGGAACACATCCGCCGCCCGCCGGACGAGCACCGGGAGAGCACCCCAGGCTGAGCTGGGTCAGCCCGGGGGCGCCCGTCAGTCCGGGGGTTCCGGGTTGGGCAGGTCGGGTTTGATGTCGTCGCGGTTCGGGGGTTCCTCCACCTCCTTGGTGCGGTGCACGTCCAGGTCGGGGTGATCGAGGTCCGGGAAGTCCGGCGGCAGCGGCGGTTCCGGATCGTGTGCGCGTTTCCTGTCGGTCATGGCACCGGCTTACCTCATTTCGGCGTCACGTCAACCCGGCTGGCAGTGCGGGCACCACACGGTGGAGCGGCCGCCGGCCCGGCCGTGCCGGAGGGTGGTGCCGCAGCGCGGGCACGAACCGGACGGTTCGTCGCGCCGGCCGGTCAGCCAGGACGGGCGCGGCGGCACCCGGCCCGCCTTCACGGCTTCGCGCAGGGTCTTGCGCATCGTGGTGCGCAGGGGGCCCAGATCGTCCACACTCGACACCTTGCGGTACGGATTCAGCTTGGCGCGCCACAGGATCTCGTCAGCCAGCAGGTTGCCGAGACCGGCCAGCACCGACTGGTCCACGAGCGCGGCCTTGAGCTGCCTGCGCCCCGGCAGCACGTCCTGAAGCGGCCCGACCTCCAGCGCGTCCGGGCCGGTGCCGGCGAGCAGCCGCTCCAGCGCCTCGTCGTCGGCAGCGAGCCGCAGGCCCTGCAGCTTGCGCATATCGCGGTACCGCAGTTCGCCACCGGCGAAGCAGAAGATCACCCGGTCGTGCCGGTGCGGCTCGCCGGTCTCCCAGTGCAGCGAACCGGTCATACCGAAATGCAGCACGACCGTCTCGGGACCGCCCTTCAGCGGCGTCAGCAGCCACTTGCCGAGCCTGCGTGGCTCGCCGAACTTCCGGCCGGTCAGCGTCTTCCGCAGCCCGGCTGCGCTCACGTCACGCAGCACCTGGGCGTCGCGCACCACGACGTCCTCGATGCGCCGGCCCACGGCGTGCCCGGCCAGCACCCGGCGGAAGCCCTCGACATCCGGTAGTTCCGGCATGTCACCGGGCTTCCACGCGACGATCCCCGGCAAACCCTAATAATTCATCGCGTGTTGATTTCTCACGCTGTGCCGGGCACACTGGCGGCATGGTCATCCCGAAGAAGGTCGCGCGGTTCAACCGCATCGCGACGAACAAGGTGCTCGGGCGGCTCAGCGGACGCGTCCCCGGATTCGGCACCGTCGTGCACCGCGGCCGGCGCTCCGGCCGCACCTACCGCACGCCGCTGAACGTCTTCCGCGTGCCGGAGGGTTACCTCGTCGCACTAACCTACGGCCGCGACAGCGACTGGGTACGCAACGTGCTCGCCGCCGGTGGCTGCGAACTGGAGACGATGGGACGCGAGGTCAAGCTGACCAACCCGCGCCTGGTGCACGACGAAAGCCGCGCCGTGCTGCCCTTCGGCGTCCGCCAGTTCCTCGGCCTGATCGGTGTGAACGACTTCCTGCACCTCGACCGGGTGGCCTGATTCCGTTGCCCTGCAACGGGTTCCGGATCAGGAAAGCAGCTCCCGCAGCTGCTCGACGACCTTCACCCGGCGCTCCACCCCCGGCTCGAACAACGTCAGCTGCAGCGTCGACACCCCGGCCTCGCGGTAGGCGGCGAGCCGCTCCTTGACGTGCCCGGCGGGACCGATCAGTGAGATGGCCTTGAGCAGGTCGGCCGGCACCGCCGCCGCGGCCTCCTCCTTCTTGCCGTCCAGGTACAGGTCCTGGATCCGCTTCGCCTCGGCCTCGTAGCCGTAGCGGCAGGCCAGCTCGTTGTAGAAGTTCTTGCCGCGCGCGCCCATGCCGCCGACGTAGAGCGCGACCATCGGGCGCATCCAGTCGATCATGTGCTCGACGTCCTCGCCGATCGCGACCGGCGCGCCGACCACGACGTCCAGCTCGCCCAGCTCCGGATCGCGCTTGGCCTTGCCCTTGGCCAGCGGCTCGCTCCAGATGTCGGCCGCCTTCTCCGGGTGGAAGAAGATCGGCTCCCACGCCTCGGCGATCTCCGCGGTCATCGCGACGTTCTTCGGCCCGAGCGAGGCGAGCATGATCGGGATCCGCTCGCGCACCGGGTGGTTGATCAGCTTGAGCGGCTTGCCGAGGCCGGTGCCCTGGTCCTCGGGCAGCGGGATCTTGTAGTAGCGGCCGTCGTACTCGACGCGCTCGCGCCGCCACACCTTGCGGCAGATCTCCACCAGCTCACGCGTGCGGCCCAGCGGCGCGTCGTAGCGCACACCGTGGAAACCCTCGATGACCTGCGGGCCGGACGCGCCGATGCCCAGCATGAACCGGCCGCCGGAGACGAAGTCGAGCCCGGCCGCGGTCATCGCGGTCAGCGTCGGCGTGCGGGTGTAGAGCTGGAGGATGCCCGACGCGATCTGCACCCGCTCGGTCTTCGCGGCGAGGTAGCCGAGCTGGCTGACCGCGTCGAACGAGTACGCCTCGGGCACGAACGCGACATCGAGACCGGCCTTCTCCAGTGCCACGATGTCCGCCACGCTCTCGGCGAAACCGCCCGCGTAGGAGAGCTGGGTACCGAGCCGCATTGGTGTCCCCTTTCCCGGGTAAGCGTGCGCTTAGTGCCCATACCCTACACGCCGGACTCGATCCAGGCGCTCACCACACCGTCGAGCACCGGCATCGGCAGCGAACCGCCGCCGAGCACGACATCGTGGAACGCGCGGATGTCGAACCGCTCCCCCAGCGCCTTCCGCGCCTTCTCGCGCACCCGCAGGATCTCCAGCCTGCCCACCATGTACGACAGGGCCTGACCGGGATAGGCGATGTAGCGGTCCACCTCGGCGTCGATCTCGACCTGCGGCATCGGCGTGTTCTCGCGCAGGAAGTCCACGGCCTGCTGCCGGCTCCACCCCTTGGCGTGCAACCCGGTGTCGACGACGAGCCGCCCGGCGCGCATCGAATCGGTCGTGAGCATGCCCAGCAGCGCGATGTCACCGGAGTACAGGCCCATCTCGTGCGCGAGGCGCTCGGCGTAGAGGCCCCAGCCCTCGACGTAGGCCGTGAAGTCCCCGATGCGGCGCAGCAGCGGCAGGTCGGTCAGGCCCAGCGCGGTCGAGAGCTGGAAGTGGTGGCCCGGGATGGCCTCGTGGAACGCGATGACCTCCGCGGTGTGCCGGAAGCGCTCGGTCACGTCGTAGGTGTTGGCGAAGTACGTGCCGGGCCGGGAACCGTCGACCGAGGGCTGCAGGTAGTACGCCGCGGGCGCGTTCGGCGCGGCGGCCGCGGGCACGGCCTCGACAACCCACTCGTGCGGCGGGATGTGCCCGAACCACCGCGGCGACGCCTCGGCGGCGCGGCTGATCGCGGCGCGGGCGGTGTCGAGCAGTTCGTCGGCGTCGTTCCAGCGCAGCGCGGGATCGGTGCGCAGGCGATCGAAGATCTCCCGCAGCTCGCTGGTGCCGAACACGCGCGAGCCGATCTCGGTGTACTCGCGGGCGAGATCGTCGATGATCCGGAGCCCGGTTTCGTGCAGATCGTCCGGAGTGCGATCGGTCGTGGTGTGCGCGCGGGCGTTGGCGGCGTACAGCCTTTCGCCGTCGGGCAGCCAGCACAGGCCCGGCTTGTCCAGCGGGCGGCCGTGGTCGAGGATCTCGTTCGCCAGCATGTCGCGGTAGGCGGCGAACGCCGGGTTCACGACCTCGGCGAGCAGCCGGTCGCGTTCGGCGGCGAAGGCCTCCGACGGTGCGGGCTGGCGCTTGAGCGGATCGTTGTCCGGGTCGGCGAGGTGGCGGTCGAGATGGTCGATCGCGGCCTGCACGAGGTGCTTCACGGGCACCCGGCCGGCCGCGACGCCCGCGCGGTGCCGGTCGGCGGTTTCGGCCAGGTAGCGCGGAATCTCGGCGAGCCTGCGCAGGTGCTTGGCGCCCTGCTCCTCGTCCGCGACCATGATCATCGGCAGCGAGGTGAGCAGGCTCGCCGCGGGCGCGACGAACAGGTCGCTGATCGTGTACTCGGCCGAGTGGGTGCTGATGCGGTCGAGGTAGTTGCGGGCCTGGGTGATCAGGACGTCGCGGGTGACGCGGTCCTGGTCGGATTCCGGGATCAGCGCCTCGGCACGGCGCACGAAGTCCTCCAGCGAGGCGCGCTGGCGTTCCTCCGCGGCCTCGCTGATCTCGCCGATCCCCTCGCGATCGGACTCGATGCCCAGCAGCGCCGGCCACAGCGGCTCGGCGTCGAACAATGCTTCCACGAACTCGTCGGCCAGCTTCGTCACCTCGGTCATGGCGCCAGCCTAGAACCTCACACGCCACGGCCGGGGTGAAGCGCGGGATGGGCGCGGCGGGGCGGTAGCGTTGGTGGTTGTGGCCGTGACCGATCCCGTGGATGCCCGCCTGCTCGCCGCTCTGGCGGAGCTGGGCAAGGTGGCCGTGCACGAGCTCGCCGCGAAGGTCGGGATGGACCCGCGCGAGGTCGCCTACCGGCTCGTCGCGCTCTCCGGCAGCGGGCTGCCGCTGCTGGTGGGGGTCGAAAGCGATCCGAACGGGCTGCGCGCCGCACTCGCCGCGGCGCGTCCCGCTCCCCCGCCTGCCTATCCCGCTCAGGGTGCAGCCTCCGGTGTTCCTTCCGGTGCGTACAACGTGCCGTCGGGTCGGTACCAGGTGCAGGCTCCGCCGCCGCCCGCGCAGGGCACCCCGTCGGGCAGGTACGCCCCGCCCGCTCCGCAGCGCCCCCAGGTCGATCCGGTGATCAGCACATGGGGCCCGCCGCAGACGGCGTCGTGGGCGCGGGGCGATCAACGTCAAGCCGCGCCGCCCCGGCGCACGGGCCGCGTCGGGGACTCGCTCGCGACCCAGGGTCTGGAGGGTGAGCAGCTGACCGTCCAGCTGCTGGAGGTCCAGGACCCGGCGGACTTCCTGTTCAGCGCGGCGGGTTACCGGCTGGAACCGGGTGAACGCGCGGTGGTCGTGCACACGGAGACGAGCAACCGCGGTGCGGTGCCCTTCGTGTCGTTGCCGGACAACTACCTGGAGCTGATCACGGCCGAGGGCAAGGCGATCGCGAAGGCCCCGGTCTCGCTCACCTCACGGCCGCCGTACAAGATCGGCGTACGCCCCGGCGAGACCACCGGCGGGCACACGGTCTACGTCCTCCCCGAGGCGACGCGCATCGTGAGGTTGCGGTGGAGCCCCAGGCCGGAACCGGACGAGCGCACGCTGACGTGGTCTTTGGAGGAGTGAGGGAAGCCGAGCACAAGGCATTCCTCCGCCAACCCCGATCCCCGGCCGCACTTCGCCGGAGTCACTCGGGGTTCCCGTTTTCGAGTGGGTCGCCCGGAGGCCGGCTCACTTCGCTGGCGCGCCGCCTTTGCCGGGCGCTCAGCTTTCCGCGCGCAGGATTTCCAGTGCGTGCGCCAGATCCTCCGGGTAAGGCGACTCGAACTGGACCCATCTGCCGTCCGCCGGGTGGGCGAAGCCGAGGGTGCGGGCGTGCAGCCACTGCCTTGTCAGGCCCAGCTTCTTCGCCAGCACCGGGTCCGCCCCGTAGGTCAGGTCGCCGGCGCAGGGATGCCGCACCGCCGAGAAGTGCACGCGGATCTGGTGCGTACGACCGGTTTCCAGCTTGATGTCCAACAGCGAAGCCGCTCGGAAAGCCTCGATCACCTCATAATGCGTCACACTTGGGCGCCCGCCGGCGACGACCGCGAACTTGTAGTCGTGCTTGGGGTGCCGGTCGATGGGGGCGTCGATCGTGCCGCGGGTCGGGTCCGGGTGGCCCTGCACGACCGCGTGGTAACCCTTGTCGACCGTGCGCTCCTTGAACGCCCGCTTGAGCACCGTGTACGCGTGCTCGCTCTTCGCCACCACCATGACACCCGTGGTTCCCGCGTCCAGCCGGTGCACGACACCCTGCCGCTCAGCCGCACCCGAGGTCGAAATCCGCAGGCCCGCCGCCGCCAGACCGCCGACCACGGTGGGCCCGTTCCAGCCCGGGCTCGGGTGCACCGCGACGCCCACCGGCTTGGACACCACCACGATGTCATCGTCGTCGTGCAGGATGCGCAGGCCCTCGACCGGCTCCGCGACCACCTCGACCGGGCGGTCCGGCTCCGGCAACGTCACCTCCAGCAGGCCACCGGCCGCGAGACGATCCGACTTGCCGGCAGGCCTGCCGTCGAGGCGCACCTCACCAGACTCGGCCAGTTCCGCGACCACCGTGCGCGACAGGCCCAGCAACTTGGCCAGACCCGCGTCCACGCGCATGCCGTCGAGCCCGTCCGGGACGGGCAGCATCCGCGCGCTCACTTCTTGCGCCTCACGGTGCCGTCGTAGTCGCGCCCCAGCAGCGACAGCAACACCACCAGGATCGCGCCGCAGGTGATGCACGAGTCGGCGACGTTGAACACCGGGAACGCCTCACCGTTGGGCGAGAACACCGAGATGAAGTCGACCACGTGCCCCCGCAGCACACCGGGTGCGCGGAAGAACCGGTCCATCAGGTTCCCGAACGCGCCGGCCAGGATCAGCCCCAGCCCGATCGCCCAGCCCACCGACCGCAACCGGCCCGCGAACCAGATCAATGCGACCACCACGGCCGTGGCGACCAGCGCCAGCACCCACGTCATCCCGGTGGCCATCGAGAACGCCGCACCGGGGTTGCGCACCAGCTGCAGGTACACCAGCCCCCCGAGCACGCGAACCGGCTCGTGTCCCTCCAAAGTGGACGTGACGATGGCCTTGGTGGTCAGGTCCAGCGCGAAGGCGACCACGGCGACGACGGCGAGCAGCCCCACCCGCCGCTTCGGCAGTTCCGCCGGCGGCGCGGCCTCCGGCTGCGATCCCTGTTCGGTGCTCACCCGCCCATTGTCCACTGCCCGCTCACGTCGCCGCCGCGGTGGGCCGCCGCGCCACCACCAGCACCGCGATCGTGCCGGCCACGAGCACCGCGCCCGGCACGAGCAGCCCGAGTGACGACTCGACGAAAGGTACCGCGGCCAGCAGGAACACCACGATCACCGCGGCCAGTACCACGCTGCGCGCCAGCCACGCCACCGCCGCGAGGCCCAGCGCGATCGTCACCGCCTGCACCAGATCCGCGCTCACCGCGGCAGCCAGGCCGTACACGCCGAGCGTCAGGCACACCAGGCACACCGCGAGCGCGGACCGGCGCCGCCGGTAGTACGTCAGCACACCCGCGGCCAGCGCGATCACCAGGAGCGGGACGCCGGTCACCCAGGACACCACGCGCAGATCCGGATGATCGCGCACCGCCTGCCCCAGCACCGCGCTCAACGCGAGCACAACCAGCCCGGCCACGACGACCGCGGCCAGGCGCCGCGCCGGTGGGCGGAACCGGAGGCCGTACCAGATCACCATGCCCACGAAGCCGGCCAGCGCCACCGCCTGCCAGTAATCGAACAACCACACCGTGCCCACCTCGGGCCGCAGCAGATAGTCCGCGTACCGCCGCGGCTGCCCGCCGCTGACCGCGAGCAGAAACTGTTGTTGCGGGTAGTACTGCGGCGGGCTGTAGCCGAACCAGGGCTTCGGCGTGCGGACGTCCCACGCCGCTATGGCGATCAGCACGAACCCTGCCAGCGCAGGCGGAAACCACGGCAAACGACGATCCCCAGTCATCCGCCGCAGGCTAGTGCAGCAGGAACGACGGCAGTTCCCTGGGGTCCGGGCTCGGCGCCCACCGGCCGTCTCGCTTGCCGTAGGTCCACCGCGCGCCACGCGCGACGATCTGCCGCAACGCCAGCACGAGCCGGTCCACGTGCTCGGCCGTGGTGCCGAGGCCAAGGCTCACCCGCAGCGCCTGCTGCCCGTCACCTCCGGTTCGCCCGATCAGCCGCCGGGTGGCCAGGTGCGCACAGAACGCCCCGTCACGCACCCCGATGCCGTACTCGGCCGACAGCACCGCCGCGACCCAGCCGGGGTCGAGGTTGTCCAGCACGAAACTGACCGTGCCGACCCGGTCCCCCGGCTCGTCGAACAGCCGCAGCTCAGCCAGCCCCGGCACCGCCGCGAGGCCCTTCAGCAGCCGGTCCGTCAGCTCGTTCTCGTGCCGCACCACGGCATCCCACGCGGCGCCGAGCCGCTCGCAGGCCACGCCCAGCGCGTACACGCCGACCGTGTTCGGCGAACCGGCCTCGTGCCGCTCCGGGCCGGTGTTCCAGACGACCGCCTGCTCCGTGACGGTTTTCGTTGCGCCGCCGCCGGCGAGGTAGGGCTGCGCGGCACGCAGCCAGTCACCGCGCCCGATCAGGGCGCCGGCACCGTAGGGCGCGTACAGCTTGTGCCCGGACAGTGCCACGTAGTCGACATCCAGCTCCCGCAACGAGATCGCGCGGTGCGGCGCGAGTTGCGCGGCATCCAGCGCGATCCGCGCGCCGTGCTCGCGCGCCACGGCGGCGATCTCGGCGACCGGCAGCAGCTCGCCCGTCACGTTGGACGCGCCGGCGATCACGACGAGCCGCGGCCCCTCCGGGCATTCCGCGAGCGCACTGTCCACAGCGGACACCGCGGCCGCCCGGGTGCGCGGAGTCCGCACGCGCCGCACGTTCGGCCCGCGCCACGGCAGCAGTGCCGCGTGGTGCTCGGTGTCGAACAGCACCACCGACGTGTGCCGCGGCAGACAGCGGGCCAGCAGGTTGAACGCGTCCGTCGTGTTGCGGGTGAAGATCACCTCGTCGGTGACGCGCGCATCGGTGAAGCGGCGCAGCACAGCGCGGGTGCGCTCGTAGACCTTTGTGAACACTTGCGAGGCGAAACCGGCGCCGCGGTGCACACTCGCGTACCACGGCAGGAACTCCTCCACCGCGTCGCGCACCGCCGTGAGGCAGGGTGCACTGGCCGCGTGGTCGAGGTTGGCGTAACCGGTCCGCTCCCCGGTGACGAGCGACACCTCGGTGCCGAGCACAGCCGGAATGCCGTGCGGGGTAAGGGCTTCGGTGCGTTCGAGAGCGAGTGTCACGATGCCTCCCGGCAGGTCCTGGACCCGGCGAGGGGCCCGCGCTTGCCCACCGCACCTCGCGGTGGACCAGGTCCTCACCCGGGGCACCCCACCGCGGTAGGAGGGTTGCCGGCCAGCAAGCCGGGGCTTGACGCTGGCACTCATGACCTGCCGACGAGACTAGCGGAAAGCCCGCCGGGAACCAAACCCTGAGACGCGCTTCACTTGCCGGACTCGCCACGCCACCGCGCCAGCGGCCCGGCCCGGTCGACCGCGCGCAGCCGCTGTTCGACGGCCTCCATGGCGCCCTCGGTGACGACGACGAGCAGCTGATCTCCCACCTGCAGCCGGCTCGTGCGCTGCGGCGTGAAACTCTCGTTGCCACGCACGATCAGGCTCAGCGACGCCCCGGCGGGCAGCCGGAGCTCGGTCAGGTAGACACCGTGCAGCCGCGAACCCGGCCGGATCTTCACCTGCAACATCCCGGCGCGCAGTTCGTCCAGCGGCGCCGAGTCGAGTTCGATCTCGGTCGGCTCGGCGGCCGAGGCGAGCCCGAGGAACCGCGCCAGCGGGGTCAGCGTCATGCCCTGCACCAGGGTCAGCACGATGACCAGCACGAAAACGGCGTCCACCAGCCGTTCCGCACCGGGCACGCCGCGGGCGAGCGGGATCATCGCCAGCACGATCGGCACCGCGCCCCGCAGCCCCGCCCAGGACACGAACACCTGCTCCCGCCACGGCACGCGGAACGGCAGCATCGACAGCAGCACCGACACCGGCCGGGCGACCAGCAGCAGGACCACCCCGGCGACCAGTCCCGGCACGATCGCGTCGACCAGCCGCGTCGGCGAGGCGAACAGGCCGAGCAGCACGAAGAGCCCGATCTGCGCGAGCCAGCCCATGCCCTCGGCGAAGGACTTCGTATCGGAGCGGTGCGGCAGCTTCGAGTTGCCCAGCACGAGCGCGGCGAGGTAGGTGGCCAGCAGGCCGGACGCGTGCGCGAGCTGACCCGCCGAGAACGCGACAACACACACCGCGATTGTCGCGAGTGGATAGAGACCGGTGGCGGGCAGCGCGGCACGCCGCAGCGCCCATGCGCCGGCCCAGCCGAGCAGCAGCCCGATCGCCGCGCCCGCGACAAGTTCGTAGACCACGAGCAGCGGCAGCGTCCAGTCGATGAGCATGCTCTCGGCCAGCACGACCACCGCGATGTAGGACGGCGCGTCGTTGATGCCGGACTCGACTTCGAGCGCGCCGACGAGGCCGCGGCGCAGGCCGAGGGCGCGCAGCACGGAGAACACCGCTGCCGCGTCGGTCGAGGCGAGTACCGCGCCCCACAGCAGCGCCATCCGCCAGTCCAGGCCGAGCAGCCAGTGCAGTGCGGCACCGGTGATCGCGATACTGCACAGAACGGCCACTGTGGACAGTGCGATTCCCTGCCCCAGCGCGGGTTTCACGGCAGACCAGCGGGTGGTCAGGCCACCTTCGGCCAGGATCAGCACCAGTGCGGCGAGGCCGAGTGCCTGGGTGAGGATCGGATCGGAGAAGTGGATGCCGAACCCGGATTCGCCGAGCAGCACGCCAATGCCGAGGTAGATGATCAGCGACGGGAAACCGAGCCGGGTGGACAGCCGCACGGCGAGCACGGCCGCCAGGAGCACGGCCGCGCCCAGACCGAGCACAACCGGAAGCTCCGCCACCCGCGACCACCCCTGACCCTCGCCTTGACCCGACCAGAATAGGAGATGGCTACCCGATCAGACGGCCGACGTGGCCGTAGCCAGGAATTTCCTTGCCCTGCCGCGACTCGGGGCGCGATTCACGGCATGCGGTCGTGGTGGTGGTTCGCGGCGGGGGCCGTTTTCGGCGCGGCTCGCCCGCGCGGCCACCGGGCGCGGCGTACGGCTCACGGTGTGCGGCGCAGGTGCAGGATCAGCTCCTCGACACCGTCCGGCGCGCCGGCGAGTTCGATGACCTTGTCACGGCCGCGTTCGCCGCGGGCCACTGTCACGTCGCGGGGGCGCACGCCCAGTGCCTTCGCGAGTACCTTGCGTACCGCCTCGTTGGCCTTGCCCTCGATCGCGGGCGCCTTGACGGACACGATCAGCGCACCCGCGTGCTCGCCGCCCACCGCGTCGCGTTTCGCGCCGGGCTTCACCCGGACCGGGAAGCGGATCACGACGCCAGCTCCGCCCCGAGCCGGGCGAACGGCTCGGTCACCCGGACCCGCACGGCGCGATGTGACTCCCGCACCACCCAGCCCGCCTCCACGGCACGCGCCAGCAACGCCGCGGGCAGCGCGCCACCGAAGTGCTCCCTGCGTTCGGTCCAGTCCAGGCAGTCCCGCAGCAACGGCCGCCGCCCGCCGGAGGGGACCGTGACGCCGAGACTGCCCAGTACTTCGCGGCCGTGCGGGGTGAGCGTCAGCCCGGCCGAGACCGTGACGAGGCCCGTACGCACCATGCCATCGCGGATCGCGACGCCGGCCGTGCCCGCGAGGTGGTCGTAGCAGGTGCGGGCGTACGCGAGCCGCCGCGCTCGCAGCGAACCCTTGAGCCCGGTCACTGGCCGCTGCCCGGCATGCTGCGCGAGGTGCTCGATCAGCTCCGCCACGGCCGGCCCGGCGAGGCGCACATAGCTGTGCCGCCCCTGCTTCGCGCCGGTGACGAACCCGGCCTCCCGCAGCCGCGCCACGTGCTCACTCGCCGTCGACGGGCCGATCCCGGCGGCGCGGGCCAGCTCGCCGATCGTCCACGCGCGGCCATCCAGCAGCGCGAGGCACATCTTCGCGCGGCTGGGCTCGGCCAGCACGGCGGCGACGTCAGCCAGCGCGACGGTTTCCATGCGCTACACGGTATGCCCGCGACGCATCGGCCGCGGCCGACACCTCAGCCGACGCGGCCCAGGAACGCCGCGGCCGTGGACACCGCGGGCTTGGAGGAGTCCGAGGCCAGCAACAGCACCGAGAACGCCACATCACCGCGGTAGCCGGTGAACCAGCCGTTGGCGTGGCTGCCGTCACCGAACTGGGCGGTGCCGGTCTTGCCGTACACGGCGCCCCGCCCGGCCAGCCCGGTCGCCGTGCCGCCGGTGACGACCTCCCGCATCATCGGCCGCAACGCGCCGAGCACCGCGCCGGACGGGGCGTCGTAGCCCTGGAGCACCGTCGTCGGATGGCCGCGCACCAGCTGCGGTGTGACGGCTTTGCCCGCCGACACGGTCGCCGCCATCAGCGCGAGCCCGAACGGGCTGGCCTGCACGGTGCCCTGGCCGATCGCGGACTCGACCTGGTTGGCGGCGCCGGTCGACGCGGGCACCTTGCCGGTCTCGGTGGTGATACCGGGGATGTCGAAGTCGGCGTTGAGGCCGAACTCGCTCGCCGCCGTCGCCAGCGCGTCGGCGGGCAGCTGCGAGGCCAGCTGCGCGAACGTGGTGTTGCAGGAATGCGCGAACGCCGAGTGCAGCGGCAGCGACGGAAACGAGAACTGGTCGTCGTTGGCAATGGTGCGCTGCCCGATCTGCACGGTACCCGGACAGGGCAGCGCCGTGCCCGCGTCCGCCACACCGTGTTCGAGCACCGCCGCCGCGGTCGCGATCTTGAACGTGGAGCCGGGCGCGTACAGGCCGGTCAGCGGGTTGCCCTCGGTGACCTTGGAGTTCTGCGCGACGGCGAGGATGTCCCCGGTGGAGGGCTGGATCGCGACCAGCATCGCGGGCGCGCCCGCCGCGTCCACGGCCGCCTGCGCCGCGTTCTGCACGACGATACTGAGCGATGTTCCGGTAGGCGCCTTCGGCACGTCACCCTCGCTGTAGAGCGTGCTTTCCTTGCCCGCGCCGTCGACGAGCACGACCGACCACGCGGAGCCCGCGGTACCGACCAGGCGGCCGATGCCGGGCAGCACGAGCGGCGCGACCACCGGATCCACTGCCTTCGGGCCGCCGGGCGCGGCGTTCATCAGCCGCCGGCCGTCCCGGTCCACCACCGCCGGGCCACCGGCGGCGGTACGGACGGCCAGCCGGTCCCCCGCCCCGAGCTCCGGGTGGATCGCGGCGGGCGTGAAGTGCACGCGCCAGCCCTGGTCACCGTGCACCAGCTGGAGGTTGACGTCGTAGGTCCACACGTGCCCGGATTCGATCGTCCACTTCGGACGAATCAGCGCGGACCCGCCGTTGACCTGCCCCAGCGAAGCCGAGAACGCCCTGGGCGCGAGGCTCGTGCGGGCGGCCTGCAACACCGCCACCGCGGTCGCCGGATCGTCGGTGAGCGCACCAGCGCCCGCGTCGTCACCGGCGGACCAGGCCCGCAGGTACCGCGTCACGACCGAACCCGCGTCCTCGTCGGTGGCCGCCTCCGGGGACGAACCGCTGCCTCCGCCACGCAGCACCAGCAACGCCGCCACGACGATCGCGATCACCGCGACGGCGCCCCCGGACAACACCCATCTCTTCGCCGTCGGCGACACGATCAACCCCCAGTTCGGATTGCTGGGTAATCGATCACCGGCGGCGGTTCGTTACGCCTTGGCGACTCGCACGCGTACCTTGGTGCCCTCGCCGACCGTGCCGTCGAAGCCCTCCGCGGCCGTGCCGTAGGCGACCGACTCCGCGAGCGTCTCCCCGGCGAGGAACTTCTCGTGCTCCTTCGCCGCCGCCACGACGTCCTCCGGAGCGTCGACGGTGAGCTCGATCCGGTCCGCCACGTCGAGCCCGGCGTCCCGGCGCGCCTGCTGCACGACGCGCACCAGGTCGCGCGCGAGGCCCTCGGCCGCCAGCTCCGGCGTGACGTCCGTGTCCAGCAGCACCAGCCCCGATCCCCCGGGCAGCCCGGCCGCGGCGCCGGAGTCCTTGGCCACCAGACGGCGTTCGTACTCGGCGTCGAGCAGTTCGATCCCGGCCGCGACGATCGCGCCCTCCGGCGAGGTCGACCACTCCCCCGCCTTCACGGCCTTGATCACCTTCTGCACGTCCTTGCCCAGCCGCGGCCCGGCGGCACGCGCGTTGACCGCGACCTCGAAACCGCCGTGCGCGGCCACGTCCGTGCTCAGCTCGACCGCCTTGACGTTGACCTCGTCGGCGATGAGATCGGTGAAGTCCCGCAACGACTCCGCGTCCTCGGCGGCGACGAGCAGCTTCGCCAGCGGCAGCCGCACGCGCAGCTTGTTGGCCTTGCGCAGCGACAGCGCCGACGAGCACACCTGGCGCACCCGGTCCATCGCCCGCACCAGCCCCGCGTCCGCGGGCAGCTCGTCGACCAGCGGCCAGTCCGTCAGGTGCACCGAACGCTGCCCGGTCAGCCCGCGCCACACCGCTTCCGTGGTCAGCGGCAGCAGCGGCGCGGTGGTGCGGCAGACGACCTCGAGCACCGTGTGCAGCGTGTCGATCGCGTCCTGTTCACCGGCCCAGAACCGGTCCCTCGACCGGCGCACGTACCAGTTGGTGAGCACCTCCAGAAAGTCGCGCACGCGCTGGCAGGCACCGGCGATGTCGCAGACGTCCAAAGCGGACCCGACATCGGTGACCAGTTCGTTGGTCTTGGCCAGGATGTAGCGGTCCAGCACGTGCTGGGAGTCCGTGCGCCAGTGGCCTTCCTTGCCATCGGCGTTGGCGTAGAGGGCGAGGAAGTAGTACGAGTTCCACAGCGGCAGCACCGCCTGGCGCACCGCGTCCCGGATGCCCTTGTCGGTGACGATCAGGTTGCCACCGCGCAGGATCGGGCTCGCCATCAGGTACCAGCGCATCGCGTCCGAGCCGTCGCGCTCGAACACCTCGTTGACGTCCGGGTAGTTGCGCAGCGATTTGGACATCTTCTGCCCGTCCGAGCCGAGCACGATGCCGTGCGAGACGCACATCGTGAACGCCGGCCGGTCGAACAACGCCGTCGCGAGCACGTGCAGCAGGTAGAACCAGCCCCGCGTCTGCCCGATGTACTCGACGATGAAGTCGCTCGGGTAGTGGTGCTCGAACCAGTCCGCGTTCTCGAACGGGTAATGCACCTGCGCATAGGGCATCGAGCCCGAGTCGAACCACACGTCGAACACGTCGGGGATCCGGCGCATCGTGGACTTGCCGGTCGGGTCGTCCGGGTTCGGCCGGGTCAGCTCGTCGATGTACGGGCGGTGCAGATCCGTCGGCCGCACCCCGAAGTCACGCTCCAGCTCGTCCAGCGAGCCGTACACGTCGATGCGCGGGTACTCCGGGTTGTCCGACGTCCACACCGGAATCGGCGTACCCCAGTACCGGTTGCGCGAGACCGACCAGTCGCGCGCGCCCTCCAGCCACTTGCCGAACTGGCCGTCCTTGACGTGCTCGGGGTACCAGGTGATCTGCTGGTTCAGCTCGACCATCCGGTCCTTGAACTCGGTCACCTTCACGAACCACGACGACACCGCGCGGTAGATCAGCGGGTTGCGGCAGCGCCAGCAGTGCGGGTAGGAGTGCTCGTAGGTCTCGTG
>Ga0164243_10003428_pt1 | contig 25399 bp, 36 predicted proteins | sample OricompcompostOP_FD_108781 | JGI IMG/M metagenome (GOLD analysis project Ga0164243, IMG submission 108781) | Organic Plus compost microbial communities from Emeryville, California, USA - Original compost - Organic plus compost (OP) | ecosystem: Engineered > Solid waste > Mixed feedstock >...
CCGGGGCACTAAATAAAATGGCCGGCTTCTAAGAGCCGGCCATCCAATTACATATTTTCACGGATCATCGTGAAGAAATCATCAAATAAATACCTGGAGTCGTGCGGGCCGGGAGTCGATTCCGGGTGATATTGCACTGAAAATGCAGGCTTATTTTTCACTTTGATACCTTCGATCGTGTTATCGTTCAGGTTAATATGCGTCACCTCGATGTTTTCAGACTTGGTTACCGCATCTGCATCAATAGCGAAGCCATGGTTCTGCGTCGTGATCTCACATTTACCAGTCTTGAGATTTTTAACCGGGTGATTCAACCCACGGTGCCCATGGTGCATTTTATATGTTGGGATGCCATTAGCCATGGCTAATAATTGGTGGCCAAGGCAGATACCGAACAGCGGGCGTTCTACATCAAGTACTTTCTTGATAGTTTCCACCGCGTATTTCAAGGGCGCCGGATCACCAGGTCCATTGGAAATAAAATAAGCATGGGGTTTGAAGCTTTCGCACTCTTCGAAGCTTGTTTCAGTTGGGAACACCTTGAGGTAAGCGCCTTTCTCGGACAAGCATTTCAGCATGTTCCTTTTCACACCATTATCCAACACCGCGATACGGATATCAGCATTGGCATCCCCTACATGGTACGCTTCCTTGGTAGACACTTCGGCGCAAAGAGCCAGTCCTTCCATTGAAGGTACTTTCGCTAATTCGGCTTTCAACTGCTCTTCATCAAGGATTTCGGAAGAGATAATCACGTTCATAGCTCCTTTACTGCGGATATGCGCCACCAATGCGCGGGTATCCACATCATAAATTGCTACCAGGTTGTTATCCAGTAAGAATTGTTCCAATGAACTGTCAGCCATTTGCCTGGAATAGTTGTAAGCGATATTCTTACAGATCAATCCGCTGATTTTAACGCTGCTACTTTCAACATCGTCGGTTTTTGTACCATAATTACCGATGTAGCAATTATTCATAATCAGCACCTGTCCTTTATACGAAGGATCCGTAAAAACTTCCTGGTAGCCAGTCATACCGGTATTGAAACAAAGTTCCCCGGATGCGGTACCTATTTTACCGAATGCTTTCCCATGAAAAACAGTACCATCTTCTAACAACAGCATGGCGGGCTGGACGGATTTTGACTGAGGCATTTCTTTCTTCCTGTTTTTGATTTTGTGGCTTTGAATATCAATTACTTACATTCAAAACCGATGAAACAAACTGTGCAAAGTTATGAAAGCATGCGTTAAATCCCCCAAATATTTTACGGAATTTCAAATAATTCTTGCGAAAGAAATCACTACTGCCGGCTTCGGGGCATATATATAAATAATTACGATTTCTAAACCGCTCATTTGCTTTTGGCAGAAGGGAAGATACCCTAATTTGGGCAGGTGGAGACATAAAAAAAGCCGGTCATAAAGACCGGCTTTTCCAAAAAATAATTATTCCAAAGCTTATTCAGCAGATTCAGATTTTTCTTCTTCTGCCGCCGGAGCAGCAGTTTCTTCTGTAGCGGCTTCAGCAGTTTTAGCAGTAGCTTTTTTCCTGCTACCACCGGCACGGCGGGTTTTCTTAGCTTCAGTTTTTTCTGCTTGTTGGCCATAGATTTCATTGAAATCAACCAACTCGATCAGGGCAACTTCAGCGTTATCCCCCATACGTTTACCTAATTTGATGATACGAGTGTAACCACCTGGACGGCTAGCGATTTTTTCGCTGATCGTTCCAAATAATTCCTTGATAGCTTCTTTCTCTTGCAAGTAGCTAAATATAATCCTACGGTTGTGTGTAGAATCATTTTTAGACCTTGTCAATAAAGGTTCAACATATACACGCAAAGCTTTAGCTTTCGCCAAAGTTGTTGTAATACGTTTGTGAGCGATCAATTCGCAAGCCAAGTTAGACAAAAGGGCTTTGCGGTGAGCAGCTGTTCTGCTCAAATGGTTTAATTTTACACCGTGGCGCATGACTGTAAGTTTAATTCCCCTGTACCGTGTCAGGAATTACAGGGTACTTTTTATAGTTTAATTGTTATTCTACCTAATTTAAGCGGTGCTTAGCCGTTATTGACTATTCTTCGTCTAATTTCAACTTAGATAAGTCCATACCGAAATGCAAACCTCTTTCACCGAGAACCTGTTCAATTTCGCTCAAGGATTTTTGACCGAAGTTTCTGAACTTCATCAATTCTTCTTGTTCGTATTGAACTAATTCACTCAGAGAGTTGATTTTAGCAGCTTTCAAGCAATTGAATGCACGAACGCTGAGATCTAAATCTTCGAGCGGTGTTTTCAAGATTTTGCGCAGTTGCAAAGTTTGTTCATCTACAACATCTTCTTTTTCCGCGTCCTTGGTATCAAAACTGATATTTTCGTCAGTGATGATCATCAGGTGTTGGATCAAAATACGGGAAGCTTGTTTCACGGCTTCTTCCGGATGGATAGTACCGTCCGTAACGACTTCCATGATCAATTTCTCATAATCCGTTTTTTGTTCCACACGGGTATTTTCGATGCTGTATTTCACGTTTTTAATCGGGGTGAAAACAGAATCGATCGCGATGTAGCCGAACGGTGCATCTTTGGGTTTGTTCTCTTCTGCGGGAACGTAACCACGGCCTTTGCCGATAGTCAGTTCAATATCCAGCTTAGAAGAAGGGTCCAGCGTACAGATCAACAGTTCTGGGTTCATGATTTGGAAGGAGTTAGTAGCCTTCTCGATCATTTCCGCGCGGAACTCGGTTTTACCTTTGATAGAGATCTGCACTTTTTCGTTGGTCACTTCATTTTCTACGATCCTTTTGAAACGAACTTGTTTCAGGTTCAGGATAATCTCTGTTACGTCTTCGGTAATACCTTTCAAGGTAGCGAACTCGTGATCAGCGCCTTCAATCTTAATTCCCACAATGGCATAGCCCTCCAAAGAAGACAACAGCACACGGCGAAGCGCGTTACCGATTGTCACACCATAACCTGGTTCTAATGGACGGAATTCGAATTGAGCTTCAAAGTCAGTTGACTTTTGCAAAACGATCTTATCAGGTTTTTGGAAATTTAGAATTGCCATGTGATATGCGAGGTTTATGTGTTTTATGATATACTTATATATGGCTAATAGCCACCCGTAGGTGGCTATAACGACTTATTTAGAGTACAATTCCACGATCAATTGTTCCTTGATATTTTCAGGAACGCTTTCTCTTTCTGGATAAGCGATGAAAGTACCTTTAAATTCTTTCTCGTTAAAATCTACCCAGCTAAATTTAGGATTTTTTCCGCGAACTGCGCTAGTGATAGCTGTATTGTTTTGAGCTTTAGGCTTCAAAGCAACCACATCACCGGGTTTCAATTGGCAAGAAGGTGTATTTACCACGATACCATTCACGGTAACATGCTTGTGGGAAACCAATTGACGGGCAGCAGGACGGCTAGGCGCCATACCCATGCGGAACACCGCGTTATCCAAACGGGCTTCCAACAATTTGATCAATGTTTCACCGGTAACACCTTTCCTACGGTTAGCTTCTTCGAAAAGGTTACGGAATTGTTTTTCCAATACACCGTAAGTGTATTTTGCTTTTTGCTTTTCTCTCAACTGCAACGCGTATTCACCCAGTTGTTTACGCTTACGGCTTGCACCGTGCTGACCTGGAGGGTTGCTGTTTTTACCTAAATATTTACCATTACCTAGAATGGGCTCACCGAAGATCCTGGAGATCTTGGTCTTTGGTCCTGTGTACCTTGCCATGTTTTAATCTTTAGATTTTTTAGTTCCGGTGTATGCTCTTCAAAAAATCTGAAAACCTGATCATACACCCACCAATTATAAAAAATATAAATGCGAATTCCAAAACGAAAACCCCGGTTCAACCAGGGTCTCGCTTTGGAACAAGTATCTTTAACTAGACTCTACGTTTCTTAGGAGGACGGCAACCGTTGTGAGGTAAAGGAGTAACGTCTTTAATCAAGGTTACTTCGATACCGGAGTTAGCGATTGCACGGATAGCACTCTCACGACCAGCTCCCGGACCTTTAACGAAAACATCAGCTCTTTTGAAACCAGCATCGATCGCAGTTTTGGCTGCATCGGAAGCTGCTAACTGGGCAGCGTAAGGGGTGTTCTTTTTAGAACCTTTGAAACCCATTTTACCAGCAGAAGACCAAGAGATCACCTGACCTTGCTTGTTGGTAATGCTCACGATAATGTTGTTAAAGCTAGCAGAGATGTGTACATCACCGTAGCTATCCACTTTCACTACGCGCTTTTTAGCGGCAGCTTTTGTATTAGATTTTGCCATAATACTTTATGAATTCCTATATTGCTATTCCAAATCCTTTATAACAGAAAAAATCATTTTGTGTTTGAAATCCGGATTTGGAATGATGAATTTCAAATACGACTATCTTACCTACTATTTTTTCGGTGCTTTCTTCTTACCCGCTACTGTCTTACGTTTACCTTTACGAGTACGGCTGTTAGTACGAGTACGTTGACCTCTAACTGGTAAACCTTTCCTATGGCGAAGACCACGGTAACAAGCAATATCTAACAAGCGCTTGATATTCATTTGAACTTCAGAACGAAGTTGACCTTCAACTTTAAATTCTGCGTTAATTACATTACGAATAGCAGCTTGCTCATCATCGTTCCAATCTTTCACTTTCTTGTTGAAATCGATACCTGATTGGGTCAGGATATACTGCGCAGTTGAACGACCAATACCGTAGATGTAGGTAAGGCCAATTTCACCTCTTTTGTTTTTAGGAAGATCTATACCGGCTATACGTGCCATATCACTTGTTTAGTTTTATGATGTCTTTTTTGTAATTAGTTCCGTGGTAATCAATATTACCCTTGACGTTGTTTAAAACGGGGATTCTTTTTATTGATCACCAACAGTTTACCTTTTCTGCGCACAATTTTGCAATCTGCACTTCTTTTTTTGATTGAAGCTCTTACCTTCATTGTTACTAGTATTATAAGTAAAAAGTTAAATTTGTATTTATTAAGTTAAGCGTGTCATCTGCATAAAGAAACTGTTAGAATAAGTCCCTTTTAACCCCTGACTTACTTATACCTGAAAATAATCCTACCTCTTGACAAATCATATGGACTCATCTCTACCCCTACTTTATCACCGGGGAGAATGCGGATATAGTGCATTCTCATCTTCCCAGATATGGTTGCTAATATTTCATGCCCATTTTCCAATTTTACACGGAACATAGCGTTCGATAAAGCTTCTAAAATAATACCATCCTGTTTAATGAGTGCCTGTTTTGCCATAAAAATTTTTAGGACTGCAAAGATAGCACAAAAGTTTTGAAATTGAAAAATTCTGTACTAGAAATCTTTTCTTTTCAAGGCTATTTATGCTTTCACATTTAATTATTGAATTAATACAATTGTATTATCCTGATTAATAATTATTTACAAATAACAAAATTAATAATCAGAACAGAGTGCCGGGTTATTTTTCTCCGCTTCTTCGATGATACTGAAGGAACTCAATACATCTGCCTGTCCTTTCTTCACGGCCACCGTATGTTCAAAGTGAACGGAAGGTTCCCGGTCAGCTGTTACCACGGTCCATCCATCCTCCAGGTATAGCACGTCCTTGGTTCCCATGTTAATCATCGGCTCGATGGCAATTACCAAGCCTTCCTTCATCATGTTACCGGAGCCTCTCCTGCCATAGTTCGGCACTTGTGGATCTTCGTGCAACTGCCTACCCAAACCGTGACCCACCAATTCACGCACGATGCCGTACCCGTGTTCCTTCTCGATATAATTCTGTATGGCGAAAGAAATATCACCGACGCGGTTACCCACCACTGCCTTCTCAATACCCAAAGCGAGGGACTTTTTCGTGGCCGCCATCAATTTCTTGATATCATCAGACACGTTCCCGATACCGAAGGTATAAGCGCTATCGCCGTGGAAACCGTTCAAATATACACCGACATCCACCGAGATGATATCCCCGTCCTTCAACACGTAATTATTGGGGATACCGTGTACTACGGCTTCGTTTACCGAGATACAGCAGGTGTTAGGAAACCCATGGTAGTTCAAGAAAGAAGGTACCGCCCCGTTGCCCGTTATGAACTTGTAAGCAATAGCATCTACATCGAGGGTAGTCATCCCGGGTTTGAGCTGCTTGGCGACTTCTGCCAATGTAGCGCTTACCAACTGGGCGCTTTTCCTCATCAACTCAATCTCTTCTTTCGTTTTATAATGAATCATAGCCTAACCTTTTAAATCACCTACCTAAAAAAGAACCACCGGGGAATAGGTAATTACTACGCCCAGGTGGTTAAATATGATGTAGCGACACCATAACGCATGGTTATTGCGCACTGGCCGGGGATGTTCTTCCCTTGATACGGCCGGAACTCATCAAACCATCGTAATGGCGCATCAACAATTGACTTTCAATCTGCTGCAAAGTATCCAGGATAACGCCCACCATGATCAGCAGGGAAGTACCACCGAAGAAGGTGGCAAAGTTGCTGTTAATGTTGAGAGCAGCCGCGATACCGGGCATAATACCAACCACGGCCAAGAAAAAGGCACCGGGTAAGGTAATACGATCCATCACCGCGCCGATATAATCGGCAGTGGCTTGCCCCGGTTTCACACCCGGGATAAACCCGTTATTCTTTTTCATTTCATCCGCCATCGTAGACGGGTTGAAAATCAAGGCAGTATAGAAGAATGTAAATACGATTACCAAGATTCCGTAGATCACGTTGTATATCGGGTTGGTATGATCGCTAAACACGCGGATAAACCCGCTGGCGCTTTCAGCATTCGTAGCGAAGCTGATAGTGGTTGCCGGGATAAACATGATCGCTTGCGCGAAGATGATCGGCATCACACCTGCTGCGTTCACTTTCAACGGGATGAACTGGCGCACACCGCCGTATTGTTTGTTACCTACAATACGTTTAGCGTAGTTCACGTTGATTTTACGGGTACCTTGAATCAGCAATATCAAACCTATCGTGATCACGATAAAGAAGGCTATTTCCACCAGGAAGAATACCAATCCGCTACCACCATCCGCTGTTTTAGAAGAAAACTCTTGCAGGAGGGCTTCCGGTAAACGGGCCAAGATACCCATCATGATGATGATAGAAGTACCGTTACCGATACCTTTATCAGTAATTTTTTCGCCTAACCACATCACGAACATGGTGCCAGCCGTCAAAACGATCGTCGTTGACAACCAGAACATGGAAGCTCCGTATTCTTCAATGATCGCGCCACCGGACTGTTGTTTCAAGAAAGCGACGTAAGCGCTGGCTTGCAGTGCGGTCACGATAACGGTAAGCACACGGGTATACTGGTTAATTTTCTGGCGGCCGCTTTCCCCTTCTTTCTGCAATTTCTGGAACTTGGGAACCGCGATGGTTAACAATTGAATTGCGATCGAAGCCGAGATATACGGCATGATCCCCAATGCGAAAATGGAAGCGCGCGAGAACGAACCACCTGCAAACATATTAAACAATCCCAAGATACCTTGATTAGAGGTTTTGGAAAAGCTATTCAATGCCGTCGGGTCTATACCAGGTAACACGATATAGGAGCCAATACGGTAAATGAGTACCAGGAGTAACGTTGTAAGGATGCGTTTACGCAAATCCTCAATGCTCCATATATTCTTGATTGTTTCGATAAATTTCTTCACAGGAAGATTAGGTTTAATAGCGCTTGTAAAATACGAAAAGACGCACTACTCCGTAGGCGCCTTCTCGGTCGTAAAGTCTTATACCAGTTCCACTGATCCGCCCGCGGCTTCTACTACTTGTTTCGCCTTTTCACTAATCGCGTTCACTTTAAAGTTAACCTTAGCTTTCAGTTCACCTTGGCCGAGTATCTTGATTTTCTCAGTTTTCTTGATCATTAAGATGGTCCTCAAAGCGTCATAAGAGAATTCGGACAAGCCGTAAGTTTCCACTATATGATCAACATCGCCAACGTTAAACACTTTGTATTCAACGCGGTTATTGTTTTTGAAACCACGCTTAGGTAAGCGGCGTTGGATAGGCATCTGTCCACCTTCGTGACCTAATTTAGATTTATAACCTGCGCGGGATTGGCCACCTTTGTTACCTTTTGTAGAGGTACCACCTTTACCGGAGGCTTCACCACGACCTAAACGTTTTTCTTTATGTACAGAACCTTTGGCGGGTCTTAAAGAATGCAAATTCATGATGTTAATTTTTTTTACTTACGCGGAAATTAACCGCTCGCTTTTGAAATAGATGTAAATGTAATTAGTTGACAGTAAAAGTTCTATATAAGAACGTGGGATTTTAGTGTTATATTATGATTATCCCTTTACTTCTTCAACTTTTACTAGGTGATTAACCGCGCGAACCATACCTAAGATTTGCGGGGAAGCTTCTTTCTCCACGGAGCCATTCAGCTTGCTAATACCTAGAGCCTTCAAAGTAGCTTTTTGCTTTTGAGGGCGATCAATGCCACTTTTAACCTGTGTGATCTTAATCTTTGCCATTTGTGAATCAGTTTGTAGTAGACACGAGACGTAAAGTGTTTCGCGGCAACTAAATTATCCGTTAAATACTTTCTTCAAAGAAACGTTTCTGCTTTTAGCAACGTGGATAGGTTCACGGAGCAAGCTTAACGCTTTGAAAGTAGCTTTTACCACGTTATGAGGGTTAGCAGAACCCAGGGATTTTGCCAACACGTCGGTAATACCAGCACTTTCCAAAACAGCGCGCATAGAACCTCCGGCGATCACACCGGTACCGTGTGCAGCTGGTTTAACTAAAACCTTAGCAGCACCTTCTTTAGCGAATTGATCGTGGGGAATTGTACCGTGCATAACAGGAACTTTGATCAAGTTCTTCTTAGCATCGTCGATACCTTTAGTGATAGCTTCCTGTACTTCTTTGGCTTTACCCAAACCGTGTCCAACCACACCGTTTTCGTTACCCACTACAACTAATGCTGAGAAGCTGAAAGTACGGCCACCCTTGGTGGTTTTTGTAACCCTGTTAATAGCTACAACCTTTTCTTTCAGTTCCAGGTCACCAGCTTTGATTTTATTGAATGAATTCTTTGCCATTTTATTAATAAGAATTACGAGTTGAAATTTACTTCTTTTTTAGGTTTATTCAACCTACGTGATTAGAATTGAAGACCACTTTCGCGGGCTCCTTCAGCCAAAGCTTTTACACGGCCATGGTACAAGTAACCACCCCTATCGAATACGCAGGTAGTGATACCTAAACCGGTTGCTTTTTGAGCCAAGGCGCTACCTACCAATTTAGATTTCTCTGATTTGGTACCTGTTTGAGCCTGGATATCTTTATCACGGGAAGAAGCTGATGCTAAAGTTGTACCGTTAGTATCATCAATCAATTGCGCATAAATAGCTGCATTACTGCGGAATACAGACAATCTTGGTTTCTGCGCGGTTCCGCTCACTTTCTTACGAATACGGTAGCGGATATTTTGCCTTTTAATAGCCTTTGTCGTGCTCATTATTTTATATTTAGTTCCCCGATGCTGCCGGGTTGTTTTAATTGAAATCCTATCCCGCCGCCTGTTCGGCTTAGCGGTATAGTATTGAAGATCAATTGCCAGGTAAAATCAACTAACCGCAGGCGCCAAGATAGGCACCTACGGATATAATTATTTACCGGCAGATTTACCTGCTTTCTTACGTACAACTTCATCGCTGTAGCGAACACCTTTACCTTTGTATGGCTCGGGTTTACGCAAGCTACGGATCTTAGCAGCTACTTGACCTAACAATTGATTGTCGATACCTTCCAACTGGATTTTAGGGTTTTGACCCTTTTCAGTTACGGTGTTCACTTTCAATTCCTTAGGAATTTCAACCACGATATTGTGAGAGTAACCTAAAGACAGGTCCAATAATTGTCCTTGGTGCGTAGCTTTATAACCTACACCCACTAATTCCAATTGCTTGGAGAAGCCTTCGGAAACACCTTTTACCATGTTAGCCAACAACGCGCGGTACAAACCGTGTAAAGCGCGGTGACGGATTTGTTCGGTAGGGCGTGTTAAAACTAACTCGCCTTCTTTCACTTCAACTTTGATATCCCTATCGATAGTTCTTTTCAACTCACCTTTAGGGCCTTTTACTGTTACCTCATTAGCAGGGGAAACGGAAACCGTTATACCGCTGGCTAATTTAATAGGATTCTTACCTATACGAGACATAACTATTACAGTTTATAATGTTTTCATTCTTGTTTCAAGCGGATCCGTGTTCAGCGCCGTATAGAAAGCTTAATTGTCGGAAACGCCGCAAATCCCACCGGGATGGGAAAATATCTTAGTATACGTAGCAAACTACTTCGCCACCAACATTCTGAACATTCGCTTCTTTATCGGTCATAACACCTTTAGAAGTAGAGATGATCGCGATGCCTAAACCGTTTTTAATGCGTTTGAATTCGCCCGGTTTAGAATATTGGCGTAAGCCTGGACGGCTGATACGTTGCAAATCGGTGATAGCAGGTACCTTAGTTTGAGGATCGTATTTCAAAGCTATCTTGATAACACCTTGTTTGTTATCATCTTCGAATTTGTATTTCAGGATATAACCCTTGTCATACAAAATTTCTGTAATACGTTTCTTCAATTTGGAGGCCGGAATTTCCACGATCCTGTGGGTAGCCATTTGAGCGTTCCGGATTCTTGTTAAAAAGTCAGCTATTGGATCAGTAACCATTGTTAATGCTGTTAATTAAAATGTGTACAATGCGATATCCAATCGAACAGAAAGGAAAATCAAGTTAAATACTTAACCTTTACCGAGCCGGGTAAAGGAGGCGCTAATGATAATATCTTGTTGATTACCAGCTAGCTTTAGTTACGCCAGGGATTTTGCCTGCCAATGCCATGTCGCGGAACATGTTACGGCAGATACCGAATTGACGCATATATCCTTTAGGACGACCGGTCAACTGGCACCTGTTTTTCAGGCGAACGGGAGAAGCGTTTTTAGGTAATTTGTCCAAAGCTGCATAATCACCGGCTGCTTTCAAAGCGGCGCGTTTTTCAGCAAATTTGGCCACCATGGCTTCTCTCTTTCTTTGTCTGGCTTTTACGGATTCTCTTGCCATAATTTAATTTAGTAATTCCTGTTTTTAAATTCCAAATCCCAAACTCCGAAAAGCCGGAATTTGGAATTTGAGTAAAGAGGTATATGTAATGAAATTAGTTATTATCTCCTCTCTTGATACCCTTGAACGGCATACCCAATTCCTTCAGCAATTCGAATGCTTCGGCGTTAGTGTTTGCAGTTGTCACGAAAGTGATATCCATACCGGTCATTTTAGACACTTTATCGATATCAATTTCAGGGAAGATGATTTGTTCGGTGATACCCATGGTATAGTTACCGCGGCCATCGAACGCTTTATCATTGATACCTTTGAAGTCACGAACACGTGGTAATGATACGGAGATCAAACGATCTAAGAATTCGTACATTTTAACACCACGTAAAGTTACGCGCGCGCCAATAGGCATATGTTTTCTCAACTTGAAGTTGGAGATATCCTTTTTAGATAAAGTCGGGATCGCCTTTTGACCGGCGATACGGCTCATTTCTTCAACAGCAACATCTACCAATTTCTTATCGCTAACAGCACCATTAATACCTTGGTTAAGGCAAATTTTGGTGAGGCGTGGTACTTGCATGACAGTTTTGTAGTTGAATTTCTTCATCAAAGCAGCAACTACTTCGTCTTTGTACTTCTTCTGGAGCCTGGGATTATATGATGTGTTTGCCATTATTTAATTACCTCCCCTGATTTTTTAGCGATACGAACTAATTTACCATTTTCTCTCGTTCTGCTAATCCTAGTAGCTTTACCAGCCTTAGCGTCCCACAACATTACGTTGGAGATAGCGATCGGCGCTTCTTCTTTAACGATACCACCTTTAGTATTGCTAGCAGTAGGTTTGGTGTGTTTTGTTACGATGTTCACACCTTCCACCAAGACGCGGGATTTGTCAGTGATTATTTCAAGAACTTTACGAGGCTTCGTCCTGTCCTTGTCATCACCGGCAATTACCACTACCAAATCGCCTTTTTTAATGTTGAACTTAGGCTTGAATCTAGTTTTCATCAGTTTGTTTATTTAAACGCCAAGCGGAAATTTGTCTCCACTTGATTAATTGTTATTTCGTTTTTGAAACGGGCTGCAAAGATACGCAAATATTTCGAAAGTCGAAAACTGCGTTTTTCCAAGCAATTCCCGACTTTCCGTACAGATGAATTCTTACAACACTTCCGGTGCAAGAGAAACGATCTTCATATAGCCTTTATCCCTAAGTTCACGGGCAACCGGACCGAAAATACGGGTACCGCGCGGCTCATCGGCATTATTCAGCAATACAACGGCGTTATCATCGAAGCGGATATAAGACCCGTCTTTGCGACGCAATTTGTTTTTAGTTCTAACGATTACTGCCTTGGTAACAGTACCTTTTTTAACACCACCGGCTGGGATGGCGTCTTTAACAGTAACTACAATTTTATCGCCAACCTTGGCGTAGTCTTGACCGGAGTTACCTAGTACGCGGATGCAGAGTACTTCTTTAGCACCACTGTTATCGGCTACGCTCAGTCTTGATTCTTGTTGTATCATCGTAATACGATTTTTCTTTGTTTAACAGCGGCTGCAGCAAGGGATTGCACACAGCTTGAAACAATAATAATTATTTTACTTTTTCGATAACTTCTACCAATCTCCAGCATTTGTTTTTGCTGAGGGGGCGAGTTTCCATGATTTTCACGGTATCCCCGATGCTGCACTCATTTTTCTCGTCATGAGCCATGAACTTGGTAGTTTTTTTAACGAATTTACCATAGATAGGGTGCTTTACCTTACGCAAAACGCTTACGGTAATAGTTTTATCCATCTTGTTGCTGGATACAACCCCAATCCTGGATTTTCTCATTTTTCTTTCGGTCATTGTGAAAGTATTTTACCACCTGGTCTCCATCATCATGGAGGGGTGAATTAAACTTAATTTTAAAGTGATCCACCGCCGTAGCGCTGGTCAAATGGATTTAGAAGCCTAACTCTCTTCTACGCAATTCAGTTTTCAAGCGGGCAATATCCCTTCTCATCGCGCGGATGCTCATCGGATTTTCGATGGGGGTGATTGCATGGCTGAAAATTACTTTCTTCAGGCGTAACTGATCATCGGAGATTTTCTCCTTTAATTCTTCGTCACTCAAGCTTTTCAGATCCAATTTAGCTGTTGCCATTTGTATTTGATTTTGTTCTGTGTTTGATTAGATTTATTGAAACTCTGCGGATTATGAAGGATTAAGCTTCGTAGTCGCGGCGCACAATAAATTTCACTTTGATCGGCAATTTTTGTGCAGCGAGTTCCATTGCGTCTTTAGCGACTTGCAAAGGTACACCGTCAGCTTCGAACAGGATTCTTCCCGGTTTAACTACGGCAGCCCAATGGTCTGGAGCTCCTTTACCTTTACCCATCCTTACCTCTAACGGTTTAGCGGTAATTGGTTTATCAGGGAATATACGGATCCACACATTACCTTCACGCTTCATAGCCCTAGTCAGAGCAACCCTAGCAGCTTCGATCTGCCGGTCAGTGATCCACTTAGGTTCTAATGCCTTCAGGCCGAAAGATCCAAAAGAAATGGTAGCACCTCTCTTTGCATCTCCCTTGATGCGGCCTTTATGCATCTTCCTGTGTTTCGTTCTCTTTGGCTGTAACATCGTTTATGTTATTAAAAGTTGTTTTTAAAATCTTTTGGATGCTCAAAGCAGCATCAAAATGTTAATTCCTATTGGTTTTCGACGGGCTGCGCCTTAAGATTGCTTGTTACGACCACCACCGCGGTTGTCGCCACCTCTCCTATCACCACCTCTTCTATCGCCACGGCCACCTTGATGATGATGTCCACCACCTCTAGTTTCGCCATCTTTACCGGAAATTGCATTTGGATTCAGGTCACGTTTACCCAGTACTTCACCTTTACAGATCCAAACTTTGATACCGATTTTACCGTAAACCGTCAAAGCGAACAAAGAAGCGTAATCGATATCCATACGGAAAGTATGCAAAGGTACGCGGCCTTGTTTCATTTCTTCGGAACGGGCAATTTCAGCACCACCTAAACGGCCACCAACTTTCACCTTGATACCTTCGGCACCCATTCTCAACGCGGTAGCGATAGCCATCTTGATAGCACGTTTGTAGTTGATACGGCTTTCAATTTGTTTGGCGATGGTTTCAGCCACGATATTCGCATCGATTTCAGGGCGGCGGATTTCGAGGATGTTGATTTGCACATCTTCCTTACCAGTCAATTTCTTCAACTCTTCCTTGATGCGATCAACCTCGTTACCACCTTTACCTATAATGATACCAGGTTTAGAAGTATGAATAGTGATGATCAGTTTTCCTAAAGTTCTCTCAATCACTACCCTTGAAATGCCACCTTTATTGATACGAGCATTCAGGTAAGTCCTGATTTTGTTATCTTCGATCAGTTTGGTAGCATAATCTTTTTTACTACCATACCAATTAGAGTCCCATCCTCTGATGATACCTAACCTGTTACCAATAGGATTTGTTTTCTGACCCATGTGTCTGGTTTATTTGTCTAAAAGTTAAATTGAATTTATTTTGTCAACTTTTTGCTACTCCCGTGATTATTGACCAACACGGCTATCCACGATGAGAGTTACGTGGTTACTTCTCTTGCGGATACGGTAACCCCTACCTTGTGGAGCAGGACGCATTCTTTTCAGGATACGGCCACCATCTACGAAAATCGTCTTCACGTACAAGTTAGCATCTTCCGCCCTTTCTCCTTCGTTCTTTTGTTTCCAGTTAGCAACTGCGGACAACAAAAGTTTTTCCAAGGGAACACTCGGGTGTTTTGGGTGGAATTTCAAAATATTCAAAGCCTTCTCAACATCCAGACCGCGGATTAAGTCTGCCAGCAAACGCATTTTGCGGGTAGATGTTGGATTATTATTAAGCTTAGCAACTGCTTCCATTGTTGTTAATTTCTAAGTAGTTTACAGTTATTGTATAAGCGCCGGGCTACTATTCTTCCTCGCGGTTTCATCGCAACGCCACCTGGCCGCTTACACGATTACATTTTCTTGTTTACGTGTCCTTTGAAGTTACGTGTTGGCGCAAATTCACCTAATTTATGACCTACCATAAACTCTGTTACATAAACAGGGATGAACTTGTTACCATTGTGTACAGCAAATGTATGGCCTACAAAATCAGGAGTGATGGTAGAACGACGGCTCCATGTTTTAATCACGGTTCTTTTAGTGCCTTCATTCATTTTCAACACTTTAGTTTCTAATTTCTGGTCAACATAAGGACCTTTTTTAATGGAACGACCCATATTTCTATAATTGAATTCCTTTATCAGTTTCCGTGCTTGTTACGGCACGGAAACCGGGATATTTAATATTATAATTTCTTACCGTTTTTTCTACTGATGATCAGTTGATTCGAGCTCTTATGCGTTTTCCTGGTTTTCAGACCTTTCGCATATTTACCCGTTCTAGATCTCGGGTGACCACCTGAAGACCTACCTTCACCACCACCCATCGGGTGATCTACTGGGTTCATCGCAACACCACGGTTTCTCGGGCGGATACCTCTCCAACGGTTAGCACCTGCTTTACCGATAGATTGAAGACCGTGATCAGAGTTAGAAACAGTACCTACGGTAGCCATACAAGTAGACAATACTTTGCGCAATTCACCGGAAGGCATTTTCAATACAGCGTATTTTTCTTCCTTCGCGTTCAATTGGGCGTAAGTACCAGCGCTACGAGCCATGGCGCCACCTTTACCGGGTTGCAATTCGATGTTGTGAACCACGGTACCGAGCGGCATGTTTTTCAACGGCAGCGCGTTACCTACTTCCGGGGCAACGGCTTCACCGCTTACAACGGTAGCACCAACTTGTAAACCTTGCGGAGCGATGATATAACGTTTCTCACCATCCGCGTAGTTCAACAGGGAGATAAAAGCGGTACGGTTCGGATCGTACTCGATAGATTTCACGACAGCAGGCACATTGTGCTTGTTACGTTTGAAATCGATGATACGATATTGTTGTTTGTGACCACCACCGATGTAGCGCATAGATCTTCTACCTTGCGTGTTTCTACCACCGGTTTTCTTCTTGGATTCCAAGAGGGATTTTTCCGGCTTGTCGGTTGTCACTTCTGCATAAGCGTTACCGATTTTCCAGCGGGTACCGGCGGTCATCGGTTTAAATTTCTTCAGTGCCATTTTTTACGATTCAAAAAATTTAAGTCTTTGTTTTTATTTCAGTCGATCTGTATATACAACCATCTTGCTTGTTAGGGCAATTGGGCACTATATGTTAGCATACAGATCTATAGAGTCGCCTTCAGCGAGGGTAACGATAGCCTTCTTGAAAGAAGGTTTTCTACCGGAGATAAAACCAGCTTTAGTGAAGCGGGTTTTAGTTTTACCGGGCATTACCGAAGTATTCACAGACACGGGTTCAACACCGTAGAATTGTTTAACCGCGTTCTTGATTTCTACTTTGTTCGCTTTTTTATCAACGATGAAGTAGTAGCGATTAAATTTTTCGGTAGCCTTGTTCACCTTCTCAGTAACAACCGGTTTGATTAAAACATCTGAAAGATTCATTGTTTATCTTTTTTCGCCTTCAGCCGGGGCTTCGGGCCGTGTTTTTTAATGTTTAATAAGCCAAAAAACGATGCATCTGCTTATGCTTCAGCTGGAGCTTCTTCGGTTTCAGTTAAGAACTTCACCGCGCTTTCAGTGAATACCAAGTAGTTGCTATTGAGGAGATCATAAGTGTTGATGTCCTGCAATACGGAACTGTTCACAGTCGGGATGTTGCGCAAAGACAAGTAAACGTTATCGTTCACTTCCGGAAGGATGAACAAAGTCTTTTTGCTGTTTGCGTTGATGTTCAAGCTATTCAAGATATTCAAGAATTGCTTGGTTTTCGGAGCATCAAAGTTTACATCCTCGATGATCAAGATGCTGTTTTCTTTAGCTTTTACGGAAAGTGCGGAGATTTTAGCTAAATCTTTCACTTTCTTGTTCAACTTGAACGCGTAATTGCGCGGTTTAGGACCGAAAATGGTACCACCACCTTTATACAACGGGTTACGGATGTTACCTTTACGGGAACCACCGGTACCTTTTTGTTTGTGCAATTTGCGGGAAGCACCTTTTACTTCCGCCCTAGTTTTCACTTTATGAGAACCTTGACGTTGAGCGGCCAAGTATTGTTTCACAGCCAGGTAGAGTACGTGATCGTTGGGTTCTAGTCCGAATACTTCTTCGGGCAACTCAACAGTTCTACCGGTTTTCTTACCTTCTATATTTAAAATATCGAGTGTCATAATTACTTCTGGATTAAAACGATTGAACCATTGTGGCCCGGAACGGAACCACTTACCAGGATATAATTCTTTTCAGGGAATACCTTCAAGACTTTAAGACCTTTAACTTTTACTCTTTCGTTACCAGTTTGGCCAGCCATACGCATACCTTTAAATACGCGGGAAGGATAAGAAGAACCACCTACAGAACCTGGAGCGCGGCTTCTATCGTGTTGACCGTGAGTAGACTCACCAACACCGCTAAATCCATGGCGTTTAACAACACCTTGGAAACCCTTACCTTTGGAAGTACCCACAACGTCAATAGCCTCTCCTTCGGAGAAGATATCTACTGTAACGGTATCGCCAAGGGCTTTTTCTACGTCAGGGTTACGGAATTCTACAACGTAACGTTTAGGGGAGGTTTGTGCTTTCGCGAAGTGATGTAAAGCTGCTTTTGAGGTGTTTTTTTCTTTCTTTTCACCAAAAGCTAATTGAACGGCGTTATAACCATCAGATGAAACTGTTTTCACCTGTGTTACCACGCAAGGACCAGCCTCGATAATGGTACAAGCTGTCTGCTTACCATTGGCTTCGAAGATACTGGTCATACCAATCTTTTTACCAATAATTCCTTTCATTGTTATATAAATTATACCCAGCGCCTGGGGGTGTTCTAGCTATCCACAGGATGGGCGTTTAAAAAACTTTATTGGTGGCCACCCAGAAGGCGTGACCGAATTTACTTACGTTAGAAAATACTTCAGGCGGGCCTTTTGCCCACCTGCTGAATGTCCATTACGCTTTAATTTCAACTTCTACACCAGAAGGCAGGTCGAGCTTACTTAAAGCATCTACTGTTCTGCTGGAAGATGTGTAAATATCCAACAAACGCTTATGCGTGCAAAGTTGGAACTGCTCACGCGCTTTCTTATTTACGTGCGGAGAACGCAATACCGTGAAAATTTTCTTTTCTGTTGGTAAAGGAATTGGACCAGTTACCACGGCACCCGTGTTTCGCACGGTTTTTACGATTTTCTCAGCAGACTTATCTACTAAGTTATGATCGTAGGACTTCAGCTTGATTCTTATTCTCTGAGACATATGCAATGAACTTCTACTTTGTATTGACCCCATTCGATTTGGGACGGCAAAGGTATGTAACTTTTTATTATCAGCAAATTATTTAGGGAAAAAATTTTACCAAAAAACTAAAAAAAATTTAGTCCTATGGCTATTTTCAACCCCGAAAAAGTTTCGGAAATTTGCTAAGTTACAGATTCTCACTGCAATTTATCCACATACTTGTGAATAATTTACAAAACGTCGGGTACCCGCAAAAAAAAGAAGCCATACCGGTATGGTATGACCTCTACAGAGTTTTCCCTGCCGATTAACCCGGCTCTTGGGCTTACAAACCTCCCAACAAAGATTGAAGAAGATTTAATACTGCTGATAACAATTGGTTTAATAAATCCATGGTTACTCAGGTTTTCATATTCGGTTAACGCCTACTCTATTCCCCTGGTTTTCGGCAATCCCAGTTTGGTTATAAACCGATACGAAAATAATTATATGCATTTATAAAACCTCCATTCAGTTCATTCATTATCAATAAGTTTGTTCATTTCATTCATTCTAAATAAAGAGCAAAATACAAAGGCCGGGGAGATACCCGGCCTTCTATAATTAACCCTATGAAAAACACGAACATTAATGCTCGATTTGTTAACCCTATTTACCCGTTTCCTCGCGGATTATCTGGCGGGCATTTTTACCCGGCAAATAGATCTGGAAACCCAGGTTTAAGCCAAGTTTGTGTACCGTTGTGGAGCTACCGAAGCCCACTGTAATGTCATATTTCAACAAGGCCTCCAGCGCCACGTTCGGCGTTATAAAGAACGCCAAACCCGGACCGAAACCTAAACCTAAGCCATTATTATTTATACTGCTGCTGGAGCCGTCAGCTACCTTTGTCTTGGAGTTTGTGCCGTTAAACCCGGCGCTTGCCTCCAGGAAAAAACGGGCCCTCTTGCTGAACTCGATGCTCTCGTCGGTGATATAATAGCGACCGAATGCCCCGATCCCGTAAGTAAGATCCGTTACCTTCGTATCCGTATTATCATATTTCGTTGTTTTAATACCTAAATTAACTTCTGCTCCCAAAGCCAGGTTATCCTTTATAAACCAACCCGCCTTCGGCGTTAAATTAAACTGGAAAGAGTTTGCATCACTGCTAAATGTGCCCAAAATATTGGCCATGTTGGCGCCCACCATAACATTGCCTTTCTGTGTTTGTGCCTGCACCGTGGTACCCATCAATAAAATGAATGCTAGGATTAAAAGATGGACTTTTCTCATAAAATATCAATTTTGGTGTAATTATAATTGATTGGTTATAAATAATAAGCGATTTACAAACGGGTTAGGTATGCTTTTACGGGGATAAACAGGGCTAAACTTGTTATTGGAATAACAACACTAGTTTACAAAAGGTTTAAATTCAAGACGAAATATAGAATATTTTATCTGTTTTGATATTTAGCGCAGCAGAAAGGGGTATTTAGCAGGGGAACAGGGGCTAAAGTGCCGGTACAGGGAATGGTGCGGGCATAAAAAAAGCCCCGGTATTGCTACCGGGACCTATACTTAAATCTATCAAACTTTTAAGAAGAATTAGTCTTGGTTCACTTTACCTTTCACCTTAGCCACCACTTCTTCAGCGATGTTATTCGGAGCAGGATTGTAGTGAGAGAACTCCATGATAGAAGTTGCACGGCCAGAGGAGATAGAACGCAATTGAGTTACGTAACCAAACATTTCACTCAATGGAACTTTCGCCTTGATCACTTGAACGTTGTTCCTCATTTCCATACCTTCCAACATACCGCGACGACGGTTCAAGTCACCGGTAACATCACCCATGTATTGGTCAGGAGTTTGTACTTCAACTTTCATGATCGGCTCCAACAAGATTGGTTTCGCTTTACGACCGGCTTCGCGGAAAGCTTGTTTCGCGCAAAGCTCGAAGGAAACGGCGTCAGAATCCACAGCGTGGAAGCTACCGTCGAACAAGCGAACTTTCAGGTTATCTACAGGGAAGTTAGCCAATACACCTTGTGACATGGATAATTCGAAACCTTTCTGAACGGCCGGGATAAATTCCCTAGGGATAGAACCACCGAAGATATCATTTACGAATTGGAAATGTTTACCATCGTTAGCAGCTAACCATTCAGCATCAGCAGGGCCAATTTCCACTTGGATATCGGCGAATTTACCTTTACCACCTGTTTGTTTCTTGAATGTTTCGCGGTGGGAAATGGTAGCTGTAAAGGCTTCTTTATAAGCTACTTGAGGAGCACCTTGGTTTACTTCCACCTTGAACTCGCGACGCATACGGTCAACGATGATTTCCAAGTGCAATTCACCCATACCACTCAAGATAGTCTGACCTGTTTCTTCATCTGTTTTCGCTTTCAAGGTAGGATCTTCTTCTACCAATTTAGCGATAGCCATACCCATTTTATCTACGTCAGCTTGAGTTTTAGGCTCGATAGCGATGTGGATAACCGGCTCTGGGAAAGTCATTGTTTCGAGAACAATTGGATTTTTCTCATCGCAAAGGGTATCACCGGTTTTAATGTCTTTAAAACCAACAGCCGCACCGATATCACCGGCTTCGATGAAATCGATCGGGTTTTGCTTGTTCGCGTGCATCTGCATGATACGGCTGATACGTTCGTTTTTACCGGTACGGGTATTCAAAACGTAAGAACCTGCATCTAACTTACCGGAGTAAGAGCGGAAGAACGCCAAGCGACCCACGAATGGATCTGTCATAATTTTGAACGCCAGTGCAGAGAATGGTTCTTTTACATCTGGTTTACGTTCAATTTCTTCACCGGTGTCCGGGTTGGTACCTTTTACCGCTTCGATATCCAAAGGAGAAGGAAGATAGCGGCAAACGGAGTCCAACATTTTCTGAACACCTTTGTTTTTGAAAGAAGAACCGCAAAGCATCGGGATGATAGCGATGTCGATCGTTGCTTTACGGATCGCTTCGTGGATTTCATTTTCAGAGATCGAGTTAGGATCTTCGAAGAATTTCTCCATCAAAGTGTCATCGTATTCAGCAACGGCTTCTACCAATTTACCTCTCCACTCTTCAGCTTCTGCTTTCATATCCTCGGGGATTTCGATTTCCTGGTAGGTAGCACCTTTACCAGCTTCATCCCAGATAATACCTTTCATGGTAATCAAGTCAACCACGCCCTTGAAAGAATCTTCTGCCCCGATAGGTAATACTAAAGGAACAGGATTTGCGCCCAACATTTCTTTAACTTGTTTAACAACGTTCAAGAAGTCGGCACCGGAGCGGTCCATCTTGTTTACGAAACCGATACGTGGTACACGGTAACGGTTTGCTTGACGCCAAACGGTTTCAGACTGTGGTTCTACACCGGATACGGCACAGAACAAAGCCACCAAACCGTCCAATACACGAAGGGAACGCTCTACCTCTACGGTAAAGTCCACGTGACCTGGCGTGTCAATGATGTTAAATTTAAAACTTTTAGTATCAGGCGTAACTTGTCCTTGATCAGTAGGGAAGTTCCAGAAACAAGTAGTTGCAGCCGATGTGATGGTAATACCTCTCTCTTGTTCTTGCGCCATCCAGTCCATGGTAGCTGCACCTTCGTGAACCTCACCTATCTTGTGGGTTTTACCTGTATAATACAGGATACGCTCTGTGGTAGTGGTTTTACCGGCATCGATATGCGCCGCAATACCAATATTTCTTTGAAATCGTAAGTCTGCCATAATTATAAAATGACTAAAAATAATGCAATTTGGGGGGCAAAGGTAAGATTTTTTTATTTACAAATAAAACCAAGTAATTTGTTTAATTGTTAAATCATTGGTAATGCTGCGAAATATCGATCACCTTATCCTAAACTACCCTTGTTTGTAGTGAAGGCGCAAAATTAGCTATTACTTACAACATATTTGTCATGGAACCGGTTATTTTCTTCCAGTTTTCAGGTGTTTGCAGCCAGTTATCATTTTTAAGCCGGTAGATTATATGTAATGGGTTTATAATTATTAATTTTATACCTATTAATGGTAAGTAGAATCTGATAATCGAATATGACCTATTCTAATTAAACCCTATAATCAGAATGTGTCAATCTTATTTTTACTATTTAATTGTAACTGTATAAATATTAATAGCTATTAATGCTGATATTCTTGCACTGGCACGGTAATCTTTATTTTATCCGCCCGGCACCAATGGGCATATAAGCTGTTAAATAATCTAATCTGTTTCATTTTTATTTAAATCTATCCAAGCATGAAGTCCAAACTTCTACCCTCCTGTATTTGTTTGCTGCTCAACCTGTTATTACTATCGAAACCGACCAAGGCTCAATTCGAGTTGCAACTCGTGCGTGAAGTTGTAGCCAGTACAGGCGGCACAGCCATCGCAAACGGTGTTTTATATGAATATACCATCGGTGATTTCGCAATTTTAACGCTTTCTTCGGGCAACCGGATGCTTAGCCAAGGCTTTCATCAACCGGAGATAATCCCAAGGCCTCCCCTCGGTACCCCTATCGTAACCAACTTCATGATATTTCCCAACCCGGTGAAGACTACCATGAAAATTCAGTTCGATTTGGCGCGGGAAGCTACTACTACCGTGATTATTATGAACGCCGCTGGACAAATCATCTTTCAAGACATCAGGCAATATGGAACCGGTAAAGTCTTGATACCAGTACCGGCAGATCAATTCGCCAGTGGTATCTACACCGTTATTCTCAAGGTCGATGGTAAAGTCTACACCGATAAAATCGTCATCCAATAATCATATACCGATGTCTGCCCGGCATCTAAATCATCCAATATGAAATATTTCTACAGATCAGTTTGTGTCCTGGGCATGGTATGCTTGCCGGCATTGTCCCTGGTCGCCCAAAAATCGGCTCCCAATTCTTTGCAGGTTGGCGCTCCTTTCTTAATGATCAACCCCGACCCTAGAACGAGCGCTGTCGGAAGTGCCATGACGGGGATTGCCCCCAATGTCAATGACCTGTTGGGCAACTCCGCTAAAATAGCCTTCGCCGGCGATTGGGGCATCGGCGCATCCTATTCTCCATGGCTATATGAGCTGAATAATGATAACACGCAATCTGCCGTGGCTTATTTATCCGGATTCAAAAGCTTTAACGGCAAGGAAGCTATCGGGGCCTCGTTGCGGTACATGTCGCACGGAACGGTCACCTTCCGCGATGATAATGGTCAGCAACTTTCCAATTACAAGCCGCGCGAATTCGCTATAGATGCGACCTATGCGCGGAAATTAGGTGATCATTATTCGTTGGGAGTATCGTTACGCTATATCCGCAGTGATTTAGGTGAAGGTACTTATAATGGCATCCAGCAGAAAGCGGCCAGCGCCGTGGCGGGTGATGTTGGGTTTTACTACCAAAATTATGCAGATCATATAGATTTTGGTAACCGGTATTGCTGGGGGATCAGTTTTTCTAACATCGGTTCGAAATTAAGTTATTCGGATGATGATAATAAGAAAACATTCCTACCGATGAATTTGAAGATCGGCGGGGGCTATACCTTCGTCCATACAACTGAACACACATTTACTATCGCACTGGATATCAATAAATTATTAATACCGACCCCACCGCAATACGAGCTTGATGATCAAGGATTTCCTACGGATGTGATCATCAAGGGAAAAGATCCGGACAGGAGCGTCGTAGAATCTATATTTAGCTCGTTTGGAGATGCTCCGGGCGGGTTCAAAGAAGAGATCAAGGAGCTGACCTTCGCTACCGGTGTGGAATATGCTTACCGGGAGCAGCTTTTTATCAGGGCCGGCTATTTTTATGAAAATGAATTGAAGGGTCACAGGCAACATGCTTCCCTAGGAGCGGGCTTCCGGTTGAAACCCTTCGAGATTAATATGGCCTATATCATGCCTACAGACGGAACCATGTACCAAACCCGAACTTTTAAGCTGGGATTGTTAGTCAATATGTATGCAGATTAATGTCTACTATCAACTTATTAAATAAACATTCTCTACACCCAAATAAACTGGAATATGAAAATGAAACTACTCATGTCATTAGCTATTGTTTGCTTGATGTCGGTCTATGCAAAAGGCCAATCCAAGGGCAAAGCATCTACTAAATATTTGCTATTCAATTCTTTCGATGAAGATATCCGCAAGTTGAATATAAAACCGGAAGAAAAGATGAAATTCGATCCGAGCAGACCTATCCGGGAACAGATTTTCACTAATTATAGGCCCTCGAGCCCTGCCCCTGCCCGTAAAGCCGCTGCTCAATCCAAAGCAAGTTCCAATACGCAACTACCTTCCGCGATGAACGGCGAGCAAGCTAAGAAGAAAGCCGCAGAGCTTAAACAATCGGCAGAAAAAGCGAAAGCCCCGGAAATGCAGGGGGGAATGAGCGAACCTAAAGCTAATGCAGCAACTCCAACCAAATCTACCATTCAACCCCAAACTAAAAAATCAACAAAATGAGACGAATTTTAATCCTACTTATATTTCTATCTAGCTCTTGGGGCTTAGCTAAAGCTCAAAACAGCTTTTCGGGCATCAACTACCAGGCGGTGGCACGAAATGCAAATGGAACCGTGCTCTCTAATCAAGCATTATCGGTAAGAATCTCCATTTTGGGAGGCTCTTCGGCTGGGCCGGTTCAATACCAGGAAATGCATGATGTAATAACTAATAGCCTTGGGTTATTTAATCTACAGATCGGGAAAGGAGCAGCGCAAACCGGAACCTTCAACAGTGTTCCATGGAATAATGCCAATCAATATCTGAAGGTAGAAGTAGCCGTGGGTAGCAGCAGTTATGCCGTGCTCGGAACTTCGCCTTTATTAGCTGTGCCGTTCGCATTATATTCAGC
>Ga0164243_10003429_pt1 | contig 25397 bp, 23 predicted proteins | sample OricompcompostOP_FD_108781 | JGI IMG/M metagenome (GOLD analysis project Ga0164243, IMG submission 108781) | Organic Plus compost microbial communities from Emeryville, California, USA - Original compost - Organic plus compost (OP) | ecosystem: Engineered > Solid waste > Mixed feedstock >...
GCGTCCCGTGGCACGGTGATGGTGAACGGCACCACCGCCGTCTGCCTGGCCCCGACCGTCACCGTCTCCCGGACGTCGATCCAGGTGCCCCCGTCGCGCGACTCCCTGGTGGACGGCAGCATCGTGAAGCGTCCCTTGTCGGTGAGGTAGCCGTCGGCCGCCTTCAGCGAGAAGACCACGGCGCCGTCGCTGAAGTTGCGCACGGCGAGGTGCTCGGTCACGACCTGGCCGGGGTCGAGCGTGCGCGCGATCCACCGGCGGCCGTCCGGGCCGTCCCGGTCGGCTGGCTGGACCGCCCAGGTGAGGGCGGGTTCGGCACCGGCGCCGGAGGGTGCGATCGGCACGGTGACCAGCACCGCGGCCACCACGGCGAGCAGCCGCGGCAGGGTTTTGATCATGGCGATGCCCTTCGACGGCAGGGACGGGGGCCGCCCGGGTGGGCGGCCCCCGATGCGCGGGCTATTCGAACAGGGACAGGGTCAGCGTGGAGGTGTACGTGCCGGGTGCGACGTCGGCGGGCGTACGGAGGAAGAGTTCGGCGTTGGCGGAGTACGCGTCGCCGGTGACCGCCTCCGAGTCGAACGTCGACACCAGCAGCTCCTGGTCGACCAGGCCGACGTTGTTGCCCGGCTGGGTCGGCTCGTCCAGGACCGTGACGACCTCTTCCCCCTCGGTGACCAGCCCGGTCCCGCCGCCGTCGACCAGGTGCGGCCGCCAGCCGAGGTTGCCGGCGCCGATCGGCGCCTGACCGGCGCTGCCGGCGAAATCGGTGGCGCTGCCGAGCACGGCCCAGGCGGCGCCATCGGGCACCTCCTCCGGCGTGCGGGTGTCGGTGACGGTCACGGTCGGCAGGGTGCCGACGAACTGGCGGACCAGCAGGGTCGAGCCGTCCTCGGACAGCGCGACGGAGTCGCCGTCGATGGAGAGGGCGAGCACGCCGGGTTCGGCGATCTCCGGGATGTCGACGGTCACCTCGATGTCGGAGCTGTCACCCGGTTCGGCGGCTGCCGGCGCGGGTAGGGCCATCGTGGCGGCCAGGGCGGCGCCGGCGGCACCCGCCGCGGCGAGCCGCCGGTACTTCCATGTGTTCACGGGCGATCTCCATGGTCGTTCGTGGATGGTGGGACGGTGGACATCAGGCGGCGCAGTCGACGCCGGGGTGTTCCGCGGTCACGACGCTCGTCACGGCCTCGCCGCCGACGGTGCCGGTGGCGCGCACGGTCACCGATCCGGCCGGGATCGAGACCGCGCGGGACGTGAACGACTGGTACGCGTTCGTGCCGACCGCCACGCCGGTGAAGGTCCGCTGGCCGTACGCGGTCTGCACGTCGATGGCGACCGGTGTGTCGTGGTCGTTGCGTACCCGCACCGCGACGTGCGCCTTGCCCGCCACGCAGCGCGCCTCCGCCGTGGCCGTCACCGGCACCTCCGGCTCGGACGTGTCGAAGGCGAGCGTGAGCACGGCCGGGTTGTGGTCGGCGACCTTGTGGCCGTCGCCGGCCGCGTACCGGTCCGCGTAGTCGGTGCTGATCGGCGCGTAGCGGAAGTCCGCCACCGCGTCGTCGAGCCCGTCGGTGACCAGGACATGGTCGAGCGTCTGCAGGACGCCCTGGTAGTGGGAGCTGTAGCGGGACTCGGCCGGGGCGGTGCTCCACAGGTTGGTCAGGCTGCTGCCGGTCTGCAGCGCGGCCAGCGGCGGCTCGAACTCGAACTGGTTGAGGTCGCCGAGCACGATCACCTGCCCGCCGGCGGCCTCGATCTCGGCCACGCGGTCACGCAGGCGGTTCGCCTGCTGCAACTGGCACGCGCCGGACGCGCCGGAGCCGCCCTTGGACTTGAAGTGGTTGTTGACGATGGTGAACTGGCGGCCCGAGACGGTGACGTCGATCGCCAGCGGTGGCCGGTCGTAGGCCCGGCCGGAGTCGTCGCAGCCGGCCGTGGTCTTGTCGAACTGCCGCACGCCGGCCACCGACACCCCGTCCTTCACCAGGTAGCCCACGTCGATGCTGCGGGAGTCGTTGCCCTCCTGCAGGTAGGCCGTGTAGCCGCCGAGCGTCGTGGCCAGGTCCTGCAGCACGGCCAGGTTGTAGACCTCCTGGACGGCCACGATGTCGGGCCGCTGGAGCAGGTCGTCGATGGCGTCGGCGAGGCGCGCCTTCTTCTCGTCGTATTCGGCCTGGCTGACGGGGGAGAGGTCGAGCTCGACGCCGACCGGGAAGTAGTTCAGGACGTTGAAGGAGACCACCCGGAACTGTCCGGGAGTGGCCGCCGGCAGGCCGTCGTACGGGTAGGCGGTCGGACCGTCCACCACCTCGGGCAGCGCGCCGGGCTGCGGCAACAGCTTGTAGTGACCGTACGAGTAGGAGAGCGGGCCGGTCGCGCCGCGCACCTCGTCGAAGAGGTCGGCCGTGACGTAGGTGCTGGACCGCGGGGCCTTGTGCGGGTTCGCCGGGTTGCCGGCACCGGCGTCGGCGTCCAGCGCGAGCAGGGAGGCCGGCACCGGCTCGCCCTCGACGATCCGGTCCCTGGTGGTGCCCGGGGTGACGAACAGCTCGCCGAACTTGTTGGTGCCGCCCGAGTTCGCGGTGCCGACCGGGAGGGTCACCCGCATGTTCTCCAGCGACTCGTAGTACGGCTTGTCCGGACCCTGGGCCTGCGCCGTCGCCTGGTCGATGACGACCGCGGCCGGCACCGCCGCCGTGCCGGTCTTCGTGGGCTCCTGGCCGATCTGCTCGGCGATCTCGGTGAGCCCGAACTTCTCCCGCACCTGGCCGGTCACCCGTACCACGTCGCCGGGCCGGTAGGCGGACGGGTTGTCGACGAAGCCGACGAAGATGCCCTCCGACGTGGCCGGGTTGTTGTCGTCGTCGGCCGGAAGCGACTGCAGGAAGATCCCGCGGTCCTCCGGGTACGTCCGGTTGTAGTCGGCGCCGACCTCGTCGTCGATGCCGGTCACGACACCCTGCACGGTGACCGTCCGGTTGACACAGGGCGAGGCGAAGCCGCTGCCCTGGATGCCGCTGATGGTCGTGCAGTCACCGCCTCCCGGCGGGTTGCCCGGGTCCTCGTTGACGCCACCCTTGGTGAGCTCGACGTCGTCCCAGTAGGTGGTCATGTTGGACAGAGGGGTGGTGGCCCTGCGGTCCTGGAGGTTGCCGACGGTCACAGCGGTGACGGTGAAGTCGGTGACACCGAACTTCGCGGCGATGTCGGCGTCGAGGTCCCGCGAGTTGGCGATCCAGGCGCCGTTGCCGGTGAACTGCGTGCCGACGATGTACTTGACGGTGGCGGTGTCCTGTGGGGACCCGGTGTAGTCCGGCCGGGAACCCGGGTGGAAGTAGCGCAGCCTGTTGGTCTGTCCACCCGCGGTGAACTGGACCTCGGCCATCGCCCCGCCCCAGTTGACGGCGCGGGAGTCCGGGTAGAACGTCTGGACGGTGTCGTAGCTGAAGAACAGATCGGTGGCGGCGGGCACGGTCACGTTCTGCCGTGCGCCGGTGCCGAGCACGCCGAGGTTGGGGCCGACCTGCCAGAACATCTCCAGGGCGTACTGCCCGTCGGGGACCGGGGCGGGTGGCGGGAACTGGCCGGCGGCGTTGAAGGTCTGCACCACCCACCGGTACGGGTTGGTCTCGCCGTCGAGAAGCACGGGTGTCCAGCCGGTCGGGGTGGCGGCGTTGGCGCCGGGCTGCTCGAAGCTCGGGTTCTGCAGGAACTCGGTGGCGGCCGCGTGTGCCGCGGCGCCGGGCAGGGCGGCGCCGACGAGTGCGGCGGCCGCGGCGGCGGTCAGAAACCCGCGCAGCCGGCGCCGGCCGAGTCTGGAGTGGACGGATGTCATCACGAAGCTGGCCTCCTCCTGGGGAGCCTGGACGCGGTGATCCAGATGCCGCCAGCCAACCGGCCCGGGGTAGCCGCGACCTTAAATCTCGTCGGACGCCAACCGTCGGCTCCAGGGGGTCATCGTTGAGGAACGATCGTTCTTGACTGACCGTTCCTAAACTGGCATGATCGGATCATGGGCCGACCGCGATCGTTCGACGAGACGGAGGCGATCGTCGCCGCCGCGGGCCTGTTCGCCGGCCGGGCGTACGACGGCGTCTCGGTCGACGACCTCGTTGCGCACCTCGGCGTGCATCGCAACAGCCTTTACAAGGTCTTCGGCAGCAAGCGCGGGCTCTACCTCGCGGCCCTGCGCTGGCATCTGGCCCAGCGGGTCCGCCCGTTGGCGGACAGGCTGCGGGCGGCCGCCGACCCGGCGCGCGTCCTCCGGGACCTGCTCGCCGGTGACGGCGCCGGCGACCTGGACCTGCTGTTGCTCGCGACGGTCGAACGCGCGCCGCAGGATCCCGAGGTGGCGCGGGAGGTGGCCGACGCGCTGCGGGATCTCGACGAAGCCGTGGACCTCGCCCTCGGCGGCACGGCAGGCCGGGGTGGCGCACCGTCCCCGCTGGCCCAGGCGTTCACCGCCACGATCCTCGGCGCACGCCTGCGGACCCGCACCGGCGCCGCCACCGCCTCCGGCGCCGTCCTGTTCGACCGGATGCGCCAACCCGAACACTGAGGAGTCTTCATGGCACAGGTCAGCATCAGTGGCGACACGCTGGTCGTCGAGATCGAGGGGCTCAACAAGCTCTGGGCACTCAAGAGCCGCCTGGAGATTCCCCTGCGCAACGTGCGCGGCGCCACGGTGGACCCGGGCATCGGCAGGGAACCGAAAGGCATCCGCGCACCGGGTGCCCACGTGCCCGGCATCATCACCGCCGGCACCTTCCACGTCGACGGCGAGCGCATCTTCTGGGACGTCCGCGATCCCGCCAAGGCGGTGGTCATCGAGCTGCGGGACGAACGCTACGCCCGGCTCGTCGTCCAGGTCACCGACCCGCGCGCCACCACCGACCTCGTCGAGCGCGCCATCGCCCGTCCCCGCACGGAATGAACAGCGTCAGAGGTATTGGAAGGCGAGGCGGGTGACCATCCCGAGCACCGCCACGACGAGGACCGCGCGGACGAAGCCGGCGCCGCGCCGCAGGGCCGTGCGCGCGCCGAGCTGGGCACCGAGGACGCTGCACACCGCCATGGCCAGCCCGGTCCGCCAGAGGATGTGGTCGCCGATGGCGAAGACGACCAGCGCGCCGATGTTCGTGCCGAGGTTGACCAGCTTGGCCATCGCCGAGCCGCTGACGAAGTCGAGGCTGAGCAGGGCCGTGAACGCGATGACGAGGAACGTGCCGGTGCCGGGACCGAACGCGCCGTCGTAGAAGCCGATCACGACCCCGGGCAGCAGCAGCGCGGCGACCCGCCGGCGCCGGCTGACCGTCTCGTCCCGCGCGACCGTGCCGAACGACGGACGCAGCACCACGAACGCCAGGACGAGCAGCAGGAGGACCATCGTCACGGGCCGGAACGCGCCGGCCGGGATGCTCGCGGCGACCAGCGCTCCGAGCCCGGCGAAGACGGTCGCCAGGACGGCGGCCGGCGCGGTCGTACGCCAGTCGATGGTCGTGCGGCGCGCGTAGGCCACCGCCGCCGACGAGGTCCCCGCGATCGCGGCCAGCTTGTTGGTGCCCATCGCGGTGGCCGGCGGCAGGCCCGGGAAGACCAGCATGAGGGCGGGAAGCTGGATGAGCCCGCCACCCCCGACCACGGCGTCCACCCAACCGGCCGCGACGGCGACGGCGAGGAGCAGCAGAAGGTGTTCCAGTTCCACGCGAGGTTCCCCCGTCGAGCCGTTCCGCCGCAGCCCGCCGAGGGATGGGCACCGTCCTCGCCATGATGCTGTAATTCCAACGTGCGCCTCAACTCCTTACAGCCAGGACGTGATCCGGCTCGCGGTCGCCCTGGCGAACGACCCGCCCGCGACGGTGGGTCAGCTCGAAGACCGCTGCCGGGCCTGGGCCCGCGACTCGACGCGCCGTTCGGCCCGGACGACCTCGCCCGGACCCGGGCCTTCCTCGACGAATGGCTCGCGGTGGTGGACGCGCCGGCGCCGGCGGAGGCGCGCACGCCTGCTGAACGACCTGCTGTAGGACGCCGCTGCCCACCCGCGGTTGACCGACCACGGTGGCGACGGCTGGCGCTTCCGCCACCGGGACGCGGACGCTCCGCCCGCGGCCTCGCTCCGGACACTGATCTGCGTGGGCACGGCGCTGCACCTCTCCGGTCGTGGCATGCACAGGCTGGGTCGCTGCGCCGCGCACGGCTGCGGGACGGTCTTCGCGGACGTCAGCCGTACGGGACGGCAACGCTACTGCTCGCCCGCCTGCGGCAACCGGGACGCGGTCCGCCGCCACCGGGACCGCTCGCGCGGGCCGCGACCGCCGGAACGCCGGCCTAGGCAGAGCCGACCGGTGCTCCCGCGACCTCGGCCATCACCGCTCCTCCCGGACCGATTCCAGACGCGCGCTTGAGGTTCGGCCGGCAGAATCGTAGAGTAACTCTCAATTGATTGAGAGTTCCACAACGGCGTCGCGGAAGAGACGGAGCGTAACGGATGAGCAGGATCGTCGTGTTCGGTGCCGGTGGCCGCGCCGGCAGCGCTGTCGTGGCCGAGGCCGCGGGTCGGGGGCACACGGTCACCGCCGTCGTCCGCGATCCCGACGCGTTCCCCGGCCTGGCCCGCGACGGCGTGACCGTTGTCCGCGGCGACGTCGACGCGCCTGCCGACGTCGCGCGCGTGGTCGCCGGCCACGACGCGATCGTCAACGCGGTGACGCCCCTGAAGGGCCCGCAGGACATCGGGCGACTCGACCCGCTGTTCTTCGTGCGGACGGGCAGGCACCTGGTCGACGCCGCCACGAAGCACGGCGTCTCGCGGCTGGTGCTGGTCGGCCACTTCTCGAACCTGGTCACGCGCTCCGGCGCGCTGGTCGCGGACGTCGAGGAGATGTTCCCGCCGTTCCTGCGCGGGTTCTCCCAGTCCCACACCGACGGCCTGAAATACTTCGAGGGCACGCCCGAGGCGATCGACTGGGTCATGCTGAGCCCGCCCGCGAACCTCGACGTCGAGGGGCCCCGCACCGGGACGTACCGGGTCGGTGGGGCCGACCTGCTGCCGGAGCACCACGACACGCCGGCCCACCTGTCGTACGCCGATCTCGCGGTCGCGATGGTCGACGAGATCGACAATCCGAAGCACCACCGCACCCGCGTCTCGGTCTTCGACTGACCGATGGCGACACCGACGCGGACGGCGCCGCCGGACCCGCACCGGGCCGGCGCGTGGCTGAGCGCGCACGTCCCGGACAGCCGCCCACCCTATGCGTACGAGATCGTCGCGAACGGGCGGTCGAACCTGACCTACATCGTCCGCGACGCCGGCGGCGCGCTCCTGGTGCTCCGCCGGCCGCCGGCCGGACCCGCCCTGCCGACGGCCCACGACGTGCTGCGTGAACACCGGCTCATCACGGCCCTGGCGCCGACCGCGGTCCCCGTTCCGGAGCCCGTGGCCGCGTGCGACGACCCGTCGGTCCTCGGCGCGCCGTTCTACGTCATGCGCCACGTGCCGGGCCGCGTGGTGACCCGGCAGGCCGACGCCGAAGCGTGGTTCGACGCGCCGACCCGCGCGACGCTCTCGACGGCGCTGGTCCAGGCGATGGCGGCGCTGCACGCGGTCGACGTCGACGCCGTCGGCCTGGGTGACCTGGCCCGCCGCGACCGGTACGTCGAGCGGCAGCTCAAGCGCTGGCACGGTCAGCTGGCCCGGTCGGTGGCGCCGGCGGACCGCACCGACGCGGGCGTCGCCTGGCTGGCGGAGGCCCATGACCGGCTGGCCGCGGCGATCCCGCCGCAGACCGGGACCGCGCTGGTGCACGGCGACTTCCGGCTCGGCAACTGCGTGGTCGGCGACGACGGTACGGTCCGCGCCGTCCTCGACTGGGAGACCTGCACGATCGGGGATCCGCTGGCCGACCTGGCGATCCTGCTGGTCGGCTGGTTCGAGGCCGGCGACGACGACGTCCTGGGCATGATCGGTGACGGCCTCGCCCCGACGGTGGCGCCGGGGTTCCTCGACCGGCGCGCCGTCACGGCGGCGTACGGGGCCGCGCGCGACGACGCCGACCTCGCCGACCTGCCCTACTACCAGGCGTTCGCGTGGTGGCGGATGGCGTGCGTCCTGCACGCCGTCCGGGCCCGCTACGCCAGCGGTGGAGGCGGCGGTGAGACGGCCGGCCAGGAGCGCATGCTCGACCGCGCGCGCGGCGCGACCGAGCAGGCACGGCGGGCGCTCCGCGCCGCCGGTCTCCGCTGACGCTCAGCCCGCGGCCGGGATGACCGGGAGGAGCAGCGCCGACGGCCGCGCTCCGTCGTGGAACACCGTCTGCTCCGCCACGACGACCTCCCCGTCGAGCAGGGCACTGCGGCCGGTGTTCGGGTTCGGGTCGATCAGCGGGAAGTTGCTGGAGCTGATCTGCAGCCGGATCCGGTGACCGCGCGCGAAGACGTACGCCGTCGGGCTCAGCTCGATCGTCACCCGCTGGACGGAGCCGGGCTCGACCGGGCCCGGCGCCTCCGGCCGGAAGCGCAGCCGGGTCACGCCGTCGCAGATCCCCAGCGCCTGCGCGCCGACGTCGACGAGCCGCGCCGTGAAGTCGGTGTCGACGGCGGACGTGCTGACCGTCAGCTCCACGCGGCAGGCGCCGGTGACCTCGAGGTCCTCGACCAGGGGTGCCGTCGTGTACGTGAGGACGTCGGGGCGGTCCTCGACGTCCGTCTGGTCGAACCAGCCGGGCTGCCGGCCGAAGCCCATCGTCGTGCCACCGCGGGTCGGCACCGGGTCGCGCGGGTCGTACCGGAAGCGGTCGGGCCGCTCGTCACCGGGCGTCGCCTCGGTGAGGGTGCCGTCGTCCGGGTCCGTCGCCGCCCGTCCCGTGCTGTGCAGGTGCAGGCGGCGCCAGGTGGTGCGGGCCAGCGGCCACTCGTGCTCGGCGCGCCACTCGCCGGTGCCCATGACGTAGAGGGAGATGGGAGGGCCGGCGGGCGGCCCGCCGGCGAGCACCTCGTCGACGAAGCCGGTGCCCAGGCCCGGCTCGGGGGAGACGACGGACCCGCCGAACATCCACGGGTCGGGGTGCTTGGCGAGGTCGAGCGGGACCTGCCCGACCCGCCCGGGACCCGTGTGCCCGTACGGGTGGACGACCAGGCGCTGGACCGCGGCGCCGCGGCGCGCGGCGAGCGCCGTGTACTGCCGGAGCGTGCCGCGGATGAAGACGTCGTTCCAGCCGCCGACGTGGAGGGCGGGGACGTCGACGCCGGCGAGGCGCCGCGTGTGGTCGCGGTCCGCCCAGAAGCCGTCGGCGGGGTCCGGGTGGGCGAGCCACTCGCCGACCCACGGCACGATCCGAACGATCTCGGCGGTCAGCTCGTGGAGCGGGACGGCCCACATCGCCTCGAAGGCCGCGTTGCGCGCGGCGGTGGCGGCGGTCAGCTCCGCGATCGCGGTCCCGAGGTTCGCGACCTCGCCGGTCCGGACCGCGCGCAGCACGGCGTCGCTGGCCGCGGTCGCGTGCCGGGTCGCCTCCGCGGCGGCGGCCACGGCGGGGACGCGGATGTCGAGGCCGCGCCGCTCGGCCTGCGACTCCAGCACGCAGCCGACGACCCAGGCGAGCATCATGTCGAGCTGCACGACGCCGGGTGAGTGGTAGCCGAACCCGTCGAACGGCCCGCCGCTGATGGTCGGGATGATGGCGGCGAGCCCGTCCGGGCGGTCGGCCGCCGCGGCGAACTGCGTCAGGCCGAGGTAGGAGGCCCCGGCCATGACGACGCGGCCGTCGGACCACGGTTGGGCCACGATCCAGGCCACGGTGTCGCGGCCGTCGGGCCCGTCGCAGACCGCGAGATCGTGCAGGCCGCCGGAGCGGCCGAGCCCGCGCACGTCCTGGATCACGACGGCGTAGCGGCCGCTCTCGGCCAGCGCCACCTGCGGGAGGCAGAACTCGCCGTCCTTGCTGTATCCGGTGCGCAGGAGCACCGCCGGCCACGGGCCGTCGCCGTCCGGGCGGTACACGTCCGTGGCGAGCGCGACGCCGTCGGACGCCGTCACCGTCACGTCCCTCTCGACGATCATGCCGCCACAATAATGATGGTAACTTTCAATAGCAAGGTGCTTCAGAATGGAGGCTGCTCGTGCCGAGTGCCGAGATGGCGGCGCTGTTCGCGCGCATCCGCACCGCCGTGCCCGCGCGGGAGTTCAGCGTCGAGTCCCACCGTGACCGGGCCCGTCGCGGCGAGGCCCTCACCGTCCCGGACGAGGGCACCGAGGTCGAGGAGGTCCGGATCGGCGACCAGCCGGCGGAGTGGGTCCGGGCCGCGGGCTCGGCCCGCCGCCGCGCCGTCGTCTTCCTCCACCACGGCGCCTTCATCGCCGGCTCCCGCACCAGCCTGCGCGTGCTCGGCCACCGGCTCGCGCTGGCCTGCGGCGTCGACGTGCTCGCACCCGACTACCGCCTCGCTCCCGAGCATCCGTTCCCGGCGGCCGTCGAGGACGCGGTGGCGGCGTACCGGTGGGTGCTGGAGCGCGGCTTCGCCCCCGGCCGGGTCGCGCTGGCCGGCGCCTCGGCGGGCGGCGGGATCGCGGCGGCCGCGATGATCGCCGTGCGGGACGCGGGTCTGCCCCGGCCCGCCGCCGGGCTCCTCCTCTGCCCGATGGCCGACGCGACGCTCACCAGCGCCGCCATGGTCTCGACCGCCCAGACCGAGCCGGTCGACTCGCGCGACATCGTGCGGCAGGCGGTGGCGCTCTACCTCGCCGGCGTGGAACCGACGCATCCGTGGGCCTCGCCCGCGCGCGCCGACCTCGCCGGCCTCCCGCCCCTGCACGTGGAGGCGGCCGGCGCCGACCGCCTCATGGACGACGCGCGGCTGCTGGTGGAGCGGGCCCGGGCGGCTGGCGTGCGGGCGACCCTGGAGGTCACCGAGGGTGCCGTGCACAACTTCGCCCAGCTGGCCGCCGACATCCCGGAGTCGCGCCACGCGATCGCCCGGATGGCCGCCCATCTCGACCGGTTCCTGGACTCCTGACGCGGTCGCGTACGGCGAGGGCGATCCCCACTGGTCCGGACGCGGGGCCGCTGGTTGGCTCGGCAGCGGGTCCGCGTCGGGCGGGCGGCGACGACCGGAGGTGGCACGACGTGGGCTGGGATTTCGAGACCGAACCCGAGTTCCAGGCCAAGCTCGACTGGATCGACGACTTCGTGCGGTCCGAGATCGAGCCGCTGGAGCTCCTGCCGGGCCTGCATCCGTCGGACTCGTCGAACACCCGGCTGCGGTCGGTCATCCGTCGCCTGCAGGACCAGGTGAAGGCACAGGGACTGTGGGCCTGCCATCTGGGCCCCGAACTCGGCGGCCAGGGCTACGGGCAGGTCAAGCTGGCCCTCATGAACGAGATCATCGGCCGCTCGCAGTGGGCACCGTACGTCTTCGGCTCCCAGGCGCCGGATTCGGGCAACGCCGAGATCCTGGCGCACTACGGCACGGCGGAGCAGAAGGCGACGTACCTGCGGCCGTTGCTCGACGGCGACATCTCGTCGTGCTACTCGATGACCGAGCCACAGGTGTCCGGTTCCGATCCGACCCTGCAGCGCACGACGGCCGTGCTCGACGGCGGCGAATGGGTGGTCAACGGCGAGAAGTGGTTCCAGACCAACGCGCAGTACGCCGACTTCTTCATCGTGATGGCGGTGACCGAACCCGAGGCGGACAACCCGTACCAGCGGATGTCGCTGCTGATCGTGCCGGCCGGGACACCCGGGCTGGAGTTCGTCCGGCATCTGGAGGTCGCCGGCGAGTCGTCGGCGCGCACGAGCCACAGCTACCTCCGCTTCACCGACGTGCGGGTCCCCGCGAGCAGCCTCCTGGGCGAGCGGGGTGGGGCCTTCGCGATCGCCCAGACCCGCCTCGGCGGCGGCCGCATCCACCACGCGATGCGCGCGATCGGTCGCGCGCGGCAGGCGTTCGACATGCTGTGCGAGCGCGCGGTGTCGCGGCAGGTGCGGCAGGGCCCGCTGGCCGCGATGCAGTTCACCCAGCAGAAGGTGGCCGACAGCTGGATCGAGATCGAGCAGTTCCGCCTGCTGGTGCTCCGGACGGCCTGGCTGATCGACCGGCACCGGGACTACCGGAAGGTCCGCAAGGACATCTCCGCGGTCAAGGTCGCGATGCCGGCGGTGCTGCGCAACGTCGCCCAGCGCGCGATGCACATCCACGGTGCCCTCGGCGTCTCCGACGAGCTCCCGCTGGCCGCGATGGCCCACGTCGCCGAGGTGATGGGGATCGTGGACGGACCCACCGAGGTGCACAAGATCGTGCTGGCCCGCGAGATCCTCGCCGGCTACGAGCCGGTGGCCGGCCCGTGGCCGTCGGCGCATGTCCCGACCCGCCGGGAAGCGGCCCGGCTCAAGTACGCCGAACTCCTCGAACACACCATCGCCGCGTTCTGAAAGGAAGGGCCCCTTCCACTCGCTTCGCGTAGAGGAAGGGGCCCTTGTTAACACGCCCCGAAGCGACGCGTTAACAAGGGCCCCCTCCTCTACCTCTGGCGTTAGGAAGGGGCCCTTCCTTCGGGAGAGAGCGTGAGGATCGGGCCGTCGGTGGCTTCCGGGGCGGCGAGGATCTGGCAGGCACGCTCGCCGACCTGGTCGGCGGTGAGCCAGGTTGCCGGCGCGGTTTCGCGGTTGGTGTCGCCGGCCACCATCGAACGCACCAGCAGCTCGCGGACCACCGGGTGGGTCAGCCATTCGGTGGCGACGGTCCGGTAGAGCATCCGCTGCGCGGCCTGCGCGATGCTGGCGTGGGCGTAGCCCTTGACGACGTGGTCGGCCATCCCGCCGCCGATGCCGAGGAAGACCGAGCCGACCGGCATCGCCGGCAGGAACGCCCGCATCGCGACGTGGTGGGTCAGCAGGATCTCGGCGACGTGCTCGACGAGCTCGCGGCTGTCGTGGTTGAGGACGAACCTCAGCGGCGCGGGGACGTTGGTCGCCACGACGAGGTGGTCGAGGTGCGCGGCGTCGACGTCGGCGGCGAGGCGTTTGGCGTCCACCGGGTCTCGCAGGTCGGCCTCGACCGCGGTGACGGCCAGCCCGGCGAAGACGGCGCGGGCCCGGGCGGCGTCGCGCGAGACGGCGGTCACCTCCCAGCCCCGCGCGACCGCGCGGCGCACCACGCCCCGGCCGACGTCGCCGGTCGCGCCGATCACGACCGTCCTCATCGGACCGCACCACCCAGCGTCGCGGTCACCGCGGCGGACAGGGTGGCCACCTGGTCGGGGGGCACCCAGCTGGTCCGCCAGGCGACGTGCCCGTCGGGCCGCACGAGGACGGCGCCGCGCGGGCCCATCGCGATGCCGTGGTCGGCGCTCAGGTGGGGGAGCCGGCGGTAGGCGAGGGGGACCTTCGTCTCGAGGGCCACCTTCTCGACGGCGCCTTCCCAGCCGCTCGAATCGGGGCCGCCGACCACCGTGAGCGCCGTGTCGAACCAGTCCAATGTCGACTGTGTGCGGGACAGGTCGAGCCACAGGTGCGGGAACCGGCCGCCGGGACGGTCGGATGGCTCGTAGACCCGCGAGTTCAGCGGCTGGGCGGTGGTGCCGTCGTCGACCACGGCGCCGGCGGCGTAGCGGAAGCCGAGTGCCCGCCCGCTCTGGTGGATGTGGTTCTCCATGTCGCGCAGCCAGAACGCGATCCGGTCGAGGTCGCGCGACCGCACGCCGGCGACCAGCTCGGTGATCCGGCTGGCGTTGCCGACGCTCCAGTCGGCGTTGTCCTGTGCCACGGCGCGCCGTTCGACCTCGTACGTGTCGAGCAGCGCGTCCGGTGCGTGGCCGAGGAGCACGAACGCGAGCTTCCAGGCGAGGTTGTGGGCGTCCTGGATGCCGGTGTTCATGCCGAGCCCGCCGGTCGGCGGGAAGCGGTGCGCGGCGTCGCCCGCGAGGAACACCCGGCCGGCGCGGAAGGTCTCGGCGAGCTGGCTGCTCATCCGCCAGACCGCCTGGCCCAGCAGGGTGATGTCGGCGTCGCCGGTGCCAAGCTGCCGGCGGATCGCGGCCCGGACCCGGTCGGCGGTCCAGAGCGCCGGGTCGGCGGCCTCGTCCGGGCCGAGCTGCGTCCACGACAGGTAGCGTCCGCCGCCCGACGGGAAGAGCATCGACGTCGGGGCGTGCTCGTCCTGGGGCACCACGACGAAGGAGACGGCCTGCCGGCCGCGGAGCAGCCCGGAGATGTCGCCCTGCCAGAAGTCGTTGGCCCACGTGCCGAGCGTGGCCGGGCCCACCATCCCGATGCCGAGGTGGCGGCGCGTCTCGCTGCTGGCGCCGTCGGCGGCGACGACGAAGTCGGCCTCGACCGTGACGGGCCCGCCGGCCGACTCGGCGCGCACGACGGCCCGGTGCGCGTCCTGCTCGATCGCGCCGACCTGGTGGCCGAACCGCAGGTCGATCCCGGGGCACGCGCTTGCGGCGGCGAACAGCTCCTCCTCGACGACGTCCTGCGTGACGTGGCAGGTCCACGCCGGCGTCGCGGCGCGGTCCGGCGGCTCCGGCACGACGCGGCCCAGCTCGGGTCCGGCGACCGACTCGACGACGATGGCCGGCTCCGCCGACTCCGGCAGGCCCCGGCTTCGCACGGCGGCCTCGATGCCCCACTGCCGGAACAGCTCCATCGTGCGGGGGTTGCAGCCGCGGGCCTTGGGGTGTCGGGTGGTCCCGGTGTCGCGGTCGAGCACGACGGAGTCGATGCCGAACCGGTGCAGGACGAGCGCGGCCGAGAGCCCGACGGGGCCGCCGCCGACGATCGCCACGCGGGTGTGGACGGTGCGGGAGTCGTTGGTTCCTGCCACGCCGTTCTCGCTTCTCTCGCCGTCTGATCTCGGAGACGGGCACCCAGGGGCACGTCCACGCCCTTGCACCCGTGCGAGACGTTAGTTAATGTGACAGTAACTGTCAACTGATACTCAGAGCAAACCGATAGTCGGTATCGACCGTGGACGGGAGAGCGCCATGACGCACTACAAGATGTCCGATCCGGCGTACTGGGAGTCGCCCGGCAAGTTCGCCGAGCTCGACTGCGTCATTCCCTCGATGAAGCACACCTACTTCGTCCTGGGTGACGTCGAGCGGGAGGAGGGCCAGGCCGCCCTCGTCATGAAGATGAAGCCCGGACACGTCATCAACTCGCACGCGCACGCCTCGTCGGTCTTCGAGGTGGTCGTGGAAGGGTCGATCGAGGTCGACGGCACGGTGTACGGTCCCGGCGACATCATGATGCTGAAGGCCGGCGAGCCCTGCGGCCGTGGTGTCGTCGGACCCGAGGGGTGCACGACGGTGGAGTTCTTCTCGACGGTCCAGGGCGCCTACAACCTCATCTACGAGGGTGCCGACGGCGAGAAGATCCACTGGAACTCGCTCGAGCGGCGCGGCCGTCCGGGGACCGAGCAGCTGAAGGCCTGAGCCGGCGGGCCTTCGGCCCGCCGGCGCGGTCAGTTCGGCACGTCCTTGCGGGCCGGCGTGACCGGCGGCATGGACCAGCGATCCGGCACGCCAAACTCCGGCGTGCCGGATGCCGTCGCACCGCCGGTCGCCTCGGCCCAGTGGGCGTGGTTGATCTGGTGCAGCGAGAAGCACGCGGTCAGTGCGTTCGTGAACCCCATGGTGTCGAGGGTCTGGTTCACCGACTCCTTGACCAGCAACGACGTGATGGTCGGGAGCCGCGCGATCCGTCGCGCGAACGCGAGGGTGTCCTCGGCCAGGCGTTCCGGCGCGAACACCTTGCTCACCATGCCCAGCCGGTACGCCTCGTCGGCGTCGATCGAGTCGCCGGTCAGCAGCAGCTCCTTCGTCTTGCGCGCGCCGAGTTCCCACGGGTGGGCGAAGAACTCGACGCCGCACATGCCGAGGCGGGTGCCCACGACGTCGGCGAAGGTCGTGTCCGCGGACGCGACGATGAGGTCGCATGACCAGGCGAGCATCAGCCCGGCCGCGTAGACCGGCCCGTGGACCTGGGCGATCGTCACCTTGCGCAGGTTGCGCCAGCGCAGGGTGTTCTGGAAGAAGTAGTGCCATTCCTGGCGCATGCGCCGCTCGGTGCCCAGGTACGTGCCGCCGTTCGCGGCCCAGGTCGGGTGCTGCTCCGGCCCGGGGTCGCGCTCGGCGAGGGCCAGTGGCGAGCCGAGGTCGTGGCCGGCGGAGAAGAGCGTGCCGGCGCCGGAGAGGATCACGACGCGCACGCCGTCGTCCCGCTCCGCCGCCGCGAAGGCGTCGTCGAGCTCCACGAGCATGCCGCGGTTCTGGGCGTTGCGCGCCTCCGGTCGGTTGAGCTGGATGCGCGCGACGCGGCCGTCGTCGACGATCTCGTAGGTCAGGTACTGGTACGTCATGAATCCTCCTGCGGACGCGTGGACGGGGTGAAGTCGGCGTAGGTGCCGTCGGCGCGGGCCCGCATGGCCCGGCGGAAGTCGGGGCCCGCGACGAGCAGTTCGAGGTCCGCGTTCGCCTGGCGGGTGCTCTCGCGCAGCGCGACCGTCCAGTCGCGGTAGAGCTGGCGTTTGATCGTCGCCAGGGCCGCGGGGGAGCCGCGGGCCACGAGGCGGGCGGCGAGCGCGGCGGCGTGCCGCGGGAGGTCGGCACGCGGGGTGACGTCGTGGACGAGCCCGATCGCCCGCGCCTCCGCCGCGTCGAACGAGCGGGCGGTCAGCATCAGTTCGAGCGCGCGGGAGTGCCCGACGATCCGGGGTAGCAGCCACGAGCTGCCGCGTTCGGCCGGCAGGCCCAGCGGGGCGAAGGCGGTGGAGAAGCGCGCCTCCGCGGCCGCGACACGGATGTCGCAGGTGAGCGCCAGCGCGAGGCCGACGCCCGCGCACGCGCCGTTGATCGCGCCGATCACCGGGACCGACCGCGTCACGGCGTGGTGGAACGGCCGGTCGGACCGGCCGGCGGTGTCGGCCCCGTGCACCACCGCCGCGGCCATCGCCTCGGGGTCGAAGCCCGGGCAGAACGCGTCGCCGGTCGCGGTCAGGACGACGCAGCGGATGTCGGGATCGGCGTCGGCGGCGTCGAGCGCGTCGTGCCACGCGCGCTCCACCGCGTACGAGTAGGCGTTGCGCGCCGCGGGCCGGTCGATGGTCACGGTGGCCACGCCGCCGGCGACGTCGACGCGCAGCGGCGGATCCTCCGGTCGGCTCATGGCGTCCTCCTCGGTCCTTCCCTAGACTAATGACAGTAACTTGCATTTAACAGTAACTGTTGATTTGGTGGGACGCCATGACGGAACGGTTCAAGGAGATCGGCGCGCAACTGAGCAACTGGGGTCGGTGGGGCGACGACGACCGGCTCGGCACGCTCAACCTCCTCACCCCCGAGCGGGTGAGGGCCGCGACGCGGCTCGTGCGGACCGGCGAGATCGTCGACCTCGGCCTGCCGATCGGCCCCGGCGCGCCGCCGCAACGCGCGGGCAGCCCGCGCTTCGCCCCCGTCCACCTCATGCTCCGGGCTCCCGACGAGGTCTGGCCCGGCGGGATGATCGGCGCCGATGACATGGTGGTGCTGCCGCTGCAGGCCGTGACGCAGTGGGACGGGCTCGGGCACAACGGCTACGACGGCTTCTTCTACAACGGCGTGGCGGCGTCGACGGTGTCCTCGAAGGGCTCGGCCGAGCACTCGGTGCACCTCGCGGCGGCGAAGGGCGTGGTGGGCCGCGGCGTGCTGCTCGACCTCGTCCGGCTGGCCGGCGGCCAGGCCCTGGCGCTGGGGCAGCGCATCACCCCCGAGCAGCTCGACGACGCGTGCCGCGCGCAGGGCGTCGACGTCGGGCCGGGCGACATCCTGCTGATCCGCACCGGCTGGCTCGACCAGTGGACGGTCGGCGGCGAGGTCGGCCGGCTGTGGGACGGCCAGCCCGGCCTCACGCTCGACTGCGCTCCGTGGCTGCGCACCCGCGACGTCGCGGCGGTGGTGATGGACAACACCGGCATCGAACACATCCCGACGGACCCGGCCCACGGCACGGCGTGGCCGCTGCACTGCGTCCTGATCCGCGACATGGGCATGACCCTCGGCGAGATGGCCGTCCTGCACGTGCTGGCGGACGTGTGCGCGCGCGAGGGACGCTGGGAGTTCCTGTTCGCCGCGACTCCGCTCAAGGTGGAGGGCGCCGTGGGTTCTCCCATCACGCCGATCGCCGTCCTGTGACTCACGGTTCGAGGCGGCCGGACCTCGTGAACTCCGCCAGCCGCGCCTTGCCGACGATGATCTTCTGCATCTCGATGACTCCCTGGCCGACCTCGTAGAACTTGCCCTCGCGGTAGAGACGTTCGAGGACCATCTCCTGGGTGAACCCGTAGGCACCGCAGACCTGCATGGCGTCGCCGGTCACCTCGCGGGCCATCCTGGCGCAGACGATGCGCGTGCTCGCCGCCAGCCGCCGTACCCCCGGGTCGTTCCGGTCGACGGCGGAGGCGGCGGCGTGCACGAGGGCCCGCGCGGCGTCGACCTTGGCCGACATCTCGCCGAGCAGCGCCTGGATCGTGGGGAAGCGTTCCCCGATGGCGTGCCCGCGGTGTTCGCGCTGCGCCGCGTAGCGGGTCGCCTCCTCCAGGGCACGCCGGCCGATCCCGACGCAGATCGCACCGGCGCGGATCTTCGCCTCGGACTCCGTCTCGATGAGGATGTCGAAGCCCGCGCCGACCTCGCCCAGCAGCGCGTCACCGGGCAGGCGGAGGTCGTCGATCGCCACCGGCGCGGTGCCCATGCCGCCGAACGACATCATCCTGATCGGGGTCCGCGGCTGCCAGCCCGGCCGGTCGGTGTCGACGAGGAACGCGCTGAGCCGGTCCTCGTCGGTCTTGGCGAACACCAGGGCGACATCCGCGACGTCGGCGAAGGAGATGAACATCTTGCCGCCGTCGAGTACCCAGTCGCCGCCGTCGCGCCGCGCGCGCGTGCGGATCTGGCGCGGGTCCGAGCCGGTGCCGGGCTCGGTGAAGGCCCACGCGCCGAGTGCCCGCCCGCTGACCAGCTCCTGTCCCCAGGTGCGCCACTGGTCCGGCGTGCCGTTGCGGGCGATCGCCATCGCCACCTGCACGGTGGGTCCGGCGTAGAGGGCCGCGCAGGCGCCGGCCCGCGCGATCTCCTCCATGCCCGTGACGTAGACCAGGTACGAGCCGCCGAACCCGCCCTCCTCCGCCGAGAAGGCGAGGCCCGGAACGCCGAGGTCGGCGAGGAGCGTCCACAGCTCCGGCGAGAACTCCTGGCTGCGGTCGACCCGCGCGGCCAGCGCCTCGATCCGCTCGACGCCGACGCGGCGCAGCAGGTCGACCATCTCCCGCACGTCCGCGCTGGTCGCGTCCGTCGTGATGGTCACGTCACGCTCCATCGAGCAGACGCTTCATGTTGCCGTACATGAACTGCCCGATCACCTCGTCGGGCAGGTCGAGAGCGCGGGCGTCCGCGACGGCCTTCTCGAGGTTGAGCAGCGGGTAGTCGGTGCCGAAGATGACCTTCTCGGCGCCGGCCTGGCCGTGCCACCTGCCGCCCATGAACTCCAGCAGCTCCCGCGGGTAGCGCTTGGGCGACCAGGCGGACGTGCAGATGTAGAGGTTCTGGTGCTTGGCCGCGAGGTGGGTCATCATCGAGACCCACGGGTCGCCGATGTGGTGCGCGACGATCCGCAGCTCCGGGAACGCGATGCAGACGTCGTCGAGGTGCAAGGGGTAGTTCGGGTACGTCGGCCACAGCGGGCCCGGCATCCCGACGTAGGAGAACACCCACAGGTCCAGCTCCACGCACTTGGCGAACAGCGGCCAGAACCACTTGTCGTTCGGCGGCGTGCCCCACGGGCTGGGCAGGATGTGGACGCCCCGGATGCCGTACCTCTCCTTGTGCTCGGCCAGGATCCGCGGGTTCTCCAGCACGTCCCAGTACGTCGCGGGTCCCTGCCGCGGCGGCAGGATGGTGCCGGCGTGGGTGAACCGGTCCGGGTACTGCTTGATCGCGTCGACGTGCTCCTCGATCCGGCTCTCCAGGCCCTGGCGGTCGGAGGTGTAGTACAGCGACGCCTGGAAGACCGCCAGCTCGACGCCGGCGCGGTCCATCTCGGCGACCGTGTCGGCGATGCCGGCCTCGGCGGTCCGCGGCGTCTCGCCGCCCTGCTGGAACGTGCGCATGACCCGGTTGCGCATCGGGTCGGCGATCCACGATTCGCGGTCGCCGAAGGTGTCCGCCGTGGTGGCGGCCCACCCGGGATGGAAGAAGGCGTCGATGACGGGGCCGTTGTACATGGGATGTTCCTCCTGTGTGGTCGGTCAGGCGCCGAAGCGCTGACGGCGGTGTGCCCGGTGCTGGGCATGGGATCCGATCGCCGCCTGGTAGGCGCCCTCGGTGCGGACGGCCGCGGCGAAGTCGGCGTTGGCGAGGCTCTCGAGCAGGTCCTTGGTCATGGCCGAGGAGATCGGCGGCGACTGGCGCAGCTCGTCCAGCAGGCCGGTGACCGCCTCGTCGAGCTGGTCCGGCGCGGCGGTCCGCGCGATCAGGCCGATCCGCTCCGCCTCGGCCGCGTCGAGCCACCGCCCCGTCAGCAACAGGTCCCGGGCCAGCGGCAGGCCCGCCGCCCGCGCGATCGCCAGCGTGCTGCCGGCGTCGGGTACGAAGCCCACGTGGCCGAAGCTGAACCGCCACCGGGAGTCGCGGGCGGCGACGACGATGTCGGCGGCGAGCGCGAGCGCGGCTCCCGCGCCGACGGCCACGCCCTCCACCACGCTCACCACGACCTGGTCGAGCGTGCGCAGCGCGAGCACGCTGCGTTGCATCCGGATGCGGTAGTCGGCGAGGTACCCGTCCGGGAGCCCGGCCATCAGCTCGGCCAGGTCGCCGCCGGCGGAGAACGTGCCGCCGGCGCCGCGCAGGACGACGAACCGGACGTCCGGCTCGGTGCGGACCGCCTCGATCGCCGCCCCGAGGTGGTGGTGCATGAACCGGGCGAGCGCGTTGCGCTTGCCCGGCCGGCTCAGCGTGAGGTGCGCGACGTCGCCGTCGATCCGCACGGCCACGCCGCTCATCGCGCCGCTCCGATGCCGAGGTCGGCGTCCCGCAACTGCCGCCGCAGCACCTTGCCCGACGCCGTGCGCGGGATGGCGTCCACGAACGCGATGGCCCGCAGCCGCTTGTAGCGCGCGAGGCGGGGTTCGAACCAGGCGAGCAGCTCCGCCTCCGTCACGGTCGAGCCCGCGGTCCGCACGACGGCCGCTTTGGGCAGCTCGCCGAGCCGGTCGTGGGGGACCCCGTAGACGGCGCAGTCGGCGACCTCGGGGTGCTGGAACAGCACGCGTTCCAGCTCGACCGGCGCCACCTGGTAGGCACTGACCTTGAGCATCTCCTTGACGCGGTCCGTGACGTACAGCCAGCCGTCCTCGTCGACCCAGCCGACGTCGCCGGTGCGCAGCCACCCGTCGACGAACGTCTCCGCGTCGGCCGAGGCCGGCAGGTAGCCGGCCATCACCTGGGGACCCCGTACCTGGATCTCGCCGGCGCCGCGGGCCGGCACCGCGGCACCGGTCTCCAGGTCGACGATCCGCAGCTCGACACCGGCGACGGCGCGGCCGGCGGAGCCCACCCGGGGGTCGTCGCCGGACAGGATCGGCGTGCCGCAGAGCACCGGCGCCTCGCTCGCCCCGTAGGCCGCGAGCCACGACAGCCCGATCCGCTCGCTCAGCCGCCGGGCGGTGGCCGCCACGATGGGCGTCGCACCCCAGACGGCGTAGCGCAGGCCGCTCAGGTCGTACGATTCCAGGTCGGGCCGGTCGGCCATGCTGGTGAAGACCGGGGTGGCCCCGAACACGATCGTGATCCGCTCGGCGGCGAGGTTCGCCAGCACGTCGCCGAGGTCGTAGCGCGGGATGAGGCGCAGCGGGCAGCCCGCAAGGATCGCGGTGGCCACCGTGACGATGCCGTACGTGTGGAACAGCGGCAGGAACAGCTGCAGCCTGTCCCGGTCGTCGATCGCCGCCGCCTCCCGCCAGGACGTGACGTTCGCGAGGAGCGAGGCGTGCGTGTGGCGTACGGCCTTGGGCATGCCCGTGGTGCCCGAGCTGTAGACCAGCGCGACGTCGGCGTCGGGGCGGGCCGCGGCGCGCGCGACCGGGTCCGGCGACTCGGCCGCCAGGAGGTCGCGGTACGCGGCCCAGCCCGGCGCGGCCGTCATGCTCACGCGGACCCCGATCCGGTCGAACCGGTCGTCGGCGCCGGCCGCCTCGGCGACGACGGCGACCGGCCCGGTGAGCGCGATCGCGTGGGCGATCTCGTCGGCGTGCCAGGCGGGGTTGACCATGACGAAGGCGGCACCCAGCGCGGCCACGGCGTACTGCGCGACGACGACCTCGGGCCGGATCGGGGAGGCGATCATGACGCGGTCGCCGGCGCGGACGCCGAGCCGGTCGAGCGCGGCCGCGAGCCGGTTGACGTCGGCCGCCAGGCCCGCGTACGTCACGGTCCGGTCGAGGTAGCGCAGCGCGACGCCGTCCGGGGAGCGGTCCACCGCGCGGTGGAGGAGCGCGTCCAGGGACTGGATCGTCATGGACGTCCTCCGTCCCGCAGCGCGGGCCAGTCGAAGACGGGGTCCCCGGGCCCGCGCCGCCCGTGCGTGAAGCGCGGGTCGGCGGGATCCATCGCGCGCCGGCCGCGCCGGGACTCGCTCCAGTCGTAGACGGTGCGGCGGTCCGCTATCGCCCACCGGCCGCCGCGGTACGCGAAGACGTCGAGGTAACGCCCGTGGAACTGGGTGAGCCGGACGCCGTCGGCGCCGTCCTCGACGTGCGTTCCGACGAAGCGGCACTCGCTGCGCGCGTCGTCGCCGGCGACCTCCACGAGGACGTTGGTCAGGACGTGGGTGGTCGACTGCGGGACGCTGGCGAGCCCGGCGACCGCCCACGCGGCGAACTCGGCCGCGGTGCCCCGGAACACGCCGTGGTCGTCCGTCGCGTCGTCGTGGTAGGCCGAGCGGATCAGGTCGGCGTCGCAGCGGTCGATGCCGCGGCAGTACCGCAGCAGCGCGTCCTCGATCCGGCGGCGGTCCCACAGCTCCCGCAGGATCCCGGGTTCCGGCCGTAGCGAGGTGACCTCCCAGCCCGCGGACGTGAAGGGTGGCGCGGTCACAGGACCTCCTCCGTTTCGGTGGCGGTGAGGGCGTGCCGGGCCGCGTCGTCGCGGTCGACCCAGAGCCCGGCCGCGAGGCCGCGCCGGACGTAGCGGTGCAGCGGGTGTTCCCAGGTGCACGCGATGGCCCCCATCACCTGGGTGGCGGCGGCGCCGGCCGCCTCGACCGCCCACGCCGACGCCAGCACCGCGGTCGAGGTGGCGGCGCGGCAGGGCACGGCCCCGCTGGCCGGCAGCACCGCGCGGGCCGCCTCGGTCGCGACGTGCGCGTCGGCGAGCCGGTGCTGGACGGCCTGAAAGCTGCCGATGGGGACGCCGAACTGCGTGCGCGCCGCGACGTGCTCGCGCGCGAGGTCGACCATCGCTTCGGCGAGTCCGATGTTCGCGGCCGCGAGGTGCAGGTGCAGGGCGGACACCGCGGCCGGCCAGTCGCACGGCCGCTCCGTCGCCGGTTGCCCGCCCGGCCGGACCTCGTACAGCCCGAGGTCGGGATCCATCCCGCCGACCGGCCGTACGGTGTCCGCGGCGCCGGCCGGAATGCCGGCGAGCGCCACCCCGCCGTCCCGGCGGACGGGGACGAGCCAGGTCCGGATCCGGCCCGGATCGTCGAGCCAGGCGAGGCCGGCGACGTCCGCGTCGAACGGCCGCAGGCCCGGCGCGACGAGCACCGCCGTGGTCTCCGGCGGTGCGTCGGCCGCCAGGCCCAGGCCGGCCCGCAGGGCGAGTTCCGGCAGCCGGGTCGCCGCCAGAGCGCGGCCGGACTCCTCGCCGAGGACGGTGACGGCCAGCGCGGCGTCCTCGGCGAGCAGGTCGTCCCAACCGAGCGCCAGGAGGTCCGCCGTCGGGGTCCACGCGCGCGGCCGCAGGGCCCGCCGGGTGGCGGCCCGCACGTCCGCGGCCAGCTGGTCCGTCTCCGCTGTCGTCATCGGGCACCCCGCGGCAGGCCGAGGACCCGTTCGGCGACGATCGTGCGCTGGATGTCGACGGAGCCGCCGTAGATGGTGGCGGCGCGGCTGTAGAACCAGTCGCCGCGGCGCAGCTCGTCGTGCGCGGCGTCGCCGAGCAGGAACGACCCGGCCGCGCTCTCCCGCACCACGTCCATGACGGCCTGCTCCGCCGACGACAGCAGCACCTTGTCGACCGAGACGGCGGGTCCCGGGTTGCCGCCCGCCGCGAGCAGGCCGACGGTGCGCGCGGAGCGGCGGCGGAGCGCGGCCAGCAGGACGGTGGCGCGCGCCGCGGACAGCGGGTCGGCGCCGCCCGCGGCCACGGCGGCCACGAGGCGGGCCCGCAGGGTCGCCTGCCGCTGCCAGGCGTACATCCCGCGTTCCCACTGGAGGAGGTACATGGCGATCTCCCAGCCCTGCCCGGGCACGCCGACGATCCGGTCCGCCGGCGTGACGTGGCCGTCGAAGAAGATCTCGGCGAACTCCCGACGGCCGCCGGCGGCGCGGATCGGGCGGACCTCCACACCCGGCGCCGCGAGGTCGACCACGAACATCGAGATGCCGCGGTGGCCGGGCTCCCCGGTGCGCGCGAGCACCGCCGAGCGGGCCGAGACGTGCCCGAAGCTCGACCAGATCTTGTGCCCGTCGAGCCGCCAGCCGCCGGCGACCGGTGCGGCCCGGCAGGCCAGGGCCGCGAGGTCGCTGCCGGCGCCGGGCTCGGAGAACCCCTGGCACCAGATCTCGTCGCCGGCCAGGGCCGGCGGCAGCAGGTCGCGGGCGAGGGCGGGGCTGTAGCGCAGCAGCGCCGGGCTCAACGTCTCGACGGTGTACGTGGGCTGGGGCACGCGGTAGCCGGCCCGCGCGACCTCCTCGTACGTGGCGGCGCGCAGCCGCGCGTCGCCCCCGAGCCCGCCGACCTCGGCCGGCCACCCGTGGCGGCCGAAGCCACTGTCCCAGAGGCGGCGTTGCAGCGCGCGATCCTCCGCGAGGGTCGTCTCGAGGTCGACCGGCTCGCGGTCGGCCGCTGCCGGGAGGTCGTGCGTGCCGAGCAGCCAGGCCCGGACGGCGCGGCGGTGTCGCGGCACCGGGGGAGCGTCGACGACGTGACTGGACACGCGGTCATTGTTCGGTCGCCGTCCGGTGCGGGGGGATTGGGAATGCCCCTACGTTTACGGCCGCGGGTCACCCGGCCGCGTCCGCCTCGTTGTCGAGCCGCCGTGCCAGCTCCAGCCGGGACGAGCAGCCGAGCTTGGCGTAGATGCGCGTCAGGTAGGCCTCGACCGTCTTGACGCTCAGGGAGAGCGAGGTGGCGATCTCCC
>Ga0164243_10003430_pt1 | contig 25382 bp, 21 predicted proteins | sample OricompcompostOP_FD_108781 | JGI IMG/M metagenome (GOLD analysis project Ga0164243, IMG submission 108781) | Organic Plus compost microbial communities from Emeryville, California, USA - Original compost - Organic plus compost (OP) | ecosystem: Engineered > Solid waste > Mixed feedstock >...
GCAGCAGCGGGTCGCGCCGGGCCGGCGTGGCGTCCGGTGCGGCTTCGTCGAGGAGCGCCGCCAGCGCCGCGGCGTGCACATCGAGTACGCGGTCGTACCGTGCCGAACCGAGTGCGTCCGGGGCAGCGGTCGACGCCACGGGGTACCCGAGCCGGGCGGCGAAGGCGTCCATGGCCCGGGCGTACTCCGCGTGCCGGTCGGTGGGCTCGATGACGACCGGCGGCAGCGCGCGCTCGGTCAGGTCGGTGAAGAGCAGCGAGACGCGGTCGTCCCGCTGGCCGCGGAGCATGTGCGGCCATACGCCGGACGATCTGGCGAGCAGCAGCAGTCGTGCCGGTCCTTGGTCGACGGGCCGGGCGATCAGTTGTGCAGCGACGTCGGCGATCTGCTCGGTACGGGCTTCGGCGTAGTCGATGACGACGAGTACCGGACCGCGGAACTCGTGGATGCGGTCGAGTACCGGTGCGGGTACTTCTTCGGCGAGCAGGCCCGCCGTCCATCCGTCCGTCTTCGCCCGCTCGATGACTTCGTGCGCCAGCCGGGTCTTGCCCTGGCCGCCCGGGCCGGTCAGCAGGTGGGCGGCGAGATGGTCCGGCGCCGCCAGCCAGTCGGTCAGCCGGTCCAGTTCGTCATCGGCCCGCTGGAAGGGGACCACGCCGTGATCGGCCTGGAGAAGCATGCTGGGCAGGGGGTCGGGGGGCAGGTCCCGCTGAGGCGGGAAGAGGTCGGGGAGCGAGAGCTCCGGGACCAGGTCGGTGACGCCGGCCACCAGGCGTCGTACGTCGTCCCCGAAGCAGCGGTGGCTCACGTGTGCCGCCTGGCAGTGAGCCAACCGCGCGATGTCCGAGGGGAGGTCTTTCGCCTCGACCGGAGACACGCCGTCGAGCAGCACCTGTACGACGGGTATGTTCCGCACGAACGCACGGCGGATCTCGCGGCGTACCCAGTCGTCCTCCCGGTCCACCAGCCGCCGGTCGCTGTCCGGGTCCCGGGCGAACCAGTCCGGTCCGATGAGCACCAGCAGGATCCGCGTCTCCTCAAGGGCCTGTCGGATCGTCTCCGGGTAGAGGTCGCCGGGCCGCATCGACACACAGTCACGGAAGACGCGCTTCCGGCCGAAGGCACCCCTCAGCGCCTCGTAGCACATTGCGGCTGGGTATGCCGCGTCATCCGTGCGGTAGTTGACGAAGACGTCGACCAAGGCGGGCTCCGTTCACTCGTCCCCATGGTGGCACTGTCCAGTGCTGTCACGCACGCCTCGTCGTCACCGGGCAGAGTGCCTCCAGCCGATGCCGTTTCCAGCCCGCTTCGCTCCGACTGCGGCTACGCGGGCATCAGTTGCTCGCCAGAACGACGAAGAGGCCCACCGCCACGACTGCCAGCCAGAGGACTGCCGCGGTGATCAGGGCGCAGCCCACTGCTCCCGTGGTGCAGCCGATCGCCGCCGTCCAGCCGAGTCTGGTCGCTCTCCTCGCTCGCTGGGCGGCCTCGTGTTCGACGCTGTCGTCCGTCCAGGTGTCTTCTCGGTCCATCATGCTTCCCCCCTCCGGCGGACCTTACCTGCCGGGCTCAATGGCCCCGCCTGTACGGTCATTTGGGGTTCCGATCCTGGGGCTTGCGAGCTCTGTGGGGGATCTCTTGGACCTGTGGGGGGCCGGCCGTGCTGTGGGTGCGGGATTGGGTGTGGTCGCGGCTTCGATTCTGCTCGTCTCGTGCAGTGAGGGTGGGGGCGAGGGGCGGGCCGTTCCTTCGGCTTCCGTCTCGGCGCGGGCGCGTTCCTCGTCGGACGGCAGTACGGCGGAGACCTTCGAGGAGCGGGCTCGGGCCGCTCTTGCCGGCGTGAGGAGCGGGGCGCCCGTCGCCAGTGGTGTCGAGCGCGTGGCGGACGGGGTTCACACCGAACCCGGGCTGGAGGAGGGGCGGGCCTACACGCTCACTCTTGTGTGTGTCGGGGAGGAGGGCGGGCGGGACGGCGTGACCTTTGTGCCGGCCCAAGGCGGGGGTAAGGTCGCCGTGCCCTGTGACGGGGCCGTCGTGCGGCAGCGGGTCGTGGGCCGTGGGGCGGGGCGTCTCGACGTCCAGGGGGTCGCCGGGGTGGCCGGTGCCATCCCCTGGAGTGTCGACCGGGTCCGGTGAGAAGCGCCTTCCCCTTCTCACAATATCTGTGTTCGCCGAGGTAGATATTTACGCGTTGCCCGGCGCAGGAATTCTCACCCTTCCGTCCGTTCCGGGATATTGGCTCCGCATCGGCGGCTTCGGCGTGCTACTGTCGTTATCAGTTGCAGGTGTGGTTGCCAGAGGATTTGTTTCCGACGGGGTGATCGACACGGCGACATGGAATGCGCACAGGGCGCTTTCCTGCCACCGACTCCGAAGGAGAAACAAATGGCTACCGGTACCGTGAAGTGGTTCAACGCGGAAAAGGGCTTCGGCTTCATCGAGCAGGACGGCGGCGGCGCCGACGTCTTCGCCCACTACTCCAACATCGCCAGCCAGGGCTTCCGTGAGCTGCTGGAGGGCCAGAAGGTGTCGTTCGACATCGCTCAGGGCCAGAAGGGCCTGACGGCGGAGAACATCGTCGCCGCCTGACGTCGGCACCGACGCATACTTCGCAGCTGGGGCCCGCACCTCTGGGGTGCGGGCCCCAGCTCGCTGTTTTCCCCGGGTCTCCCGGGATGCTTTTCCCGGCCCCGGCCCCGGCTCCGGCCCCGACTTCGATCAGTTGTCGGCGGTCCGTTCCACCGGTTCACTTTTCGCTTTTCGGCGATCGCCGTTGATGGGCAACCTCTGCCGCCCGTCCGGCTCGCCTCCTCGACTTTCGGCTCGTTTCGAGATTCTCTGCGCTGCTTCTCTGCTGCGGGAATTCCTTGCCGCGTGCCCCGAACGGAAGGTTCCGCATGCAGCGTTCCCGCATGTCCAGCACCCGCACGTCCGACACCCGCGGGTCCGGCACCCGCACCTCCCGCGCCCCCGACCGTTTCCGGCGTGGCTCCGCTCCCCGGCGGACCGGCGGGCGCCGGAGCGACGAGTTCGCGGTGCCGGTGACGAAGACGCCCGCCCTGCCCGCCGCGACGGCGTTCAGCGACCTCGACATGCCCGGGCAGCTGATGGCCACCCTCAGCCACGAAGGCGTGTCCGTGCCGTTCCCGATCCAGGCGGCCACCCTGCCGAACTCCCTCGCCGGACGTGACGTCCTCGGCCGGGGCCGCACCGGCTCCGGCAAGACGCTCGCGTTCGGCCTCGCCCTCCTGGCCCGCACGGCCGGGCGGCGGGCGGAGCCGAAGCGTCCGCTCGGCCTCGTCCTCGTCCCCACCCGCGAGCTCGCCCAGCAGGTCACGGACGCCCTCGCCCCGTACGCCCGTTCCGTCGGCCTGCGCATGGCGGCGGTCGTCGGCGGGATGTCCATCGGGCGGCAGGCCGGAGCGCTGCGCGCCGGTGCCGAGGTCGTCGTCGCGACGCCCGGACGGCTCAAGGACCTCATCGACCGGGGCGCCTGCCGCCTGGACGACGTCGCCGTCACCGTTCTCGACGAGGCCGACCAGATGGCCGACATGGGCTTCATGCCCCAGGTCACCGCGCTGCTCGACCAGGTGCGTCCCGACGGGCAGCGGCTGCTGTTCTCGGCCACCCTGGACCGCAACGTCGATCTGCTGGTCCGCCGCTATCTGAGCGACCCGGTCGTCCACTCCGTCGACCCGTCCGCCGGCGCGGTCACCACGATGGAGCACCACGTCCTCCACGTGCACGACGCGGACAAGTACCGAACGACGACGGAGATCGCGGCGCGCGACGGCCGCGTCATCATGTTCCTCGACACCAAGCACGCCGTGGACAAGCTGACCAAGCACCTGCTGAGCAGCGGTGTGCGGGCCGCGGCGCTGCACGGCGGCAAGTCCCAGCCGCAGCGCACCCGGACCCTGACCCAGTTCAAGAACGGGCAGGTGACCGTGCTGGTCGCGACCAACGTCGCGGCGCGCGGCATCCACGTCGACAACCTCGACCTGGTCGTCAACGTCGATCCGCCCAGCGACCACAAGGACTATCTGCACCGCGGCGGGCGTACGGCACGGGCCGGCGAGTCCGGCAGCGTCGTCACCCTGGTGACGCCCGGCCAGCGCCGGAGCATGAGCCGCCTGATGGACGCGGCGGGCATCAGCCCCCGCATCGCCCAGGTGCGCTCCGGTGAGGCGGAGCTGAGCCGGATCACCGGGGCGCAGGCGCCTTCCGGTGTCCCGGTCGTCATCGCCGCGCCCGAGGCGTCCCGCCCGCGCGGCGCGTCCTCCTCGTCCCGTGGCCGCCGGGGCCGTACCGGGCGCGGTGCGCCGGTGCGGGGCCAGGCTGTGCGCCGGCGCACGTCCCAGATCGATCCCGCCGCCTAGGAGCTTGCCCGCCCGTTCATCCCGCACGTTCCCCACATCCCCAGGAGCAGCCATGACGACGGTCCAGCAGCAGTACCGGACAGCACACCGCTCCCCCGTGACCGGGGCCGACGGGCGGGACACCGCCGGGCCCCGGGTCGGGGACGACATGACGGTCGAGGTCGCGCTGTCCCTCATGGCCGGCGCCCGGGTCGACCACCTCGTCCTGTGCGACGCGGACGACGAGAGCACCGGCCTGGTCACCCTGGCCCGGCTCGCCGTGCTGCGGCGCAGCCCCGCCTACACGGACCGGGTCCGGCTGCGGGACGTCGTGGACGCGCCGGTCGCCGCCGCTTAGGACGCGACGGACGGGACGTACGGGACGTACGCGCTACGCGAGGGCGGCGGAGCGTCCGGGCGCGCCCATGGTGTTACATGTGATGCGGGGCCCTGGTGCCGGTCGGCGCCGGGCCCCGTGACGCGTTGTACATCGAGGTGACATGGCAGATTCCCCGCTCAGCGACCGGCTGGACGACGACGACTACCCCGCGTACACCATGGGCCGGGCCGCCGAGATGCTCGGCACCACACCGGGTTTCCTGCGTGCGCTCGGCGAGGCGCGGCTGATCACTCCGCTGCGCTCGGAGGGCGGGCACCGCCGGTACTCGCGTTACCAGTTGCGGATCGCGGCCCGCGCCCGTGAGCTCGTCGACCAGGGGACGCCGATCGAGGCCGCGTGCCGGATCATCATCCTCGAGGACCAGCTCGAGGAGGCTCAGCGCATCAACGCCGAGTACCGGCGGGCCGCCGAGAAGGCGTCCGGCGACTCCGGGGACTGACCGCCCGGGGAGGGGTCGGCGAGTCAGCGGGTCAGCGGTCAGCGGGTCAGCCCAGCGGGTTCGTCGTGGAGCGCAGCGTGGACAGGACCGGGCCGTACATCCGGGACTTGATGGTGCCGACGGTGTCGCCCGCCTTGTTGACCTGGGCCTGGGCGAGTTCGATCGCCGTGGAGCGTACGGCGTCCTCGTCGACCGCCTGGTCGACGATGCCGGCGGCCGCCGCGTCGGCGCCTCCGTAGCGGCGGGCCGTGACCATCGCCTCGTGTGCCGCCCGGGGCGTGAGCCGGGACTGGATGAGGGCGGACATGCCGGGCGTGAAGGGGATGCTGATGTCCGCCTCGGGCAGGCACCAGTAGCCGCGGTCGGCGCGCATGACCCGGAAGTCGTGGGCGAGGGAGAGCATCGCGCCGGCGGCGAAGGTGTGGCCCTGGAGGGCGGCCACGGTCACCAGGGGCAGGGACAGCACGCGCGCGAACAGCTGGTGCACGGAGACGACGTAGTCGTGGTAGTCGTCGGCGTGCGCGGTGAGCCACTCCAGGTCGAGCCCGTTGGACCAGAACTTGCCGGTGGCGGCGGTGACCAGGGCGCGCGGGCCGTCCGCCTTCTCCACCTCGTCGAGTGCGGTGCCGACGGCGGCGATCCAGTCGGGGTGGAAGCGGTTCTCGCCGTCCCCGAGGTCGAGGACGAAGACGTTTTCCTGGCGGTCGAGCGACGGCATGGCGGCTCTCCTTCGGGGGCGGGCGGAGGGTCGGGCGAGGGAACGACACATGAGCGACCGCTTAGTAACTTATGGCGGGCGGCACGGCCCGCGCAAGAGGCCGGCCCCGGGGGCGGCACAACGCCGACCAGGGGCCCGGTCCGCTCACGCGGGTCGGGCCCCTGGTCGGTCATCGGGGAGTGATCGTGGAGTCGATCGCACCTCGGGCGCCGACGCGCCTCTCGGTGGACCGGCCTTGGGCCGGGTGTTCCTCACGGCCCGCACTCCACCGGCCGGTCCCCGCCCCGAGGGGCGTGGCGCGGAACGCCGTTCCTCCGGGCGGACCTCAGAACGCGCTGTTGTCGCAGCCCATGGTCGAGCCGAGGTGGGTGCCCTGCGCGGCCGGGTTGCCCTCGCCGTTGAGCGCGTTGCCCAGGGCGCCGTTGAGGATGCCGACCTCACCGAGGACGTCGAGGTTCAGGTCGTGCGAGCGGCAGTTGGAGCTCTGCAGGACGCTGACCTTGTCCCCGCCCTTCTTGCCACCGTGCCCGTCGAGACCCTGGGCCGAGGCGGTGCCGCCGGCCAGGATTCCGGCGCTGCCGAGGGCGACGACCACGACGGCAGCCTTGCGAAGCTTGTGCATGTCATCTCCGGAGAGGTGTGGGGGTGCGATCCGCGAGAGATCGACTTCGTACAGTTACGAGAGGCTAATGTGACGAAATACGACATGTCGGTACGACTCGCCGGTTGATCGTCATCTTTCACCGCACCCCGAGCAGGACCCCGGGCACGCCCCGCGCGACGAACCCGGGCACGCCCCGCGCACGCCCCCGCTACTGGTCCAGATACGCCAGCACGGCCAGCACCCGGCGGTTGTCCCCGTCCGTCGGCAGCAGGCCGAGCTTGGTGAAGATGTTGCCGATGTGCTTGGCGACGGCCTTCTCCGAGATGAACAGGCCCTGGGCGATCCCCGCGTTCGAACGGCCCTGCGCCACCCACTCCAGGACCTCGCGCTCCCGCTCGGAGAGGCTGCCCACGGCCTCGTCGCGCTCCTTGCGGACGAGGAGCTTGGAGATCACCTCGGGGTCCATCGCGGTGCCGCCCTCCGCGACCCGGCGGATGGAGTCGAGGAAGTGGCCGCCGTTGGTGACGCGGTCCTTCAGCATGTAGCCGACGCCCCGGCCGCCGCCGGCCAGCAACTCGCGTGCGTACAGCGGCTCGACGTACTGGGAGAGGAGCAGGACCGGCAGGTCCGGGACGCGTTCGCGGGCGGCCAGCACCGCGCGAAGGCCCTCGTCCGTGAACGTCGGCGGCAGCCGGACGTCGACGACCGCGACGTCCGGCTGCTGCTCGATGAGCGCGTCCAGCAGTTCCGTCCCGTTGTCCACGGCGGCGACGACCTCGTGGCCGTAGGCGCCGAGGAGACGGATCAGCCCGTCCCTCAGGAGGAAGTGGTCTTCGGCGAGGGCAATACGCACGGAAGCTCCATCGTCACCATGGTCGGGCCGTTCACAGGGCTGTTGACGGCGAGGACGCCGTCGAAGGTGGCGAGCCGGCGCTCGATGCCCCGCAGGCCGGTGCCGCGCGAGACGTCCGCACCGCCCTGGCCGTCGTCCGTGACGGTGATGCGCAGCATCCCGCGATCGTAACGGATGTCGATCCAGGCCCGGTCGGCGCCGGAGTGCTTGGCGACGTTGGTCAGGATCTCCGAGATCGCGAAGTAGGCGGCGGACTCGACGGGCATCTCGGGGCGGCCCGGCAGGTCCACGTGGACCTCGGTGCGGACCGGGCAGACCATCGCCAACGCCCGTACGGCGTCGGCGAGTCCGCGGTCGGCGAGGACCGGCGGGTGGATGCCGCGGACGAGGTCGCGCAGTTCCTCCAGCGCCTTGGAGGAGGACTCGCGGGCCTCGATGAGCAGGGCGCGCACGGCCTCCGGGTTGGTCTCCAGGAGGTGTTCGGCGGCGTCCAGCGTCATGCCCATCGCGACGAGGCGGGCCTGGGCGCCGTCGTGCAGGTCGCGTTCGATCCGGCGGATCTCGGCCATCTGCGTGTCGACGGCGTCGGAGCGGGTGGTGGCCAGGTGCTGGATGCGGCTGGCCATCAGCTCGCTCTCGCTGGGGGCGAGCATGGAACGGGTGTACAGGGCGTGCCGGCGGACGGCGCGCGGCGCCACCCACAGGGCGAGCGGCAGCTGGAGGACGCCCAGGACGCCGGCGAGGACGGCGGTGGCCTGGCCCTCGATCGGGATGAACTGGTACCACAGGCCGTCCCATTCCACGGACAGGGGGACGCCGAAGAAGGCGAGGAAGACGCCCCAGACGCCGCTGAGGATCAGGGCCAGCGGGAAGAAGGCGAAGAACGCGCCGGCCAGCGGGTCGACGAGCACCCAGACCCACTCGCGGCGGGTCTGCGGGTCGCTCATGATCCACCGGTAGCGGGCGGCGGCCCCGGAGGCCCCCTCGGGTACGGGGGGCAGCGGTCCCGGCGGGCCGGGGATCTCCACCCCGGACCAGCGCAGGGCCAGCTCGCGCTGGCGGGCGGCGAGGTTGCGCACGCCCTCCATGGCGCGCGGCACCACGCCGAGGCCGGGCCCCACCAGCCAGATCGCCCCGGACACCGCCAGGGACCGGCCGAAGGCCGCCGACGCCATCCAGCACAGGGTCATCACCCTGCGCAGCCCGACCAGTCCGGCCGCGACCGAGAATCCCCTGACCTCGTCGGGCGCGCGGTTCACCCCGAGCTGCATCGTGCGGTCCATACGGCTCGCTCCTCTCTGCTGCCTGTGCGATACGTGGGGCGAAGCGCCCGTGTCCTCATTCTGGCCACGGCGGGGGTGGCGGCGCGGTGGGGAAAACTCCCCTCTTCGGCGGCTGGAAAGGGGTGTTGGTTCCACCCCCGGCCGGGTCAGGGGCCGATGAACAGCGACAGGGTGTCCGCGACGCAGGCCGAGCGCGGGCGTCCGTCCTCCTCCACCTCGACCGTCATCCGGACGGCCGCGAGGTGGCCGGCGGGGGTCTCGCGCACGCCGGTCAGCCGGGCGCCGCCGCGGACGCGGGAGCCGACGGGCACGGGCCGCGGGAAACGCACCTTGTCGAGGCCGAAGTTGACGCCCATCTCGATCTTCTCGATGTCGAAGATGGCGCGCATCATCTCGGGCAGCAGGGCGAGGGTCATGTAGCCGTGCAGGATGGTCCCGCCGAAGGGGCTGTGGGCCGCCCGCACGGGGTCCACGTGGATCCACTGGAGGTCGCCGGTGGCCTCGGCGAACCGGTCGACCCGGTCCTGGCCGACCCGCTGCCACTCGCTGTACCCCAGGTGTTCGCCGGTGGCGGCGGCAAAGTCGGCCAGACTGGCGAAAGATCTCATGACGTCGATTCTGTTGGGCTGTTCGGGACAGGGACAAGGCGCGCCCCGGCCAGAGAGCCCCGGCCGTCAGCGCGCCGTCAGTCGTTCGTCAGCGGTGGCTCAGCCGTACCGCTTCAGCTCGTGGAAGAAGCCGGGCACGGTGTGCAGTTCTCCGGCGGCGGCGACGCGGTCGTAGACGTGCTTGGCGACGGCCAGGTCCAGGACGCCGAGGCCGAACGGGGAGAAGATCACCGTGCGGGCGGACGGCGGGGTGACGGCACCGGTGAGCACGTCGTACAGGGTCCCGGCGACGAAGTCCCGGTTCCCGGCGCGCTGTTCGGCCAGGTGCGGGGAGGTGCCGGCCTTCAGGCAGTGCTCGACGTCGTCGACGGCGTTCCAGGAGTCGAGGACGATCTCGGGCGAGAGGTCGCGCAGGGAGACGTGCAGCACCAGCGGGTGGTGGGTGAACCACTGCGGGTCGGTGACGTGGGGTTCGCCGGCGACGGTGGCGAACACGACGAGGTCGCTGGAGCGGATCAGGTCCTCGGCCTTGTCGTGGACGGTGATCTCGACGCCGTCGCCCTCGGCGCGCCGCAGATAGCCTCGGAAGCCCTCGGCGTGCTCGGCGGACAGGTCGTGCACGCCGATCGCCTCGAAGTCGAAGCCGCTCGCCGCGAGATAGGTGTGCAGATAGCGGGCGATCAGGCCGACGCCGACGAAGCCGACCCGGGTGGGCCGGGTGCCGCGGGCCGTGCTGAGCCGGTCGGCGGCCAGCGCCGCCGAGGCGGCGGTGCGGGCGGCGCTGATGATGGAGCTCTCCAGGCAGGCGAACGGGTAGCCGGTCTCGGCGTCGTTGAGGATCAGCACGGCCGAGGCCCGCGGGATGCCCGCGGCGACGTTCTCCGGGAAGCTGGAGATCCACTTGATGCCGTGCACGCCGATGTCGCCCTTGACGGAGGCGGGCAGCGCGATGATCCGGGACGACGGACGGTCCGGGAACCGCAGGAAGTACGAGTCCGGGTTGACCGTCCGTCCCTCGCCGTGCAGCCGGTAGGCGGCCTCGACGGCCGCGACCACCTCGTTCTCGTGCCCGTCGAGCGCCTGGTGCACCTGGGCGCCGGAGACGACGGAGAAGGGGGGGACCTGAGTCATGGGGATGCTGCTCCTGAGAGGTGGAAGGGTCGTACGGGGGCGGGGCGGGGTCAGCCGATGCGGGCGAGGCCCTTGGCGTCCTGCCGGGCCCGGCCGCGGGACACCAGCAGCGGGTCCCAGTCCGGGTGCCGCTCGGGCAGCCGGGCGGGGTCGCCGAGGACCGTGCCGCCGTACACCTCGGCCAGCAGGGGGCGGCCCAGGATCTGGGAGGCCACGGCCATGCCGCCGGTGGCGACGCCGCCGACACCGCTGCCGTAGCGGACGTTCTGGCCGACGACGTAGAGGCCCTCGACGTCGGTGCGCACGTCCGGGCGGCGGCCGTCGGAGCCCCAGCTGGCCATGCCGTACGGGGTGCCGCCGCTGGCGCGGATGTAGCGCTCGTTGGTGAGCGGGGTCGCGGTCTCCACGTGGGTGATGTGCTCGCGGACGGGGCCGAGGACGCGTTCGGCGGCGTCCAGGATCAGCTCGGTCACCTCGCGTTTGCGGGCCAGGTAGGCGGGGTTGCGGCGGTACGGTTCGCCGTCCGCCGGGCCGCCGCGCACCCCCCAGAAGGCGTGGCCGGGCGGGCAGCCGGTCATCAGCTGGAAGTTGCTGTGGCCGGGCGGGCAGACCGCCTTCGAGCCCCGGTCCTTCAGCGAGGCGAAGGAGAACGCGAGCTGGGGGACGCGGTCGAAGACCCCGTGGCGTTCGTAGCGGTCGAGGACGTCGGCGTGGGCGGCCTCCATGTCGTCGCTGTCGTGCCACCAGATGTTGGCGTTGGGCAGGCCGTCCAGTTCGGTGTCGAGGGCCACGTACACGGCGACGACCGCGCTGCGCATGGTCGCCTCGCGGGTCCGGGCGACCAGGTCGGCGGGGAAGGACTCCTCGCCGCCGCACAGGTCGAGGACGGTCCGCCGGTAGTCGGCGTTGGAGACGACCAGGGGGGCGGACACGCGCTGCCCGTCGGCGAGTTCCACGCCGGTGACGCGTCCGCCGTCGATGAGGACGCGGCGCACCTCGGTGCGGGTGCGCAGCTCGCCGCCGTAGGACTCCAGGGCCTCCACGAACGCGGCGACGAGGGTCTGGCCGCCGCCCTCGGGGTAGTACGCGCCGCGCAGGTAGTGGTCCATGATGTTGACGTGCTCGGCGAAGCCGATCCCGTCGGGCATGGCGCCGTAGTTGCCGGCCTGCGCGGCGAGCAGGGTGCGGCCCTTCGGGGACAGTCCGCAGTGGTCGAGGGCCCTGCCGAGGGTGCGGCGGGTCCAGCGCATCGTCTGCGGGGAGCGGCGGAACAGCTCGACCATGGACTCGCCCATCAGCCCGGCGCGGCTGGCGCCGGCCACGGCGACGGCGAGGTCGACGAACCGGTCGACCCGGTCGGCCTCGGCGGGCAGGGCCTGCTTGAGGCGGGCCCGGTACCGCTCCCAGCCGGCCGGGACGTCCACGGTGGCCGTGGGCGTCATGATCCGGTCGAAGCCGCCCTCGTTGTCCATGGGACGGAACCGCACACGGTCGCGGACGCCGAGGCCGGACAGCACGGCGGGCAGCAGTCCGTCCTCGCCGCAGTCGCCGAGGTAGTGGGTGCCGACGTCGAACTCGTACTTGCGGCGGCGCCGGAAGACGTGCGCGTTGCCGCCGGCCACGTCGTGCTGTTCGAGGACGAGGACCCGGCGGCCGTCGGCGGCCAGGTATCCGGCGCCGACGAGGCCGCCGATGCCGCTGCCGACGACGATGGCGTCGTAGTGCCGGCCGTCGAGGTCGCGGGGTCCGCGCTGCTGGGGTCGGGTTCCGCCGCTCATCAGAAGGTGCCGCCGCCGTGGATCTCGAGGACCGAGCCGGTGATGTACGCGGCCCGCTCGGAGACGAGGAAGGACACCAGGTCGGCGACCTCCTCGGGGCGTCCGAGGCGGCCCAGCGCCACGTTCCCCAGCTGCCTTCGCAGGGCGGCCTCCGGCATGCCGCCGACCATGTCGGTCTCGATGAGGCCGGGTGCGACCACGTTGGCGCGGACGCCGCGCGGGCCGCACTCCTTGGCGAGGGACTTGGTGAATCCGATGATCCCGGCCTTGGAGGCGGCGTAGTTGGCCTGCCCGGTGTTGCCGTACACGCCGGCGACCGACGACAGGTTGACGATGGCGCCGCTGCGGCGCTTGCTCATGGAGAACGCGGCGGCCCGGCAGACGTGGTAGACGCCGTCGAGGTTGGTGCGCAGCACCTGGTTCCAGTCGTCCTCGGGCATCAGCACCAGCGGCCGGTCGCGGGTGATGCCGGCGGAGGTGACGGCGGCGTCGACGGGGCCGAGCTCGCGTTCGGTGCGGGCGTACCAGTCGCGTACGTCGTCGGCGTCGGCGACGTCGCAGCGGGTGGCGGTGATCCGGGTGCCGTGCTCGGCGGCCTCCTTGGTGAGGCGTTCGGCGGCGTCCTCGTCGGAGCGGTAGCAGAAGGCGACGTCGTACCCGTCCTGGGCGAGGCGGGTCACGATCGACCTGCCGATGCCCCGGGAGCCGCCGCTGACCAGTGCGATCACCGCTGCTCCCCCATCAGGCGCAGGACGGCGGCGGCGACCGCGCCGTCCCGGTCGACGGCGGTGACCAGGGCGGTGCGGCCCGCCGCACCGGGGTCGGCCTCGGCGACCGCGAGGACGGCGCCGATCTGGAAGGAGGCGGAGGCGGCGCTGGTGTCGCCGAGCAGTTCCATGGACGGCACGCGGGAGAGCGCGTCGGCGGGGGCGAGGGCGGAGAGGGCCTCGTGCTCGGCGTGTCCGGCGGCGGTGGGCGCGGCGCACGGCACGGCGGCCCACAGGTCCGCGGCGTGGACGCCGGCCCGGTCGAGGGCGCGGCGGGCGCAGGCGGTGACGGCGGCGCGCGGGTCGTCGTCGATGTCGACGCGGGTCTCCACGCTCAGCACGGCGGCCAGCGCGGGGCGTTCGGCGGTGTCCGCGGGTTCGAGGAGGAAGAGGCCGCATCCCTCGCCGAGCAGCGGCGCCGGGTCGCCGGGGGCGGCGGCGGTGTGCTCGAACCAGGCGTGCGCGGCGGAGAACTCCTCGGCGGAGCCCACCAGGTACTTGGTGGCCCGGCCCTGGTGCATCAGGCGGCGCGCGTAGTTCAGCGCGAGCAGGCCGCTGACCCGGCCGCCGGCGACGGTGGTGTTGGGGCCCTTCAGGCCGTGCCGGATGGCGGTGGCGCCGGCGGCGTGGTTGAGGCTGCCGAACGGGATGCGTCCGGCGTCGACGTAGAAGGGCCGCTCGTTGGTGTAGGACTGGCGCAGGAAGTCGGTGACGTTCTCCAGGCTGCCCATCGTGATGCCGAGGACGACGCCGGTCAGGTCGTCGGTCTCGACGACGCGGTTGCCGTCGCCGTCCAGCAGGAGGCCGTCGGAGGCGACCAGGGCCAGCGCGGTGAGCCGGTCCATCTTGGCGGTGCCGCGCTTGCCGAGCACCTCCTGGATGTCGAAGCCGGGCACCACGCACACGTCGGAGGTCGGCAGGGAGCCGAGACTTGCGTCCGCCTTCACGGCCGTCTTGGCGCCGGAGCGGACCCCGGCGGCGAAGCGTTCACGGCCGATGCCGTACGGCGAGACGGCCGACCAGCCGGTGATGACGGGTGTGCCGGGCGGCAGCGTGGCCTCCGGGCTGGCTGTTGCGGTGCTCATGGTCGTCACTCACTCCCCGTACGTGCCGAGTATCAGGACGGCGTTGTTGCCGGCGAAGGCGCTGGAGTTGTTCTGCGCGATCCGTACGTCCGCCTCGACGGCCCGGTTGGGCACGACGTCGAGCGGGCAGTCCGGGTCGGTCTCGCGGTGGTTGATGGTGGGCGGGATGAAGCCCTCCTCGATGGCGATGCCGCAGGCGATCGCGCCGAGCGCGCTGGCGGCGCCCATCGAGTGGCCGAGCATCGACTTCACGGCGACGGTGCGCGGCGGGCTGTCGCCGTACACGTCGACGATGGCGGCCGACTCGGTCTTGTCGTTGGCCTTGGTGCCGGTGCCGTGCGCGGAGATGAAGTCGATCTCCTCCCGCTTCACGCCGGCGTCGTCGAGGGCGAGGCGGATGCCGCGCGCGATGCCGTCGCGGTTGGGCGCGGTGGGGTGGGCGGCGTCGCAGCTGAGGCCGTAGCCGAGGACCTCGGCGTGGATGCGGGCGCCGCGGGCGAGCGCGGACTCCAGGCTCTCCAGGACGAGGATGCCGGCGCCTTCGCCGGTGAGGATGCCCTGGCGGTCCTTGTCGAACGGCCGCACCACGTCCGGGGTGAGCGCGCCGAACCGTTTGAACAGGGCGAACGCCTTGCGGCACACGGCGTCGGCGCCGCCGCACAGCGCGAGGTCGACCTCGCCGGAGCGGATCGCGTCCAGGCCGTAGCCGATGGAGTAGTTCCCGGCGGCGCAGGCGGTGGTGACGGTGGTGGCCTCCACGTTCGGCATGCGCAGTTCGCGGGCGATGACGGTGGACAGGCGGCCCGCGTTGATACGGCGGGACAGCACCGGGTCCATCGCCTCGGGGTCGCCGGCGGCGAGCTCCTGCTCCAGCAGCAGCGCGATGTCGTGGGACTCGCCGTCGGTGGTGCCGACGGTGACGACGGCGGGCCGCTCGCCGAGGTCGGCCTCGGTGAGCCCGGCGTCCTCGACGGCCATGCGCGCGGCGGCGACCGCGTACTGTCCGGCGCGGCCCATGTCGTCCAGGGGGACGTTGCGGATCCACCGCCCGGGCTCGAAGTCGGGGACCTCGCAGGCGACGTCCTGGCCGAAGCCCTCGGTGTCGAACCGGGTGATGGGCCGTGCGCCGGAGCGGCCGGCCCGCAGCCCCGCCGTGTACTCCTCGACACCCGTGCCGATGCTGGAGATCACCCCGAAGCCGGTGAGGACGACCCGGCGGCGTGCTGGTGCGGTGGACATGGGACTCCTTCAGGGGGACGGACGCTCGGAACGGGGGATGCCGGTCACCAGCCGGCGGCCGCCGCGGTCACCTGGTAGGTGGCCTCGACGTTCACCATCTTGGGAAGTTCGTTCATGTCGATGACGATGGAGTACTCCATCTCCAGGGCGCTGAGGACGTCGATCAGCTTCAGCGAGTCGGCGCCGAGTTCGTCGATGAACAGGGCCGTGTCGGAAAGGGTGCCGAGGTCGACGTCGATGTTCTCGGCGATGATTTCCCGGATACGGCTGAGGCGTTCGGGAGCGACCGTCGTCATTGCTGATTCCTCCGTTATTGACGGTTGAGTTCTGCTGTCGCGGAAAAACGTAGTGAGCGCCGGTGACTGCGCGCTGACGTCCAACTGATGGACCGCTGACGGGTGTTGCCGGGTCAGCGGCCGACGGCTCGCCGGAAGCCCCGGACGCTGCCCAGCACGGCCACGACCAGCAGCGCGGTCAGCGTGATGGCGGTGACGACACCGGGGTGCTGGGAGGGGAACCCGGTCCCGGCGGCGCCCGCCGGGTCGTTGCCCCACAGCCGCCGGCAGGTGGTGATGACGGACGTCACCGGATTCCATTCCGCGACCGGGCGCAGCCAGCCGGGCAGTCCGCCCACGGAGACGTAGGCGTTGGACAGGAAACTGAACACGACGAGGACGAGGGCGCCGGTGCCGTCGATGGCCTCGACGTTCTTCTGGGTGGTGCCGAGCAGAATTCCCACCCAGAGCATCACGTAGACGAAGGCGAGCAGAACGGCGAATCCGGCGGCGGTGCGCAGGACGCCCTCGTGCGGGCGCCAGCCGACGGCGAGGCCGACCAGGGACACCGCGGTGAGGCTGACCGCGCCGACGAACAGGTCGGACAGGGTGCGTCCGACGAGCACGGACACCGGGGAGATCGGCAGGGAGCGGAACCGGTCGACGAGGCCGTGCCGCAGGTCGAGGGCGACCCCGATGGCGGTGGGGCCGACGCCGGTCAGGCCGACCTGGATGGCGATGCCGGCCATGATGAAGTCCTCGTAGGCCACGTGCCCGGGGACCTGCATGGAGTTGCGGAACAGGTAGCCGACGGCGACCAGCATGACCAGCGGGTTCATCGTGACGAGGATCAGCCGGCCGGGTGAGCGCCGCAGATGGGTGAGGTGCCGGCCGGCCAGCGCCAGGGTGTCCCCCAGGTGCCCGGTGAGGGCGCCGCCGGAGCGCGCGGGGCGGATCGTCGTGGCCGTGGCCGTCACTGGGTCTCCTCTTTCCGGCCGGTGCCCGTGAGGTCGAAGAAGACGTCGTCGAGCGTGGGCCTGCGCAGTTCGAAGTCGGCGAGGGGCACGCCCTTGTCCCGCAGGGCGAGCGCGGCGCGGGCCACCTCGTCCAGGCCGTCCGGGCCGAGCTGCACCGACACCCGGCGGGCGCCCTCGTCGACGGCGGGGGCCCGGCCGCCGAGCCCGGACAGGGCGGCCACCGCGTCGCCCAGGTTCTCCGGGCGGGCCACGGTGATCTCCAGGAACTCGTTGCCGACCTGCCGTTTCAGGGACTGCGGGGTGCCCTCGGCGATGACACGGCCGGCGTCGATCACGGCGATCCGGTCGGCGAGTTCGTCGGCCTCCTCGAGGTACTGGGTGGTGAGCAGGATGGTCACCCCGCCGGCGACGAGGTCGCGGACGATGTCCCACAGCACGGCCCGGCTGGTGGGGTCGAGGCCGGTGGTCGGTTCGTCGAGGAACAGCACCTCGGGGTCGCCGATGACACACGTGGCGAGGTCGAGGCGGCGGCGCATCCCGCCGGAGTAGGTGCCGACGGGCCGGTCGGCGGCCTCGGTGAGCTCGAAGCGTTCGAGCAGTTCGGTGGCGCGCCGGGCGGCGCCGCGCCGCCCGAACCGCAGCAGCCGGGCGAGCAGCACGATGTTCTCGCGTCCGGTGAGCAGTTCGTCGACGGCCGCGTACTGGCCGGCCAGGCCGATGCGCCGGCGCACCTCGCGGCTGTCCCGGACGACGTCGTGCCCGGCGACCGTGGCCCGGCCGGCGGACGGCTGGACGAGGGTGGCGAGGATGCGCACGGTGGTCGTCTTGCCGGCTCCGTTGGGGCCGAGCACGCCGAGGACGGTGCCGGCCGGGACCGACAGGTCGATGCCGTGCAGCGCCGTGTGGGAGCGGTAGGTCTTGCCGAGGCCCTCGGCGAGGATGGCGATGTCGGACGAGGACACGCTCAGCCCGCCTGGCGCTGGAGGCTGAGCGGACGCATGTCGGTCCAGTTGCTCTCCACGTGGGCGACGGCGGTGGCCCGGTCGGTCGCGTCGAGCACGATCCGCCAGCCGTCGGGCACGGCCGCGAAGGACGGCCACAGGGAGTGCTGCCCCTCGTCGTTGACGAGGACGAGGAAGGTGCCGTCTTCGTTGTCGAAGGGGTTGGCCATGGGGTTCTCCTGATCTGTGCGGAAGGGTCGGACGTTCGGGTGCCGCGTCAGCGGGCGGCCGCGAGGGCGGCGAGGTCGTGCTCGACGTGGCGGCCGATGACGGCCGCCGGTCCCGGGGCGAGCATCCGCTGGTGGCCGCAGTCGACGTCGTACGTCGTCGGGGCGGCCGCGAGGTGCGGTTCCCAGCGTTTGGCCCGCAGGGCGCGTTCCTCCTCGGGGACGCCTTCGGCGGCGAGGAAGAGCGTCATCGGGCAGCCGTCGAGGCGGCCGGGGGTGAAGCTCCGGAACAGGTCGAGGTGGTTGCGCATGACGCCGAGCAGCCGCTCCAGGGTGGCCGCGCCGAGACCGGCGAGCGGGCCGCCGAGCCGGTCGAGGTGGGCGGCGACGGCGGCCGGGGTGAGCGTGCCGAGGCCGGTGGTGCCGACGCCCGCCTCGGTGAGGAAGTCGGCGAGGAACTCCGCGTCGGTGGGGTCCGCGCCGTCCGCGTCGCCGGGGAAGGCGTCCAGGTTGGCCAGGTAGGCCACCTGGTGTCCCGCGGCGCGCAGCCGGACCGCCATCTCGTGGGCGACGACCCCGCCGAAGGACCAGCCGAGCAGGTGGTACGGCCCCTCGGGCTGGACGGCGCGGATGCGCCGGACGTAGTCGTCGGCGACCTCGCCGAGGTCCCGTGGCAGCGGCTCGCCGGCGGTGAGTCCGCGGGCCTGAAGGGCGTACACCGGCCGGGCGGGGTCGAGGTGCTCGGCGAGCGCGGCGAAGGGGATGCCGAAGCCGAGGCCGCCGTGGACGCAGAACAGCGGGGGGAGCGTGCCGGTGGGCCGGATGGGCAGCATCGGGCCGAGCGGGTCGACGTCCTCGCCCTCCACGGCGGCGGACGCCGCGAGCGACTCCAGGGTCCGGTGTTCGAAGACCGCGGCGAGGCTGATCCGCAGTCCGGCCCGTGCGGCGGCGTTGACGAGCAGGATCGCCTTGAGGCTGTCGCCGCCGAGGGTGAAGAACCCGTCGTCGGGGCCGGCCGGTCCGGTGCCGAGCACCTCGGTGACGGCGGCGCACAGGACGCGTTCCGCGTCGGTGCGCGGCGGGCGTACCGTGCGGCCGGCGGCGGTGGTGTCGGCGGCGGGCAGGGCGCGGACGTCGAGCTTGCCGTTCGGGGTGAGCGGCAGGTCGGGCAGCGTGACGTAGGCCGCAGGCACCATGTAGCCGGGCAGGGAGCGGGCCAGGTGGGCGCGCAGTCCGGCCGCGCCGGGCGCGGGACGGCCGGGGGCGGGGACGACGTAGGCGACGAGCCGGCGCTGTCCGCCGGGTCCGGCGGGGGCGAGGACGGCGGCCCGTGCGACGGCCGGGTGTCCGGTCAGGTGCCGTTCGATCTCGCCGGGTTCGATGCGGAAGCCCCGGATCTTCACCTGCTGGTCGGCGCGGCCCACGTAGTCGATTCGGCCGCGCGCGTCCCAGCGCACCAGGTCGCCGGTGCGGTACATCCGCTGCCCCGGCGCGCCGAACGGGCAGGCGACGAACCGCTCGGCGCTCGCGCCGGGCCTGCCCAGGTAGCCGAGCGCCAGGCCCGGTCCCGCGAGGTACAGCTCGCCGACCACACCGCGCGGAACCGGCCGCAGCGCCTCGTCGAGCACGTAGGCGTGGGTGTCGCCGATGGGCAGTCCGATGGGCACGCCGGCCGGGGCGTCGGCCGCGTCGGCGCAGTCCTGGAGGGTGGCGAAGGTGGTCGTCTCCGTGGGCCCGTACACGTTGTACACGCGGGTGCCGGGCAGGGCGGCGCGCAGCCGGTCGAGGTGGTCGCGGGAGTGCGCCTCGCCGCCGGTCAGCAGCACCCGCAGCGGGGCGAGCGCGTCGGGCCGGGTGTCGGCGACGGCGTTGACGAACTGGGTGGTCAGGAAGGCCACGCTCACCCCGGCCAGGCGGCAGAAGTCGCCCAGCGCCCCGGGGTCGGCGGGTCCCGGCGGGCAGATCGCGAGCCGGGCGCCGTGGGCGAGCGGCGCCCAGATCTCGAAGGTGGACGCGTCGAACGCGACCGGCGCGAAGTACAGGAAGGTGTCGGCCTCGGTGAGGGCGAGTTCGGGCAGGCCCCGCACGAGCCGTACGGCGGCGCGGTGCGTGACGGCGACGCCCTTCGGACGGCCGGTGGAGCCGGACGTGTAGATGACGTAGAGGAGGTCGTCGGGGCGGGGCGGGGCAGTGTCCGGCGCGGTGACCGGGAGGTGGGCGAGGGTGCCCCGCACGTCGGGGGCGTCCAGGACGACGACGTCGGCCGGGCAGCCGGCCGCGGCGTCCGCCAGCGCCTCCTCGGTGAGCAGCAGCCGGGCCCCGCTGTCGGCCACCATGCCGTGTGTCCGCTCCGCCGGGTGGGCGGGGTCGAGCGGCAGGTACGCCGCCCCGGTCCTGGCGATGGCCAGCAGGGCGGTGACGGTGGCCGGTCCCCGTTCCAGGCGCAGCGCCACCAGGTCGCCGCGGCCGACGCCGCGTCCGGCGAGCAGGTGGGCGAGGCGGTTGGCGGCGGCGTCCAGATCGGCGTACGTGGTCTCGGCAAGGTGCCCGTCCGGGCCGGTGTGGACGAGGGCGACGGCGTCCGGTGCGGTGGCCGTGCGGCGGGCCACGAGTTCGGTGACAGTGGTCCGTTCGGTGCCGGTGTGGCGGGTGCCCCGCTCCAGCAGGAAGGCGGCCTCGGCCGGGTCGAGGACGTCGAGCCGGGACAGCGGTGCGCCGGGGTCGGCCAGCGCGGCGCCGAGCAGCCGCAGATAGGCGTCGGCGATCCGCTGGGCGGTGGCGGGTTCGAACAGGTCGGCGCGGTACTCCAGCGCGAGGGACAGACCGTCGGCGCCTTCCTCGGTGAGCTGGAGGAACAGGTCCCACTTCGCCGTGGACCCGGGTACCTCCCGGGGCTGTACGGTCAGGCCGCCGCCGGTGCCGCCGCGGGGCAGCTCCGCCTCCTGCTGGACGCCCAGCATGACCTGGAACAGGGGGTGCCGGGACATCGACCGTTCCGGGTTGAGCGCCTCGACGAGCTTCTCGAAGGGCACGTCCTGGTTGCGGTACGCGGACAGGGCGAATTCCCGGACCCTGGCGACCAGTGCGTGGAAGTCCGGGTCGCCGCCGGTGTCGGTGCGCAGCACGAGCGTGTTGACGAACATGCCGACGACGTCGTCGAGTCGCTCGTCGGAGCGTCCGGCCACCGGGGTGCCGAGCGGGATGTCGGTGCCCGCGCCGAGCCGGGTCAGCAGCGCGGCGAGCGCGGCCTGCGCGACCATGAAGACGCTGGCGCCGGACCGCGCGGCGAACGCGCGCAGCGCGCGGACCAGTTCCGCCGGGGCGTCGGCGCGGACCAGGCCGCCGTGGTGGCCGGCGCGGGTGCCGCGCGGGAAGTCGTAGGGCAGGGCCAGTTCCTCGGGGAGCCCGTCGAGGGCCTTCGTCCAGTGCGCGAGCTGGCGGCCCAGTTCGCTGCCGGGGTCGTGTTCGTCGCCGAGGAGTTCGCGCTGCCACAGCGTGTAGTCGGCGTACTGCACGGGCAGCGGGCGCGGGGCGGGGGCGCGGCCGGCGCGGCGCGCCTCGTAGGCGGTCGTGAGGTCGCGGGTGAGGGGCGCGAGGGACCAGCGGTCGCCCGCGATGTGGTGCAGGACGAGCAGCAGGACGTGTTCGGCGGGGCCGGTGGCGAACAGCCGGGCCCGCAGCGGGATCTCCCGCTCCAGGTCGAAGCCGTGGCCCGCCTCGGCGGCCAGCGCGGCGTCCAGACGCGCCTCGTCGACGGCGGTCACCGGCAGCGGGACGGGGGCGTCGGCCGGCGCGAGCACCCGCTGCTCGGCCGGGCCGACGCTCCCGGTGGGGCCGGCACCGGGGACGGGGGAGGCCCCGGTACCGGCCGGCTCGGCGGAGGCGGGCAGGGCACGGGCCGGGAACACCGTCCGCAGCGCCTCGTGCCGGGCGACGACGTCACCGAGCGCCGCCTCCAGCGCCGGGACGTCCAGGGGCCCGCTCAGCCGGACGGCCAGCGGGATGTTGTAGAGGCCGCCGGGGGCGCCGAGCCGCTCGATGAACCACAGCCGCTGCTGCGCGTACGACAGGGGCAGGGCGGCGGGGCGGGGACGCGCGGTGAGCGGGGGCCTGCCGTCTGTGGCGGCGGGCAGCCGGGAGGCGAGCGCGGCGGCCGTCGGGGCCTCGAACAGGTCGCGCAGGCCCAGGTCGGCGCCGAGTTCGGCGCGTACCCGGTTGACGACACGGGTCGCGAGCAGCGAGTGCCCGCCGAGCGCGAAGAAGTCGTCGTCCGCACCGACGCGTTCGAGGCCGAGCACGTCGGCGAGGATCGCGCACAGCGTCTCTTCGGCGGGGGTGCGCGGGGCGCGGTCGGAGGTGGCGTAGGTCGGCGCGGGCAGGGCACGGCGGTCGAGCTTGCCGTTGGCGGTCAGGGGCAGCGCGGGGACCCGGACGACGGCGGCGGGGACCATGTACTCGGGCAGCCGGGACGCCGCGAAATCCCGTATCGAAGCCGTCAGTTCGCGGTCGGAGGAGTCGTCGTCCGTGACGACGTACGCGACCAGCCGCTGGTCGCCGGGACGGTCCTCGCGGGCGACGACGGCCGCCTCGGCGACGCGCGGGTGCCCGCCGAGGACGGTCGTGATCTCGCCGAGTTCGATACGGAAGCCGCGCAGCTGCACCTGCTGGTCGGCGCGGCCCAGGTAGACGAGGGTGCCGTCGTCCCGCCACCGGGCCAGGTCGCCGGTGCGGTACATGCGGGCGCCGGCCGGCCCGAACGGGCAGGCCACGAACCGGTCGGCGGTCAGCCCGGGGCGTCCCAGATAGCCGCGTGCGAGACCCGGTCCGGCCACGTACAGCTCGCCCGGCACTCCGGCCGGCACCGGCCGCAGCGCGCCGTCCAGGACGTAGACCCGCAGGTCGGGGATGCCGCGCCCGATGACGCTGCCCCCGCCCGCGGCGGCCGTCGCGGCGTCCAGCTCCTGGTAGGAGACGTGGACCGTGGTCTCGGTGATGCCGTACATGTTGACCAGGCGCGGGGTGTCGTCGGCGTGCCGCGCGTACCAGCCGGCGAGCCGGCCGAGGTCCAGGGCCTCGCCGCCGAACACGACGTGCCGCAGGGACAGTTCGCCGTGCGCCTCGGCGTCCGCGCGCATCAGCTGGTAGAAGGCGGACGGGGTCTGGTTGAGGACGGTGACCCGTTCGCGGGCGAGCAGGTCCCGGAAGGCGTCGGGTGAGCGGGACACGTCGTGCGGGACGACGACCAGGCGTCCGCCGTACAGCAGCGCGCCCCACAGTTCCCACACGGTGAAGTCGAAGGCGATGGAGTGGAACAGGGTCCACACGTCGTCCGGGCCGAAGCCGAACCAGGCGTCGGTGGAGTCGAGCAGCCGCACGACGTTCCGGTGCGGCACCACCACGCCCTTGGGGCGGCCGGTGGAGCCGGAGGTGTAGATGACGTAGGCCGCGTGGTCCGGGGTGACGGCGGTCCGGGGCGCGGTGTCCGGCCGGGCGGCGAGGTCGGCGCCGGTCGCGTCCGAGTCGAGGTCGACACGGGCGGTGCCGGGGCCGGTGGGCAGGTCGGTGCCGGTGCGGGTCAGCAGGACGACGGGGTGGGCGTCGCGCAGGGTGTGGGCGACGCGGTCGGCCGGGTGGGCGGGTTCCAGCGGGAGGTAGGCGGCGCCCGCCTTCAGCACGGCCAGCACGGCGACGACGAGGTCGGTGCCGCGTGGCAGGGACACCGCCACGAACGTCTCCGGCCCGGCGCCCCGGGCGGCGAGGAGGTGCGCGAGCCGGTTGGCCCGGCGGTCCAGCTCCCGGTAGGTGAGGTGGCCGGCGCCCGCGGTCACGGCGACCGCGTCGGGGGTGCGGGCGGCCTGCGCGGCGAACAGTTCCGGGACGGTCGCCCGGCGGGTGGTGCCGGGGCCGGACGCGGGGGTGCCGCTCCACTCGGTGAGGATGCGCCGCTCGTCCTCGGGCGCGAGTCCGCCGAGGCCGGCGAGGAGGACGTCGGGGTTCCGGGCGACCTGGCGCAGGACGCGCACGAGCCGGCCGAGGACCGTCGCGCCGCCCGGCACGGACGGCCGGTACGCCAGCTGGAGCTCCAGCCGCTCCCCCGGTACGACGGTGAGGTGCAGGGGGTAGTGGGTGGCCGCGTGGACCCGGGCCGCGCTCACCGTGCCGCCGGTCTCCCGGCGCAGTCCCTCCTCGTCCAGCGGATAGCTCTGGAAGGCGAGCACGGTGTCGAAGAGGTCGCCCTGGACGCCGCTGGCGGACTGCACCTCGGCGAGCGGCAGATGCTCGTGCGGCATCATCTCCAGCTGCTGCCGCGCCAGTTCCTCGAACAGCTCGCTCGCCCGGCGCCACGGCCGTACGTCGGCCCGCACCGGCAGGGTGTTGGCGAACAGCCCGATCATCGACTCGACGCCGGGCACCTCGGCGGGCCGCCCGGAGGTGACGGCGCCGAGGACCACGTCGTCGCGTCCGGTGAGCCGGCCCAGCAGCACCGCCCAGCAGCCCTGCACCACGGAGTTGAGGGTCAGCCCGCGTCCGCGCGCCCACGCGGTGAGGGCGGCGGTGTCCTGCTGGGACAGCCGTGCCTGGTCCGTCTCGGGAAGCCCGGTGGCCGTGCCGTCCTCGCCCGGTGCGACGCGCACGGGCCCGTCGAGCCCTTCCAGGAGACCCGCCCAGGCCGTACGGGCCGCGGCACGGTCGCGGGTGCCGAGCCAGCCGAGGAAGGACCGGTAGGCCGGGGGCTCCGGCAGGGTGGCCGCGTCCCGCTCGTCGGCGAGGAGCGTCAGCTCGCGCACCGCGAGCGGCAGGGACCAGCCGTCGACGAGGATGTGGTGCACGGACCACACCAGCCTGCAGCGGTGCGCGCCGAGCCGCAGCAGGGCGAACCGCATCAGGGGCGGGCGGGCCGGGTCGATGCGCCGCAGCCGGTCCTCGCGCGCGAGCCGCGCGGCCTCCGCCTCCCGTTCCTCCTCGGGCAGCTCCGCGAGGTCGTGGACGGTCCACGGCGGGCGTACCTCGTCCTCGTGCGGGACGACCTGCACCGGTTCGCCGTTCTTGCGGTTGCGGAAGCAGGCCCGCAGGTTCGGGTGGCGGCGCAGCAGGGCGGCGGAGGCGGCCCGCAGCCGGCGCTCCACGTCGCCCGGGTCGCCGTCGATGTCCGCGACGAACTGGAGCGTGTACAGGTCCGGGCCGCCGCGGTCGTAGGAGGAGAGGAAGAGCAGGCCCTGCTGGAGCGGGGAGAGCGGGAGGACCTCGCTGATCCTGGTCCTGGTTCTCGGCTCGGTCACGACAGATCCTCACTCAGCTCGAATTCGAGGTCGGCCAGTTCGTCGTCGGTCAGGGAGATCAGGTCGCCCTCGGGTTCGGGCGCCGCAGGCGCGGCGCCGGCGCCCGCCGCGGCGCGGGCGAGCGCAGCGGCCGTGCGGTGCGTGAAGACGTCCCGGGTGGTGAGGGCGAGCCCGGCGGCGCGGGCGCGGCTGACGACCTGGATGGAGCGGATGCTGTCGCCGCCGAGCGCGAAGAAGTCCTCGTCGACGCCGACGGCCGGCATCCCGAGCACCTCGGCGAGAATGCCGCAGAGGATCTCCTCCCGCTCGTCGCGCGGGCCCCGTGCGGGCTGCGTGTCGTCCGCGTGCTCGGGCCGGGGCAGGGCCTTGCGGTCGAGCTTGCCGTTCGGGGTGAGCGGCATGGCGTCCAGGACGAGCCA
>Ga0164243_10003431_pt1 | contig 25365 bp, 21 predicted proteins | sample OricompcompostOP_FD_108781 | JGI IMG/M metagenome (GOLD analysis project Ga0164243, IMG submission 108781) | Organic Plus compost microbial communities from Emeryville, California, USA - Original compost - Organic plus compost (OP) | ecosystem: Engineered > Solid waste > Mixed feedstock >...
CGATGTTCGACCGCCGGCCCGTGTAGTAGTTGTCCACGCAAAGCACGTCGCAGCCGCTCGACAGCAGCCGCTCGCACAGGTGCGAGCCCAAAAACCCCGCACCGCCCGTCACAAGAACCCGCTGCCTGAGCAGATCGGTCGTGAACTCCATAGTCGGCTGCTCCAACGTCGCCGTATCAAATCATAGGCTGGTGTTAACTCGCCTCGCCGAAGATCGGCTGGCCGCCAGTCGCTGGCGGCTCAGGGGCTTCCACGCGGCATCGAGAACCTATGTTTCCTCCGGCGCGCCCGCTTTATGCGATCGGCGACATTCATGGCCGCGCCGATTTGCTGGCCAGCCTTTTGCAACTGATCGCAGAAGATATCTCCAACCTGCCGCCCGAAAGCAATCCACTCCTCGTTTTTCTTGGCGACTACGTCGATCGAGGGCCCCATTCGCGTGAAGTCATCGAGACCGTCGCCGGGCTGCAGGACCGCACCGGATGGGAGGTGATCGCGCTCAAGGGCAACCATGAAGCGGTGATGTCGAGATTCCTCGACGGCGCCGATTGCGGTCTCGAGTGGTGTCGCCATGGAGGGCGGGAGACGCTCCTGTCATACGGCGTGCGGATCGAGGAAGGCGGCGGCGCCGATTGGGAGGCGGTCCGCGCCGCGTTCAGGGACGCCCTGCCGGACGGCCATCTCGAGTTCCTGCGGTCGCTGAGCCTCTACGCCGTGCACGGCCGCTACATCTTCGTCCACGCCGGCCTGCGTCCCGGAATCGCCCTGTCCGACCAGGACGAACGCGACCTGCTGTGGATCCGCGACGACTTCTTCGCGGCCGACAGCTGGGACGGGTCGGTTGTGGTGCACGGCCACACGCCGACGGCCGAGCCGTACCTTGGGCCCCACCGCATCGGCGTCGACACCGGCGCCTACGCCACGGGCGCGCTCACCGCCGTCCGCCTGATCGGCGACGACGTTTCGATCCTCACGACCCGCGAGCGACAGCCCAAGGAGCCGGACGGCGGCTGGGACGGGACGGCCGAGGAGCCGTGGACGCGGATGCAAGCCGACGCCGGCTCCGGCGCGCGGCTCGGCCTGCGCGTCCTGACGGTCGCCGTATTCGCCGCGCTCGCCGCCCTCGGCGTGACGCTCGCCCTCGGCCGCTAGAGCCTTTCCCGGGCGCGGCGGCTCAGGCCGTCGGCGGCCAGCGAACGGCTTCCGGGCGCCAGTCGGGATAGAAGCTGCGTTCGATCTGGTCCGCGTAGCCCTCGATGGAGAAATAGGGGGCGAGACGGTTCAGTTCGGCGCCGAGCCGCTGTGCGAGACCTTCGTCCTCGAGCACCATCCGCCCCAGCTCCGCGGCCTTCGCAGCGTCGCCTCGCGGGAAGTAGAGGCAGTTGCGCCCATGCTCGAGACCATAGGCCGCCAGGTCGTATTCCTCGTCCAGGATCAGCGGCTTGCGCAGGGCGGCCGCCACCCCGACGGTGGTCGAGCCGGAAAAGCGCATGTTCTCGGCCGTCGCCAGGAGGATGGCCCCGCAACCCGCCAGTATGTCGGCGGACCTGTCGAAACCCGCCTTGTACTGCAGCTTCAGGTCCTTCCCCGCCCCCGCCTTTTCCACGAGCTCCGGCACGCGGGCGTCGTCCGTCAAAAGGGTCACCGGCAGGCCGTGTTCCGCCGCGGCGATCGGCAGCGCCCAGTCGCGCTTGCGGTCGCTGCCCACCGCGACCACTCGACCGGCGCTCGACGTGTCCGACCCCTCGCGGCGTTCGTAGAAGCCGAGTTCCACGGCCGTCGGCCAGAAGACGAAACGATCCGCCACGTGGGGCGCGAATTCGCGCCAATGCTGCTGCACGATCGCGCTGGCGGTCCAGCAAGCCTGCATCGCCTCCGCGATCCGCATGTAGCGCTTGCGGCGCCGCTCGTTTCTGACGACGTCGTGCGGAAGGTCCGTGTCGATGCCGGCCCACTTCACCACCAGCCGGTTCTTCACCAGCCCCAGCTGCTTCAGCTTCGAGGTGATCACCACCCACGAGTAGTCGGTGGTGTAGACGACCCGGTTCTTGTCGAGCGCGAAACAGAGCAGCAGCAGGCTGGCCAGCCCGAAGCCGGCCATGTCGGCCAGCCGTCCGCCGACCAGGCCGAGGAGCCGCGACCGCACGATGCCGGGATAGACGTTCTTGACGACGTAGCCGCGCTTGATCAGCTCCCGCACGCCCTTGTCGGCGCTCGTGGGAATATCCTTGGGTTCGCGAGTGGGGTCGCGCTTCTTGCCCCAAAGGCAAATGAGCTCCGGCTTGTGTGGCATCTCCCGCCCCTCACCGAGCCCGATACGAGAGTTTGCCGACAAGTCGAGGCCTCACCCGCACACCACCCTCTCCGACACGTGCGGCCACGCATGGCGAGCCGCCATAGAGACCGGAACGCCCACGGACCGGCTGGCCGCGGTCGCCTCCGGGCGGCGCTTCCTCTCCGCCGCAGCGCCCGGCGAAGCGCTCCACGTCATATCTGCAACGCATTTCACCGAACGCGGCACGGGGGGCTCCGGCTATGGTCAAGTCGACGACTAACGTAGGCAAAGCATTATGAAGAAACTGGGGACGAGCACGAGGCCGCTCCCGGACGGTGGAAGTAGTGTCCTACCCAGGCCGGGCCCAGGATGCACGGTCCACACCTCCACTGCCTCCGCCCGGCCGGTACACGGCTCCCCCGGCGCATGCAACTGACTCGCTGATCTTGTAGCCCATGCGAAACAGCAGCTTTGTGACCAAGCACCAAACAGGAGCATCGATTTCGTCGCGCCGACGCCGCGGCTCCACCGATTCGCGCTCCAAAGCCAAGCAGTGCGCCAATTGGGAGCAAAACGATGGCGCCGCGCATCCTGCGCAGCCGCTCCCGGCTCCCCGACGATGGCGAAACGCCCGTCGCGACCGGCGCCCCGCTATCTAGCCCCGAAGCCGCGCTCTGGGAAACGTCCGCGTCTCGATCGGCGGCAAATCGCGCAGCTCCGCCCAAAAGGCAGGCGGTCTCGGCCCGCCTGACGCATCCAGGCAAAGGGGCCGAGCGCCCGAAGACGACGCTCGTCCAGGACCGCCCCGGCCGGCCGGTGGTTCGCCTTACGAATTCTTTGAACCGGAAGCTGAAAGGCGTGGAAGCGCAGCTCGCTTCTCTAATTGCCCAAGAACCACGCTCAATCTATCGTTGCGTCTAGCCCGCGATGCGGTTTAGCGGACGCGAAATCGGCGCTGTGCGCCGACACGCGACTGCGACACGTTCGCCTATTCAGTTTCGCCCGCCTATTCAGGTTCGATTCACTAGCATGCACCCACTCAAGGTACCGCTTATTCAGCAAGGCGTTCGGACGGCTTCGCGGATCGGGCCCGAAGGACTGAACGGCCACGTCCCAGATGGGCCGGCCGGCGCCGCCCCCGATTGATCGAACCGTTTGAAAAGGGGGGACGGAATTGCAACTTGGGTTTTGATACTGGATCGGGGCTTCGCGATGTGCCGTGATTGGCCGCCGCGCGGCGGACCGCGTCGGCTTCGGCCGGTTTCCGGCGGGGCGAACGGAGTCCCTTGTTCCAGTTGTTCGGCCTCACCGCCACAAGTCGGCTCACCGCAACAGTGAACTGATCTTTAGCTTCTCGGCGGGTAGGATTGTCTGCTTTTAACGAGTTCCTGACTCGTCTGTCGAAGAGGCTCCGTGTGACGCTTTCGGGTGAAGGATTCTGGAGCGGAGGCGATCCGCAGAAGCGTCGGAAGAGTCTCGACGCTCACGCCCGTTCCGTCCTTGCGCGCCGGAGGGATGCGGGCCCGCGCCCGCATCGGGCGGGCGCCGGCCCGAGGCCCGCTCCGTGAGCCGCCCCGATCTCGTTTCCGTCGTCATCCCTGCCTACAACGCGGCGGAGACGCTGAAGACGACCGTCGCGTCGGCCCTGGGCCAGACGCACGCGGCGCTGGACATCATCATCGTCGACGACGGCTCCACCGACATCACCCCGGCGATCGCCCGCGAGATCGCCGCGTCCGACAACCGGGTGCGCTACGTGCGCAAGGACAACGGCGGCGTCGCGACCGCCCGGAACTTCGGCATCGCCTTGGCCGAAGGCGCCTTCGTCGCGCCGCTCGACGCCGACGACATCTGGCATCCCACCAAGATCGAACGGCAGCTCGACATCATGAAGGCGTCGCCGACGCCGCTGGGCTTCGTCTATTGCGGGTTCCGCGTCATCGACCACCGGGGGGTGGTGCTGGGTACGGCGCCCTATTACGGCGTCGAGGGCTGGGGATTCCTCCAGCACGTGATGTACAACTTCGTCGGCAACGGCAGCGGGCTTCTCCTGCGCCGCGAGGCCATCGAAGCGGTGGGGGGATACGACACCCGGCTCAGCGAGGAAGGCCTGCAGGGCTGCGAGGACTACCAGCTGCAGATCCGGATCGCGCGACGCTATCCGGTGGCCGGAACGCCCGAGAACCTGGTCGGCTACAGGGTCGGCGCGGGCCGGATGTCGTCGGACATCGAACGCATGCTGCGCTCGCGGATCCGGGTGTTCGAGCTCCTTCTCGAAGAGGAGCCCAGCCTGCCCCCGGACATCTTCGCGGCCGGCTGGGGCTTCATCGAACTGCGCAAGGGCCTGCGCCTCTTCGCCGGCCCCGAGCCGCGCAAGGGTCTCGCCCATATGCGCCGCGGCGTGGCCCGGGCCTATCCCCGCCACCTCGCCTCCCTGGCGGCCATAACCGTCGGTTGGGCGCGGGGCGTCCTGCGGCGACGAATCCGCGCCTTGCATGCGAAGGTCACAGGCGGCCCGCGCGAGCTTCTGTTCGACGAATACGATCCGGCCAACCCGGCCGACGCCTGGCTCGACCCCTGTGTCCGCGCCCACCTGTCGGCGCTCAAGAAGAAAGAGATGGCCTTCGCCCCGGTCGGCCAGGCCCCAAGCTCTCACGCCCCCGCGCCGCGCCCCGCCCCGGCCAGCCTGAACACCTGAGCCGGCCGGCCCGTCCCGCCGTCGGATCGACCTTCGAAGAGGCCCGCGGCGGCTATCTTGCAAGTAAGACTTCGCTTTCCGAACGCTGGTCGGCCAGACGCGAAAGCTTGCCGCCAATTTCACGGCGCTGCGACCAGAGCCGAAAACTGTAAGTAACGTTTCGAAAGCATGATAGAAGGCGTTGGGACCTGTCGGCAGGCGCGCCAGAACGGCGGCGAACTGCATGACAGCGGGGGATGGGCTGGATCGATCATGAGAACCGTTCTCGTTACCGGGGGCGCAGGCTATGTCGGAAGCCACGCCTGCAAGGCCTTCGCCGCCGCGGGCTGGCGGGTGGTCGCCTACGACAACCTCTCCCGGGGCTGGGCCGACGCCGTGCGATGGGGCCCGCTCGTCCAGGGCGACGTGCTGGACCGGACTGCGGTCGAGGCCGCGTTGCAGACCCACAAGCCCGACCTGGTCGCCCACTTCGCGGCGGTCGCGTACGTCGGCGAGTCGGTCGCCGATCCGGCGTCCTACTATCGGATCAATACCGCAGGCTCCGCCTCGCTGCTGGAGGCGATGCGCAACCAGGGCGTGTCGCGGCTGCTGTTCTCGAGCACCTGTGCGACCTACGGGGATCCGGTGCGGCTGCCGATCGACGAGGGCCATCCGCAATCGCCGGTCAACCCCTACGGACGCTCCAAGCTGTTCGTCGAACAGATGATCAAGGATCATGCGGCGGCTTACGGCCTTTCGGCGGTCTGCCTTCGCTACTTCAACGCGGCCGGCGCCGATCCGGCGCTGGAGATCGGCGAACGGCACGAGCCGGAGACGCACGTGATCCCCTTGGCGCTCCGCGCGGCGCTGGGCCGCAACGACGGCTTCCAGATCTACGGCTCCGATTTCGAGACGCGCGACGGGTCCGCGATCCGCGACTACATCCACGTCAGCGATCTCGCGGACGCTCACATCCTCGCCGCGGAAGCGCTCATGACGCGCTCCGGCCTGGCGATCTACAACCTCGGCACCGGCGACGGCACGAGCCTGCTCGAACTCGTCCAGGCCGTCCGGCGCGTGACCGGCCGCGACTTCGACCCGATCCGCGGGCCGCGCCGGCCCGGCGATCCCGCGATGCTCGTGGCCAGCGCCGAGAAGGCGCGGCGCGAACTGGGATGGAAGCCCACGCGCTCGGACATCGAGACCATCCTGACGACGGCGCTGGCCTGGGAACGGAAGGACAGCCTGCAGCTGCACGCCAATCCGGTTCAGCTGCCGTCCGGCAGGGAGCTGGGCGTCGTCGCGGCCACGTGACACGGCCGGACGGGATGGTGCGCCTCGCCCCTCATTGGACCGCTTCGCCACATATCGGCCCATTTGCGGGTCTTAGTGAGGCGCGGGCGACACGAAATCGACGGGCGGCGTATCGGAATCGTACATGCCTGCCTGATAGGCATGGCTCGCAACTTGCTGTGGAACCGGCTGCGGCTCGATCCGCTTTGCCCGTGTTTCACACATAGACGGCGGATGTGGGACGGCGGATGTGGATTCGCTCCGCGCCGCCATCAGGTGACGGTCCTATCGCATGGCAGTGAACGACCTTTCGATGCCGCCAAGGAACGCCGGGTCCGGGGACGACCGTCCCCGACGGGCCTCCATGCTCGCGTTGCGCTGGATTCAGCACGACTTCGTGTCCCAGGGCCTGGTGCTGGCCGGCTTCGGCCTGCTCTTGATCCTCGCCGCCTGGACTCAGCTGAACGTCGGCGGCGTGCCCCTCCGGTCCCTGGTCGGCGTGTTCCTGCTCGGGGCGCTGATGGCGACCCGCCAGGCGGCGTTCTGGCGCGCCCTGTCGATACACAAGAACATGCTCTACCTGACCGCGGCCTTCGCGATCCTCGGGGCGGGCGTCAGCTTCATCAACGACATGGAGCCGGCCAAGATCGTCCGCGAGCTGACCGAAATCCATGTCCAGACGGCCGTCTGCCTGATGGTGGGAGCCATGGTCGCGGAGATCTGCGGCCCGAAGTCCATCGTCATCGTGCTTTGCGGGGCCGTCGCGGTCTCCGCTTTCGTGGCCGCCGCCCAGTTCTTCCAGATCGACGCGGCCTGGGGCCTGAGATCGCTCCTCCACACCTTCACGTACGATCCCTACGATCGGGGCGAAGACGGGCGCGCCAGCGGCCTGTCGTACTCGCCGATCAGTCTGGCGACCGAACTCTGCCTGGCGCTCGCCGCCTTCGTCATCTACCGGCAGCGGCGCGCGGAAGCGCGCGGAACCCCCTCGTCGTTCGACCTGACGGTGGTCCTGGCCGCGGTCATATTCGCAGCCTTCTGCCTGGCCAGCGGCAACCGTTCGCCGCTGCTCGGCGGCGCGGTGTTCCTGCTCATCTACACCTTGTTCCGCGCGCCCAAGTGGGCGCTGTTCGTGGCGCCCCTGGTGATCCTCGCCGTCCCCGCCGCCGACCTCGTGTTCAGCCATCTCCAAGGCACCGGCCTGCGGGTCTTCGAGACCGGCGACAAATCCTCGGAAGGGCGCGGCACCCTATTCTATTACGGGCTTCGCCTGTTCATCGACCGCCCCATCGGCTACGGCCTCGGTTTCCATCCGGCCGACCACTGGATGAAGTACTGGAACGAGTTCAAGAACATGCCGAACTCGGGCGTGATTGTGACGTATCCGCTGCACAATTACATCCTGAACATGCTGAACTTCTATGGCGCCGGGATGCTCTTGCTGGTTCCGCTCGCCCTCCGCATGGCGGTGCGGAACTTTTCGGTTTGGCTGGCCTTCGTGCCCTACGTGGCTCACATCCTGCTGCACAATTACGGCCCGCTCTGGAACGACACCACGATCATGTTCGTGCTGCCCCTGGCGTGGCCCGGCCTCTACGGCATGACGGCGGCCAGACCGGCGGTTCGCCACGACCGGGTGACGGCGGCCCGCGCTGCACGCGCCGCCCGGATCGCCAGGCGAGCGTCCGGCGGCGGGCGCCATAAGCTCGGGCCGGATGGAGAGCCGGGGCTTCAGTCCGCCGAGTGATCCGCTCGGAAAGGCCGGGCCGTCCGGCCGAGACTGTCGCTTGACCATCACGTAATTAACGCACGATGCTGCATCGCAGCACGGGGCCGCGCCCGGGGCGCGGCCGAGTTTGGGGGGTTGACCAGATGACGCCCAGTTCTTCGGCCTCCGCCGCACCGGCCATGACCGGCGACATCGGCGCGCCGCCGGTCCGGTCCGGCCGCCGCCCCGGCGCGCTTCGCGTACTGATCATCGCCCACGACGCCCGCGCCACGGGCGGGGTCAACAACTTCCTCCGCATCATGCGCCGGCAGATCCGCCAGCGGATCGATGCTTCGCGGTTCTCCAACGGCCGCCGTCACGGCGAACAGGGCAAACTGCGCACGCTCAAGCGCCTCGCCTGGGACTACGTGCGCTTCGCCATCCTGATGCGACGCAAGCCCTTCGACGTGATCCACGCCAATCCGTCGTTCGACCCGGCCTCCATGCCGCGGGAGCTGTTGTTCGTCTGGCTCGCCACCCTTTTCAACCCGCGCGCCAAGGTGATGGTCTTCTATCGGGGCTGGGACTGGAAGGCGCTGGAGGCGATCCGGCGCTCGCCGCTGAAGCGCGCGCTGTTCCTCGCCACCCACAAGCACGTCGATCGCGTGCTGCTGTTGGCGCAGCAGTTCAAGGACGCCTTGGTCGAACTCGGCGTCCCGGGCGAGAAGATCCACACGGTTTCGACGATGTTCGAGGGGGAGGTGCTGCGGAAGGTGCTCGACGCCGCGCCCGCCAAGGACCCGAACCAGCTGATCTTCATGTCCCGCTTCCTGGAAGTGAAGGGCGGGCGGCAAACCCTGGAAGCGCTTGCGGCGGTGCTGCCCAAGCATCCCCAGGCCCACATCGTCATGGCGGGCGACGGGCCCGACCGGAAGAACCTGGAAGCGGCGGCGGCCGAGCTGGGGCTCGCGGACCGGGTCGCCTTCACGGGCTACATCGGCGGAGCGCGCAAGATGACGCTGCTGGCCGAGTCCAGCATATTCCTGCTGCCGACCGCCCATCCGGAAGGCATGCCGAACGCCATTCTCGAAGCCATGGCGGCGGGGGACGTCGTGATCAGCACCCCCGTCGGCGGCATTCCCGACGTGCTCGAAGACGGCCGGAACGGGGCGCTCCTGCCGCGGGCCGACGTCGCCCTGATCGCCGAGGCGCTCGACCGTTATCTCAGCGACCCCGCCCTGACCAAGGAGATCCAGGCCCGCAACCAGGCCAAGGCCTGGGCGACCTGGGAATCGAACATCGTCTCCAACAGGATCGCCGACCATTACGAGGCGGTGGCCCGGCGCGCCTAGAGCGCGTCAGGCGAAGGTGTAAGCGGTTCGGCTTCGCCGGCGCCGGTTCAGCCCGTCCGGATGAAGGATTTCAGCTGGAGGGTGAAGGCTTCGGGCGCCTTGGCGGAAGCCCCCGTCGCGCCCGCCAGCTCATGCAGCCGGCCGAGGTAGTCGAGCAACTGGGCGTCGTCCCACGCCACATAGACCCCGGGCGTGTGCTCCAGCTTCCTGGCGGTGGCGACCTGGTGGTCGTTGCGGTGCTCGCCGCGCTGGTGGTCCCGCGGCATGACGATGATCGGCTTGCCGCATTCGAGCGCCGTGAGGATGGAGCCCATCCCGGCATGGCTGATGGTCACCTGCGCCGACGCCTGGAGGTCGCGGAACTCGCTCGGACTGACGAGGCCGAACGGCTTCACCGCCCGCACGTGCAGCTTGGAGGGCCCGACCTGGGCCATGACATCCGTCCGGCCCTGGGCGAAGGCCCAGTCGTCGACGAGCCGCACCAGTCGGTCGAAGGGGAACTGCGTTCCAACCGAAAGCAGGATCAAAGGACGGACCCGTAATAGTCGAGCTGGGGAGTGTTCTCGGCCACTTCCGGCCACTGGGTCAGCCGAAGGCTGGCCCATCCCTTGGCGAGTCGGCCCGAAAGGGACAGCCGCTCGCAATTGGCGACGCTGTCGATCCATACCGTCCGCGCGCCCAGGATGCGGCCGAGCATCAAGGCCATGAGGCCCGGCGCGGCGCCGGTCGTGATCACGACCTCCGGCCGGAACCGCGCGAAGATGCCGACGAGTTGGGCGATCAGTTGCACGAAGGACAAGGGGTCGGAGCGCGAAGCGTCGCGAACCACCGCAACCGGACGCTCGCCCGACGGCGTCCTGGCGCCGTCCAGGGTGGTGACATACAGCGCGTCTTCGTCCTCGACGGCGGGGCTGAGCCGGCAGAGCTGGATCCAGTGCCCCCCGGCGGAAGCCACCAGCAACACCCGCCTTGGCCTGACGGCTGGCGCTTGAGGCAATTGCCGCTCCCTCATGGTGGACCGTCCCGGCCCTGCCTACCCCCGGCGGCCAAGGGTTTCGCACCCGCGCCTGCCTTGGCCATCATAGCCGCGCCGCACCCGCGAGACGAGGCGGAATCGGCCGGGCGAGGTCCGCCAGCTAGGCCTGGACCGTCTCGGCGACCGGCCATCCGTACGCCTCGATCATGGCCTGGATCTGCCGGTCGTTCTCGTCGCCGTGACGGGCGTTGGCCGCGTACAGGCTCACCGTCTGCGAACTTGGCCATGGCACGATCGAGGGCACAGGACCCAGCTTCGAACAGCCGAAGCCCGCCCGCCGCGCCATCCACCAGAGCCAGATGTCGTCGCCGGTGGGGCAGAGCTCCATGAAGGCTTCGTTGAGAACCTCGGCGTCGAGGCTTCCCGGCGGATAGAGCACGCCGCCCACGCCGGTGGGGAAGACCAGCGGCGAGCGGGTCGGCGTAGCGAGGTTGTCCCGCCAGTCGTTGTAGGGCAGCGGGCGGCCGTCCCGGGTCGCTATGAGATGGGCCCGGTGGCAGACCACGTCGCCCGGGCGCTCGAGGTGCTCGCGGACCATCTCCTCCAGCCAGGTCGGCCAGTAGTAGGTGTCGTCGTCCGCCGTGGCGACGTAGGCGCCGGGCCATTCGTTCAGCGTCGGGATGATCTTCTTGAACGAGCGGGTGTTCTTGGCCCGCCTGATCGTCAATCCGTCCGCCTGGAGATCGAGCACCGCCTGTGGAAGGCTGGAATCCTCGCCGTCGGCGATCCAGAGCACCACACGGTCCGGCCGCAAGGTCTGGGACAACAGGCAACGCAGGGTCGGCGCAAGGACCGGATAGCGCGGCGGATAGGAGGTGAGCGAAACCACGAGCTCCGCCTTAAGCGGATGCGGCCGCTGGCGGACCTTGCGGGTCCGCCACAGGACGTTGGTCTCCGCCAGCTTGAGCCTCGCCCTGATGTCCTGACGAAGCCGCCGCAGTCGCAGCCGCATAGGGTTCACCACGTCGACCTCACACGCAATCCCCGCCGCCGCCCTGGGGCCGGCGTCCTTCTGCTGCGCTGCAATAGCATGAAGCGACGCCGCGTGAACCGGCCCGCGGCGCATCGCGGCGTCGGATGGCGTTCCGTCGCTGCGGATCATGGGACTCCGCGATCAGAACAGCCGTTCGGTGATCCTGATCGTGTCCCCCGGCAGCACCGGCGTCGTGGTGGAGAGCTCGTGGGACACTTCCCGGTCCTCGCCCTTGTGCTTGATGGCGACCTTCTTCTTGTTCGCCCGGTAGCTGAACCCTCCGGCGCTCGCCACGGCGTTGAGGACCGTCAGTCCTTCGCTGTAGGCGTACTCGCCGGGCCGCATCACTTCGCCCATCAGGTAGTAGGGTCGATAGGTCGCCACCGCGACCGTGACCTTGGGGTCCTTCAAGTAGCCGTCGCGCAGCGCCGCTTCGACCGCCGCCTGGAATTCGGACACCGTCTTGCCGGCCGCGTGCTGGGGCCCGATCAGCGGGATCGGCACCATGCCCGAACCGTCCACCTGGAAATCGCCCGACAGCGAGGCCTCGCCGAACGTGGTGATCTTCAGCTTGTCGCCCGGCCCTAACCGATAGCTTTCGGCCTGCGCCGGCGCAGGCGCAGCATCGGCGGCCCAGGACGCGGGGGCGGGACCAAGGATTGCGGCCACCAGAGCCGCGGCGACAAGATACCCACGCATAGTCACCTCATCTCCATTGCCGATCGAACGCAACGCCCGCCGCATTACGTGCAGCCTGCAGCCGGCGCGACATCAGTTTAGCCCAACGACTTGGGCAATTGTTTAACAAAGAACCGCGCCCCTGTCCCCGTCCGACCCGCATCGCCCGTCCGGCCGCCTGCAGCCGCCCGGACACCGAACCGCAGGCGCGTCCGGCGGAACGGCCTGGCGGTGTGGCGGCCTCGACACGTTTCAGGGCCGATTCGCCAGACGGGCCGGCCGCAGCGATCCTCCCAGCCGAAAGTACGCTAAACCGTTGGCGGCGTGTTCCAAACGGGTTACGAAACCGCGGGGGAGAAGGTCGCAGAGAGCGCCTGCCGATGGTCGGAGCTTTCTTCGCGACAGGCGCTTACGACCGGATGGCTGGGCCGCGGCCGGCGCCGGGACCGTCCAGTACGGGCGACAGGGTCGGGCAGTCCTCGAGTGGCATGCGCCTTGCTTCGGCGCGGCGAGGGCCGCATCCCCTGTGCCTCGGAGAGCATGATGACTGCAGGTGGAGTCGCCATCGGACGAGCGGAACCTGCCCCTTGTGTGGCGCCGCCGGACGAAGTCCGGCGGTCCGGCGTCAAGCTTGTCTGTAAGCAGGCCGAAGAAGGCGCTAACCTACGGCGAGGGTTCAACTTGGGGACCGGCCACGGAGAGTTCGCCCGCGGGCCGCATAAATCGATCATCTGGGGATGAAAATCTTGCGCGCTGCTCTGAAATCCGCTTGCCTGACCGCGACTTGCGTCGTCGGCTTGATCGCCGCGACGGACGCGAGCGCTCAAAACTTCGACCGGAACCGCAACGTGAGCGTCGCCGCACGGCCGCATCCGGAGTACGATCCCTTGGGCGTGCGGGTGGGCGCATTCACGGCTTCGCCTGTGGCGACGATCAGCGCCGGCTATCTCGACAACTTCTACGCCACCGAAACGGACAAGACCTCGGACGTGTACGCCAATCTCGAAGCAAGCATCGGCTTGCGGTCGGGCTGGTCGCGTCATGCGCTGGGCTTCAACGCCTCGGCGGAAACGACCCAGTACGGGAAGGTCGAGGGGCAGAACACCTTCAACTACGCGATCGGCACGAACGGCCGGCTGGACATTGATCGCAGCAGTTCTCTGACTGCGAACGCTTCGTTCGCCCGTGCGACCGAGTCCCGTTACATCTCGGCCAATGCACAGGAGGCGCGCGATCCAGCCCAGTACACGGTCGCCACTGCACAGCTGCGATACTCTAAAGAGTTCAACCGCGTGCGTATCCGTGGCGATGTCGAGCTTAAGAAATCCAACTTTGAGGACACAACCAGCTTCGCTGGCGCTCTCATCGACCAGGACTTCCGTGACGGCACCGTCTATGAATACACTGGACGGGTAGACTATGCCTTCAGCCCCGCTACGGCTTTCTTCGTCGAGACCTCTTACAACGAGCGTAAGTTCAACGACACCGCGCGGCCGCGGGATTCCCACGGCTACCGGGCCCTGGCCGGTGTCAATTTCGAACTCACCGACCTGGTGCGAGCCGAACTTGGCCTTGGCTACCTCTCCCAGAAATACGACAACCCCACCCGCCCCGACATCTCGGGATTCAGCGCGCGAGGCGAGCTCGAGTGGTTCCCGACCCAACTGACGACGGTGACGCTGGGCGTCGCACGGAACCTGGAAGACAGCAGCCTGTTCGGCTCCGCCGGCTACGTGCATCTGGTGGGCCGCGTCCGGGTCGATCACGAGCTTCGCCGAAACATCATCCTTTTCACGGAATATAACCGCATGCGGGACAAGTACGCCGGGCTGAGCCGGACCGACCGGCGCAGCGTGATCGTCCTGGGGGCCAGCTATCGGATGAACCGGCTGGCGCGCATAACCGCCCAGTATCGGCACAACACCCAGGATTCTTCGGGTGCTTTCGCGGGACGTACTTTTGACGCTAACCAGGTTAATATTAGCACAAGCCTAAGCTTCTGACGGTTAGGCTTGGCGCTACGCGCTGGAGCGGTTGTCTGAGAGGCCGAGTTATGGATTCGAACGCCGAGTATCCCGTTCCCGCCATGCTGCCCGCCCAGCGGTCGGCGACCCAGGTGGCGCCGTATTCGTCGGCGGCCGCCGCCCCGCCTCCCGACCTCCTGGACTTCAGGGGGTGGATCGCCGCGTTCCGCCGGCGGCTGCCGCTGTTCATCGCAGCGCTCGTCGCCGGGCTGGCGCTCACGGCCTTCTTCACCCTGCGGCAGACGCCGATGTACGAGGCGGTCGCGACGGTGGTGATCACCGCCCAGCAACCCACCGTGGTGCAGAGCGCCCAGGTGGCGCCCGGCGTGCTGCAGGCGGCGGGCGATTCCAGCCCGCTGGAGACCCAGCTCGAACTGCTCAAGTCGCGGGCTCTGGCCGATCGCGTCGCCCGGCAGCTGAAGCTCGACGAAGACCCGGACTTCAATCCCTACCTGAACAAGCAGGAGGGCACGCTCGACCGGGTCCGTCGCCTCCTGGGCGCTGCGCCGCAGCCCCAGCCGACGCCCCCGGCGGAAGAGGTCCACGAGTCCGTGCTGGACGCCCTCCAGGGCAGCGTCTCGTTCCGGCGCGCGGGCATGACCGCGGTGATCGAGATCGTCGCCTATTCCGCCAACCCGACGAAGGCGGCCGCCGTCGCCAACGCCTACGCCCAGGCCTATCTCGACGAGCAGCTCCTCGCCAAGTCTCAGGCGACCCGGGAAGCCAACGAATGGCTGAGCAACCGGATCGTGGAGCTGCGCCGGCAGGTCGAGGCGGCCGACGCCGCCGTGGCGCAGTACAAGATCAACAACAACCTGCTGAGCGCCGCCGGCACCACCCTGACGGAGCAGCAGATCTCGATGCTGAACCAGCAGGAGGCGACGGCGCGCGCCGGCCTGGCCGAGGATCAGGCGCGGCTCCGGATCGCCCGTGAGCAGCTTCAAGGCGGCTCCACCGGGGAAGACGTCGGCGAGGCGCTGGGGTCGAGCGTCGTCCAACAGCTGCGCAACAAGCGTGCGGAGATCAGCGGCCGCGTGGCCGACCTGCAGGGCCGTTACGGTCCCCGGCACCCGGACCTGCTGAAGGCCCAGCGCGAGCTGGCCGACAACGACGCCCTGATCACGGCCGAGATCAAGCGCATCATCTCGAACCTGGAAGCACGCGTGGGCATCTCCCGCGATCGCCTCCGTTCGCTTCAGGGCAGCCTCGGCGCGGTCGAGGGCTCCCTCGCCAGCAACAACCGCACGAGCGTGCGGCTGCAGGAGCTGCAGCGGGACGCGGACGCCGCCCGCATCGTCTACGAGAGCTATCTGAACCGCTATAAGGACACGAGCGCCCAGGTCGGCCTCGAACGGGCGGACGCGCGCATCGTGTCCCAGGCGCGGCTTCCGGACCGGCCGAGCTCGCCCAACGTGCCGATGAACTTCGCGGTCGGCCTTCTGGCCTCGTGCGCGGCCGGTCTCGCCCTGATCGTGCTGGCCTCCATGCTCGACACCACCCTGTCGACGGCCGACGACGTCGAGCGGCGCCTTGGCATGCGCTACCTGACGGGCATCCCCCTGCTGCGGTCGCTGGTGCCCAAGGCCCGCCAGGCGCCTGAAGAGTACGTGGCGCGCAGCCCGCTCTCGTTCTTCGCCGAGACCTTCCGCAGCCTGAAGACCGCGCTGGTGTACAACTCCAACGACGTCCAGGCCCAGATCGTGGCGATCACCTCGGCCCTGCCGGGCGAGGGCAAGACCACGGCGGCGGCATGCCTGGCGAGGACCATCGCCTTGCAGGGCCATAAGGTGGTCATCGTCGACTGCGACCTGCGCCGGGCCTCCCTCAGCCGGCTGTTCAAGCGGAACACGTCGGTGGGCCTGATCGAAGTGCTCAACGGTTCGTCGACCCTCCAGGACGCGATCCTGAAGGACGAGGCGAGCGGCGCCGACCTGCTGCCGCTGGTCGCCGCCGGCGGCATCGGCAAGGACATCTTCAGCAGCCCGGCGATGGACGATCTGCTGCACCAGCTGCGGGCGAACTACGAGGTGATCATCCTCGACACCGCCCCCGTGCTGGCGGTGGCGGAAACCCGGGTGCTGGCGGTGAAGGCGGACACGGTCCTGTTCCTGGCGCAATGGCGCAAGACGCCCGCCAAGGCCATCGAGAACGCCTTGCAGCTGCTGGAGGACACGGGCGCGCACATCAGCGGCCTGGCCCTGACCCAGATCGACGTCCGCAAGCAGATGTCGACCGGCTACGGCGACCCGATCTACTACTACTCGAGCTACGCGAAGTACTACTCGCAGGCTTGAGCCTGCACCAACGAGCGGCGGCCGGATGACCTCATCCGGCCGTGTCGTGTTCCAGGCCGCTCGTCAGGGCGGCGGCGTCAGGACGGCGTCAGGCGGTTCGGAAGCCGGTCAACTCGGCGATGGCGCAGACGAGGTGGTAAAGGGAGCTGGCGGGCGCCTCCTTGGCGGCGAACCCGCCGTCTTCGCCCATCCGGTCGCGCCACAGTCCCGGCGTCTCCACGTCCAGGTAGCGCAAAAGGCCGTTGCAGGCCGCCGCCGCCGTCGGCTCGTCGCCGAAGATCAGCGCGGCCTTAAGCCATTCGGTCTGGGGCCATAGCCGCGCCGACGGATCGTAGGGCGACAGGTCGTCCATCAAGACGTTGACCGCCACGCCGCGCAGCGGATCCACGCCCCTGAGGCCCACGCCGTACAGCCGGCGCGCCGCGGCGGCCGCGTCCGGGCGGCTGCGGGCCCTCGCCCAGCGCTCGAGGAGCCAGGCCCATTCGAACTGGTGACCCGGCTCGACGATCCGGCCGTCGACGCCGGCGGCCGGCGACCAGTCCTGGTCGAAGAACTCGCGCAGGGCCCCGCTCTCGACGTCGATGAAGGCCGAGAGGCACAGCTCGACGATCTCGTCGGCCAGCCGCGACCATTCGACGTCGCCGGTGGCGTCCTCCCAGGCGAGCACGGCTTCCAGCAAATGCATGTGCGGATTGGCCTGGAACGGCGTCGGCCCGCCCGCTTCGACGAAGCCGCGGCCCGCGCTGCGGCTGCGCCGCAGCTCGGCCACCAGGCGACCGGCTTCCAAGGCGAGCCGGTCCGCACGGTCCGGGAGCACGGCCGCCGCAGCGGCGAGGGCCAGGAGGGCGAACGCCTGGTCGTACAGGGTCGCGGTATCGTCGGCCGGCGCGCCCTGCGGCGTCAGCAACGCCCGGAACAGTCCGTCGGGCCGCTGGTGGCGGGGCAGGAAATAGTCGAGCCCGTGCTCGACCGCCTGCCGCCAGGGGCCGGTCCAGCCGAGCCGCCCCGCCGTCGCGAAGCTGTAGATCTGACGGGCGGGCACGCGTGCTCGGCGCGGCTCGATCACCGGCCGCCCATCCTCGTCGAGCTTCTCGTAGAAGCCGCCCTGGTCGTGATCGGCGCCCAGCGCCCACCAGACCGGGAGAGCGGAGCCGTGCAGCCAGCGCTGCAGCCGTTGGCCAAGGGCGGCGAGGTCCGGCTCCGGCGGGGCCCGTCCCGCCAGGCCCAGGACCTGCAGGCGGTCCGCCGCGACCTTGACGCCCTGGCTGGCGTCCAGATCGCAGACCAGCACCGCATCCGGCTGGGCCACCACGGCGAGCCGCTTCAACCCGATTCCGACCACCGTGGGCCCGCTTGAGCGCACGAGGCTGTCCCGGGTCTCCATCAGGAGCACGGGGCCGCCGGCGACGTTGCCCGCCTCGTCCTTCAGAGAGGCCTCCCAGACGGCGCTCCAGGCGCCGAGGTCCGACCAGGCGAAATCCACCGGCGCCACCGCCGCGTCGGCGGTCTTCTCCATGACCGCGTAGTCGATCGAGATCTTGGGCGCGGTGCGGAAGCTGTTCCCCAGGCGGACCACCGGCCCGGTCCCGCCGCCCTCGGCCAGGGCGGCGGACGCCGCCGCCAGCACCTCGGGCGCCAGCCTGCGCAGCTCGGACAGCATCGCCGCGGCCGCGAATACGAAATTGCCGCTGTTCCAGAGATAACCCGCATCGAGATACGACTGGGCGGTGGCGGCGTCCGGCTTCTCAACGAAGCGCGCGAGCGAGAAGACGCACGACGAGCCCGCCAGCGGGCCGCCGGCCTGGATATAGCCGTAGGCGGTGGCGGGCCAGGTAGGCCGGACCCCGAAGGTCACGATCTTCCCGGTCGCGGCGGCGGCCGCCGCCGCCTCGACGGAAGCGCGGAAGCCCGACGCGTCCGGAATGTGGTGGTCGGAAGCGACGACGACGGCGATCCCGCGAGGGTCGCGGTCGGCGATCCAGGCCGCGGCGGCGGCGACCGCGGGCGCGGAATCCCGGCCTTCCGGCTCCAGCAGCAACACGGCCTCCGCCCCCGCTTCGGCGAGTTGCCCCCGGATAGCGCCTTCGTGGGCGGCGCCGGCGACGACGACCGGCGTGGCCGCGCCCGGGAGCGCCTGCACCCGCGCCAGGGTTTCCAGGAAGAGCGAGCGCCCGCCGATCAGCGACAAGAACTGCTTCGGCCGCGACGGCGTGGATTCGGGCCACAGCCGCGTGCCGGAGCCGCCGCAGAGGATCACGGGATAGATGCGCATCGGCTCCGGTCTAGCGGGCTCAGGGTTAAGCGCCGGTGACGACGCCGCCGGCGCGCCTCAACCGTCGACGGGCTTGAACATGCGCCGGAAGCGATCGACCGCGATGGGAACCAAGGCGGCGAGCGTCCCGCCGACGTCGGCTAGGCCGTTCTCGTATATGCGATCGAGACCGCGCCCGGCGAGGACATGTCCGCCCTCCAAGGCCAGGGCGAACAGGATGCAGCCGAAGGCGATGCGTTTCAGCCGGCGCCGCGGGAAGGCGGCGGCGGCGGCGAGGGCGAGGACGTAGAAGGCCGCGAAGTGCTGCAGGTGATGCGAATAGAGGAGCTGCGGGACATATCGTCCAGGCGCCAGCGAAGCGTAGGCGATGAGCAGCCCGGCGAGCACCACCGCGAATCTCGCCGCCACGGCCCACGGTCCCGCATCAGGATAATAGTCAGCCGGCTTCTCCTGAATGTCGACCACGCAACAGCCTCCAATCTATGCGTCGATCGGAACCCGGTTCGACCGAGGCTCCTCCCCCTTAAACGCTCAACGCCAAGCTTCGCCGCACGCCCTCGGGCGGATTTGTCGGCGCCGAGAAGGGCGGTTCGAAGGCGATGGCCGTTCGGAGTCTTGTTCTTTCCGGCAGGTTAGCGGGCGCTGGTTGACGATCTGCAAGCGACCGGCGCGGGCCGTCCGCGACCGGAGTTGGAGGCGCGGCCAATCTGGTCTAGTTGACGGACGGGGAATCGGCCGGACATGGGCGGTCCGGCGGCGAGGATCTGCGCGTGAACTTCATACAGAACCGGCCGCCAGTCACCGCGGAAACCCTGAGCGACGCGCAGGGGGGCGCACCCGGACCGGCGCCGGCTGGCGCGTCGCGGCGGCTGTCGACGCTGGCGGTCTATCTGCACGATCTCGCCTGGTCGGCCGTCGTGATGGCGGCCGTGCTGCTGGTCCGCTATCGCTTCGAGACCGATGTGCCCTGGCGGCTAATCTGGATCTCCACGCCCGTCTTCACCGCCATCTGCGCCGTCGTCTTCCCCCTGTTCGGCCTGCATCGCAGCATGTGGCGCTACACGGCGCTGAACGACGTCGTGCGCATCGCCCAGGCCGTGGTGACGGCCAACCTGATCCTGCTGCCGGTCCTGTTCCTGATCACCCGGCTGGACGACTTCCCCCGATCGGCCGTGCTGATCACCGCCCCCCTGCTGACGCTGGCGCTGGCCGCCGGCCGGGTCCTGACCCAGGCGGCGGTGCACGGCGACCTGAGCGCCGCCTTCCGTTTCGAGAACCGGCAGAACCCGCACGCGGTGATCGTCGGCTCGCCAGGAGCCGCCTCGGCCTATCTGACCGCCCTGCGCCGCGACCGCGCCGCGCCGGTGCGCGTGGCCGGGATCGTCACCCTGGACGAGGAGTCCCGCGGCCGCACCATCCAGGGCGCCGAGGTGGTCGGCGGCCTGTCGGAACTGAGCGGCGTGCTCAAGAGCCTGTCCGACGTCGACAAGCAGCCGCCCCAGATCGTCATCGCCGAGCCGCGGCCCGACCGGGCGCTGATGGAGACGGTGGTCGCGGCCGCCGGCGACGCCGGGGCGCGGGTGGCCCGGATCCGGCCCAACGAGGCCCTGAGCGGCCGGTTGGCCCCGCTCGAGGCCGCCGACCTGCTCGACCGGCCGCCTCGGCGGCTCGACACCGAGCACGCCCGGGCGTTGATCGAAGGCCGCCGGGTGCTGGTCACCGGCGCCGGCGGCACCATCGGTTCCGAGCTCGTGCGCCAGGCGCTCGAACTCGATCCCGCCCGCCTGATCCTGGTCGACGCCTCGGAGTTCAATCTCTACGCGGTGGACCAGGCCCTGCACGAGGCCGAGGCCAAGCCCGTCTGGTGCGCCACCCTGGCCGACGTCCGCGACCGCGACGGGCTGCAGGCCCTGTTCGACCGCGAGAAGCCCGACGTCGTGCTGCACGCGGCGGCGCTGAAGCACGTGCCTCTGATGGAGCTGAACCCCACGGAGGCGGTGCTGACCAACGTCGGCGGCGCGATCAACGTGACCAGCCTCGCCCGCGAACGCTGCGACTCGCTGGTGTTCGTCTCCACCGACAAGGCGGTGAACCCCACCAACGTGATGGGGGCGACCAAGCGGATCGCCGAGCGCTGCGTGCACGCCATCGCCACGGGGGGCCGATGCCGGATCGCGGTGGTCCGCTTCGGAAACGTGCTCGGCTCCACCGGCTCGGTCGTGCCCCTGTTCGAGCGCCAGATCAGCCAGGGCGGGCCGGTGACGGTGACCCACCCGGAGATGGAACGCTATTTCATGACCGTGCAGGAGGCGGCGAGCCTGGTGCTGCGCACCGGCGTGCTGCCGGAAAGCGACGGCGACGCTTCGGGCGGGCAGATCTATGTGCTCGACATGGGAGAGCCGGTGAAGATCGACCAGCTCGCGCGCCAACTCATCCGCCTGCACGGGCTGAAGCCGGATGCGGACATCCCGATCGTCTACTCGGGCCTGCGCCCCGGCGAGAAGCTGTGGGAGGAGATCTTCTACGACGCCGAGGACGTGCGGGCGACCAGCGCCGACGGCGTCTTCGTGGCCTCCGACCCGGCCGAGCCTTGGTCCGAGCTGGAACCGCGCGTGCAGGCCCTGCTGAAGGTGGCGCGCGAACGCGACCACGCCGCCGTCTATGCCGAGCTGCAAACCCTGGAGCCCGCCTTCCGGCCGACCCGCAACGGCGACTAGGGCGCTCCCCCCGCAAGCGAAGCCGTCGTGGCGGTTTCGCCCGGTCGGTGAAAGCTACAGCGTTAACGCCAAGCTGGGCGTTTCTCGCCCCCTGGCGGGCTGCATCCGATCGGCGCCCGCATGGCACGTGAGGCGTCATGTTCAACCGTTTCCAGCGCGTTGTCGCCCTCGCCGCCCTGGCGGCCTTCTCCGCCGCGGGCTGCGCCCATGCGGGCGACGGCTACAGGCGCGGCGAGGTCCTGGCCGAGTTGCCGGAAAACGCTCCGCCGGGCGAATGCTACGCCCGGGTCCGTGCGCCCGACGCCGCCCCCCCTCCCGCGCTGCAGGGCGCACATTGGGTGATGACGCCCGGGCCCTACGGCTCGCCGGGTCCGATCTGGTGCCTGATCCCGACCGGCCCCGCGCCCGCCCCGGCCGCCGCGATCGAGCGCTACGGCTGGATCCGCGTCCTGTGCGACCAGGACGCCACCCCCGACCGCATCCGCGAGGTCCAGCGCCGGCTGCACGAGCGGGGCTATTACCGTGGCGGCTTCAGCGGCCGGTACGACGCGGCCACCGCCGCCGCCGTGACCCGGTTCCAGTCGGGCGCGCGCATCGAGCACGGAGGCTATCTCAGCCTCGAAACCTTGCAGGCGCTGGACGCGCGCGACGGATCCGCCGCGTCTTCGGCCGGCTACGCCTACGGCTATTCCAGCGGTTACGCCCAGCAGAGCGCTTACGAGGCGAGCAGCTACGGCTACGGCTATGGCGCTTCGGCTCCGGTCTCGCCGTGCCTGCAAGCTTGCGCCTACCCGCCGCAGCCGGCGCCGTTCGTCCAGCCGGCTCTTCCGTGCTGCATGGCGCCGCCGCCTCCCCCGCCGCCTCCGCCCCGGCCCTGCTGCGTGACGGTCCAGCCGGTTCAGCCCTGCTGCTATGGCGGCGCTGGATACGGCTATGGCTATTCCGCCGGGTCCTACTGGGGCGGACCGCTGCCGCAGGCCTATGGCCGGCCCGTGCCTGCCTACGCCAGCGGCATGTCCGCCGTGCAGAACGGTTGGCTCACCTGGCAGGGCAAGTCGACCTACTGATCCGCCGGCGCTGCCGGGGCTCTTGGTCCGAACAGGGCCGAGCCGATCCGCACCGAGGTGGCGCCGAACCGCACCGCCGTCTCGAAGTCGTCGCTCATCCCCATGGAGAGGCGGGCAAGCCCGTTCCTGGCCGCGATCTTGGCCAGCAGCGCAAAGTGGGGGCCGGGCGGCTCCTGCGCCGGCGGGATGCACATCAGCCCCTCGACCGCGAGGCCGTAGGTTTCCCGCACCAGCCGGATGAAGGCGTCGGCCTCGCCCGGCGCGACGCCCGCTTTCTGGGGTTCCTCGCCTGTGTTGACCTGGACATAGAGGCGCGGAGAGACGCCGCGGCGGGCCGCCAGCTCCGCCAGGGCGCGGACCAGCTTCTCGCGATCCAAGGTCTCGATCACGTCGAAAAACTCGACGGCGTCGGCCGCCTTGTTGGTCTGCAGCGGACCGATCAGCCGCAGTTCGAGTCCAGGACGCAGAGCCCGCCGCTCGCCCCAGCGCGCCTGCGCCTCCTGCACCCGGTTCTCGCCGAACACCGTCTGGCCGGCGGCCAGCATCGCCTCGATCCGCTCGCCGGGTTGTTGCTTGGAGACGGCGACCAGGGTCACATCCGCGGGCGAGCGGCCGGCCTGGCGCGCGGCGGCGGCGATGCGCTGCAACGCCGAGGCGCGGGCGGCGGCGATGTCGAAGGGATGGTCGGAGCTTGAAGTCACGGGGCCTGCAGGGGACGACGCTGATCGAGGTGGCGCGGAAGCTAGGACGCGAGACCGCCCGGCGGAAGTCCCAGAACCCGAAGCGCCAGGATTCGCGTCTTCCCGCCCTGTGGCTGGTCACCGATCCCGGGCGCACCCCCGATCCGGCCGGAGCGGTCGCGGCGCTGCCGAAGGGCGCGGGCGTGATCTATCGCGCGTTCGGGCGGGCGGATGCGGTCGCGACGGGCCGGCGGCTGGCGACGATCTGTCGGCGGCGGGGGCTGGTGCTGCTGGTCGGCGCCGACGAGCGGCTGGCCGCAGACGTCGGCGCGGCCGGGCTGCACCTGCCGCAGCGGATGCTGGCGCAGGGCCCTCGCATCCGGGCGCGGCGGCCGGACTGGATCCTGACCGGCGCGGCCCACGACCGCGCGGCCCTGGCCGTTGCGGCGCGCGCGGGATTGGACGCGGCCCTGCTGTCCCCCGTCTTCCCGAGTCGAAGCCCGTCGGCCGGGCGGCCGCTCGGCCCGCTGCGGTTCGCGATCCTGGCGCGCGGGGCCAAGCTGCCGGTCTATGCGCTCGGCGGCGTCAACGCCCGGACGGCGAAACGATTGGAAATGTCGGGAGCGGCCGGACTGGCGGCCGTGGAAGCGCTGGCCCGCTAACCGCCGATCAGAAGCGGAAGGCGGTTTCCAGGTGGACGCGCGGCGCGGCGTCCTGCGGCGTCACCCGCTGCGGCTGCGCGAACCGGTCGCCGAAGCCGACCGAGCCGCCCACCTGCAGCGAGGGCGTGATGCGGAAGTAGGCCCCGGCCTGCAAGTCCTTCAGGTCGGCTTCGCGGTTGGAGGGCTGGTTCATGTCCAGCCGCAGCCCCCACCGGCCCTTGGAGTCCCACTGGAGCTGCTTGCGCGGCGCCTGGGCGGCCCATGGGGTCTCGTTGGCGAACTGGGAGCCGCTGCGCGCAGGCGCAGTCTCGGCCGCTTGCGCAGCCTCGACGCCCGCTCCAAGCAGGAGCGCCGCCGCCAACACCCATGTGGCCCTTTTCGACATCCGCCGACTGAACCCCGCCACCCCGAAGGGCTCACGCTAAACGCATAAGGCGCACTAATGGCGCCAATGTGTGACTGTCGATTAAAGGCCGCAATCGAAGCCGGTCAACCAGAGGCTACGCTACGGCCCAACTAAAACCCCAATCCACCCGAGTCTGTGGCGTCGCAGCCACGTGATTCCTGTTTGGCGGGCGGCGCGCCATGCTGTAGACGAACGGTCGCGTCAGGCTTGACGAAGAGAACGTGCGGTAGGCGCGCGAGCGCCGCCGGCGAAAGGAGTCGAATGAAGCGGGTCTCGATGTCGGTTCTTCGCGGCGCTTCGGTCCTGGTTCTGGCCGTGGGCCTCGTCGCAACCGCCGGTTGCTCTTCACGCGGCCGAGCCGACCCTGCGACGACCGTTCCGACCCTTGGGGTCAACGGCTATCTGTGGCGGGCGTCGCTCGACACCCTCGCCTTCATGCCGCTCGCCTCGGCCGACCCGTACGGCGGGCTGATCATCACCGATTGGTACGCCAATCCCGAGAAGCCGGACGAGCGCTTCAAGGCCCAGGTCTACATCCTCGACACCCGCCTCCGCGCCGACGGCCTCAACGTGACCGTCTACAAGCAGACCCGCGACGCCTCGGGGAACTGGGTCGACGCGGCGGTCGCGCCGGAGACGGCCACCGATATCGAGAACGCCATCCTCACCCGCGCGCGCCAGCTTCGCCTGTCGAATCTCAACGACCGGGGCTGAGCCGGGCGCGCGCCCTAAACCGCGAAGTTCATGCCCCGGTATAATCCGAAAGAGTCGGAGCCCCGTTGGCGCGAGGCCTGGGAGCGGAACGACGTGTTCCGCACCCCCGCCCCTGCCGGCGACCGCCCGAAGGCCTATGTGCTGGAGATGTTCCCCTATCCGTCGGGGCGCATCCACATGGGCCACGTGCGCAACTACGCCATGGGCGACGTGGTCGCCCGCTTCAAGCGCGCCCAGGGTTTCAACGTCCTGCATCCCATGGGCTGGGACGCCTTCGGCATGCCCGCCGAGAACGCGGCGATGGAGCGCGGCGTCCACCCCAAGGCGTGGACCTACGACAACATCGCGGCGATGCGGGACCAGCTGAAGCAGCTGGGCCTGTCGATCGACTGGAGCCGCGAGTTCGCGACCTGCGACCCGGAATACTATGGCCGTCAGCAAGCCTGGTTCCTGGACCTGTGGCGGCGCGGGCTCGTCTACCGCAAGGAAGGCGTGGTCAACTGGGATCCGGTCGACCAGACGGTGCTGGCCAACGAG
>Ga0164243_10003432_pt1 | contig 25357 bp, 20 predicted proteins | sample OricompcompostOP_FD_108781 | JGI IMG/M metagenome (GOLD analysis project Ga0164243, IMG submission 108781) | Organic Plus compost microbial communities from Emeryville, California, USA - Original compost - Organic plus compost (OP) | ecosystem: Engineered > Solid waste > Mixed feedstock >...
CGCGGGCGCGGGTGTCCGCGATGGACGCGAGTCCGCACCAGCCCGCGTCACGTCACGTCCCGTGTCGTCGCGTCACGTCTCGTCACCTCTCGTCGCGTCCCGTCTCGTCGCGTCACCTCGCGTCGCGTCACCTCGCGTCGCGTCGCGTCACGTCTCGTCGCGTCACCTCGCGTCGCGTGTGTTGCTGTCCCCGTGCATCACCGAGGTGTCGCAGGGATCGGCCCCGCCGCCCGGCGGCTCGCGAACCCGGTGAGGCGTCCGAAGCGCGGACTTCTCCGAGGATATCGCACGGCGCGTGACCTGCGCCTGCGACACTGCTGCGGCGTGGTGGCCGCTTGCGCGCCCCGTCTGTCACGGCCCGTGATCACCTGGTCATTCCGACGAGAAAACCGTAAGTGATACCACCTTGGAACGTCTTGACAACTTTGACGCTCGGTTAGTACACACGGGCGAATTTCGCACCGTTGCAACAGCGCTACAGCGGGGAGCAAACAGTCTATGAGAAGGTTTCTGAACGTCGTCTGGGTCGCAGCTGCGACAGTCGGTGTCGCGAGCTGCACGGACTACGAGAGCGCGACCGATCTGCGCCCCGAGGGTCCGCCGATGATCCAGCAGGTCCGCCTGAAGGAGATCTACGCGGTCGGCAGCTCGGGCGCGACCGCGGAACGTACGGTCTTCGCGTTCGGCTCTCACGAGATGGCGACGATGGCCGACGCGCACGATGTGACCACGGCGAAGGCGCGCGACAACAAGCTCCGCATCATCGTCGACGAGCTCCTCGTGGGTAACAACCTCGAGGAGATCCAGTGCCGCGCGCAGGTCGACAGCGACGCGTACCAGCGCGTGCCGCTCGGCGCGACCCCGGATGACATCGCGCGCTGCAGCGTCCCGCAGGACGTGCTGCCGCGGACCTGCACCGGCCCGACGGCCGTGTGCGTCTGCGACAACGACGCCGGCTGCACGGTCGACGGCGAGACGATCGCGAAGGGCAGCCCCGTCGGCGTGCAGGACCTCAACCACGACGGTTCGGCGGACGACACCCGCTTCATCGCGGGCGCGGTCGCGCTCCAGTGCGGCACCATCAACGTGCCGCTCGACCTCGACAAGAGCTACTGGAACCCCTCCGGCACGCAGCAGGTCCCCGCGACGGGCGGGTTCGACGCGCTCGGGCCGGCGATCGTGCTCGAGACCGCACAGAACGGGCTGCCGACCGGGCAGCGCTGCGAGCTGGTGTTCGCGGACGACATCGTGGACAAGCAGGGCGAGCGGATCTGCGCGCCCGCCGGTGGCAACGTCGACGCGGGCTGCACGCCCGGCGACGTCAGCGCGTTCTCCTTCACGGTCGAGACGCTCGCGTTCAGCGCCGAGCCCCAGGACATGGCGACCGGCGTGAGCCTCACCGAGCCCGCGAGCTTCATCTTCAACGCGAACATCGACAACACGACGCTCGGCGGCATCGTCGTCGAGAACGTCACGGTCGGCACCACGCTCGTCGCGGGCACGGACTTCACGACGGCGATCTTCCAGAACCGCACCGTGCGCGTCTCGTGGCCCAACGGGCTCGACGCGGACACCCAGTACCGGATCACGATCCCGACGACCGTCACCGACATGTTCGGTCAGGGCATGCCGGACGAGAAGTCGATCACCTTCACCACCGGCACGAACTGAGCGGGGACAGCACCAATGAAGGCTAAGCAACTGATCATCGCCGTCACGCTCGGCGCCACGACGCTGGGCCACTCGCTCGTCGACCTGTCCGTCGCGCACGCGCAGTCGCAGACCACGGGCGCGATCCAGGGTGTCGTCACGGACGCGAAGACCGGCGAGAAGCTCGCGGGCGTCACCGTGATCGCGTCCTCGGCGTCGCTGCCGCAGGCGCAGACCGCGATCACCGACGAGAACGGCCAGTACAAGATCTCGGACCTGCCGCCCGGCGAGTACCTGGTGACGTTCTACTACGCCGACGTTACGCTCGAGCGTACCGGCATCAACGTCGGCATCAGCAAGACCACTCCGGTCTACCAGAAGATCAACATGGACCAGGCCGGTGGCGAGAAGATCGTCATCAGCGACTCGGCTCCGGTGATCGACCCGACGTCGACGACGCAGGGCATCACGATCGACAAGAACTACATCAAGAACATCCCGGTGCCGGGCCGGACCTTCGAGTCCGCCCTCGGCGCCGCGGCCGGTTCGCAGAACGACGGCGCCGGCGTGTCGTTCTCCGGTTCGTCGTCGCTCGAGAACCAGTACTTCGTCGACGGCGTCAACACCACGAACCTGACGTTCGGTACGGTCGGCTCGCCGATCATCAACGACTTCATCGAAGAGATCGAGGTCATGACCGGCGGCTACAACGCCGAGTACGGTCGCGCGACCGGTGGCGTCGTCAACGTCGTCACCAAGAGCGGCTCGAACGAGTTCAAGGGCTCGGTGTTCGGCTACTACCAGCCGGGCTTCCTCACGGCGGCCACCGAGGCGACGCGGAGCAACGCGTCGTCGATCGACGCGCGCGCCGACCTCGCGTACGACGCGTCGATCGGCTTCGAGCTCGGCGGTCCGATCATCAAGGACAAGCTGTGGTTCTTCGTCGGCTTCTCGCCGCGGTTCGTGCGCAGCGACATCACGCGCGAGACGAAGCGCCGCACCGACTGCCGCCAGGTCCGTGACGACGGCACGCTGACCGAGTGCAACCCGGCGCTGATGGCGCAGGGTGGCTACGCGGACACGGTCGCCGACGTCGATCCCGAGACCGGCTTCTACATCACGGACCTCCTCGACTCCGAGATCCGCAAGAACTCGAGCCGCGGCTACAACCTGCTCGCGAAGATCAACTACGCGGCGACCCCGGAGAACCAGGGCCAGCTGACCCTGCAGGCGCTGCCCGGTAGCGTCGAGTCCCCCGGAATCTTCGGTCCGGCGAGCAGCGGCGTGAAGGCGACCCAGCTCACCACGGACCTGTCGGCGAAGTGGACGAGCAAGTTCAACGACAACAAGACCGAGATCGAGGCTGTCGTCGGCTGGCACCGTGACTCGGTCGACTACGAGGCCTACGACCCCTCGCTGTCGAACCAGCCGCTCCAGGCGCTGTACGACGGCAGCCTCGGCACGTGGGGCCCCGGCTTCGGCGCCGAGACCCAGCGCACGAACACGGGCTGCTTCGACTCCCCCGGCAACGCCGCGGCGGACATCTACCCGTTCATCACGAACTGCCCGATGGACACGTCGGTGTACGTGATCGGCGGGCCGGGCTCGCTCGTCGACGACATCGAGCAGCGCCGGTCGGCGCGCATCAACCTCACCCAGCGCGTCAAGGCCGCGGGTAATCACGAGATCAAGGTCGGCGCGGACGTCGAGGACAACATCTCCGACAAGACCCGCCTGTACTCGGGCGGCGCGTTCATCCAGAACTTCGTCGGCCCCGGCGTCGTGCGCATGACCCGCTGGGTCCAGCTGCTCGGCCGCCAGGGCGTGGTCGAGCCGGACGGGCGGTTCCAGGACGTCTGCCGCACCCCCGGCAGCGGTCCGATGGGCGGTCCGGAGACGTACGTGTGTGACTGGATCGACGGCTCGCCCGGCGCGCCCGGCACCCGCGTCACCGGCAACACGTTCAACTGGTCGGCCTACATCCGCGACTCGTGGCAGATCCAGCCGAACCTGACCCTGAACGCGGGCGTTCGCTACGAGGAGCAGCGGATGCGCTACGCGGAGTTCCTGCAGAACCAGGTGGACCCGCTGACGCAGGAGCACCTCGGCAAGAACGCGATGGTCATGGGCGGGATGATCGCCCCGCGCGTCGGCCTCCTCTACGACTGGACGAAGGAGGGTCGCTCGAAGATCTACGGCAACTACGGCCGCTACTACGAGTCGATCCCGATGAACATCAACGACCGCTCGTTCGGCGGCGAGGTCAACTACCAGCAGGACTTCTCGGCCTCGCAGTGCGGCACGTCGGATCCGCGCATCGGTGGCCCGAACGGTACCGGTTGCGTCGACAACACCGAGGTGGCGAGCCAGGGTGAGCAGCTGATCGGCGCGTCCGGCGTGCTGATCGCCCCCGGCATCAAGCCGCAGTACATGGACGAGGTCATCGCGGGCTTCGAGTACGAGATCCTCGACGACCTGAAGATCGGCGTCGCGTACCAGAACCGCTGGATGGGCCGCGTGATCGAGGACGTGTCGACCGACGGCGCGGACACCTACATCATCGCGAACCCGGGCGAGTGGTCGAGCGAGGAGGAGCGGAAGCTCATGGATCGCATCGATCGCACCGACGACCCGGCCGAGAAGGCGCGCCTGAACCGTCAGCTCTCGCTGTTCAAGGGCATCCGCGTGTTCGACAAGCCGGTCCGCGACTACCACGCGCTCCAGTTCACGATGACGCGCCGGTTCTCGAAGCAGCTCTACATGCAGGGCTCGTACACCTACTCGCGGACCACGGGTAACTACCCGGGCCTCATCTCGTACGACAACGGCCAGGTCGACCCGAACATCTCGTCGCAGTACGACCTGATCGAGCTCCTCGCGAACCGCTTCGGTCCGCTGCCGCAGGATCGCCCGCACTACATCAAGCTCGACGGCTACTACACGTTCGACTTCAAGAAGAAGGGCAACGCGACCGTCGGCGTCCGTCTGCGCGCGCTCTCGGGTATCCCGGTCAACGCGCTCGCGGGTCACTGGCTGTACGGCTCGAACGAGGCGTTCCTCCTGCCGCGCGGTCAGCTCGGCCGCACCAACTTCGACCACGGCCTCGACATCCACCTCGGCTACGCCAAGGACCTCGGGAAGGGCATGAACCTCGAGGTGTTCGTGGACATCTACAACGTCTACAACCGGCAGGGCGAGTTCGGCGTCGACGACAACTACGCTCCGCAGTACCGCCTCTCGGACGCGAGCGACCCGACGTCGACCTCGGGTACCGAGCAGAACGCCAACCCGGTGTCGGGTGGAACGTACGAGGACCTCGTCTGGGTGAAGACGATCGACAACCGCGGCAACGAGACCTCGGTGCCCATCGGCAAGAACCCGAACTTCCGCAACACGACCAGCCGCTACGCTCCGGCGAACGCGCGCCTCGGTCTGCGCCTGACGTTCTGATTCCACGGGCGTAACCGCCCATCGACGCCGGTGCTCGCGAGGGCACCGGCGTTTGCCGTTTCATGGACCCCCTTCGCGTCGCGACGCGCGTGGTCGACGCGTAGACGGCGCGCGATCGGCGACGGCGGCGCTGTCAGCGTCGCGTGCTACCTCTCTCGGGTGGAACGGATACCCCTGAACGAGCAGCAGCGGGACGCCGTCGAGCACGGCGATGGCCCGCTGATGGTGCTCGCCGGCGCCGGCACGGGCAAGACGCGCGTGCTCGTGCACCGGATCGCGCGCCTGGTGGAGCGGGGGACGGAGCCGTGGGCCATCCTCGCCGTGACGTTCACGAACAAGGCGGCCGGCGAGATGCGGCAGCGCCTGCGCGAGCTCCTCGGCGAGGCCGCGGACGCCATGTGGATCGGGACGTTCCACGCCACCTGCGCGCGCCTGCTGAGGCGGTGGGGTGAGCGGGTCGGGCTGACGCGGAGCTTCGTGATCTTCGCCGACGACGATCAGCTGAAGCTCGTGGAGCGGCTGCTGAAGGAGACCGGGTTCGACGATCAGGTCTCGGCGCGCACGATCCTGTCGCGCTTCGACCGGGCGAAGAACCGCGGCGAGGACCCGCGGGACCTCAAGATCGGCATCTACGACGACGTCGTCGAGCGGGTCTATCCACTCTACGAGGCGCAGCTCGCGAAGGAGAACGCGGTCGACTTCAACGACCTGCTGCTCAAGGTGCTCCGGCTGTTCGACCTCGAGGAGGTGCGCGCGCACCTCGCCGTGCGGTTCCGGCACGTGCTCGTCGACGAGTTCCAGGACACCAACCGGGTCCAGTACGATCTCGTGCGGCGGTTCGCCGAGGCGACCCGCAACCTGACCGTCGTCGGCGACGACGACCAGTCGATCTACGCCTGGCGCGGCGCCGAGCCGCGGAACCTGCTCGACTTCGACCGCGACTTCCCCGACGCGCGGGTGATCAAGCTCGAGCAGAACTACCGCTCGACGCAGACGATCCTCGACGCCGCGAACGGCATCATCCGCAAGAACCGCGACCGCCACGAGAAGTCGCTGTGGACGGACAAGGGTGGCGGCGAGCCGATCGAGATCTACCAGGCGGGCGACGAGCGCGGAGAGGCGTACTTCGTCGCGCAGTCGATCCGGCGCGCGCTCGACGACGGCCCGTACTCGCCGGGTGACATCGCGGTGCTGTACCGCACGAACGCGCAGTCGCGCGTGCTCGAGGAGCACCTCCGCGCGGCGCGCGTGCCGGCCCGGGTCGTCGGCGCGGTCTCGTTCTTCGAGCGCAAGGAGATCAAGGACGTCATCGCGTACCTGCGGCTGCTCGCGAACCCGGCGGCCGATTCGGCGTTCGAGCGCGTCGTCAACGTGCCCGCGCGTGGCATCGGCGAGACCACCGTCGACCGGCTCCGTGGCGCGGCGCGCGCCACCGGGCACGGGCTGCTGGACGCGGCCCGGCTCGCCGCGCGGGGGGAGGTCGCGGGGCTCGGCGCGGCCGCGCGCAAGAAGCTGCACGGCTTCGTCGAGCTCGTCGACGGCCTCGTCGACGTGATCGCGCAGGGCGCATCGGTCGCCGAGACGATCATCCAGGTGATCGAGCGCAGCGGGATGCGGGACAAGCTCGAGAAGGACGGCACCACGGAGTCCCGCGACCGGCTCGACAACCTGGCCGAGCTCGTCACCACGGCCTCGGACTTCGACGAGGAGAGCGCCGACCTCGAGGCCGGGGGCAGCGCTGCGCGCGAGGGGACGCTCGACGACGGGGACCGCTTCGATGGCGAGCCGCGGACCCCGACGGCGCTGCGCGGGGTGGAGGGCTTCCTCGAACGCATCGCGCTGTCCGCGGCCGGCGACGAGCAGAAGTCCGGCGAGCAGGTCGTGCTGATGACGATCCACATCGCGAAGGGCCTCGAGTGGCCGATCGTGTTCATCACGGGCATGGAGGACGGGCTGTTCCCGTCGCTGCGCGAGCGAGACGGGCAGGGCGAGGACGAGGCGCTCGAGGAGGAGCGACGGCTCGCGTACGTCGCGATCACGCGAGCGCGCGAGCGGCTCGTGCTCACCCACGCGCGGACCCGCCGTGTGTGGGGCGAGATCCGGCTCCAGGGGCCGTCGCGGTTCCTGAACGATCTGCCGCCGGGCTGCCTCGCGGCGCCGCCGCGCCCGCGCGCGACCACGCCGCCAGCGCCGCGGATCGTCGACGGCGACTGGGCGGGGCGGAGCCGTGGCGGGTCCCGCTCCGGGCGCCGCTTCGGTGGGCGGGGCGGGGACGAGCTCGACCAGCGCGTCGAGTACGACGAGCCGGTATACCGCGTGGAGGACGAGGACTTCCGACCGGCGGGCGGGTTCGCGATCGGTTCGACCGTCGTCCACGGCACGCTCGGTCACGGGCGCGTGGTCTCGGTCGCCGGCGCGGGCAAGGATCAGAAGGTCCTGGTCGACTTCGGCCCGATCGGGCAGAAGACGGTGTTCGCGCGCTTTCTGTCCGCCGGCGACGACGGCTTCAACTGAGCAGCTACTCGGGCATCTTCTCGGTGACGACCGCGAGCTCGAGCTGGGCGCGGTTGCGCCACACGGCGACCTTGTTCGAGCGCCCGGCGGGCGTGCTGGCGACGATCCACGGCAGCACGCGGTGGTCGATCGCGCGATCGTTCCACGACAGGATCACGTCGCCGGGGCGCAGCGCCGCGCGGATCGCGGGGGAGCCGGGCACGACCTCGGTGACGTAGGCGCCGGCCTTGCTCGGCAGGCCGAGGCTCGCGGCGACGTCGGCCGTCACCGGCTTGACCTTGACGCCGAGCCAGCTGCGCGCGACGTGGCCGTGCTCGCGGAGCGCGTCGATCACCTCGCGCACGCGGTTGATCGGGAGCGCGAACGACAGCTCGCCGGGGCGATCGCTGGTCGCGACCGCGACCCCGACCACGTGGCCCGCGGTGTCGAGGACGGGCCCGCCCGAGTTGCCGCGGTGGATGCGCGCGTCGGTCTGGAGGAACATCCGGAACGTGCGGTAGCCCATGCCGCGGTCCTGCAGCAGCGACCCCGCGGCCTCGCGCCCCGTCGACGACACGATGCCCACCGCCGCGGTGACCTCCTCACCGAACGGGTTGCCGAGGACGACGAGCCACTCGCCGATCTCGAGATCGTTCGAGTCCCCGAGCGGCAGCGCGCGCAGGCGCGAGTGATCGATCGACAGCAGCGCGAGGTCGAGATCGACGTCGCTGCCGATCAGCTTCGCCGGCACCTCGGTGGTGTCGTCGAGCACGACGCGGAGCTCGGGCGAGGCGGACGCGATCGTGTGGGTGGTGACGACGTGAACGCCGCGCGCCTCGATCAGGAACCCGGTACCGAGCGCGACGTCGGCGGTCGACTCGGGCGCGCCCGGGAACATCGCTGCGGGGCCTGACTTCACGGGCGCGGCCGCGCGGATCGCGACCACGCCGTGCCGCGCGCCGGCCACGAGATCGACGAACGAGCCCGGCCCGCGACCGTACAGGCGCTTCGGCTCGGGGGCGACCTCCGGGACCTGGGGCGCGGGCGCGGTGGCGGCGGAGGCCTCCGGCTCGACGCGCTCGCGACACGCCGCGGCCCCGAGGCACGCAGCGAGCGCGGCCGCGACGAGCTCGGCGCGCCGGTTCGTCTGGTGGTGCTGCCGCGAACGCGTCGGCTCGCGCGCCGAGCCGAGCGCCCGACGAACCCGGGGACCGACGGCCGGAGCGAGCCAGCTGCCCGGCCGCGAGAACACCAGCCGCCGAGGCGCTCGCCCGAGGTCGCGCACGTCGGGGCGGGGGCTCACCCCGGCGTCGCTCCCGCCTTCTGCGCGTCGACGAACGCCACGCGCAGGTCGTAGATCAGGCTCGCGAGGAGCTTCTGCTCGGCCTCGTCGAGGTTGCCCTTCGTCTTCTGCTCGAGCATCGCGAGCACGTCGATCAGGTGGCGTGCGGTCTCGAGATCACGCGGGTGGTGCTGGCCGTCGGGGCCCGGCATCTTGCCGAGCGCGATCAGGGCCGTCGAGGCCAGCGAGAGGACGTGGGTCGAGAAATCGACGGGACCTAACGCGACGGGCTGCTCCGCCATGGCCTCGAAGATATACCCGCGTGCACGCGAGGGCTCCGGCGAACGCGCGGAATAGCGCGCTCCCCGCGACGGTTGGACACGGGATCGGGCACCGGAGCAGGCGCCCGATCGTGGCGCCCGATCGTGGCGTCCGATCGTGGCGTCCGATCGTGGCGCCCGATCGTGGCGCCCGATCGTGGCGCCCGTTCGTGGCGCCCGATCGTGGCGCCCGTTCGTGGCGCCCGTGGCGGCCGGTGACCGCTGGTGGCCGCTCGTGGCGACGGGTGGCGGCACGGGCGTGAGGCCCCGATTCGTGACATCGTCCGGAGACCTCATGGACACCCTGCGCGATCCGTTCTCGCCGGCTCAGCCTGGCGCAGAGACGGTGGCCGAGCCCGCCTCGCTGGCCGCCGAGCAACGTGCGGCCCAGGGCGGCCCGCCCGCCGAGCCCGCCCCGACGCGCCCGGTCATCGACGCCGCGCGCCTCGCCGAGGAGGTCCGGGAGTCGAGCGCGTTCGTCGACGACGTGCTCGCGCAGGTCGGTCGCGTCGTCGTCGGCCAGCGCGACATGGTCGAGCGCATCCTGATCGGGCTCTTGACCGGCGGTCACTGCCTGATCGAGGGCGTGCCGGGCCTGGCCAAGACGCTGACCGTGAAGACGCTGGCGCAGACGATCCACGCATCGTTCCAGCGGATCCAGTTCACGCCGGATCTGCTGCCCGCCGACATCACGGGAACGATCATCTACAACATGCACACGGGGCAGTTCACCCAGAAGCGTGGCCCCCTGTTCGCGAACCTCGTGCTCGCCGACGAGGTGAACCGTGCGCCGGCGAAGGTGCAGTCCGCGCTGCTCGAGGCGATGCAGGAGCGGCAGGTGACGATCGGGGACACGACGCATGCGCTGCCCGATCCGTTCCTCGTGCTCGCGACCCAGAACCCGATCGAGCAGGAGGGGACGTTCCCGCTGCCCGAGGCGCAGCTCGATCGGTTCATGCTGCTGATCAAGGTCAGCTATCCGACCGCGAGCGAGGAGCGCGCGATGCTCGATCGGATGGCGAACCTCGAGGTGCCCGAGGCGAGCGAGGTCACGACGATCGAGCACGTCCGCACCGCGCGCCGCGTGGTCAGCTCGATCTACATCGACGATCGCGTCCGCGACTACATCGTCCACGTGGTGCAGGCGACGCGGCGTCCCCGCGACTACGGGCTCGGCGAGCTCGCGCCGCTCATCGAGTACGGCGGCTCGCCACGCGCCACGCTCGCGCTCGCGACGGCGGCGCGGGCGCACGCGTTCCTCCGCCACCGCTCGTACGTGACGCCGGACGACATCAAGGCGATCGCGATGGACGTCATGCGCCACCGCGTCACCGTCACCTACGAGGCCGAGGCCGAGGAGGTCAGCTCGGAGGATGTCGTGCGGCGGATCTTCGAGTACCTGCCGGTGCCGTAGCCCATGATGCGGACGACGGCGCTGACGACCGCGGAGCTGTTCAAGAAGGCGCGCAAGATCGAGATCGCGTCGCGCCGCCTCGTCGACGAGCTCCTCGCCGGTCAGTACCACTCCGTGTTCAAGGGGCGCGGTCTGATCTTCTCCGACGTGCGCCCGTACTACCCCGGCGACGACGTGCGCGCGATCGACTGGAACATCACCGCGCGCATGAACGCTCCGCACGTCAAGCAGTTCATCGAGGAGCGCGATCGCACCGTCAACCTGATGATCGACATGAGCGCGTCGAGCTTCTTCGGCTCGCGCGGGGCCGCCAAGCGCGAGCTGGCGGCCGAGCTCGCTGCGGTGGTCGCGTTCTCGGCGATCAAGAACAACGATCGGGTCGGGCTGTACCTCGTGACCGATCGCGTGGAGCGGTTCGTGCCACCGAAGAAGGGCCGCCGACACGTGCTGCGGGTGATCGGCGAGATCCTCGCGTTCGCGCCCGCGTCGCGCGGGACGAACCTCGCCGCCGGGCTCGACGTGCTCGGCAAGGTCGCGCGCCGGCGATCGGTGGTGTTCCTCGTCTCCGATTTCCTGTCCGCGGGCTCGTGGGAGCGCGCGATGACGATCACCGCACAGCGCCACGAGGTCGTGCCGGTGGTGGTGCACGACCCGCTGGAGGCCGCGCTGCCGCCGGTGGGGCTCGTCCTGCTCGAAGATCTCGAGAGCGGCGAGCTCGTGGAGGTGGACACCTCGAGCCGGGCCGCGCGCGAGTACGCCGAGCGCGCACGAGAGGCGGCGCGCGTGCGCGACCAGACGCTGCGGCGGATGAACCTCGACACCGTCGCGGTGCGGACCGATCAGCCGTACGTCGACGCGTTGATCGCGTTCTTCAAGGCGCGGGCGAAGAGGATGGGGCACGCATGAGCGCGGTGGGCACGGCGTGGTCTGCGGGGCAGGGCGCGCGCGCGCACGGAAGGGAGAGCCGCGAGGGCCAGGGACGCAACGCAGAGCCGTTCGTGGAGCAGGGGATGTGCGAGCGGGGGAGCCGCGAAGGACGCGAAGAAGAGCAGGGCTTCGCGGGGCAGGGCGTGTGCGGGGAGTTCAACCGCCGTGACGCCACGTACGCCAAGGAGAGGAGGGGAGCGCGCTTCGCGCGAGGGGGGCTGGTGGTCCTCGCGTGCTTGCTCGTCGGCAACTCACCGGCGGTCGCACAGCCTGGCGGAAGGGATCCCTCGACGGCGCTGGATCCGGCGACGGCCGCGGATCCCGGTTCCGGAACGGTCACGGACCCCGGTGCGGGGACGGCGGCGGATCCGGGTACGGGGACGGCGGCGGATCCGGGTACGGGGACGGCGGCGGCTCCGGGGGCGGGGACGGCAGCGGGTACGGGGATGGCGGCGGATCCGGGCGCGGGGACGGCGGCGGATCCGGGCGCGGGGACGGCAGCAGATCCAGGTGCGGGGGGCGCGTCGGATGCGGCGTCCGGGTCCGCGGGATCCGCGGGTCCTGGATCGGGCGCGGGTCCTGGATCGGGCGCGGGTCCTGGATCGGGCGCGGGTGCTGGATCGGGGACGGTGATCGCCGTGCCGACGGACGCGATGGCGCCGGAGGTGCGCGCGAGCGCGAGCCCGACGGTGGTGGCGCTCGGGGGCCGGTTCACGGTGTTCGTGGAGGCGAGCTTCGCGCCGGGCGTGGAGGTCAACCTGCGCGAGCCGGTGGAGCTCGGGCCGGCGTTCGAGGTGCGGGCGAAGGTCTCGGAGGATCGGGTGCGCGCCGACGGCAGGCGCACGCGCGAGTGGCAGCTCGACGTGCTGGCCTGGGAGCTCGGCGATCTCCAGGTTCCGCCGATCGCGGTGACGTTCACGGCGTTCGGGCGCGCGGGGCAGGTCCACACGAACGCGCTCCGGTTGCGCGTCGAGGGGGTGCTCGGGGATGTGGTCGACGATCCGAACGCGATGCGCGGGCTGCAACCACCCGCAGAGCTCGTCGCGCGGGACTGGTTCTGGCTGTGGGTCGCCGCGGGAGCCGCGGGTGCGGTCGGCCTCGTCGTCGGGGGGCTGTGGTGGAGGGCGCGGAGGCGCCGGCGCACCGCGCGGCTGACCGGGGGCGTGGTCGCCGTGACGCGGCGCCTGGACATGACGGGAGAGCGCGCGCTCGAGGCGCTGCTCGCGATCGAGACGTCGGGTGTGCTCGCGCGCGAGGACGAGCGGAAGCGCGGGTACGCGGACATGGTCGACGTGATCCGCGCCTACCTCGGTGCGCGTTATCGCGTGGCGACGCGCGATCTCACGACGAGCGAGCTGTTGCGTCAGCTCGCGCGCGTGGCACCCGCGGACGAGCGGACGCTGGTGGAGGACTGGCTCGCGCGCTGTGACCTCGTGAAGTACGGCGGCGTGGCGGCGACGGCGAGCGAGGCGCAGGCGGTGCTCGACGATGCGCGCGCGCTGATCGTCACCACGACGCAGCTGCGCGACGTGGCGCCGCGCGCGGAGCCTGGCGCGACGGGGGAGGCCGCGTGACGATCGTGCTCGGGATCGCCCTGCTCGCGGCGGCCGTGCTCGCGCTCTGCGTCACGTGGCTCGCGCGCCCCGGAGCGACGGACAGCGCGCGGGCTCGAGCGAGGGCCGCGGTCGCGCGGGCGCTCGTGCCGTGGCTGCTCGTGGTGGTGCTCGGCGGCGCGCTCGCGTACGTCCTGCACGGCCACCTCGAGAGCGAGCGAGCCGGCGAGCCGATCGTGTGGCGAACGCCGCGCGCGATCTGGCTCGCGGCGGGCGCCGTGCTCGTCGGGGTGATCGCGTTCCACTTGCAGCGGAGGCGCGCCGCCGCGCTCGGGTTCTCGCAGACCGCGTTCGTGCAGGCCCGCGGCGCGCTCGCGTGGTTGTCGGACCTGCCGGCGGTCTTGCGCGTGCTCGCCGTGCTCGCGCTCTCGATCGGTCTGATGCGGCCGGAGACCTTTCGCACCGTGCGCCACGAGGAGGACTCCGTCGACATCATGATCGTGTTCGACATGTCCAAGTCGATGGAGGAGAGGGACCTGCCGCGCGATCGCATGGACGCCGCGCAGCGGGTGGTCCGGCGGTTCCTGCGGCGGACGCGGCACGATCGGGTCGGGCTCGTCGTGTTCGGGCAGCAGGCGATGCTGCAGTGCCCGCTGACCCAGGACACCAAGCTGCTCGAGCAGATCGTGCGCGATCTCGTGATCGGCGACGTGCCCGCGCTCGGCACCGCGATCGGCGATGGGCTCGCGCTCGCGCTCGCGCAGCTGCGGCGCTCCGACGGTGTCTGCGATCCCACGCCCGGCGCCGAGGCGACGTGCGCCGAGGGCTTCACCTGCTCGAGCGAGGGCTACTGCCAGGGCAAGAAGAACAAGGTCGTGATCCTCCTGTCCGACGGCGACTCGAACTGGGTGACGCGGTTCGAGCCCGACGAGGCCGCGCGCACCGCGGCCGCGATGGGCGTCAAGGTCTACACGATCCTGGTCGGCCAGGAGAGCGGCGGCTGGTTCGGCGGCATGTCGGTGAACCCGGCGACGCTGCGCAGCATCGCGAGCCTGACCGGCGGTGAGTTCTTCCGCGCGACGGACTACGAGTCGTTCGACCGCGGGTTCCAGACCGTCCGCAACCAGCTCGACAAGATCAAGCGGGTGCGCGAGGAGCGGCTCCCCGACAAGCAGCTGTTCGTCCCGTTCGCGGTCCTCGCGGCCATCCTGTTCGGGCTCGACCTGCTGCTGTCGCACACGCGCTTGCGGAGGTTGCCGTGAGCGCGGTGTGGAGCTGGCTGTCGGCGATCTCGTTCGCGACGCCGTCGCTCGCGTGGGCCGCGCTCGCCGCCCCGCTCGGCGTGCTCGCGCTGCACCTCTACGATCGCGCGCGCCGCCGGCAGCTGACGCGACGGCTCGGCGACCTGCCCGTGCTCGGCAGGGTGATGGCGTCGGTGTCGCCGGGGCGACGGCTCGTCAAGGACGCGCTCGCCGCGCTCGCGCTCGCGCTGCTGCTGGTCGCAGCGGCGCGGCCGCAGGTCCCGGGCCAGCGCAAGGTCGAGCTGCGCGGGCTCGACCTCGTCCTCGCGGTCGACGTGTCGACGTCGATGCTCGTCGACGATGTCGGCCCGACGGACGCGATGCGCGCGAAGAAGCTCCCGCCGAGCCGCCTCGAACGCGCACGCGAGCTCGCGCGCTACGTGATCGAGGAGCTGCCCGGCGACCGCATCGGGCCGGTCGTGTTCGCGGGCGTGGTCTCGCACTTCCCGCTCACGGAGGACCACGAGGTCGCGGTGCGGTTCCTGTCGGATCTGGGGCCCGCAGATCTGCCGCAGGGCTCGAACCTCGCCGAGGTGCTGCGCGTCTCGCGGTGCCTGTTGCGACCGGATCTCTACGACGACCTCGGCTGCGCCCGCATCGGCCGCCGGCTCCATGGCGGCGATCCGCTGCGCGGCGAGAGCCTCGATCCCGAGCCCGGCGCGGAGGACGACGCGCTCGAGCAGAAGGTCGAGCGCGGCAAGGCGATCGTGATCTTCACCGACGGGGGCGAGCCCGACGACGCGACCGTGCGCGAGGTCGCCAACGCGCGCGAGCTCGGAATCGCCGTGTTCTTCGTCGGGATCGGCACCGCCGAGGGCGGCACCGTGTACCGGCTCGATCGGCACAGCGGCAAGCGCACGCGCGAGCCCGAGCGGCTCCGCGACGGCAGCCCGGTGATCTCGCGGCGCGAGGACGCGGGGATGCGAGCGCTCGCGAAGGCTGGCGGCGATCCCGAGCGCTACCTCGTCGCCGCAGAGCGTGGCGAGGTCGATCCGATGCCGATCGTCACCGCGCTGCGCGAGGTCCATCGCGGCCTCGCGACGAAGAAGGTGAAGGATCAGCGCGACGTGTTCGAGCCGTTCCTGTTCGCCGCGCTGATGCTCCTCGTGATCGAGGTCGCGATCGGGACCCGACGCCGTCGCGCGTATCCGGAGGCGCGTTGAGCGCGGCGTGGCATGATCGTCGGGTGCGTCGCGGTCTCGCGCTCGGGCTCGTGCTCCTCCTCGGCGGGTGGGAGCCGTTTCGCTCGCCCGATCCGGACGTGACCGCCGGTAATCGCGCCTACGCGGAGGGGCGTCACGACGACGCGCTCGCCGCGTACGATCGGGCGGACCGGCGCGGCGACGTCGATCGCGAGGGGCTCGCGTTCAACCGGGGCACCGCGCTCCTCGGCAAGGCCGCACGCACGAGCGACGCCGCCGAGCGCGAGCAGCTGACCGAGCGCGCGCTGAAGGAGCTCGAGCAGGCGGCGCGCTCGACGGACCGGCGAATCCGCGGCGCGGCCCAGCACAACCGCGGCAACGCGCTGATGGGGCAGGACAAGCTCGACGAGGCGATCGAGGCCTACAAGCAGGCGCTCCGCGAGGATCCCATGCTCGACGACGCACGCTTGAACCTCGAGCTCGCGCTGCGCAAGCGACAGAAGAAGCAGCAGCACCAGCAGCAAGGGCAACAAGGCCAGCAGGGCCAGCAGGGGCAACAGGGCCAGCAAGGGCAACAGGGCCAGCAGGGGCAACAGGGCCAGCAGGGCCAGCAAGGTCAGCAGGGGCAGCAGGGGCAGCAGGGGCAGCAGGGCCAGCAAGGGCAACAGGGCCAGCAGGGGCAACAGGGCCAGCAAGGACAACAAGGCCAGCAAGGGCAACAAGGCCAGCAGGGCCAGCAAGGCCAACACGGCCAGCAAGGCCAGCAGGGCCAGCAAGGACAACAAGGCCAGCAGGGCCAGCCCGGGCAACAGGGCCAGCAGGGGCAACAGGGCCAGCAAGGACAACAAGGCCAGCAAGGGCAACAAGGCCAGCAGGGGCAACAGGGCCAGCAAGGGCAACAAGGCCAGCAGGGGCAGCAGGGCCAGCAGGGCCAGCAGGGCCAGCAAGGGCAACCGAACCAGGGCCCGGGCGATCCGCAGAACGAGCCAGGGCAAGGCGCTGCCGATCCGCGCGATGGTCAGGCAGGGCAGGGCTCGGCGCAGCAAGACTCCGGACGCGACACGAAGGATCCGACGAAGGGCACGCCACGCAGGCGACCGCGGCGCGACGCACCCACGTCGCCGCGCTCGCCGGTCGAGCGCAAGCTCGACGATCTCGAGGAGCTCTCGCGCCGCCTCCAGCGCGACGAGGCGCGCCGGCGAGCCACCGGCACGTCGAGAGACAAGTCCAGCTGGTGAGGGCTCGTCGAGGGGCCGTCGCGACGCGCGACGAGCTGGGGACGAGCTGGGGACGAGCTGGGGACGGAGTCTCGCTTGTCGCCTGTTCGGACCTCGCCCTTCTGGTCCGCGCCATGGGGCGCGACGCGCGGCGGCTCGCCTCGACGCACGCCCCTCGCCTGCAAGCGCCACCGACGTGGATTCGGTCGCCTCGCTGCACGGAGCCTCGCGCTATGCTCGGCGCGGGATGTCCACCCGGGTGCTCGTCGTCGACCGGAGCCCGAGCACGCGCGACATCGTCGCCGAGCTGCTCGGCGACGTCGCGAGCGACGTGGCGTGGGCCTCGCGCGAGCAGGCGGGCACGCAGCTGCGCGCCGCGATCGCGGCTCAGCGAGCGTTCGACGTGATCCTGCTCGACGCGGAGCCGGCGCCGACCAGCGCGCTCGTGCGCGAGCTGGTCACGCTCGGCGGCGGGGCCCGCGTGCTGCTGATGGCGGCCGGGCCGGACGGCGCGGCGCTCGCCGCGCGGTGCGGCGCCGTGGACGTCGTCACGCGTCCCCTCAACGGGGCGGAGCTCGCGTTCCGTGTCGGGCGTGCGGCCGCGCCGGTCGATGCGCGAGGCGACAAGCGCCGCCCACGCAAGAGCGACGTGCTGATCGGCACGGGCGCGTGGATCAAGGAGCTGTACGACCGCATCACGATGGTCGCCGCGACCGACACGACGGTCGCGATCTTCGGCGAGAGCGGCACCGGCAAGGAGCTGGTCGCGCGCACGATCCACAACTCGTCACCGCGTCACGACGCGCCGTTCGTCGTCGTGAACTGCGCCGCGATCCCCGAGGCGCTGCTCGAGGACGAGCTGTTCGGACACGTGCGCGGCGCGTTCACCGACGCGACGCGTGATCGCGAGGGCCTGCTCGCGGCGGCGCACACCGGCACGCTGTTCCTCGACGAGATCGGCGAGCTGCCGCTACCGCTGCAGGCGAAGCTCCTCCGCGTGCTCCAGAACCAGGAGTTCCGCCGGATCGGGGATGATCAGGACCGCCGCGTCGACGTCCGCATCATCACGGCGACGAACCGCGATCTCGACCAGCTCGTCGCGCGCGGGGGCTTCCGCCAGGACCTCTACTACCGCATCAACGTGTTCCCGATGCACCTCCCGCCGCTGCGCGAGCGACCGGAGGACATCCCGCTGCTCGTGCACCACTTCGTCCAGAAGTACCGCACGCGGCTCGGCAAGCCGATCGAGGGGCTCAGCCCCGACGCGCTCGCGCGGTTCGTCGCCTACGAGTTCCCCGGGAACGTGCGCGAGCTCGAGAACAAGATCCACCAGGCGATGGTCGTGGCGACGGGGCCGATCATCGAGGCGCACGACGTCGGGTTGCCCGCGCCGCGCGCGCCGTCGATGCGGGTCGACGCGCAGCGCCCGTTCCGCGAGCTCAAGCAGGAGGTGATCGACACGTTCGAGCGCAGCTACCTGACCGAGCTGTTGCGCGCGCACCGCGGAAACCTCGCGCAGGCGGCGCGCGCCGCCGGTATGGATCGCAAGAACCTGTGGGCGCTCGTCGAGCGACACGGGCTCGACCGCACGCAGTTCAAGAAGGCCTGACCGTCGCTCGAACGGAGCTGCGGGGCGGATCTCGTCGCGTCGTGAGCGCGGCGATCGTCGCGCGCGCTCGCGGAGCGTGCGCCCGAGGGCGATCCGCGGCACGCGGCGCGTGGAATGCATGGACCGCGCCCCGATGATCTCACCGCGTACGCAGCACCTGCTCACGCCGCGAGCGTGCCGCGCGGTCACACCGCGCGCCGGGCGACGTGCGTCGTTCGTCCGCGGGCTCGCCGGCGTGTTGCTCGCGATCGGCGCGCTCGCCGCCTGTGACGACCGCACGCAGCCGGGACCGCGCGCGGTCGTGACGAACGAGGACGACGGCACGGTCGCGGTGATCGATCTGCGCAGCTACGAGCTGATCGCCACGATCCCCGTCGGCAACCGGCCGCGCGGCCTCCGGGCCTCGCGCGACGGCAGGACGCTGTACGTCGCGCTGAGCGGCTCGCCCAAGGCCGGGCCGGGAGTCGATGTATCGACCCTGCCGCCGGCCGATCGCACCGCGGACGGGATCGGGGTCGTCGATCTCGAGAAGCGCGCGCTCGTGCGCACGATCCCGAGCGGTCAGGACCCCGAGGGGATCGATCTCGTCGGCGATCACCTGCTCGTCGTCTCCAACGAGGAGACCGCAGAGGCGTCGATCGTCGACCTCGTCGCGCGCGAGGTCCGCACGCGCGTGCCCGTCGGCGGCGAGCCCGAGGGCGTGGCGACGGCGCCCGACGGCGCCGTCTGGATCACGAGCGAGGCCGACCACCACGTCACCGTCATCGATCCGCTGCGCGGCAGCGTGGTGTCGAGGATCGCGACGGGGCAGCGCCCGCGCTGGATCGCGTTCACGCCCGACGGTGCGTACGGGCTCATCACCGGTGAGAGCGACGGCTCGGTCACCGTCGTCGACGCACGCGAGCGCGCGGAGGTGCGGAGGATCGAGCTGCCGCGCGACGGCTCGGGGGCGAGCGGGCCGCGGCCGGTGGGTATCGTCGTCGATCCGGGCGGGCGCCACGCATACGTCGCGACCGGCCGTGGGGGCTCGATCGCGGTGATCGACATCCCGTCGTGGCGGGTGTCGCGCGTGATCGAGAACGTCGGCATGCGGCCGTGGGGGCTCGCGCTCACCCGCGATGGTCGCCTCCTCACGGCGAACGGGCCGTCCGATGACGTGTCGGTGATCGATCCGAAGACAGGGCGCGTGGTGCGGCGGGTCCGCACCGGGGGCTCTCCGTGGGGCGTCATCGTCCTCTGACCCGCTCGCGCGCGGCGTCGATCACGACGCGGCAGGCTCGCGCACGACCGGTCGCCGCGTACGCCGCGTCGGGCGCGTGTACGGGTTCGCGCTACCGTACGGCCGCATGCTCCGTCGCGGCTCGGCACGCGGCGGAGGCCGCGCGCATGGTGCTTGCTCGGACGAGGGCATGCGCGTCCATCACCTCAACTGCATCTCCTCCTGTCCCCTCGGGGGCCGTCTGATGGACGGTCGCTCGCACGGGCTGCGCGGCAAGCTCGCGTGCCGGTGCGTGCTCGTCGAGACGGACGGCGGGCTGGTGCTGATCGATACGGGCTACGGCCTGCGTGACGTCGCGTCGCCGCGAGAACGTCTGAGCTGGTTCTTCCTGCGGTTGCTGGATCCCGACTTCAAGGAGGAGCTCACCGCCGTGCGCCAGATCGAGCGCCTCGGGCACGCGGCGCGCGACGTGCGGCACATCGTGCTGACCCACCTGGACTTCGATCATGCCGGCGGTCTCGACGACTTCCCGGAGGCGACCGTCCACATGCTCGCCGTCGAGGCCGAGGACGCGGCCAAGCAGCGCTCGTGGCTCGATCGCCAGCGCTACCGGCCGCAGCAGTGGGGCTCCGTCGATCGCTGGCGAGGGTACGCGCCCGGTGACGGCGAGGCGTGGTTCGGGTTCGACGCCGTTCGCGATCTCCGCGGCGTGCCGCCGGAGATCTTGCTCGTGCCGCTGCGCGGGCACACGCTCGGGCACGCTGGCATCGCGGTGCGAGAGCAAGCGCGCTGGCTGTTCGTCGCCGGCGACGCCTACTTCGACCACGACGAGATGGACCTCCAGCAGCCGCGGTGCACGCCCGGGCTGCGTGCGTACCAGCGGCTGATGGAGAAGGACCGCGGTGCGCGTCTCTCGAACCAGCAGCGGCTGCGCGCGCTGATCCGTGATCACGGCCACGAGGTACGCGTGATCTGCTCGCACGATGCACGCGAGCTCGAGCGCGACTCGGGGCGCCCGCTGGACCTGCCACCCGTCCGCGCCGTGCCCGAGCCGTCGCTCCACGTCGTCACGTGATCGCGCGCCCGTGTCGCTGTGAGCGCTCGGGCGCGCGGCGTGCGTGCATCGGAGGTGTCAGCGGGTGCGCTCCGCGCGCACGATGACGTCGCGGAGCTTCGCGTAGTCGGCGGGCTTGAGCAGGTGCTGATCGAAGCCCGCGGCGAGAGCGCGCGCGCGATCCTCGTCACTTCCCCAGCCCGTGATCGCGGCGAGGTAGAGCGGCCGATCGCCGCGCATCCGGCGTAGCTCGCGCGCGACCTCGTACCCGCTGACGTCGGGGAGTCCCAGATCCAGCAGCACGATATCCGGTTCGAACTGCGCGGCCACATCGAGCGCGTCCCGGCCGCACGATGCCGCCCGGCACTCGTGACCCAGCAAGCCGAGCAACATGCACGCGATGTCGGCGGCGTCCGGGTAGTCGTCGACGATCAACACGCGATGTCTTGCCATGGCCCCCCGACCCGTCTCGACGTGCAGGAATCGCTCCCACGCACGCTCATGCGCACCGTCGCACGCGACCGGGGCGGCGCCGGGAGGGCCAGCACGGAGCGTGCCCGCGCGGTTTCGTCGCGGCGCGTGCTGGCGGACACTCGCGTCATGACCACGTCGACCGAGCCGCCCGTCCTCCACACCACGATCGGGGACCTCGCGCTCGAGGAGGTCCAGCTGCACGTCGGCGACCGCACCTACTCGACGCTTCACACCGGTGCGGTCATCAGCCGGGACGAGGAGGATGCGTTCCTGCGCGGAGAGCGCACGACGCGGCGCCCCTACGGCGTCGTGCTGTGGCCTGCCGCGATCGCGCTCGCGCACGATGTCGCGTCACGCCCGCTCGCCGGGAAGCGCGTGCTCGAGCTCGGCGCCGGGACGGGCCTGCCCGGCATCGTCGCGGCATCGCGCGGCGCGCGCGTGGTGCAGACCGATCGCCAGTCGCTCGTGCTCCACGTGTGCAAGCAGAACGCGGAGCGCAACGGCGCCCCGTCGATCGAGCACCGCCTCGCCGACTGGACCGCGTGGGAGGACACGTCGCGCTACGACCTGATCCTCGGCTCCGACATCACGTACGCCGAGGACGTACACCCCCACCTGCGGCGCATCTTCGAGACCAACCTGGCGCCCGACGGCACGGTGCTCGTCTCCGACCCGTTCCGCGGGACGAGCATGCAGTTCCTCGAAGCGCTCGAAGCCTCCGGCTGGCGCGTCGCGATGGACAAGTGGACCGTGGGCATCACGCCTCCTCCACGCCCCGTCGGTGTGTTCGCGCTGACGCGCGCGTGATCTCCCGGCGCGCGCGTGCGCGGCGCTCGGCGAGCGCTCACGATGTCGCGAGCGGCGCGCTACGCCCGACGTGTGCCTGGTGGAGGATCGAGACGAGCGCCGCCTTCGTGGTGGGCTTGATCACGAGCTGGTCGAACCCGGCCGCCTCGGTGCGCCCGCGCAGCGTCGCGCTGGACCAGCCGGTGAGCGCGGCGAGGTACAGCGGGCGATGGCGTCGCCGCCGGCGGAGCTCGCGCCCGACCTCGAGCCCCGAGATGTCCGGGAGCGCGAGATCCACGATCACGATATCGGGATCGAACCGCGCGGCCGTCGCGATCGCCGCGCGCCCGCAGTGTGCTTCCTCGCTGTCCTGACCGAGCAGCGCGAGCATCATGCACGTGACCTCGGCGGCATCCGGGAAGTCATCCACCACCAGAACACGAGACCTCGGAACCTCCACACGACCCTCGATCGACGCCATCACCGCGTGGCACGGAAGCACACGCGGGGACGCGCGAACAACCGAAATCGACGCACGGTGTCACGAGCTCCGGAGCGCCGGGTCACGTCGCCGGCACCGGCGCGCGCTGCTGCATCCGCTCGAGGTCCTCGCGCTTGATGATCGTGACCTCGCCGCCGGGCTCGACGTACGCGCGGCCGACGTCGCGGACGTGCAGGAGCCCGTGCTTGTGGAGGATCGACTGCAGGTCGTCGTCGGTCATCAGGAATCGGTGCATCACGTCCTGGCGGATCTCGCCGCGGTCGATCAGCAGCACCGGGTGGCCCTGGAGAAGATCCTCGGCGCGCGGTGACCGGAACGCGACGTACCCGTTCAAGGTGACGAGCACGAACAGCGTGCCGACGGCGATGATGCCTCCCGTGAGGCTCTGGTCGTCGCCGAGCATCGCGGGGCCGACCGTCTGCGCGATGAGCAGCATCGCCATGAGGTCCATGGGCGAGAGCTGCGACATCTGCCGCCGCCCGGTGATGCGCAAGAGCACCACGCACAGCGTGTAGATGATCGCGACGCGCGCGACGATCTCGAGCGCGGTCATGCCATCGATGTCGAACATGCGGCTACGGGCAGCAAGCCGGGATCCAGGCGCGCTCCCAGCAGCTCTCAGGCCGTGGCGCGCGCTGCTGCGGGCCCCGCGAGCTCGCCGTACGTGATCGCGCCGTGCGAGTAGGTCGGCGACAGGCCGGGCGCGAGCGGGTGGGGCACCATCTCCGACGACGAGAAGTGCTGAGGAAGCTCGGGCCGGTCGGGGACCGTGTCGGCGAGCGTCTTCTCGAGCACCATCGACGTGTACTGATCCAGCGTGTGCTCGCGCGTGTTCGCGTTGAGGATCACCTCGGTCCCGGTGTCGCGCGCGTGGCGGGCGAGACCGCGGATCCGGCTGATGCCCGGCGCGTACGCGTCGACGCAGACGCCGTTCTCGCTGATCGTCCACGCACCGCGATCGGTGATCACGACGAGCGTGTGGTTTCCGAGCGTGTGGCCCGGCGTGCGGACCATCGCGAAGCCACCGCCGATCGCGAAGTCGCCGTCGAGCGCGACGATCCTGTCGGCCGGGATGCCCGCGAGCGCGTCGGGGATGTACCAGTAGCGCTGCAGCGGGTGCAGGGCCGCGATCGTGTCGAGCTCGCCTTGCTGGACGAGCAGCTTCGCGTTCGGCAGGAACGCGACCCCGCTGGCGCCAGGCGCGAGCAGGCCACGGACGTCCTGGACGTGGAGGTGATCGAACGTGACGTAGTCGATCGCCGCCGGGGCGATGCCCCACGCCGACAGGGCGGCCGGGATCGACGTGTGGATCGTGCCGAGCACCTTGCGCGCGAGGCGGCCATAGCGCTCCTCCATGCGCGCGAAGAACGGGGCCGCCGCCGAGCGCTCGGGATCGGTCGGGTTGACGAGGATCGAGATCGTGCGGGCTCCGCACGCGACCTGCACGAGGTGCATTCGGTTGCGCAGGAACACGTAGGGGGCGGGCGACGCGGCGACCCCCTGCAGGCCGAACGCGGTCGGGTAGGGAAACGTCGCGACGTCGACCGTGCGCACGCACTGCGCGGGCCCGCCCGCGAGGATGCGGTCGCGCAGGCGCCGGCCGGCGCGCCGGACCGCGTCGAGCCGCGCACCCGCGCCGCGCACGCGCCACGCCTCGTCGAGCTCGGTCAGACGAACCAGGTCGGTCGGTACGTGGTCGGGCATCTTCTCGACGGTACCACGCCGTCGCCTGGCCCTCGGCGACGCGGTCGTCCGCGCGACGGGCGGCGCGCGTGACCGGCGCGATTCCTGCTCTCGTGCTCGGACAGGAGGCCGGATGAACGACCCGAGCAAGGCGAGCAAGCCGCGGTGGGCGCCGCTGGCGCAGGGGGTCTTCTACATGGCCTCCGGCCTGTGGCCGGTGGTCCACCTGCGTAGCTTCGAAGCGGTCACGGGCCCGAAGCTCGACAAGTGGCTGGTCCGCACGATGGGAGGGCTCATCGCGGCCGTGGGCGCGGCGCTCGCCGTGGGCGCGTTCGAGCCGCGGCCGTCACGGGCGCTGCGCGTCCTCGGCATCGGCAGCGCGGTCGCGCTCGCCGGCTTCGATGTCCTGTACGCGTCGCGCGGTCGGATCTCGAAGGTGTACTACGCGGACGCGGCGGCCGAAGGAGCGGTGGTCGCGTCGTGGATCGCGACGAACTGAGGGATTCGCCCATCCGGACCGTGTGGTAACGTCGGCGCGGCAATGCCGGTCGATGACCTGCGCTCTGGCACATGGGTTACCTACATCGGCGGCCGTGCGACCTCGGCACGGCTGCGGCGATGTCGGATCGAGGTGACCTCCGGCGTCGACGCGGGCCTGGTCCGCGACATCGAGGCCCAGGTGATCCGGATCGGTGCCCGGCGCGGCAACGACGTCCAGCTCACCGACTCCAAGGTCTCCGGGCTGCACTGCGAGATTCGGCTCGACGATCGCGGCTACCGGCTGCGTGATCTCGACTCCACGAACGGCACCTACGTCTCGGGGCTGCGGATCAACGACGTCTACATCCAGCCGGGCACGCAGATCGCGCTCGGCGGCACGCGGCTCAAGTTCGAGCCGCTCGGCGACTCGGTCGAGATCGAGCTGTCGGACACCGATCGCTTCGGCTCGATGATCGGCCGCTCGGTGAAGATGCGCGAGCTGTTCGCGCGGCTCGAGAAGCTCGCGCGCAGCGACACCACCGTGCTCGTCACCGGCGAGACCGGCGTCGGCAAGGAGCTCGTCGCCGAGGCGCTGCACGATCACTCGCCGCGCGCGAAGGGGCCGTTCGTCGTCCTCGATTGCGGCTCGATCCCGCCGAACCTGATCGAGAGCGAGCTGTTCGGGCACGAGCGCGGGGCGTTCACCGGCGCGACCTCGTCGTACGCGGGCGCGTTCGAGCGCGCGCACGGCGGCACGGTGTTCCTCGACGAGATCGGCGAGCTGCCGCTCGCGATGCAGCC
>Ga0164243_10003433_pt1 | contig 25349 bp, 25 predicted proteins | sample OricompcompostOP_FD_108781 | JGI IMG/M metagenome (GOLD analysis project Ga0164243, IMG submission 108781) | Organic Plus compost microbial communities from Emeryville, California, USA - Original compost - Organic plus compost (OP) | ecosystem: Engineered > Solid waste > Mixed feedstock >...
ACCCTCAACCGGCTGCTCTTCCCCGGACCGACCAAGGACTTCGCCGAGGCTCGGTCCAAGTGGGGCCGGGTCACGGTGATCCCCACCACCTGTTTCCTCTACGGCCTACGTCCCGGCGAGGAACACCACATCCAACTCGACGCCGGCAAGACGATCATCCTCACCGTCGAGGCCGTTGGCGAGCCGGACGAACGCGGCATCCGCACCGTGATGGCCACCATCAACGGCCAGATGCGGCCCATCCCGGTCCGTGATCGCTCCGTGTCTGCCGAGGTCACCACCGCCGAGAAGGCCGACCCCGGCATCCCTGGTCACGTCGCCGCCCCGTTCCAGGGCGCGGTGACCCTCATGGTCAGCGAGGGCGACCAGGTCAAGGCCGGTGACACCATCGCCACCATCGAGGCGATGAAGATGGAGGCCGCCATCACCGCACCGCTGGACGGCACCGTTGAGCGACTCGCCATCAGCGGCACCCAGACCGTCGAGGGCGGCGACCTCGTCGTCGTCCTCGGCTCCGGCAGCGCGCCGGTGGAGGTCGAGCCAGCCGGCTGAGCCACCTCCCGCACGCCGAGTTGCCCCACATGCCGGCCGAGTTGCCCGTGATCTCGATCGAGATCCAGGGCAACTCGGCGGGTCAGCCGATGGTGAAGTACGTCGATTTCAAGCCGGCCCACGACTTGAAGGTCCCCGCCGGGACCCGGTTGATCCCGCCGTCCCACTCGAAGGTCACGGTACGCACATAGCGGCCACCGGTGCCGCCGACCTTGGCAAGTGTGATGGCGGTGATCGGGTGGCCGTGGGTAAATCGATCCATGAGTTTGCGTGCCGTGATCTTCTTCGTCCAGCTCAGGTTCGTGTCACCGGAGGCCTTAGTGTCGTAAGGGTCCTTCTTCGAGACCAGATACGCCTTGCCGCCATCCAGCGCGAAGCCGCCGTTGGACGCGCTGAACTGCGTGAACGCCGACTTGCCGGCGTACGTCCTGATCCGGCCCTTCGTGGCCTTGACGGCCTTGGTCGTCGCCGACGTCTCCGTCGCCACCCCCGGATAGGCCTGTGAACGGGTGTCGCTGTAGAGATCGAAATACCCGCGGCTGCTATGCGCCCGCTCGTAGACGGCGTAGGTGCGCGCGGCCACGGCCTGGGCCTGGAGCGCTGCCTGCTTCCAACTCGAATAGGCCTCGGCCGGGACGACACTGCGCAGATAGGTCTCCAGCGAGAGGATGTTGACGGTGTTGCGCTCCATCTTGCCGGCCTTCGGGCTGGCCGAGCGCAGGATCCCGCGGTACGTCGCCGACCTGCCGTGTGGGAGGTAGAGGTGGATCGGCTTGCCGCCGGCGTTGAACTGCAGGTCGCCCTTCACGGTCTTGAACCGGTGCCAGCCCTTGGTCTTGAAGTCCACGGCGCTGCGCCCGCCAGAGACCGGCTTGATCCGCCACCGGGTGGCCTTCGGCTTCCTCTCGGCGATCTTGAACACCTTGCCCGACTTCACCGCCTTGGCGGTCAGACCGGAGCGGGCCTTCACGAGTACGTCGCGGGTGGTGTCGGTCGTGATCAGCACCCGGACTCGGCCACCGGCCTTCCCGCCGGCCGTATGCGGGTAGTAGAAGGACAGGATCTGGTTGGCGCTCTTGCCCTTCTTCGCCGCACCCTGCGCACCCCACTGCGACATGCCGTGGCCATGCCCCCAGCCCCTGCCAGCCACGGTGACCTTCGCCGAGGGCGAGAGCCGATCGGCGTGGCCGGCCGACTTGGCCTCCGCGGCGCCGACGCCGGTGGTCGCCACCAGGGCGCCGGCCGCGACAGCTACGGTCAGTCGGGACAAGGACGTGGGGCTGTTCCGAGAGAACACGAGGCCCGACCCTACAGGGCCGGGGCGATCCGTCTCGGGGTTTCGCCGGTCGGCCGGGACCTCACTCCACCGTGTGGAGCCGCCGCGCGGCCTCGGCCACCGAGCCGCTGATCGAGGGGTAGACGGTGTAGGAGGCGGCCATCTGGTCGACGGTGATGTTGGCGGAGACGGCCAGAGCCAACGGATGGATCAGCTCGCTGGCGCGCGGCCCGACGACCACACCGCCGATGATCGTGCCCGACCCGGGACGGGCGAAGATCTTCACGAATCCGTCGCGGATGCCCTGCATCTTCGCGCGCGGATTGCCGGCAAGGTCTAGCCGGACCGCCTCGGCGTTGACCTCACCGCTGTCGATCTGCGCCTGGGTGACGCCCACCGTGGCGATCTCCGGGTTGGTGAAGACGTTCGAGCTCACCTCTCGCAGGTTGAGCGGGCGTACCGCGTCGCCGAGGAAGTGCCGCATCGCGATCCGGCCCGCCATCGCCGCCACCGAGGCCAGCATGAAGCCGCCGGTGCAGTCGCCGGCGGCGTACACCCCGGGGGCGGTGGTCCGCGAGACCCGGTCGACCTTGATGAAGCCGCCGTCGTCGAGCCGGACGCCGGTGTCCTCCAGGCCGAGGCCCTCGGTGTTGGGGATCGAGCCGAGGGCGAGGATGCAGTGCGAGCCGGTGACGGTGCGGCCATCGGTGAGCGTCACCGTGACGGTGTCGCCGTCGCGGGCGACCGACTCCATCCGGCTCTTGCCGAGCACGTGCATGCCCCGCCTGGTGAGCACCTCCTCGAGCACCGCCGCCGCATCGGCGTCCTCCCCTGGCAGGACACGATCGCGGGAGGAGACGAGGGTGACCTCGATCCCGAGCGAGAGGTACGCCGAGGCGAACTCCGCCCCGGTGACGCCGCTGCCCACCACGATCATGTGGGTGGGCACCTCGGTGAGGTCGTAGACCTGCTCCCAGGTGAGGATCCGGTCACCGTCGGGCATCGCGGTCGGCAGCGTACGCGGCCGAGCGCCGGTCGCGACCAGGACCGCCTCCTCCTCGAGCGCCTCCTCGCTGCCGTCGGCGTGGGTGGCGATGACCTGGCGCTTCTCGGCGTCGAGGCGTCCGACACCCTTGATGATCCGGATGCCTCGCCGGCTCAGCCGACCCTCGATGTCCCGCGACTGCGCTCCCGCCAGCGCCTTCACCCGGGCGTTGACCTTGGCAAGGTCGACCGTGACCGCCGTCGCGGGGTCGCCCTGCGCGTCGCGGAGCCTGAAGCCCAGCTCCTCCGCGGCGGTCATATCGGCCATCAGGTCGGAGGTGGCGATAAGCGTCTTGCTCGGGACACAGTCGGTCAGCACCGCCGACCCGCCGAGCCCGTCCCGGTCGACGACGGTGACCTCCGCCCCGAGCTGATGGGCCACCAGCGCAGCCTCGTAGCCGCCCGGACCGCCACCGATGATCACCACGCGTGCCATGGCTCCATTGTCGCAGAGCAGCACCGCGCCCAGCACGCCCAGGCTGCCCTTCTGGGCGGGCCCCATTTATTTGGCCTAGACTCCTCCCGCGACGAACTGATCACCAGCCTTCCGGGAGGCAGATATGAGCGGTCGCACCACAACGACGGCTGCGACCATCGCGGTGGCCTCGGTCGTCGCTCTCGTGCTCGCTGGCTGCGGCGCTGACGACGATCCGGCGCACGGGTCCAAGAGCAGTAGTCCATCGGCGTCCACTCTGGACACCACCGAGCCGAACGCCGTCGCGGAGGCCTACGCCCAGGCGATGGCGAGCGGCGACTGCGCCGCCGCGGCGAAGCTGCACTCCACGCAGGTCTACGGCATCGACTGCTCCGATGCCGACATGTACAGCCGCTGGGCTTCGTACCAACAGCTGGGCCTGACCTTCAACGAGGTTCGGCCCTCCGACGACGGCTCATCCGGCGACTGCAACGACATCAAGGCGACCGCGTGCCATACCGTCACCCTCGTCTTCACCAGCGCCACCGGCTACCAGCCGACGGAGGACACCATCCTCGGCGAGAAGGACGGCACCTGGGTGGTGGTCAACAACCCGCCCTACGCCGATGAGCTGGACCCGACCGCCAACCTCGACTGATCGACTGGGTCCGTCGCGTCTGACGGCCTGCTCGGGCACCGGTCGCAGACCCGCCGACGGCAAACGACCATCGTCGAGGGGTTGGGCCCGTCCCGCCCCGCGTCGTGGCCCACGTCCGGGGACAGGCCCACGTCTCGTCGTGCCTCCAGCGACCAGGAACCCGCCCCGAACGAGCGGGACGGGCTCCTGATGTGCAGTAAATGCGTACTGAGACGTGAAGAGCGGCTCAGCCGTGGGGCTTTGCTAGAGGTTGATCATATGACCCGCGATGCCCTCGATGGCTTCCTTCATCGCCTCGGAGAGCGTCGGGTGCGCGAACACGTTGCGAGCGATCTCGTCGGCGGTGAGGTCCCAGGTCTTGGCGAGGGTGAGAGCCGGGAGGAGTTCGGTGACCTCGGGCCCGATCAGGTGGGCACCGAGGAGTTCGTTGTGCTCGGCGTCGGCAACGATCTTGACGAAGCCGGCGGTCTCGGCCATGCCGCGCGCCTTGCCGTTGGCGGAGAACGGGAACTGCGCGGTCTTGACGTCGTAGCCCTTGTCCTTGGCCTGCTGCTCGCTGTAGCCGAAGGAGGCGATCTGCGGCTGGCAGAAGGTCGCCCGCGGGATCATGTCGAAGTCGATCTCCATGGTCTCCGCACCGGCGATGGTCTCGGCGGCGATGACGCCCATGGCCTCGGCGGTGTGGGCCAGCATGAGCTTGCCGGTGCAGTCGCCGATGGCGTAGACGTTCTCGACGTTGGTGCGCCCACGAGCGTCGACCGCGATGGCGCCACGGTCGGTGAGCTGGACACCGGTGCTGTCCAGGCCGTAGCCCTCCACACGCGGGGCGAAGCCGAAGGCGGCGAGGAACTTGTCGGCCTGCAGCACCTGCTCCTCACCGCCGGCCGCCGGTGCGACCCGCACGGTGACGCCGGAGCCGGTGTCCTCGGCGCCTTTGACCGCGGTGGAGAGCAGGACGTTCACACCGAGCTTCTTGTAGTGGCGCAGCAGTTCCTTGGACACGTCGGCGTCCTCGGTCGGCACCATCCGGTCGAGAAACTCGACAATGGTGACGTCGACGCCGAAGTTCTTGAGCACATAGGCGAACTCCACGCCGATCGCGCCGGAGCCACCGATGATGATCGACTTCGGCAGTTGGTCGGTGAGGATCTGCTCCTCGTAGGTGACGATGTTCTGACCGTTGGGGACGACTCCGGGAACGCTCCGGACGGTCGCGCCGGTGGCGATGATCAGGTTGTCGAAGGTGTACGCCGTGGTAGCCCCGTCGTGACCCTTCACGTCCATGGACTTGGGGCCGGTGAGCGTGCCCCAGCCGTCGACCTCGGTGATCTTGTTCTTCTTCATCAGGTAGTGGACGCCCTTGGCGCTGGCGTCGGCGACGCCGCGGCTGCGCTTCCAGGTCACGCCGAAGTCCATGGTGGCGTCACCGGAGATGCCGAATGTGGCCTTCTCCTGGGTGAGGATGTGGGCGATCTCGGCGTTGCGGAGGAGCGCCTTCGACGGGATACAGCCGACGTTGAGGCACACCCCGCCCCAGTACTTGTCTTCGACGACGGCAACGGACTTGCCGAGTTGGGCGGCGCGGATGGCGGCGACGTAGCCACCGGGGCCAGCGCCGAGGACGAGAACATCGAAGTGAGTCACGGCGCTAAGCGTAGACCGCGCCAGCCGCGGACTCACTGTCGCGTACCACACTCCCCGGTAACCCGCGTCAGGAGCCCGCGCCAGTCGTCGAGCACGAACGGTCGGCGGCGGTCCAACCGGCGAACGAGGCTGCCGCCAGGCCGGTCGGTTAGCCTGAGCGCCGTGACGCTCTACGCCGCCTACGGGACGAACCTCGACCCGGCGCTGATGAGCCACCGCTGCCCCCACTCCCCGCTGCAGACCACCGGCTGGCTGACCGGCTGGCGGTTGACCTTCGGCGGCGAGGAACACGGCTGGGACGGTGCCCTGGCAACGATCGTCCAGGACCCGTTCGAGCAGGTCTTCGTCGCCGTCTACGACGTCACGGACCAGGACGTGAAGACTCTCGATGACTGGGAGATGGCCGACACCGGCCTGTATCGCAAGACCAAGATCAGGGTCAGCACGCTCCACCAGGACGTGGTGGCCTGGACCTACGTCCTCGACGCCTACGAGGGTGGCCTGCCCTCGGCGCACTACCTCGGCGCGCTCGCCGATGCCGCCGAGGCGGCAGACGCGCCCCACGACTACGTCCGCGCCCTGCGCACCCGGCCGTGCCGCTCGAACGGGCTCTGACCCGCCTTGCACCCGACCAGCCCTAGGAGAGGCTGCCGACGGCGTCGGCAGGCATCGGCCAGAACTGCTCGTCGGTCGCCAGGTGCACCACCTCCAGTGGTACGCCGCCGGCCCGCCCGGCCTGGTAGAGGACGCTCGCGCTCGCTCTGTCGGCCGCGGTCGGTCCCCCGCGACCCGGCCGACAGAGCAGAGCCGCCACCCGCCCGGCGGGGGCAACCTCGTCGAGCACCGTCCGCCAGAGCGCGACCGCGGTGGCGGCGTCCTCGCGGTCGAGCTCATCGGGAAGGTCCTTCACCTCGTTGAGGATCGGCATCGGTCGGTCGCCGGCGTCGATGAGGAGGAACCACAGGCTGCGCGAAGCCCAACCCAGCGGCCGGACCAGCGCTCGCCAGACGTCCTCCACGTCGCGCTGACTGCGAAGGAGCGGCGCGTAGGGCGCGCCGGGAACAGCGTCCGGGCCGGGCGCGGACTCAGGATCGGATCCGAAGGCGTTCATGGCGGCCAGGTTCCGCGCTCGGTGCGCCGGCCGCAAACGGCCTTCCACAGCACCCCCGGATCGGGCCGGTGCCCGTCCACAAACCCGATTCGCGACGGGGTTGTCCACAGCTTCCGGGGGACCGTGACTGCTTTTTCCTCAGGCGGGGCCGCCGTGGAAGACCGCCTCGACGTTGTTGCCGTCCGGGTCACGGACGAAGGCGCCGAAGTAGCCCTCGTGGTACTCGGGCCACAGCCGCGGCTCGTGCAGCACCTCGGCGCCCAGCGCCACCGCTGCCTCGAAGAAGGAGCCGACCGCCGCCGCATCGGGCGCGGCGAAGGCCAGATGGACCTCGCGGTTCGGGCCGGACGAGGGCCCCTCCCCCGCCGGTTGCGTACTGATCCAGAACTGCGGCTGGGCGGTGCCGTAGCCGATCGCCACCCCGAAGTCCATGAGGCGACGGTGGCCGAGGACGCCGAGCACGGCGTCGTAGAAGCGCGCGGCAGCATCGATGTCTGTCACGTTGATACCGACATGGTCGATCACCGGAGAGGTCATGCGCCGATCGTGCCCCTCGCGCGCCGACCTGGGTAGGGTCCCTGTCGTGACGCAGACTCCCACCAACGACCCCTACGAGCTGGCGAAGATCGCCGCCACGCGGCTTGCCGAGTTCACCGGAGTGGAGAAGCACGACGTCGCCCTGGTCCTCGGCTCGGGTTGGCTCCCTGCTGCCGACATGCTCGCCGGCGGCGCTGATCCCGCCGCCGAGATCGCGACCACGGATCTACCCGGGTTCAGTGCCCCCACGGTGGCCGGACACAGTGGCCGGATCCGCAGCATCAGGGCAACCCTCCCCGACGGCACCGGTCGGAACCTGCTGGTCTTCCTCAGCCGGACCCACTACTACGAGGGCAAAGGCGTGGCGGCGGTCGTCCACCCGATCCGTACGGCGGCAGCGGCCGGCTGCGGCGCGATCGTGCTGACCAACGGATGCGGTGGGCTCAACCCGAGCTGGCGCCCGGGCACGCCGGTCCTGATCAGTGACCACATCAACCTGACCGGTACATCGCCACTGGTCGGAGCCAACTTCGTGGATCTGACCGACCTCTACAGCACGCGACTGCGGACGATCGCGAGAGAGCTCGACCCGAGCCTCGATGAAGGCGTCTATGTGCAGTTCCCCGGACCGCACTACGAGACCCCTGCGGAGGTACGCATGGCCGGCGTGATCGGCGGCACGCTGGTCGGGATGAGCACGACCCTGGAGGCGATCGCCGCCCGCGAGGCCGGGATGGAAGTGCTCGGCATCAGCCTGGTCACCAACCTCGCCGCCGGGATCGGCGACCAGCCGCTCAGCCACGCCGAGGTCATCGAGGCGGGTCGCGCCGCTGCGAACCGGATGGGTGCCCTCCTCTCCCGGATCGTACCGAGGATCTGAGCATGCGGACCCTGGTCGCCGGCGCCGCGGGCAGCATCGGCAGCGTCGTGACCGCCGGTCTCACCGCCTCCGGTCACGAGGTCGTCGCCCTCGACCTGCTCCCGCCGCCCGCGGCGAACGCGCTGCCCTGGTACACCCTCGACTGCGCCGACCCCGACGCCGTCGCGGCGCTCTTCGCCGAGGAGCAGTTCGACGCCGTCGTACACCTCGCCGGGATCCCGCACGAGGCGGACTACCCCTCGTCGTTCTCCTCACACGTGTCGACCACGGCCGCGCTCCTCGACGCCATGGTCGCCCACCGGGTCGACCGGATCGTCTACGCCTCCTCCAACCATGCGGTCGGACGCACGCCTCGGGCCGAGCTGCCCGGCGGCCTGCTCACGGTCGAGGCGCGACCACGCCCAGACACCTTCTACGGCGCCGCGAAGGTCGCCGCGGAAGGGCTGCTCAGCCTCTATGCCGACCGGCACCGGATCGACGCGGTGGCCTGCCGGATCGGCTCCTTCCTCGACGAGCCGACCTCGATCCGCGCCCTCTCCACCTGGCTGTCTCCCGCGGACGCCGTCCGGATGGTGACCGCTGGCCTGACCGCCCCGGCTCCAGGGTTCGCGGTGATTTACGGCATCTCCGCCAACAGCCGCGGTTGGTGGGACCTCGAGCCGGGACGCGCCCTCGGGTACCACCCGCAGGACGATGCCGAGAGCTACGCCGACCAGGTCGACCAGGTCGGTGCGGCGCCGAACGACGCCGCTGACGCCGCCCACGTGGGCGGGCCCTACGCCGGGCCGGACCTGGTCGCACCGGCCTTCCCCACCGACTGAGGAGGCACGGTCCGCGGTCACCACCGTCGGCTCGGCCGGCAACGTAGTCTGGCCAGGTGCCGTATTCGATCGCCGAGGCAGCCGAGAGGACCGGCCTGACCGCCGACACCCTGCGCTACTACGAGCGCGACGGTCTGCTCCTCCATCCGGTGATGCGCTCGAGCAGTGGCCATCGCCGTTACTCCACTTCCGACCTGGACTGGATCGTACTGATCACCAGGCTGCGTGCGACCGGGATGCCGATCCGCGACATCCGGTCCTACGCCGAGCTGGTGCGTCACGGCGAGGGCAACGAGGCCGAGCGGCTCGCACTCCTGCGCGCCCATCGCGCCACCGTCCTCGACCAGCTCGCCGAGGTGACCGCCCACTTGGACGCGATCGACCACAAGATCGGCATCTACGAGGCGCAGGTCTCGACCGAGCTCACCGCCTAGCCGGCCCGGGCGCGAGACCGAGACGACGCTCGAGGCCGGACCGGCAGCCCGCCATCATCCGCCCATGGTTCCAGCGCAACAGCGGCCGGGCGACATACGAGGTCCAGGCGAGCAACCCGGCAACGTCGACCCGCTGCTCGTAGTCCATGCGGGTGGACCTGTCGGCGAGGGCGGTGAGCGTCCAGCGAGCGTAACCGTGCAGATGACCGTCGAGTGCGACCTCCAGGACGGGCAGGTCGCGGCTGACGGCGTGGATGACCAGATCGAGGGTGTAGGGCAGCGTCGAGCGACACAGCACCCGCGAGTCGTCCGGACCGAGTGAGGCGACCGCGACCACCTGCGGCCACCAGTCGGGATAGTGGGAGAGGTCCACGAGCACGTCCCGCACCGCCTCGGGGGAGGCGCAGATCGTCCAGGACTCGCCGAACTCGTATCTCACAGCGCACCGCCCCCAGCGGCGTACGGCGAACTGGTCGGGTCCATGTCCCCATCTTGCCGCGCTACGGTGCTGCCGTGATCTCCACCGAGTTGCTCGACCGCGCCAAGGCCTGGCTGGCCGAGGACCCCGACCCGCACACCCGCGCGGAGTTGCAGCAGCTGCTCGACGACCCCAGCCCCGAGGCAGCCGCCGAGCTGGCAGACCGGTTCTCCGGCACGCTGGCGTTCGGGACCGCTGGTCTGCGGGGAGCCCTCGGCGCCGGGTCCAACCGGATGAACCGCGTGGTGGTGCTGCGGGCTGCGGCCGGCCTGGCCGGCTACCTGAAGGACAGCGGAGCCACCGGGCCGGTCGTCATCGGGTACGACGCGCGACACAACTCCGACGTCTTCGCGGCCGACACCGCCGAGGTGATGACCGGCGCCGGGCTGGAGGCCCTCGTACTGCCTCGTCCGCTGCCGACCCCCGTGCTCGCCTACGCCCTCCGCGAACTCGGCGGCAGCGCTGGGGTCATGGTCACCGCCAGCCACAACCCGCCTCAGGACAACGGCTACAAGGTCTACCTCGGCGACGGCTCCCAGATCGTGCCGCCGGCCGACGCGGAGATCGCCACTCGTATCGCCGCCGTCGGCGCCCTGGCCGGCCTTCCCCGCGGCGGCCCTGGCAAGGTCCTCGGCGAGGACATCGTCGAGCGCTATCTGGACACCGTCGCGGGCCTGGTCGCGGAGGGCCCACGCGATCTGAAGATCGTCTACACGCCGCTTCACGGCGTCGGTGGCGATCTGGTCCACGAGGCGCTGGCCTACGCCGGCTTCCCCGCGCCGACGATCGAGCGCTCCCAGGCCGCGCCCGACCCGGACTTCCCGACCGTCGCCTTCCCCAATCCGGAGGAGCCGGGCGCGATGGACCGCGCGATCGCGCTCGCGGCGAAGAAGGGCGCCGACATCGTGGTCGCCAACGACCCGGACGCCGACCGCTGTGCGTGCGCCGTACCGACTCGCGACGGCTGGCGGATGCTCCGTGGCGACGAGGTCGGCGCACTGCTGGCCCACCATCTGCTCGCCAAGGGCACCCAGGGCACCTACGCCGCCTCGATCGTCTCCTCCTCCCTTCTCGGCAGACTGGCGGCGGCGGCCGGCCAGCCCTTCGTGCAGACGCTGACCGGCTTCAAGTGGATCGGTCGAGTGCCCGGGCTCGCCTACGGCTACGAGGAGGCGCTCGGCTACTGCGTCGACCCGGCCCATGTGAAGGACAAGGACGGCATCTCGGCGCTGCTGCTGCTCTGCGAGCTCGCGGCTCGACAGAAGGCGGCCGGCGCGGGGCTGCAGGACGTGCTCGATCAGATCGCCGTCACCCACGGCCTGCATGCGACCGACCAGCTCTCGGTGCGCGTCGAGGACGTCGCGCTGATCACGGCCGCCATGGAGCGGCTCCGGTCGGCTCCACCCACCGCGCTCGGGGAGCTCGCCGTCGAGCGGGTCGACGATCTCGCGGCCGGGTCGGCCGATCTCCCACCCACCGACGGGCTGCGCTACCGCCTAGCCCAGGGCGCTCGGGTGGTGGTCCGGCCGAGCGGTACCGAGCCCAAGCTCAAGTGCTACCTCGAGGTGGTCGTGCCGGTCTCCGGCGGCCTACCCGGCCTGGGAGCGGCTCGCGAGAGCGCCACCCGGACGCTGGCGGCGATCACGGACGACCTGAGGACCGCGCTCGGTCTCTGACTCTCGGCGACCTAGACCTAGACCTAGACCACGAGCGCGACCACGAAGGCAACCGCCACCGCGAGGGTGAGGCCGATCAGCGGCCATGCCCAGGTTCGGCGTACGTCCTCGGCCAAGGCCCACTGGGCCTCCGACTCCCAGCGGACCCCGGCTGCGGCGCGGGCGTCGTCGGCCAGACGAAGGATGCGGGACTCGACGAAGTCTGGGTAGCTCTTCTCCGGAGTCGGGTCACCCTTGAGGGTGAGCGCCTGGCGCAGTGGTCGCATCACCGCCGAGGAGACGTAGTGACGACCGCCGGCGGTGGCCTCGAAGGTGCGCCCGATCGTTACCGTCTCCACCGCGGCGACCGGCACTCGCTGGGTGGAGTAGAGGCGACGTACCACCAGGTCCCCGTCCTCGACCCCGACGCGAGGCCGCAGGAAGGCGGCGTAGGCGACGATGCCGAAGAGCAGCGCGCCGAAGGTGACCGGCGGGTGCCAGCCGGCGGTGGCGTCGCCGATCACCAGCGCGGCCACGGCGGCCAGCGCGATCACCGCCCAGACGATGTTGCTCGTCCCGCGGAACCATTCACCGCGCGTCTGGTTCACCCTGCTCCTCACTATCGGTGACCCGACGGCGGCCGGCCGGCGAGTCCTCGCCAGCCTAACGACCACGCCCTCTGCCGCCGCTGGGCCTCGGCGAATACCCTTAGTCGGTGCCTACCCCTGCTGAGATCGCCAAGCTGATCGACCACACCCTGCTCAAGCCCGAGGCCACCAGCGCCGACGTGGTCGCGCTCGTCGCCGAGGCGGTCAAGCTCGGCACCTTCTCGGTATGCGTCTCCCCCTCGATGCTGCCGGTGGCCGTTCCCGCGGACAGTGACCTCAAGGTCGCGGTGGTGTGCGGTTTCCCCAGCGGCAAGCACACCTCGTCGGTCAAGGCCACCGAGGCCGCCGAGTCGATCGGCCGGGGCGCCGACGAGATCGACATGGTCATCGACATCGGGGCGGCCAAGGAGGGGCGCTACGCCGACGTGCACAGCGACATCGAAGCCGTGCGCGCCGCGGCGCCCGCCCCGGCCCTCCTCAAGGTCATCATCGAGTCCGCCGTCCTCACCGATGACGAGATCGTCGGCGTCTGCCGCGCGGCGGTCGCCGCCGGCGCGGACTTCGTGAAGACCTCGACCGGCTTCCATCCGGCCGGGGGCGCCACCGTCCACGCGGTGCAGCTCATGCGCGAGACGGTCGGTCCCGACCTCGGCGTCAAGGCGTCGGGCGGGATACGCACGCTGGAGCAGGCCGAGGCGATGATCGCCGCCGGCGCCACCCGACTCGGAGTGTCCGGCACCCGGGCCCTGCTCGAAGGCACGGCCAGCGCCCCCGCAGGCTACTGACCGGCCGCCGACGCGCATGCGTGCGCAGGTCATCGTCCTGGCCGGTCCGTCCGGCGCCGGAAAGTCACGGCTCGCCGAACGCCTCGGCCTCCCCGTGCTGCGACTCGACGACTTCTACAAGGACGGCGACGACCCCACTCTTCCGCGGATCACCACCGGTGCGAACGCCGGCATCGTCGACTGGGACCATCCGGACTCCTGGCTCCGCCAGGATGCGCTGACCGCACTCGCCGAGCTCTGCGAGACCGGAAGCACCGACGTGCCGGTCTACGACATCGCCCACGACGGGCGGACCGGCTCCCAACGGCTGGAGCTCGGCCCGCACCGGCTCTTCGTCGCCGAGGGGATCTTCGCCCAGCACGTGGTGCCGGCCTGTCGCGACGCCGGGCAGCTCGCGGCGGCGTACTGCATCACGCATGCGCCCCCGGTGGTCTTCTGGCGCCGACTCACCCGTGACCTGCGTGAGCACCGCAAGCCACCACTGGTGCTCCTGCGCCGTGGACTCGCCCTCATGTGCGACCAACAGCAGGTGGTCGCCGAGGCCGTCGCCCGAGGCTGCCGGCCGGTGACACCACACCAGGCGTACGCCGAGATCCAACATCTCCTCACCGGGGAGGCCGTTCCCGACCTGCCCTGGGGTCCGGCGCTGCGGCAGCCCGACGACGTCTCCTGCGGAGCAGCCTCGGCGGTGGTGGCGCGGATGCTCCGCGACGCGGAGTACGCCGCCGGCGCGCTCCCGCGCTTCGGCGAGGAGGTCCAGCGGGTGCATCGCGGCTTCGCCCGCATGGTCTCCCCCGACGGCTGGCTGCAGCGCCCCTGGCCGCGGGCGCTCGGCACGGCGTACTGGTCGGTGGCGGCATGGCTCAGCGATCTGGAGGGGGTCGGCTACGTGCTGCGTGACGCCTGGTTCGGCCCTGCACGGGCCTTCGACCGACTCCACCGGGCCGCTGCTGCCGGCCGGCCGGCGATGCTCTACGTCGGGACCACACTTCGCCCGCGCCATGTGACCCTCGTCGTCGGTGTCCGGGATGAGGCTTTGGTCGTCTACAACCCTGCGACCGGCCGACTCCATACCGTCAGCCGCGCCGACTTCGCCGCTCGCCGGCTCTCCTCGCTCGGCAGGTGGCCGCGGCCGTGGACCGTGGTGGTGCCGCGCTGAGGTGGCGTGTGGGATACCCGGTCGACCGAGTATCCCTGAGACCGCTGAGACCGAGACCCCCCAGCCGCACTGCCAACGCTCACCCGAGCCCGGCGTACCCGTCCTTGATCCGGTGGATCAGATCGACCCGCTCGTCGTAGGGGATGAAGGCCGACTTCATCGCATTGACGGTCAGCTTCTCCAGGTCGGCCAGGCCCCAGCCGAAGGCGTCCACGACGCCGTTCATCTCCGCGGTCATCGAGGTGCGTGACATCAGCCGGTTGTCGGTATTGAGGGTGACTCGGAAGCCGAGGTCCTTGAGTAGTCCGATCGGGTGCTCTGCGATCGATCGTGCGGCGCCGGTCTGTACGTTGGAGGCCGGACAGAGCTCTAGCGGGATCCGGCGATCCCGGACGTAGGCCGCCAGCCGACCCAGCACCGGCTCACCACCCTCACCGGTGGTGATGTCATCGACGATCCGGACGCCGTGGCCGAGCCGGTCAGCACCGCAGGGATGGACGGCCTCCCAGATCGAGGGCAGCCCGAATCCCTCCCCGGCGTGGATGGTGAAGCGCATGTTCTCACCCGCCAGGAAGTCGAAGGCGTCGATGAAACGGGTCGGGGGAAAGCCCTTCTCCGGCCCGGCCAGGTCGAAGCCGGCGACCCCACGGTCACGCCAGGCGACCGCGAGCTCGGCGATCTCCCGGGCCCGGGCGGCCTGGCGCATCGCGGTGAGCAGCTGACGCGCCACGATCGGGCGGCCAGCATCGACCGCGGCGGCCGTCCCTTCCTCGAAACCACGCTGAACTGCCGCCACCACGCCGTCGAGCGGCAACCCCTGACCGACCAGGAGCTCAGGCGCGTAACGCACCTCGGCATAGACCACTCCGTCCGCCGCCAGATCCTCGACGCACTCCCGCGCGATCCGGGTGAGATTGTCGCCGGTCTGCATCACCGCCACGGTGTGGACGAAGGTCTCTAGATAGAGCTCCAACGACCCCGAGTCGGCATTCGTGACGAACCATCTCTCCAGCGCCTCGGGCTCGGTGGCCGGGAGCGGATGTCCGATAGCGGCGGCGAGGTCGATGATGGTCGAGGGCCGCAGCCCACCGTCGAGGTGATCGTGGAGGACGACCTTGGGTGCAGCCTTCACCTGCTCCTGGGTCGGACGGGCGCTAGGTTCCATGCCGGTATCCAACCAGTCCGAAAGGAAGAACGGGATGCAAGTTTTCGGCACGCTCGACGAGGTCGCCTCGGCAGCAGGGCAGGAGATCGGCACCAGCGACTGGGTCCTGATCGACCAGGATCGTGTCGACGCCTTCGCCGAGGCGACCGGCGATCACCAGTGGATCCATGTCGACGTGGACCGAGCGGCCGCCGGTCCCTTCGGTGGCACCATCGCCCACGGTTATCTGACGTTGTCGCTGCTGCCGATGCTGGGCGGACTGGTCTATCAGTTCGAGACCCCTGGCGCCCGGCTCAACTACGGCCTCAACAAGGTCCGCTTCCCGATGCCGCTGCGAGTGGGCAAGAGGATCCGCGCGCGGGTGGCATTCGGAGACGTCGCCGATCTCCCCCAGGGGAAGCAGGTCGCCATCCGGTTCACCATCGAGATCGAGGGCGAGCCGAAGCCGGCCTGCGTCGCCGAGATGGTGGTGCTATTGCTCGGCTGAGGAGACCCGATCCAGGATCAGCGGCGTGGCGGCGTACGCCTGGCCGTCGGCGATCTCGTAGCCGCTCTCCAGTGCCTCGAGCGCCCGCGGGAAGCGCTCAGGGGTGTCCGTCGCCAGCGTGAAGAGCGGTTGCCCGCTCACCACGGTGTCCCCGGGGCGCGCATGCCACGTCACGCCGGCGCCGGCCTGCACCGGATCCTCCTTGCGCTCGCGCCCGGCGCCGAGCCGCCACGCGGCCAGGCCGACCGCCATCGCATCCAGCCGAGTGAGTACGCCGCCGGTGGTCGCGGTGACGACGTGCTGCTCCCGGGCAACCGGGAGCGGTGCGCTCGGGTCGCCGCCCTGGGCCGCGATCATCCGCCGCCAGGTGTCCATCGCCGAGCCGTCGGCGAGCCGATCGGCAGGGTCGACGCCGTCGAGCCCGGCCGCTGCGAGCATCTCCCGGGCAAGCGCGAGGGTGAGCTCCACGACGTCGGCAGGGCCCCCTCCGGCCAGGACGTCGAGCGACTCGGCGACCTCGAGGGCGTTGCCGGCGGTGAGTCCGAGCGGTGTGGACATGTCGGTCAGCAGCGCGACGGTCGTGACACCGGCATCGGTGCCAAGGTCGACCATGGTGCGGGCCAGCTCGCGGGCGTCATCGAGCGACTTCATGAACGCCCCGGCGCCGACCTTGACGTCGAGTACCAGGGCGCCGGTGCCTTCGGCGATCTTCTTGCTCATGATCGAGGAGGCGATCAGCGGGATGGACTCGACGGTGCCGGTCACGTCGCGCAGGGCGTAGAGCTTCTTGTCGGCCGGTGCCAGCCCGTCGCCGGCGGCACAGATCACGGCCCCGACCTGGTCGAGCTGAGCGAGCATCTCCTCGTTGGCGAGCGCCGCCCGCCAGCCGGGGATCGACTCCAGCTTGTCGAGGGTCCCCCCGGTGTGGCCGAGGCCGCGGCCGGAGAGCTGTGGGACGGCCGCACCGCAGGAGGCCACCAAGGGCGCGAGAGGCAGGGTGATCTTGTCACCGACCCCACCGGTGGAGTGCTTGTCGGCCGTCGGTCTGGTGAGCGAGGCGAACGACATCCGCTCCCCGGTCGCGATCATCGCCGCGGTCCAGCGCGCGATCTCGCGGCGACCCATGCCATTGAGCAGGATCGCCATCGCCAGCGACGACATCTGCTCGTCGGCGACCACCCCGCGGGTGTAGGCGTCCACGACCCAGTCGATCTGGCTGTCGGAGAGCTCCGCGCCGTCGCGCTTGGTGAGGATGACCTCGATCGCGTCGTGGCTCATCGCGTGGCTCACGAGTCCTTCCGTAGATTGTCGGGGCCGAACGCGTCGGGCAGCACCTCGTCCATCGACCGCACCCCCGCGACGGTGAGAAGCAGCAGGGTGGGGCCGCCGTTCTCCCACAGCAGCTGGCGACAGCGGCCGCACGGCATGATCACCGCGCCCTCGCCGTTCACACAGACGAAGTGGGTCAACCGGCCGCCCCCGGTGACGTGCAGCTGCGAGACCAGGCCGCACTCGGCACACAGCGTGACGCCGTACGCCGCGTTCTCGACGTTGCAACCGGTGACCAGCCTCCCGTCGTCGGTGAGGGCCGCGGCTCCGACGCGGTAGCCGGAGTAGGGCGCATAGGCCTTGGCCGCCGCCTCGGTCGCGGCGGCGCGGAGGCCGTCCCAGTCGATGCTCATCGCACGCCCTATCCCTTCTCGTAGGGCTCGCCGTCGGCCGCAGGCGGTCGGACCCGGCCGATGAACCCGGCGACGGCGACGATCACGGCGACGTAGGGCATGGCGGTGAAGAGGTACGACGCCGCCGGGTGCACCGTGTTGAACTGCACCTGGAGGCTGACCATCATGCCGAAGAACAGCGCGCAGAAGGTCGCCCAGATCGGGTGCCAACGGCCCATGATCACCGCAGCAAGCGCGATGAAGCCCTTGCCGGCGGACATGTCCTGCTGGAAGGGGCCGGTGTCGCCGACGGTGAGCGCGGCGCCACCGAGGCCAGCGACGACGCCGCCGAGGAGCACCGCCTGCCAGCGCATCCGGTTGACCTTGATGCCGACCGTGTCGGCCGCCGTGGGATGCTCGCCGACGGCTCGGACCCGCAGCCCCCAGCGGGTCTGGAAGAGCAGGAACCAGACGCCGACGATGGCGACGTACATGACGTAGACGATCACCGACTGGTCGAAGAGGATCTTGCCGATGAACGGGATCTTGTCGAGGCCCGGGATGCCGGCGTCCTTGAGGAGCACCGGCTTGTTGAGCCAGGCGTTGGCGCCCTCGTTTCCGCGGAGCTGGCCGTAGAAGAACGAGGTCAGGCCGGTCGCGAACGCGGTGAGTACGACGCCGACGACGACCTGGTTGACCTGGTAGCGCATCGCGAAGACCGCCAGCATCGCGGCGATCGCGACGCCACCGAGGATCCCGCCGAGCATGCCGAGCATCGAGCTGAGCTGCCCCGGCATGCCATGGATGTGCGCGGCCAGGGTGGCCGCCGCCGCAGAGAGGAACGCCCCCAACAGGAACTGTCCCTCGATCGCGATGTTGATGACACCGGCTCGCTCGCACAGACAGCCGGCCAGCGCACCGAGCACCATCGGGGTCGCGTAGTGAATGCCCTGGCTGAACGGCTCGACCACGGTCACCTGGGTACCGCTGGACGCCTGGTCGACGAAGTTCCACAGATAGAATCCGACGAAGAACGCGGCACCGAGGGCCAGATAGACCAGCCCGCCGACCCAGCCGCGCGGCACTCGGTTGAGCGCGGAGGCCACCAGGACCAGCAGCGCGATCGCCGCACAGGCAATCTGGATCGGGGTGATGTCGATGTTCTTCGGCGGCTTGCTGGCACCGCCGTTGCCGAGCCACCCGCCGGCACTCTGCTGAGCACCGAAGAGGACGTGGGCGTCGCTGGTCGAGAGCCAGAAGTAGACCAGCAGGGCGACCGCAACGACGCTGACGACCACCAGCTTGATCTGGCGGTGGATGTCTCCCCGGTCGCGGACCTTTGCCGACGTACCGCCCTTGAACGCGTCTGCCACAGCGGCCGTCATCCACCCCACCCCTTCGTGGCCAGCGTCTGCTCCTTGCTGATGATCCGTAGCCGCACGATCTCACGCACGAGGGCCGGGGCCGCGACGAACATGACGATCAGCGCCTGGATGACCTCGGTGAGCTCGGCGGGCGTGCTGGCCGCCGCCTGCATGGCCGCCGAACCGGTCTGGAGACCACCCCACAAGATGCCCGCGAACACGGTGCCGAGCGGGGTCGCCCGACCCAGCAGGGCAACGGTGATCGCATCGAAGCCGATCGAGCCGCCGGTCCCCTGGGTGAGGTCGTTGTCTTGGCCGAGGATCTGCATCGCGCCCCCCAGCCCGGCGAGCAGGCCGGAGAGGGTGAGCACGATCGTGGTGACTCGGGCGATGCTCATCCCGGCGGTGCGTGAGGCCTCCGGGTTGGCGCCGACCGCCCGCATCTCGAAGCCCCAGGTCGTCCGCTCCAGGAGCCACCACACGCCGATCGCCACCACCAAAGCGAGGATCACCCCGCTGTGGAAGCCCAGGACCGTCGGGAAGAGCGCGTTGTCGTCGACCCGGGGGGACGTCGGGTTGGTCTGCCCCGGCCGGATCCAGGCGGACTTGGTGAGCAGGAACCACAAACCGTACTTCGCGACGTAGTTGAGCATCATCGTTGTGATGACCTCGTGTGCACCGGTGCGGGCCTTGAGCACGCCCGCGATCGCGCCCCACAGAGCGCCGCCGACGATGGCGGCGATCAACGCCACCACGATGTGCGCGACACCGGGGATGTGCCAGTGGAAGCCGACGAACGCGCAGAGCGCGGAGCCGGCGATGAGCTGCCCCTGCGCACCGATGTTGAAGAGTCCGGCGCGGAACGCCAGGGTCACGCCGAGCCCGGCGCAGATCAGCGGGGCGGCGTACTCCAAGGTGGTGGCGATCTGGCTGCCGCCGCCGACAGCCCCGGAGACCAGGGCCCGGTAGGAGTCCCACACGCGCTGGAACACGTAGCCGATGTCGCCGCGCCCGATCGCGTGCAGGGCCTCGGTGTCGGTGAAGATGATGAGGACCGCGCCGACGACCAGCGCCAGGAGCACCGCCACCACGGTCGTGACGACGGAAGGCAGCATGCCTTGGACGACGCGGACGACGGAGGCGGACGACGGCATCACCGGCCCTTGTCGCCGCCCAGCCGACGGGGCCGCTCGCTGAGGCTCGCTCATGCCACTGACTCCTGCTCGTCGTGCGCGCCCGCCATCAGCAGGCCGATCCGCTCGCGCGAGATGTCCGGCGTCACGGTGGCGACGATCCGACCGTCGTACATCACTGCGATCCGGTCGGAGAGGGCGAAGATCTCGTCCAGCTCGGTGGAGACCAAGATGATGGCCGTCCCCTGGTCGCGCTCGGCGACGATCCGCTGGTGGATGAACTCGATCGAGCCGACGTCGACGCCGCGGGTCGGCTGGGAGGCGATCAGCACCTTGAGCGGGCGGGACAGCTCCCGCGCGACCACCACCTTCTGCTGGTTGCCGCCCGAGAGGGAGGTCACCGGCGAGAACGGGCCTTGCGTGCGAATGTCGAACTGGTCGATCCGCTCCCGGGCGTTCCGCTCGATCGCCGACATCCGCAGCGCCGGCCCGGTGGAGAAGCGATCGTCCCGTACGAGGTCCAGGACCAGATTCTCCGAGACCGAGAAGGAGCCGACGTACCCGTCGTGCCCGCGGTCCTCGGGGATGAAGCCGATCCCGGCCTCCAGGCTGGACCGGGGCCCCGCCTTGGTGATGTTGCGCCCCTCCAGGAACACCGATCCGGCGTCGGGCGAGACCAGACCCAGCAACGACTTGATCAGCTCGGTCTGACCGTTGCCCTGGACGCCGGCGATGCCGAGGATCTCACCGGCACGCGCTTCGAAGCTGACGCCCTTGACGACCTCATGACCGCGCGGGTCGTAGACGACGATGTCGCGGGCCTCGAGGACCGGCGCGCCCGGCTCGGCGGCCGTCTTGTCGACGACCAGCTGCACAGCCCGGCCCACCATCATCTCGGCGAGCTCGGTCTCCGGCGCGGTCGGCTCGGCGGTGCCGACCACCTTGCCGCGGCGGATCACCGAGATCCGGTCGCCGACCGCCTTGACCTCGCGAAGCTTGTGGGTGATGAAGATGATCGAGGTGCCCTGCTCCCGCAGGCGTCGCATGACGACCATCAACTCCTCGATCTCCTGGGGGGTCAGGACGGCTGTGGGTTCGTCGAGGATCAGCACCTCCGCGTCGTTGGCCAGTGCCTTGATGATCTCAACCCGCTGTTGTACGCCGACCGGCAGATCCCCCACCAGCGCGTCGGGATCCACCGCCAGGCCGTATTGGTCGGAGAGCTCGCGGACCTTGGCCGCAGCCGTCTTGCGGTCGAGGACGCCACCGCGGCGTACCGACTCGTGACCGAGCATCACGTTCTCGGCGACGGTGAAGACCGGCACCAGCATGAAGTGCTGATGGACCATCCCGATGCCCGCGGCGATGGCGTCGGCTGGACCGGTCAGCTCGAGCCTCTTGCCGTCGGCAAGGATCACTCCCTCGGTCGGCGAGAGCAGACCGTAGAGCATGTTCATCAGCGTCGACTTGCCGGCGCCGTTCTCACCGAGAAGGCAGTGGATCTCGCCCGGCTCGACGGTCAGGTCGATGTGGTCATTGGCGGTGAAGTCGCCGAACCGCTTGGTCAGCCCCTGGATCTCCAGGCGCATAAGAACCTCCCTCAGTCGAGCGCGCGCTCCGAGACGACATACCGAATCAGATCACAGGGACCGGGGCGGCGTCGCTGCCCCGGTCCTGCGCTCTTCCGTCGGCTGCCGATCGACAGCCGACGGGCTCATCTCACCTTGTCAGCCGACGGTGTAGCTGCCGTCGATGATCTGCTTTTGGTAGTCCGCGATCTTGTCCTTCAGCGCCGCCGGGACGGTCGAGTCGAAGTCGTGGTACGGCGCCAGGCTGACGCCCTCGTTCGCCAGGGTGCCGACGTACGGCTTGTTGGACCACTTGCCGCTGGCCGCGTCGACGATGCCGGCGATGGTCGCGGAGTCGACCCGCTTGACCACCGAGCTGAGCAGGATCGACCGGTAGTCGGACTCGGAGTCGTAGCCGTCGGTGTCGACCCAGATCGCCAGGTCGTTGGCCGACTTGGCCGCCTGGAGGGCTCCCTCACCGCAACCACCGGCGACCGGGAAGAGGATGTCGGCGCCCTGCTGGATCTGGGTCTGGGCGATCGACTTGCACTTCGAGACGTCGGCGAAGTCGTTGGAGAAGGACCCCTTCTTCCCGTCCCAGCCGAGGACCTTGACGGACTTGCCGTTGTCCTTGTTGTACTGCGCGACGCCCTTGATGAAGCCGTCCATGTAGATCGTCACGGACGGGATCTGCACACCACCGAGGGTGCCCACGGTTCCTGACTTGGTCATGCCGGCGGCGAGGTAGCCCCCGAGGAACGCGCCCTGGTCGGTCGCGAAGGTGAGCTCCTTGAGGTTGGCAGGGATCTTCTTGCCATAGGAGTTGTCGATGATCGCGAACTTCGTCTTCGGGCTCGCCTTCGCCGCAGCCAGTGTGGCGTCGGCGAGCAGGAATCCGACCGAGGTGATCTCGTTGCACTTCTGCTTGACCAGGGTCTTGAGGTTGTTGGCATAGTCGGAGTCGGCGTTCGACTGCAGCTTGGTGGTCTTGACGCCGTACGTCTTGCCCGCCTGCACCAGACCGGCCAGCGAGGTCTCGTTGAACGAGTGGTCGTTGAAGCCGCCGGTGTCGGACACCATGCACGCCTTGAAGTTCGGGTACTGCGCGGCCGGCGAGGACGCCGGGGCGCTACTGCTCGGCGAACTCGGGGTCGAGGTCGAACTGTCGCCCGAGGCCGTGTCGTCGTTGCTGCTACCGCAAGCGGCGAGCGACAGAGACAGGGTGGCCGCGACCGCCACCACCGCAAAACGTGCCGTTCTGGTCACGGCTCCTCCTGAAAAGATTTTCACGCGAAATCACGACCCGGCGGGTCGTACCGGGTCACCTTAATGGCGAGACCGGAAGTTCACCGCCGACGACCGGATATTTCTCTCGGTTGTTACCTCACGGTGACCAGCACTCGGGCGGCGGCGCCGGCCAACACCCGCGCGCCCACGCCCACCGCCCGCTCGTCGATCCTCAGATCGCCCTGATGCAGGTCATAGGTCGGCCCGCCCGGCGTCCGCACCCCGAGTCGGAGCATCGCCCCCGGCACCTGCTCGAGGTACCAACCGAAGTCTTCACCGCCCAGGCTCTGGGGCGACACCGTGACGCCACGCTCCCCCAGCGCCTCGCGCACCGTCTCGGTGAGGATCCCGTGGGAGATGTCGTCGTTGACGACCGGCGGGACACCGCGTTGGTAGTTGACGGTGGCGCGCACGCCGTACGGGCCGACCAGCTCGGCCACCACCTCGCGCACGATCACCTCGACGTCGTTCCAGGCCTCGCTGTCCAGGATCCGCACCGTCCCGGCGATGAAGCCGGTCCGCGGGATCACGTTTGCGGCCTGCCCGGCGCCGACCTTGCCCCACACCACGCTCACACCGGCGCGCGGGTCCATCCGGCGGGAGAGCACGGCCGGCAGCTCGGTGGCCACCTTGGCGAGCGCGAAGACCAGGTCACCGGTCAGGTGCGGCCGGGAGGTGTGGCCACCATCGCCCTCGAGACGCACCTCGAGGTGGTCGGCGGCGCTCGTCAGCGACCCAGCCCGGAGGCCGACCTGACCCACGTCGACGGCCGGGTCACAGTGCAGCGCGAGGATCCGCTCGACGTCGTCGAGCGCGCCGAGGCTCATCAGGTGCAGCGCGCCACCCGGCATGACCTCCTCGGCGGGCTGGAACAGCAGGCGTACGCGGCCGCGCAGCCGTCCCGCCCGGTGCAGTTCCGCGAGTCCGAGACCGGCGCCGAGCACGCAGATGGTGTGGACGTCGTGGCCGCAGGCGTGGGCCACCCCGGCCACGGTGCTCCGCCACGGGTCGGGGACCTCGTCTTCGACCGGCAGCGCGTCCATGTCGGCCCGCAATGCCACCAGCCGATCGCCCTCGCCGAGCTCGGCGATCACCCCGGTCGACGGCAGTCGGGTCACCGCCCATCCCGCCTTCTCCAGCCGCTCCGCCACCAAATCTGTCGTCCGGTGCTCGGACCATGACAACTCGGGGTGCGCGTGCACGTCCCGACGCAGGTCCGTCAGCTCGGCGTCGTACGTCGCGATCACGCGGGCGAGGAACTGGGCGTCGGACTGGGAGTCGGAGTCGGGTTCGGCGGCCATGATCCTCTCAGACTAGCCACCGCCGAGTCTGCAGACCTCGCGGGCCGAGTCGGCGCCCCAACCGAGCAAGCTCGGGAAGGGAGGGAGTCAAGAGTCGTAGGCGGCGAGGATGCGGTCGGCGGCGACTGGGGCCGGAAGGTCGCCAGAGAGCACGGCGGCGCGGATCTCCTCGCGGATCGCGCGCACACCCGGTGACTGGCGCAACCGCTGGTCGAGCTCGTCACGGACGAGCGCCCAGGTGAAGTCGAGCTGCTGCGCGGCCCGCTTGCTCCGCAGGCCCTCCTCACCCAGATGAGCACGGTGGCCGAGGACCTGCTCCCAGACCCCGTCGACGCCACTGTCCTGCAGTGCCGAACAGGTGACGACCGGCGCTGCCCACTCGCCCTTCCCGCGGACCAGTCGCAACGCGCCGGCGAGCTCGCGGGCCGCGGCACGAGCCTCCTGCAGCCGCTCGGGCTCCTCGGGGTCGGCCTTGTTGACCGCGATCACGTCGGCGATCTCGAGGATCCCCTTCTTGATGCCCTGCAGCTGGTCGCCGGTGCGGGCGAGGGTGAGGAACAAGAAGGTGTCCACCATGCCCGCCACGGTCACCTCGGACTGGCCCACGCCCACCGTCTCGACCAGCACGACGTCGTACGCCGCCGCCTCGAGCACCGCCATCGCCTGCACGGTCGCGCGGGCGACGCCGCCGAGGGTCCCGGCCGACGGCGAGGGACGGATGTAGGCGCTCGGGTCGACACTCAGTCGGGCCATTCTGGTCTTGTCACCGAGAACCGAGCCGCCGGTGCGTACCGACGACGGATCGACGGCCAGCACCCCGACCTTGTGGCCGGTGGCGGTCAGTCGCGAGCCCAGTGCCTCGATGAAGGTCGACTTCCCGACACCGGGGACGCCCGAGATGCCGACCCGCACGCTGTCGCCGGGCCGGAGGGCGGTGAGCAGCTCACGGGCGGCCTCGCGGTGGGCGGGCTTGGTGGACTCGACGAGCGTGATCGCGCGGGAGACCGCCGCCCGCTGACCGGCGCTGATCCCTTCGATGAGCTCTGAGACGTCGGCAGACACGCGGCTCAGGCTACTGGTCGAGCACGGCAAGCTCGGCAGCCTCCTCGTCGGTGAACGGCCGAGAACGGATCAGGAATCGGAAGCCGGTCGGCCCTCCAGCGCGAAGCCCGCGCCGCGGCCTGGCTGACCGAGCGGCCCGGCCTCAGAACGTGTTTGGGAAGTCTCGGCCGTCGCGAGCGTCGCATCCAGTGCGTGCCTGGCGAGGCGGAGGAGGGAGCCGTGGCGGGGGCCACTTCGTTCAGACCCCGGCGACCGACGACAACG
>Ga0164243_10003435_pt1 | contig 25346 bp, 20 predicted proteins | sample OricompcompostOP_FD_108781 | JGI IMG/M metagenome (GOLD analysis project Ga0164243, IMG submission 108781) | Organic Plus compost microbial communities from Emeryville, California, USA - Original compost - Organic plus compost (OP) | ecosystem: Engineered > Solid waste > Mixed feedstock >...
CCGGCCGATCGCCGTGACTGCACGCATTGCGGGCGGAGCGTCGATGAGCTGCCGCAGCAAGGCCGCGTCGGCCTTGATCGCGTTCAAATACTGACCGAGCTCATCGTGCAGCTCGCGCGCGAGGCGCTTGCGCTCCGACTCCTGGCTTTCGAGACACTGTTGCGCGAGACGCCGATTCTCCACCAGCAGCTCGCGAAACCGCCCTTCCGCCGCGCACCGGCGCACGAGCTCCGCGCGCGTCTCGCGATATCGACGCCACGAAAACCACGCAAGACCGATGGCGAGAACCAGCAGCGTCGCCGGGATTTCGTCGAGCTGCAACAGCTCCCATTGGCGCGTCAGCGCGAACAGCGCTTCATTCATTTCCAGCGAGACGAACAGCAGGAGCGCGACTAGAACTGCGAGCACCACGATGATGAGATCGCGGCGCGCCGCGTGCGAGGCAGAGTTCGAGCGCGCGCCTGCAGCCAGTATCGGGTCATTCATTGAGCCGCCCCTACGTACAATTCACCAGCCCGTCGGCTGTATCGGGAAAGTTTCCCGGTACGCTCGGGAACGACTCCCTGTTCCCCGCTCGCTGCTCCATGAAATTCTATTGCCCCGTTCGCGCGCGCGTCCTGCTGCTGCAAACCTTATCGAGAACGAGAGGCAACGCTCCATGCCACATCTTCGCGTATCCACAGCAGTTGCCGTCGGCTGCGGCGCGTGCCTGGGCAGCACTGCGCTCACCTCGGCGGCTCAGGATCGACAGAAGCTCGAAGAAGTCATCGTCATGGCGCCCTACGGCAGCGAGGTCGATCCGGCCGTCGTGCCCGCGAATGTGCAGCGCGCCATCGCCGAGCAGCTGCAGCGCTCGCAGGCGCTCGATCTCACGGACTATCTGAACCGGCAGTTCGGCAGCGTCACCCTCAACAACGCACAAAACAATCCGCTGCAGCCGGACTTCAATTTTCGCGGCTTCACCGCCTCGCCGCTGCTGGGATTACCGCAAGGCTTGTCGGTCTATCAGAACGGCGTGCGCATGAACGAGCCGTTCGGCGACACGATCAATTGGGATCTGATTGCCATCTCCGCGATCGACTCGGTGCAAATGCTCGCGGGCGCGCAGCCTGCGTTCGGCCTCAATACGCTCGGCGGCGCGCTGTCGCTGCGGATGAAGAATGGCTTCAGCTACGACGGCAAGCAGGCCGACGTGTACGGCGGCTCGTTCGGACGCATCGGCGCGTCCGTTCAAGCGGGCGGAAACGACGGACGCTGGGGCTACTATGCCGATGCCGACTATTTCACCGAAAACGGCTGGCGCGAAGACTCGCAGTCGGAGGCGCTGCGACTCTTCGGCACGGCGGGGTTGCACGAAGCCGACTGGGCCTTGGACCTGAGCGCCGCCTATGCCAATACCGATCTGCGCGGCAACGGGGCGACACCGGCCGAGCTGCTCGAGATCGATCGCGACGCGGTGTTCACGCACCCCGACATCACGGAGAACGAGCACGCGCAGCTGATCCTCGAAGGCTCGACCGATGTCTCCGCTGCAGTGCGGCTCAGCGGCAACGTGTTCTACCGGCGCCTGCACACGGACACCTTCAACGGCGACGGCACGATCTTCGAAGAATGCGACTTCGGCGCGGACGAATTCCTGGTCGAGGAAGACTTCGACGACAACGGCGACGGCGCCTGCTCGGCGGACGACGACGATGACATCATCCTGGTTCGCGCTCTCGACGGCACGCCGGTTCCCGCCGAGCTGGACGACAATGAGCTGAACGCGATCAACAACATCGGCTCGCGTCGGCAGGAAAGCTACGGCGCCTCGGCGCAGCTCGGCCTCGAGTCGCGCCTGCTCGGCGCAGACAACACGCTCACGGTCGGCATCGCTTACACGAACGGCAAGACGCGCTTCGGCTCGAACGTCGAAGTCGCGAGCCTGCTCGAGAATCGCTCGACGACGCGCACCGGCATCTTCGCGCGGGAATTCGTCACCGGCGTGACGAGCGAGCTGAACGTCTCGAGCGCGTATTTCGTCGACACGTTGCGCTTTTCCGATCGCATCGCCGTCACGCTATCGGGACGCTACGACGACACGCGCATCGAGCTGTCCGACCGCACGGGCGACAGCCCGGAGCTCGACGGCAAGCACGGCTACAGCCGCTTCAATCCGGCGCTCGGCGTCACGGTTCGCTTGACGCCCGTGATCGGCCTGTACGGCAGCTATGGTGAATCGACACGCACGCCCTCGCCCGTCGAGCTCGCCTGCGCCAGCGAAGATGCGCCTTGCAATCTGCCGAACGCTTTTCTCGCCGATCCGCCGCTCGACCAGGTCGTCGCGAAGAGCGTCGAGCTCGGCGTGCGCAGCGAGGGCGTAGGTGCGCTGCGCTGGCACATCGGCGGCTTCTACACCGTCAATCACGACGACATCCTCTTTCAGACCACGGGCGGCGCGCAGGCGAACGTCGGCTTCTTCGACAACGTGGGCGATACGCTGCGCGCCGGCGTCGAAGCGAGCGTCTCGCAGCGGTTCGAGCGCTTCCGCTGGTTTGCCGATTACAGCTACATCAAAGCGCAGTTCGACGACGCCTTCATCGTGAACAGCCCGAATCATCCGATCCTCGAGCAGAACCCGAACTCAGCTGCAATCACGGGCGAGGGCAAGCTGCTCGTCACTTCCGGCTCGCGCATTCCCGGGATTCCCGAGCACCAGGCGAATCTCGGCATCGACTTCCTGCTGAACGATCGTATCGAGCTGGGCGCTGATGTCATCGCCCGCTCCGGGGTTCATCTGCGCGGCGATGAGCCGAACCTGCTTCGGGAAACCGGCGGCTATGCGATCCTGAACCTGCGCAGCGAATGGCGCGTCCTCGACAACGTGGTGCTCTTCGCGCGCATCGAGAACGTTCTCGATGAGAACTACGAAACCTTCGGCCTGCTCGGCGAGCCGCAAGAAGTATTTCCAGGCTTCGAAGATCCGCGCTTCCTCGGTGCGGGACCGCCGCTGGGCGCGTGGGTGGGCGCGCGGGTCAAGTGGTAGCCCGCGTCAGCGGCTCGCTTTGTTCTTTGCCGCCCTGAGCACGTCGTCGCACCAGCTGAGCGCGGCCGTCACATTCGGGAATCCGATCGTGCTCGTCAGTGAGATCAAGGCATGGCGGATTTCATCCGCAGTGACGCCCTCCTCCATCGCTCGCCGCACGTGACTGTGCACGGCGCCCTCGGAGCGAATCGCCGCGGCCGCGGCGAGCTGCACCAGATGCAGGGACTTTGAATCGAGCGGACCGCTCTCGCGTACAGCCTGGCCGAGCGCCTCGACGGCCGCGAGATAGTGAGGATGCCGCTTGGTGAGACTGCGATAGAACCCTGGCTTCTCGGCCATACGCACCCCGCGCGAAATGAAAGCAGGCTCGCGATGCGAGCCGCGAGCCATTGTACTCTCAACGACCCACGCGCCAGCCTCCTCTTCCACCGACGCTGCAACCCTCCGCCGCGCTTCTGCGTCGCAAGGAGCCGGGACTCCCGACAAGAAATACCGACCGCGCCCAGGCCGCGGCCCTTGCGTCGGCGTTGATGGTGTACAAGGAGCTGACCGGCGCACCGCTCGCGCGGCGCATCGCGGCGCGAATGCACGACAGCTATCTCGACGCGCGCAGCAGCGAGACGCTCGCCGAGCAGCCCGTGATCAAGACGGAAGACCAGGGCTACATCTCATATGGTAAGGCGCCGCTCGCATTGTTCTGGCTGCAGGAGCTCATCGGGGCGGAGAAGGTGAACGGCGCGCTGCGCAGGTATCACGCGCGCTTCGCGGACATGAAGCCGCCCTTGCCGACCTCGCTCGATCTCATCGCGGAGCTGCGCAGCGCCGCGGGGCCCGCGTACGATGATGTGATCACCGATCTTTTCGAACGGATCACGTTGTATGACGCGGCCGTCACGAGTGCCGCCGTGCATGCCGTCGATGGCGGCTACGAGATTGCGCTCGAGGTGACGGCGCCGACAGCTCGAGGCACAGGGGAGCGGTGCGGAGCGCGAAGTGCCGCTCGATACCTGGTTTCACATCGCTGTGTTCCCCGATTCGCATCGGGATGTGCTCGCGCTCGAGCCGCTGTACCTGCAGGCGCATCGATTACACAGCGGCAAGCAGCACATCGTCGTCCGCGTTGCGCAGAAGCCCGGACGCGTCGCGGTCGACCCGTTTCGTTTGATGATCGATCGGGTGCGCGACAACAACGTGCTGGCCCTGCCCGCCTCCTTCTCTTCCACCCCATCCCCCGCGCAGCGGGGGAGGGCTGGGGAGGAGGACGCCTCCTGAAAGCACAACGTCGATCAAGCTCTAACTCCCTTCAGACCCCCATCCTGTGCTTCCCCCGCTGCGCGGGGGAAGGGACGCGGGCCCGTCACATCCCGCGCGTGACGTCCGTCATACTTTCGGGCGCATTACGAATCGGTAACGGCAGATATCATAACATCTGTTATTATCTCAGCTGAGAAACACCCCATGACCGACCGCACCCGCAATCTTGGCTTTCTGATCAAGGACATCGTCCGCCTGTACACGAAGCTGTTCGAACGGCAGACGAGCGATCGCGATTGGAACCTGAGCGAGTGCAAGGTGCTGACCTACCTGCAGCGTCATGCCGGTGTCAGTCAGATCAAGCTGGCCGATCTGACGGGCGTCGAGCCGATGAGCCTCGTGCGCATCCTCGATCGCATGGAATCGAACGGCTTGATCGAGCGTCGGCCGCATCCGACCGACCGTCGCGCCCGGCAGCTGTTTCTCAAGGACAAGGCGCAGCTGACCCTGGATCAACTCTGGAAGCTGAGCGATTCGACGCGCGCACAGGCGCTCGCGGGCATCAAGGCCGAAGAGCGCCAGCTGCTCATCGATCTGCTCGAGCGCGTCCATCAGAACCTGATCGATGCGCAACCCGAGGCGCCGGAGGTCCAACCAGCCGCGAGCACGGAGCGCGCGAGCGCGCCCGCGAAGCGGCGCAGCGGCGCGAAGCCGTCCGCAACCGCGCGCCGCGCGAATCCGAACCGATTGCACAAACCTGTTTGAGCTCAAGCACCCCGATGAATGCCGTCGTCAAAGAATCCGAAGCCGATCTGCAACCCGATGACACCGATCGCACCGCGAACGAGCCCACGCTCGCCCGCACGCGCGTCAATCGCATGCGCCTGCCGCTCCTGATCGCCGGACCGCTGCTGATCATCGGCGGCGCCACCTACTTCTACCTGCACGGCGGGCGCTACGAGTCGACCGACGATGCCTACATTCGCGCGCCGCAAGCGAGCATCAGCGCCAACATCTCCGGCCGCGTCGTCGAAGTCGCGGTGACGGACAATCAGCGCGTCGCCCGCGGCGATACGTTGTTCCGCCTGGATCAAGAGCCCTATCGCATCGCGGTTGCGGAAGCCGAAGCGCAGCTCGCCCGCGCGAAGCTCCAGGTCGAGGAGCTGCGCGCGACGTATCGCCAGAAGCAGGCGGACCTTGCGTCCGCGAAGAACACGCTCGCGTATCGGCGCAGCGAGCTCGAGCGCCAGCAGCGGCTGCTCGCGAAGGGCATCGCCTCGCAAGCGGCATTCGATGCCGCGAGCCACGCATTCCAGGCTGCCGAGCAGCAACTCGCGAGCGCCGAGCAGCAAATCGCGGCGGCGCTCGCGAGCCTCGGCGGCCATCCCGACATTGCGGTCGACGAGCATCCGAGCGTGCTCGCGGCGCAGGCGCAGCTCGATCGCGCGCGCCTCAATCTCTCTTACACGACGATCGTCGCGCCGAAGGACGGCATCGTGACGCGTGTGGAGGATTTGCAGGTCGGCGATTTCATCAGCGCCTCGCGGCCCGTGTTCGCGCTCGTCTCCAATCACCAGATGTGGGTCGAGGCGAACTTCAAGGAAGTGCAGCTCGCGCACATGCATCCCGGCCAGAAAGCGGAAGTCACCGTGGACGCCCTGCCCGGCCGCAAGCTGACGGCGCGCGTCGTGAGCCTGAGCCCCGGCACCGGCAACGAGTTCTCCGTGCTGCCGGCCGAGAATGCGACGGGCAATTGGGTGAAGGTCGTTCAGCGCGTGCCCGTGCGTCTCGAGCTCGAAGACGTCGAGCCCGGCGTGAATCTGCAGTCCGGCTTGAGCGCGATCGTCGAGGTGGACACGCAGTATCAACGTCACTTGTTCGGCGGCAGCGATCGCGTCACGACGGCCGCCCGCTGAGTGCAATGTCCAACGCTTCGACAACGAACGTCCCGCATCATGGGCTGATCAGCCTGTCCGTGATGCTCGCGACGACGATGCAATCGCTCGACACGACGATTGCGAACGTCGCCCTGCCGCACATCCAAGGCAGCATCGCCGCGACCCAGGAGCAGATGTCGTGGGTGCTCACCTCGTACATCGTCGCGGTCGCGATCATGACGCCGCTGACCGGCTGGCTGGCCGGCCGCTTCGGGCGCAAGAACGTGTTCCTGGCATCGATCGCCGGCTTCACGATCGCATCGGTGTTGTGCGGCATCGCGCAAAGCCTGCCGCAGATCGTGCTGTTCCGTTTGCTGCAGGGCTTGTCGGGCGCGGCGCTCGTGCCGCTGTCGCAGGCGATTCTGCTCGACATCAATCCGCCCGAACGCCATGCGCGCGCGATGTCGGTCTGGGTCATGGGCGTCACCGTCGGGCCGATTCTCGGCCCCGCGCTCGGCGCCTGGCTCACGGACAACTACAGCTGGCGCTGGGTCTTCTATATCAACGTGCCGATCGGCGTGCTTTCGTTCGCGGGCTTGAGCAGCTTCCTGTCCGAGACGCCGCTCAAGCGCGGCGCCTTCGATTTCATGGGCTTCACGAGCCTTGCGATCGGCATCGGCAGCCTGCAGCTGATGCTCGACCGCGGCCAGGTGAAGGACTGGTTCAGCTCGCCTGAAATCTGCATCGAAGCATTGATCGCCGCCGTGGCGCTGTATGTCTTCGCGGTTCACAGCGCGACGGCCCGCGAGCCGTTCGTGAACCTCAAGATCTTCAAGGACCGCAATTTCCTCGTCGGCAGCATCTTCATCACGATCGTCGGCGTGCTCCTGTTCGCAACGCTCGCGCTGATGCCGCCGCTGCTGCAGGACCTGCTCGATTACCCCGTCATGACGGCCGGACTGCTCACCGCGCCCCGCGGGCTCGGCACGCTCGCCGCGATGCTGCTCATCAGCCGGCTGCTGCGCATCATGGAGCCGCGCTGGGTGATCGCGCTCGGGTTGATGGTGACGGGCGTTTCGTTGTGGCAGATGTGCGGCTTCTACATCGGCATGGACGACAGCCTCGTCGCCTGGTCGGGCTTCATTCAAGGCGTCGGCATGGGGCTTGCGTACGTGCCGCTGGCAACGGTTGCGTTCGCCACGCTCGCTCCGCACTTTCGCAATGAAGGCACGGCCGTGTTCAATTTGCTCCGCAACATCGGCAGCAGCGTCGGCATCGCGGCGATGCAGGCGATCTTCATTCGGAGTACTCAGATCATGCACGCACGGCTCGCGGAGCATGTGACGCCGTTCGGCGTGCGTGGTGAAAGCCTCGGCGATCTCGGCAATGCAACCACATTGGCCGCGATGAACGGCCGCGTCACGCAGCAGGCGACGATGATCGCGTACAACAACGACTTCAAGCTGATGCTCGTGTTGTGTTTGCTGACGATCCCGCTGGTCTTTATCTTCCGCAAACCGAACCCGCATGCGGCGCCGGTATCGATCGCGGCCGATTAGCCGCTCGAACCTGGGCCATGGATTCCAACATGAGCAATGCACGTCTGAAATTCGCCATCGCCGCCGCGCTCGCGGGCGGATTCCTGAGCGCCTGCGCCGTCGGCCCGGACTTTCAGCGGCCCGATGCGCCCTCCGTCGATCGCTACACGGACACTGCACCGGCGCGCGTCGCGAACGTGCCGCCGCAAGAGCTGCGGCTCGGCACGGCAGTGCCGAACGAGTGGTGGCGCATGCTGCGCTCGACGACGCTCGATGCGACGATCCAGGAGGCGATCGCGCACAACCAGACGATCGAAGCCGCGCGCGCGAACGTGCGGCAGGCGCAAGCGCTCGTCGCTGCGCGCACGGGGCTGCGCTATCCGGAGCTCGATCTGAGTGCCGGCATCGGCCGCCAGAAGATCGGCGCGCAATTCCTCGGCAGCTTTCCGGCGCCGCCGCCTTTCACGTACTACGCGTTCGGCCCGGCCGTGAGCTACACGCTCGATTTCTTCGGCGGCGTATCGCGCTCGATCGAGCAGCAGCGGGCGCTCGCCGAATATCAGCTGCGTCAGGCGCAGGCGGCGCAGCTCACGGTGTCCGGCAATGTCGTTCTGCAAGCGATAGAAATCGCGGCGAAGCGCGCTGAAATCGCGACCGCCGAAGCGATCGTGGAAGAGGACCGGCGCAACGTCGAGATGATCCAGGCGACGTTCGAGGCCGGCACGGTCGGACGCGTCGAAGTGCTGAGCGCTCAGACTCAGCTCACGCGGGACCTGGCCGTGCTGCCGCCGCTGCGACAGGAATTGGCGGTTGCGCGCCATGCGCTCGCGGTACTCGTCGGCCGCGCGCCCGCGAGCGGCACGCCGGATGATTTCGAGCTTACGAGCTTCACGCTGCCGGCCGAGCTGCCGGTCGACGTGCCATCCGAGCTCGTGCATCGGCGTCCGGATATTCTCGCCGCCGAAGCGCAGCTGCATGCCGCGACGGCCGCTGTGGGCATCGCCACGGCAAATCTGTATCCGCAACTGACGCTCACTGCATCGTTCAGCCAGGAATCGCTCGATACGAGCACGCTGTTCGATGCCAAGAGCCAGGCCTGGACGATGATCTCGCGGCTGACCGCGCCGATCTTCGACGGCGGCCGGCTGCGCGGCGAACGTCAAGCCGCGGTCGAGGCGCTGGCGGTGCAAGCCGCGCGTTATCGCCAGACCGTGCTCGAATCGTTCGGGCAGGTTGCGAACGCCTTGGACGGCATCCAGCACACGGCCGAGGCCTTGGCCGCCGAAACCGAGGCGCTGCGCGTCGCGCAGGAGAACCTCGAGCTCGCGCGCGAGAGCTTCAACGAAGGCTACGCGAACGCGCTGCAGGTGCTCGATGCAGAGCGGCTCTATCAACAAGCGCGCCTCGGCCACGTCCGCGCAGAGGCGCAGCGGCTCAGAAACACGGCGCAACTCTACATCGCGCTCGGCGGCTCGTAAGGCATCGTCATCCCGACGCCGTGCATCGTCATCCCGACGCAGCACATCGTCATCCCGACGCAAGTCGGGATCGCCCCTGGCACCCACCTCAGCAAGCGCGCAATCCCCGCGCCGCCGACATCCGATAAAGCCCCGGCAAGACCAACAACGTCAGCAGCGTCGAGGACACAATCCCGCCAATGACGACCGTCGCGAGCGGCCGCTGCACTTCGGCACCGGTGCTGGTGTTGAGCGCCATCGGTAGAAAACCGAGCGCCGCGACGAGCGCGACCATCAATATCGGCCGCAGCCGCAGCATGGCGCCTTCGCGGATCGCCGTGTCGATGTCTGCGCCGTTCGCGAGCCGATCGCGAAACGCCGACACCATCACGACGCCCGTGAGCACGGCAACGCCGGAAAGCGTGATGAACCCGACGCCGGCCGTGATCGACAACGGAATGTCCCGCAGCCACAGCGCGATCACGCCGCCAGTGAGCGCGAGCGGCACGCCGCTGAACACCAATGCCGCGTCTTTCGCCGAACCGAAAGTCATGAACAAGAGCGCGAAGATCATGACGAGCGTTACTGGAACGAGCAGCGTGAGACGCGCCGACGCCGACTCGAGCTGCTCGAACGTCCCCCCATAGTCGAGCCAGTAGCCGGACGGCAGCGTGACTTCAGCTTCGATCTTCGCGCGCGCCTCGGCGACGAAGCCGCCCAAGTCCCGATCACGCACGTTGCTAGAGACGACGAGACGGCGCTTGCCGTTCTCGCGGCTGATCTGATTGGGCCCGGGTGCGAGCGTCAGGCTCGCGACTTCGCCGAGCGGCACGTAGCCGCGATCCGGCAAGGCAATCGGCAAGCGCGACAAGCTCGCGACATCGCTGCGCAGCTGCTCGGGCAAGCGGACGATCAAGCCGAAGCGCTGATCGCCTGCGAAGATCTGCCCGGCCTCCGTGCCGCCCGTCGCGGCCGCTAGCACGTCCTGCACATCCGCAACGTTCAGTCCGTAGCGATAGAGGGCCGCACGATTCGGCTCGACCGACAACACCGGCAGGCCCGCGACCTGCTCGACCTTGACGCCTTCGGCGCCGTCGATGCCGTTCAGCACGCGTGCTATCTCGTTGCCGAGCTTGCGCAGCTGCGCGAGATCATCGCCGAAGACCTTGACGCCGAGATCCGAGCGAACGCCGGAGATGAGCTCGTTGAAGCGCAGCTGGATCGGCTGGCTGATCTCGAGCGCATTGCCCGGAACGGCTTCGAGCCGCGCCTCGATCTCGCGCACGAGCTGTGCCTTGGTCTTCTCGGGATCCGGCCAATCGCGCCGCTCCTTCAGCATCACGTATCCGTCCGAGATGCTCGGGGGCATCGGGTCCGTCGCGACTTCCGCGGTGCCGACGCGCGAGAAATAGGTCTTCACCTCGGGCAGCGTCGTGACCGCGCGCTCGAGCTGGAATTGCATCGCGAGCGATTGCGAAAGGCTCGTGCCCGGCACGCGCAGTGCCTGGATGGCCAGATCGCCCTCATCGAGATTCGGAATGAACTCCGAGCCCATGCGTGCGCCGAGCCAGCCGCACAGCACGACGAACGCCATCGCGCCGGCGAGAACCCGGATGCGAAATTTCAGTGCCGCCTCGAGCACGGGCTCGTAGATGCGCCGCGCGCCGCGCACGACGACGTTTTCCTTTTCTTCGATCTTTCCGCCGAGAAACAGCGCGACGGCGGCAGGCACGAATGTCAGCGATAGGATCAGCGCACAGACGAGCGCAATGATCACCGTCATCGCCATCGGTCGGAACATCTTCCCCTCCACGCCCGAGAGCGCGAGGATCGGCAGGTTCACCAGGATCACGACCAGCACGCTGACCAGGCTCGGCGTGAACACTTCGCGCGCCCCCAGGAAGACGGTTTCGAGCCGCTCCTGAACCTCGAGCAGCCTTCCTGCCCGATGCTGCCGCTGCGCCAGCCGCAGAATGCAGTTCTCGACGATGATGACGGCGCCATCGACGATGAGGCCGAAATCGAGCGCACCGAGCGACATCAAATTCGCGCTCACCTTCGTCTTCACCATGCCCGTCATCAGCATCAGCATGGACAGGGGAATGACCATGGCGGTCAGGAGCGCAGCGCGCACGTTGCCGAGCATCAGCAGCAGCACCGCCACGACGAGCACCGCGCCCTCGAGAAGATTCTTCTGCACCGTCGCGATCGTCTTCTCGACGAGCACGGTCCGGTCGTAGACGGGCTCGGCCGTGATCCCGGACGGCAGCGTCTTGTTGATCTCGGCGAGCTTATCGGACACGCCTTTGGACACCGCGCGGCTGTTCTCGCCGATCAGCATCACGGCCGTGCCGAGCACGGTTTCCTCACCGTCGCGCGTCGCCGCGCCGGTGCGCAGCTGCTTGCCGTAACCCACGTCGGCGATGTCGCGAATCGTGATCGGCACGCCTTCGCGATGCGCGACGATGATGCGCTCGATCGCGCCGATGTCCGCAACCTGGCCGGGCGAGCGAATCAGGTATTGCTCGCCGTTGCGCTCGATGTACCCGGCGCCGACGCTCGCGTTGTTTTTCTTGAGCGCCGCGACGACATCCTCGAACGTGAGGCCGAACGCGAGCATGCGCGCCGGATCGGGCGTGACGTGATACTCCCGTTCGAAGCCGCCGATCGTGTTGACTTCCGTGACGCCCGGCACTTGGCGCAGCTGCGGCCGAATGACCCAATCCTGGAGCGTACGCAGCGCAGCCGCATCGTATGGCCGGCCATCGGGCTGCCGCGCGTCGGCATCGGCATGCACGGTGTACAGAAAGATTTCACCGAGGCCGGTCGCGATCGGCCCCATCTCGGGCTCGATGCCTTGCGGCAGCTGACTCTTCGCCTGCTGCAAGCGCTCGTTGATGAGATTGCGCGCGAAATAAATGTCCGTACCGTCTTCGAACACGACCGTCACCTGCGACAACCCATACCGGGACAGCGAGCGCGTGTATTCGAGATGCGGCAGACCTGCGACGGCAACTTCGACCGGGTAGGTGATGCGCTGCTCCACCTCGAGCGGCGAGAAGCCCGTCGCTTGGGTGTTGATCTGCACTTGAACGTTCGTGATGTCCGGCACCGCGTCGATCGGCAGGTGCTGATAGCTCCACACGCCGAGCGCGGCGGCGCCGAGCACCAGAAACAGCACGACCCAGCGGCGGGCGATGGACAGACGTAAGAGAGCGTCGATCATGATCGTCGCCTCTCAGTGCTCGTGCTCGGCGGCGCCTTTGCCGAGCTCCGCTTTCAGGATGAAGCTGTTCGTCGCTGCGTAGGTCGCACCGGGCGCAACGCCCGTGATGATCTCCGTCCACTGCGAATCCGCGCGGCCCGTCTGCACGGGTTGCGGTGCGAATCCTTCTTCACTGCGCACGAAAACGACCGTCGCGCCTTCCCACGTCTGCAGCGCTTCGCTGCGCACTGCGACAGGCACTTCGCTTTCCGCGAGCGTGATCTCCGCATTCACGTAGAGCCCGGGCGCCCAGCGGCGTTGCTCGTTCGCGAGCAGCACGCGCGCCGTCAGCGTTTGATTGGCGCTGGTGCCGAACGGCGCGACATATACGATCTTGCCTGCGCCGTTCAGGCCGTTGTCGCCGCTGCGGACGCTGACCTGCTGCCCGACCTTCACCTTGGCAACGTCTTTCGGGAACAGCGACAGCTCGACCCATACCGTCGAGAGATCCGCAATCGTGAACAGGACCTTGTCGCCCGTCTGTTCACCCGGATTCGCGTTGCGTGCGATCACCGTGCCGCCGAGCGGCGCAACGATCGAGTACGTCTGCAGGCTCTCGTTGCTTTCGACGCTCGCGAGCGCATCACCCTGCCGCACGTCGTCGCCGATCTTTTTCGTGACCGTCTGAATCAACCCCGGAAAGCGTGCACCGACATCACGGACGCGCTCCGCGTTCGGCGCGATGACGCCGTACACGGGCAGGGTTTCGCGAATCGACGCCGGGCCTGCCTGCTGCAGAACGATGCCGGATGACGTGAGCTGCGCGTCGGTCAGCTGGACATGGCCGTCGCCGCCGGCGACTTCGTGATCATCGTGTTCGGCGTGAGCTCGTTCGGACTTCGACGCCGCTGCAGGTTCTTCGGAGCTGCCGCAGCCGGCAAGGGCGAGGGCGCACAGCGCAAACAGCCATACTTTCGATTTCGTGGAAGTGTTCATATGGGTGCTCTGGTCAGTGCTCAGGTCAGGGCTCAGGGAGTGGCTTGCGTCAGCGGCGCATTCGTGAGCCGCTCGATCTCTGCAAGCATTCGGTGATAGTCGGCGGCGGCATCGATCGCCGCGGCGCGCAGGCCGAGGAGCTCTTCCTGTGCCGTGGCAAGCTCGAGGAACGAGAACCGCCCGCGCTCATAGCCAGCGCGCGTCTGCTCGAGCGCTTGCAGTGCCTGCGGCAGCGCTTCGTCTCGCAGCGTCGCGAGCCGCGCACGGGCGGCGTCCATCTCCTGATAGAGGCCGACGAGACTTGCGCGAGCGCGCACGAGCGCCGCATCGCGCAGCGCCGTCGTCTGTGTCCTGCGGATTTGAGCTTCGCGGATGGCGCCTTGATTGCGATCCGACGTCGGCAGCGGCATCGAAAAGCCCGCGACCAACGCCTCATCGCTCGAAGATTCGAAACGCCGCACGCCGAGCGAGAAGTTGAGATTCGGCCGCGCCTGCGCCTGTGCGAGGCGCAGCTCCGCGTCCCGCAAGCGGGTTTCCGAAGCGAACAACGCGAAGTCCGGCGACCGCCCCAGGGCCTCCAGCAACGCGGGCATCGGATCGACCGGGCGCAGATCGAACAGATCGGCGCGTACGCTCGTGAACGAGGGCTCGGGATTTCCCCAAAGCGCGGAGAGCGCGTATCTCGCGCCGCGCAGCGCGCTTTCGCTTTGACGCTGCTCGATGCGCGCCCGCGTCAGCGCGATGCGGGCGCGGCTGCGCTCCGCTTCCGGCGAACGCCCTGCCTCGACACGCGCGTTGATCGCATCGAGCGTCTGCTGCGCGAGCGCGACTGCTTCGCCGTCGAATCGCACACGCTCCTGCGCGGCCACGACATCGATGAACCGCCGCGTCACCTCCGCGAGAACGTCGAGCTCGCGAGCACGCTGCGCGATCGTCGCGGTGCCGAGATCCGCTTCTGCGGCTGAGCGCCGCAGCGCGCGTTTCGAGCCGAGCTCGACGACTTGACTCAGGCTCAGCGTCGTCTCGAGCGCATCGACGCCGTTGTAGTCTCCTGAGCCGGCGAAGTTCTCGAGCTCCAGCGCGAGCTCGGGATTCGGCCGCAATCCGGCTTGGATGATGCGCGCCTGAGCGGCATTGAGCTCGTACGCGCTCGCGATCAGATCAGGATTGCTGCGTAACGCCGCATCCACGGCTCGAGCGAGCGTGAGCTCACCCGCCGGATCGGCAGGCGGCTGCGCGGCGAGCGACGTCCCTCGAATGCCCAGACTCAAACATAGGATCACGCACGCGAGTCGAGCGCGCGCTCTTGCCAACGACATGGAAACCTCCAGCAGCGCGCCTTCTGCGCGTCTGCAGCGACAAAGAAAAAATCTTCGTTCGAGGGAGGTTTAGAGCGGCGGTCCGCGCACGGGCGGACGGAGAGTGAAAACCGAGGCGGGAGCAGGAAGATCGAGCGCTGCGAATGGTTCGACGCTGCGCTCCACAGGCAGCAAGATCGCGACGACGTAAGCGGTCAGCAGGCCGAGATCGTGGCCGTCATCGCTGCCTGTATGTTTTGTCGCGACGAGCGAGCCCGAGTAGTCGACGTCACGGTCGTTGTGACCGCCGTCATCGTGGCCGTGATCGCCCGTGTGTGTCGGCACGTCCTCTACGTGCAGGCTGACGGGCTGGGATTGCCCGTCGAGGCAGAAATGCAGATGCGCATTCGCCATGCGCACCGGGAGCATCGCGACAGCGATGATCCACAGCAGGACGGCGAATGTGGGGAAGCGAGGCATGGCGGGCGGAGTATGCCCTAACGCGCTGCACCTCGGCAGCACCTCGACCCGAAAATCGTGACGCGTGCGTCACATGAGAGATTCAATGGCGTGCTTGTGCAGCGCGCAGCAAGCTTCAGCCGCCGCGCTCGCGCGCGATGAACGCATCGATGATGCGCGCGAGCGTCAGCATCGGCACGCCGCCGCTCTTCACGACGGCGTCATTGAACCGGCCGAGATTGAACTTCGCGCCGAGCTCCTGTTGCGCGTGGGCGCGCAGGCGGTTGATCTCGCTATGCCCCACTTTGTAGCCGCAGGCCTGGCCCGGCCATGTGCAGTAGCGATCGACCTCGCCCGTGACTTCGGCAATGCTCGAGCCGTTCGTGGTCGCGAACCATTGAATGGCCTGATCGCGCGTCCAGCGCTTCGCGTGCAAGCCCGAATCGACGACGAGCCGGCAGGCGCGAAACGCGATCGACTGCAGATAGCCGAGCCGGCCGACAGGATCGCCGTCGTAAACGCCGAGCTCCGCCGCGAGCTGCTCCGCGTACAGGGCCCAGCCTTCCGAATACGCATTGAATGCGAGCAGCGAGCGCGCGAGCGGTAGTTTGAAGGTGTATTCGCCCTGCCAGACGTGTCCCGGAATGGATTCGTGATACACGAGCGTCGGCAAGTTGTAGGTCGTCCACATGCTCATGTCGCGGAAGTTGATCCAGAACTTGCCGGGGATCTTGCCGTCGATCGTGCCCGCGCCGCCGTAGGCACCTGGCGCGCCCGGCTCCACTTCCGGCGGCATGCGTTTGATTTCGAGATTCCCAGGCACGAGCGTTGCGAACGCGCGGGGCAGGCGCTTGCGAACGTCGCGAACTCGCTCGTGCAGATAGGCCATCGCACGCGCACGGCCTTCGTCCGTGTCCGGGAACTGATACACCTTTTGCTTGCCGAGCGCCGTCATGCGCTCGCCGACCGTGCCGGCGGACATTCCCATGCCGCGCAGGATGCCGTCCATTTCGGCTTGCAGCTCGCGCAACTGCTCCTGCCCCATCGCGTGAATCTCATCGGGCGTCATGCGCGTCGTCGTCGAGGCCGCGAGCGCCCAGGCGTAGTACGCATCGCCTTGCGGCAGCTTCCAGACGCCGGCTTCGCTCGTCGCGCGCTTGCGCTGCGCTTCGAGCTCGGCGATCTGTCGATCGAGCGCGGGCGCGATGATCTGCTCGCCGATCGTGGCTGCCTGCGCGCCGTAGTTGCCGGGCATGTTCTTCGTGCGGTCAGCGAGCGATTTCACGATCGTCCACTCGGCGATGTCGCCGCCGCGCGCGATGCGAAGCTGCGCGAGCGTTTTGTCGAGAATGAAATCCGGCGCGATGACGCCTTGCGCGGCCGCGGATTTCAGACGCTCCGTTTCGCCGTCGAGCTGGCCTGCATACGCTTTGAGCCGTGAGAGGTATGCGTCGGCATCCTCGCGCTGCTTCACGGTGTGCAATTCGGTGAGGATGTTCGGGATCTCGACAAACGCGCCGGTGTTCTGAGCCACGACATAGGGCGCGTTGCGCCACGACCAGTTCGCGTTGAGCACGGCGACATCGCCGTAGGGAAAGCCGAAGCCTTCGGCGGCGAACTCGTGGGCTGTGCGCATCACATCGACGTCGATGCGCGCGGCTTCACCGAGCGCGGCGAGATCGATCTGCTTGAGACGATTCAAGCGCTCGACGACGCGCTGGCCGATCGCGCGCTGACCTGCGGCCGAGCGGTCCGTCAGCTTCGCCTTGAGGGCCGCACGCTGACCGTTGTCGATACCGAGCGAGGTGGCGTTTTCGGGGTAGGCGGCGAGCAGCTCATCGGCATAGTCGGCGAGCAGCCGCTCGGCGGAGGCGTCGGTTTCGGCCGCGCCCGCGAGCTTGGGCAGGTTGGCGGCTGCGACGGCCGCAGTGGTTCCGACGAGGAAGTCGCGACGATTGACGGACATCGGCAGTTCCCGACGAGAGATGGAGCGCAATCATAAGAGAAACCGCTCCCCGTCGTCCCGACGCAAGTCGGGACCGCAAGTGGCACGGTGCCAATGGCGATCCCGACTTACGTCGGGATGACGAGGCTGCGCTCAATGCGCCATGAACGCCCGCACCCCATCGAGCAGCATCTGCACACTGATCATCACGAGCACCATCCCCATCAGCCGCTCCATCGCCGCCAAACCGCGCTCGCCGAGAATCCGATAGAAAAACGGCGCCGCAATCAGAATCGCGGCCGTGAGCGCCCACGCGATCGTCATCGCAATCCACAATTCGACGGCTCCGGAAGGATCCGCGCGCTTGAGCAGCAGCAACGCCGCCATCGCGGACGGCCCGGCAATCAGCGGGATCGCGAGCGGCACGACCAGCGGCTCGCCTTCCGGCGCATCGTAGCCGCCGTGTTGCGGAAAGATCATGCGCAATGCGATCAGGAACAGCACGATGCCGCCCGCGATGCTGATCGTCTCCTGCTCGATGTGCAGCGTCTGCAAGGCGTGATCACCCGCGAGCAGGAAGATCAGCAGCACGCCATACGCAATCAGCACCTCGCGCACCACGATCACGCGCCTGCGCTCCTGCGGACAGCGCTTCAGCACCGACAGGAAGATCGGCACGTTCCCGAGCGGATCCATAATCAGGAACAGCGTGATGACGGCAGAGATGAGATCGTTCATGCGCGAACCATGCGGACGTCGGCTGGGTGTCGTACAGTCGGAGCCGAATCATACCGGCCCGGAGATGAGCCATGGCGAGCACCGAGCGCACGTTCCTCAAGTCCGACAACACCGCAACCGTCTGCCCCGAGCTGTTCGCCGCGCTGCGAGCCGCGAATGTCCGCTGCGGCGATGCCTACGATTCAGACGCCTGGTCCGCCCGCCTCGATGACGTCTTCTCATCCTTCTTCGCGACCCGCTGCCGCGTGTTCACGACTGCGACGGGCACCGCGGCCAATGCGCTCAGCCTGGCCGTTCTGTGCCCTTCATTCGGCGCGGTGCTGTGTCACGCGCTCTCGCACATCGAGAACGATGAATGCGGCGCACCCGAATTCTTCTCAGGCGGTGCGAAGCTCATCACCTGCGAAGGCGCGAACGGCAAGCTCACGGTGCCCGCCTTGGAAGCGGTGCTCGCGAGCAAGCGGCCCGGCATACATCAAATGCCGCCCCGCGCGCTTTCGATTACGCAGGCAACCGAGTGCGGCACGACATACACGCCGGACGAAGTCCGCGCGCTGACGGACTTCGCTCATCGACAGGGCCTTCGCGTCCACATGGACGGCGCACGACTCCCGAATGCCATCGTGCATCTCGGCTGCGAGCCGGCAGACATCACATGGCGCGCCGGCGTCGATGTACTGAGCTTCGGTGTCGTGAAGAACGGCGGCTTGTCCGCCGAGGCCGCAATCGTGTTCGATGCGACGCTCGCGCAGGAAATGGCCTATCGCCGCAAGCGCGCGGGCCAACTGCTCAGCAAGAGCCGGTTTCAGGCCGCACAGCTGCTCGCCTATATCGAATCCGGCGTGTGGGAGCGCAACGCGCGACGCGCGAACGAAGCGGCGCAAATCGCAGGCCGCGCGCTCGCCGCCTATCTCGCTTATCCGGTCGAAGCGAACATGATCTTCGCGCGGCTCGGCACGCTCGAGGCGCGTTTGCGCGAACACGGGTTCGAGTTTCATGTGCTGCCGTCCGGGGAGGCGCGTCTGGTGTTCTCTTGGGATACACCGCCGGCGCAGGTGCAGCGGCTCGTGCGCTGTGTCGAAGCGCGGCTCAAGTAGCCGTCGATCGTGCCTGTTCCTCCGGCGCGTGAATTCCGCGAAAGGCCCGCCAGAGAAGCACGTCATACAGAATCTTCATCCCGGCGCCGACGAAGAGCGGAATCGCGAGCGACGTGCCGCTCATGAGCCATCCCGCGAACACGGGCGCGATCGCCCAGCCTGCGAGACGAACGAGATGCGTCACGCCGGAAGCGATCGTGCGCTCGCTCGGACCGACGACGGCCATGACGTATGACTGGCGCGTCGGCACGTCCATTTCGACGAGGCTCTCGCGCAATAGGAACAACAATGCCGCCACCGTGAAGCTCGGGGCGAAGGCCACAGTGACGAGCAGCAGGCTCGACGGCATGTGCGTGAACACCATTGTGTTGACCAAGCCGATCCGCGCGGCCAGCCACGCCGCAACGATGTGTGATCCTGCATTCGCGATCCGCGCCAGAAAGAACAGCGCGGCGATCGATTCGACCCCGACGCCGAAGCGCTCGTAGAAAAAATACGAAAGCAATGCAGCCGTCAGGAACCCGCCGGCGATCGCATCGACCGCGAACAAGGAAGAGAGCTTCCAGAGAATGCGCCGGCTGCTCGGACTGACGCGCACCGCGCGAGCCACTTGCGGCTGTTCGATCCTCGATGACAGCCGCACGTACGCTATGCACGGCAGCAGCGACAACGCCGCATAGATGCCGAGCGAGAATTTGAATGCCGATGGCTCGGCCAGCATCTGCGTGCGCTCGAGCACGCTGGGCAAACCGGCGAACAGCGCACCGACCGCATGCCCGACGTCCTGCAAGACGTTGTACTTCGCGAATACCATCGTGCGCTCCGCGTCCGAGGCCGTCGCCGGAAGAACGGCCTGCTCGAGCACGAGCGCGGCGCCACGATCGCGGCCCATGCCGTTGATCATGCCGATGAACGCGGCCGAGGCCAGCGCAGCAGGATGCGTCGTGGCCGCGAACACGAGCGCACCGGCGAAGCTCATGAGCGACAGCGCAAGGAGCGATCGTCGATGCCCGATGCGATCGGCGAGAAACGTCGCGACGAGCGTCGCCGCGACGGCCCCGGCCAGACCGGCAGTGATCGTGGCGCCGATCGTCTCGGTATCGAGCTCGAGCCGCGCCAGATAAACGCCGAGCAGCACGCCGATCATTCCGGTCGCGACGGCGCGCACGAACGCGGCGAGATAGAGCGAGCGGCGATCGGTCATGCCGGCATGCTTACTTGGACGGTCGCAGTCACGCAAGCTTCATGAATTCCGCGCGGCTCGTGAGTCCACGAGACCGTTTGAGTCTTCGCGCTGCCAGCGATCCCAGAACTTGCGCAGCCGCGCTTCGAACCGCTTGGGCTTCTCGCTCAACAGGCGCTCACCGAGCGTCAGCGCACGCTCCTGCAAAGCCTGACGCCGCACCAGGATCAAAGCGAGCAGCGCCTGCCCGTCCTTTCGTGCGGCGAGTTCCCTTTCGGATGCGCGCTGGGCGAGAACGGCCAGATCATGATCGTCGCCCAGGAGGTCCGCGACCTTGTGGGCCTCATCGATGAGCTCACCGAGCGCTGCGGGCCGCAAGGGTTCGAGAATCTGCAATGCGTGCCAGAGTTGTTTGACACGCTTGCGGGTTTCGTGGAGATGCTCGTCGGAGCGCTCGCTGCAGGCCGCCTCGAGCGCGTTGCGCGCACGGCGATACATGCGTCGCAGCGCGGGCCCCAGCACGTCCCAGCCTTGCCCGTGAACGCGGGCTTCATCGACGTCCTTCGCAACGGTCCGCAATGCGCGGCGTGTCTTTGCGAGCGCCGCGCTCGATGCGCCCAAGGTGCGCCGAGTCTTTGCTCGCGCTGTCTCGAGCTCGCGCCGCAGGGCATTCATCGACGTGTGGTTCGCGGCATCGCCAATGTCTTCGCGCAGGCTCGCCAGAGTATCGAGCAGCACCTTCGTGTCGCGGATCTCGGTCAGCGGGTGCGCCGCATCGCGCAAGGTGACATTGATCCGCTCGAACCTCGCCCGCGGCAGCGAGCAACGAAACAGCCGCAGTGCCGCACGAGCCCGCTTGATGTGCTTGCGGCTCTCGTGCACGCGCTCATCGGAGATGCGCCGCTTCGATCGCAGGCAATCACTCGCAGCCTCGACTTGATTGCCGAGCAGCCGGGTGAAGGCGTGCGCGACGGCCTCATTCTTTCGCAATCGAAAGCCCACCGGAATCCGCTTGCCATTAAATGTTGATGAACTCGCGCGCTCTACCGCGTCCATGGGCAACAGTCGCATGGCCAAACGGTCACGACCAGATGACAATCACGTACGCCTCCGGTCGTGGCCGACGAACGTCGGAATCGCCTTTGGCACCGTCTCGGACGCCGTCATCCCGACGAACGTCGGGATCGCCATTTGGCACCGTCTCGGACGCCGTCATCCCGACGAACGTCGGGATCGCCATTGGCACGTGCCGATTGCGGTCCCGACTTGCGTCGGGACGACGGTGGATGAGCGACGACAGGTATGCTTGCAACGACGACCGCGCCCCTCTCCCGCATACAAGTGAGACAGTCGGTGGATTCGTTATCCCTCGCCGATGCTTCCGGTGCCGAGCTCGGCCTGATCTGCGGCTATCAGGTCTTTGCGCACGGCCGCCCGAAAGAGCTGCACGTACAAGACTTGCCGCTCGCGCTCGCGGCAACCGATGCAGTGACCTGGCTGCATTTCAATCTGAGCGATCTGCGCGTGCGACGATGGCTCCTCGCCACCCCGCACTTGCCCATGCTGTTTCGCGAGGCGTTACAGGAGCTCGAGGGCAATCGGCGCATCGAGGCCGTCGAGGACGGCGTGCTGCTCGTCCTCAATGATCTCGGCTATCAGTCCTCCGATGATCCCGATGAAACCGGTGCGCTCTGGTGTTACGCCGATTCGCGCCGTCTGATCACGGCTCGCGTTCACGCCTTGAAGAGCCCGGACGATTTCAGACAGCGGCTGCGGTTGGGCGCCGTGACGAGCAGCGGGATCGAGCTGCTCGCCCAGCTCCTCGACCTGCGCAGCGATCGCCTGCGCGCGCTCGCAAGACAAATGAGCGCGCAGCTCGATCGCATCGAAGACGAGATCCTCGCCGGCAACGTCAAGCTGCAGCGCGAATACCTCGGACGAACGCGCCGCACGTGCGCCCGCTTGCGGCGTCAGTTCGCGCCCGAGCGCATCGAGCTTGCGAAATTCATGCGCACGCGCAGCCGCTTCTCGGCCTCCGACCACGAAGCGCTCGCAGCGATGATCGACAATCTCGCATTCGCGATCGAGGAGCTCTCCGAACTCTACGAGCGGGCGAAGCTGCTGCAGGAAGAGCTCGCCTCACGGCTCGCGGAAAGCACGAGCCGCAACCTGTACACGCTCTCCGTGCTGACGGCAGTGCTGCTGCCGATGACGCTCGTCACAGGCGTCTTCGGCATGAACGTCGCGGGCCTGCCGGGCATGCGCAATGCAAGCGCGTTCTGGCATGTGATGCTGCTCATTTTCGCGAGCGGCGGCTTGACGCTCGCGGCGCTGCGCTGGCGGAAGCTGCTGTAACCTGGCGCTTGTCGTCGCTCGAGCTCAGCGATGACGTACGCATCGAGCATGCGTCATACATGCATGAGCGGCGCGCCCATGCGAACGACGGCGCCCGTCTCGATGCCGCGCGCAAGACGCATGCCCGCGGGCGCGAGCACGATGATCGTCGAGCCGTGCTCGAACCAGCCCACCTCTTCGCCCTTGCGAAGCCGCGCGCTGCACTCGATCGACTGCGGGCCGCGATAGTCCAAATGCAAGAGCACATCCAGAAAATGCAGGCGGATGCTCGCGACGAGAATCGCGCCGACCGGCACGAGCGCGATGCTTCGTTGCGGCTCCGTGAGCTCGAGCTCGAGCACCGCGCGCTCGTTCTCGCAAAAGAGCTTCGGCACGCGCGCAAGCGCAGCTGGATTCACGTTCCAGACATCCCCGGAGAAATACGTGAGACGCCGCACTTCGCAATCGTGAGGCGCGTGGAAGCGGTGATACATGCCGGAGGTCAGGCGCAGCGTCACATAACAACCGTTGCGAAAGGTCCCTGCCAGCCGATCAGCGCCGACGAGCTCGCCCACGGTGTACGTGTGCCCCTTCGCTTGCAAGAGAGTGAGATCGTCGATGCTGCCGCACGCGCCGACGATGCCATCGCATGGACTGACGAGATGATCGCGGTCCATGTCGATCGTGCGGGCACCGGGACGCAGGCGCCGCGTGAAGCACTCGTGCATGCTGCGGAAATCACTCGTCGCCGCATCACTCAGATCGAGATCGGCGAACGCCCGCCAAAGGCCGATGGAAATCGATTTGACCCAGGGGTGTTCGCACTTGCTGATACGGCCCACGATCCGGGTCAGGAAGCGGCGCGGCACACGGTTCGTCACAACGAAATTGAGCGCCTCCCATTCATACCAGGGAGCGAGGAGCCGGCGCAGGTTCATGGAGTTGTAAAGTCCCGCCAGTAAGGTCCCGCGTATTTGCGGGGACGCATCATTTCGTACGCGTATTACAGTCTCGCTACCCTCGTCGTACTGCTCGTTCTGCGACGCCTGCAGCGGCGGCTCGAGCTGTCGTTCGCGAAGCACCGCTCGCTCGCCGGCCACCCGCGCATGGCGCGTCGGCTGGCGCGGCTCCTGCCCTTCTATGAATACGACGAGTCTTCGATCTTCAAGATCGACGACGCGCCCGATGACGTGGCGCTGCGCCGGCGAGCCGCCTTCGAGCGGCTCGCCGCGATGTTTCACGAACGCTTCCACCACGGACGCGCGCTGACGAGCGAGGCGCAGCACACGCTCTCGGACCTGCAGTTCACGTCGAGCTATCGCGTGCCGTTCCAGTTTCGCCGCTTCGCGCGGGAGCACCTCAAGACGAGCGTGTTTCTGCGCGCATCCTCCGGCGTGCAGGTCGAGGATGTCGACGGGAATCGGTTCTTCGACTTGAGCGGCTCGTACGGCGTCAACCTGTTCGGGTACGACTTCTACAAGGCCTGCATCGAACGCGCGGTCGAGCAGATGCGCGAGCTTGGCCCGGTGCTCGGCAGCTATCACCCCACCGTCGCCGACAATGCGCGCCGTTTGCGCGAGATCTCGGGGCTCGACGAGGTGTCGTTTCACATGTCCGGCACCGAGGCAGTCATGCAGGCGGTGCGCCTCGCGCGATATCACACCGGCCGCACACATGTCGTTCGCTTCTGCGGCGCGTATCACGGCTGGTGGGGCGATGTTCAACCGGGCGTCGGCAATCCCCTGCCCGCGCGCACCACGTACACGCTGCGTGAAATGAGCGGGGCGACGTTGCGCGTCCTCGAGAAGCGCACGGATATCGCGTGCGTGCTCGTGAATCCGCTGCAGGCGCTGCATCCGAACCGGGAGGCACCGAGCGATTCGACGCTCATCGATGGCGGCCGCTCGGCCGGGTTCGATCGTACGGCGTACACGAAGTGGCTGTGCGAGCTGCGCGAGGTCTGCACACGCCGCGGCATCCCGCTCGTTTTCGATGAGGTGTTCGTCGGATTTCGTCTCGCGCGCGGCGGCGCGCAGGAATACTTCGGCGTGCATGCGGACTTCGTGACGTATGGAAAGACGCTCGGCGGCGGGCTGCCGATTGGCGTGCTCTGCGGGCGCAAGGCGCTGATGAAGCGCTATCGCGATGAGCGGCCCGCGGATGTGTGCTTCGCGCGCGGCACGTTCAATTCGCATCCGTATGTCATGGCAGCGATGAACGAGTTTCTACGGCGGTTGGAGATCGAACCGGTGAGCTCGCTGTATCGCGGGCTCGACGAGCGCTGGGACGCGCGGGCGCAGCTCATGAACGCTGCGCTCGCGCGCGCGGGCGTGCCGGTTCGGGTTGCGAATCTGTCGACGATATGGACGGTGTATTACACGCAGCCTGGGCGCTATCACTGGCTGCTGCAGTTCTATCTGCGCGCGCATGGGCTGGCGCTCAGTTGGGTGGGGACCGGGCGGCTGATCTTCAGCCTGAACTACAGCGATGAGGATTTCGCGGCGGTCATCGAGCGGTTCGTGGCGGCTGCGCAGGCGATGGCGGCGGATGGGTGGTGGTGGTCGTCGCCCGGGCTCACTGCGAAGACGATTCGGCGGCAGGTGTTGCGGGAGTCGATCGCGAGGCTCTTGTCACCGCACGCCGTAGTCGGCTCGGCACAAGTGACGGAACAGCGATAGCGTGTCCGTCATCAGCCCCGTCATCCCGGCGAAAGCCGGGATCGCCATTGGCGCCATCCTTCGTCAGTGAGTGTTGGCGAATCGTGACCGCGCGCGCCCCTCCCGCAGGAAGAGGTCGCGCGTTAGCGCGGGTGAGGGTGTGTCCAGTCAGGTCCATCCTTTACACAAGAGTCCAGGTCCATCCTTTACACCTGGAGGTAGGTGATCTTCATCGTGCGCACGTCGAGGCGCCCGAGAAGGTGATTCATAAACCAGATTGCCC
>Ga0164243_10003436_pt1 | contig 25344 bp, 24 predicted proteins | sample OricompcompostOP_FD_108781 | JGI IMG/M metagenome (GOLD analysis project Ga0164243, IMG submission 108781) | Organic Plus compost microbial communities from Emeryville, California, USA - Original compost - Organic plus compost (OP) | ecosystem: Engineered > Solid waste > Mixed feedstock >...
CGGGCCTGGCTGGTGGGTTCGCTCTACCACGCCCTGATGAGCGGCGTGTTCCTGCAGTGGCTGACCGATCCGGCGGACGCCCTGTCCGCGAAGGACCTCACCGCCGCGCTGCGGCTCGCTCTCGGGGGCGACCCCGACGGACCAGCCGTCGTCCCGAGACGGCCGCCGACCTGACGCGTCGGATCCGTGCTGCGTCCTCAGTGCCGGCCGAGCTGCCGGTGGAGCTCGTGGAGCAGGTCGACGATCTCCAGCCCGCTGATGCCGGCGGGCAGGGTGCGCGTGGTGCCGTAGGCCAGCTCCACCAGAGCGGAGCGCGCGGCGGCGAGTTCGTCCGCGGTGACGTCCAGCTGGTGCCAGGAGGCGTTGGCCGCCGGGACGACCTCGTCGCGCAGCCGGGTCGCGAGGGCCCGCGCCGTCGCGGCGTCCGTGCCCGTCCTGGTCTGCCACTCGTCGTCGCCGAGGTCGTCGAGTGCGCGGTCGACGGCGCTCGCCAGCAGGTCGAAGGCGCGCGGATCACCGGCGACGCGGACGCCGGTCGGCGTGACCCGGACGGCGGTGCGGACGATCGGCACGTCGTCGAGCCCCGCATGGCGCTCGCCCAGCATGAACTGGACGTTCTGCCGCTGCCAGCCGCGGGCCAGCCGCGACGCGGTCATGCCGTCGTCGCTGACCGCCTCGGCGTCGGCCCCGGCCAGCAGCAGGACCGCGACGACCCGCCGCTCGTCACGCTCCACCGCGTGCATCAACGCCGTACGCCCGAGCGGGTCGCGGGCGTCCACGTCCGCGCCGGCCTCGAGGAGCACGTCCACCGCGGCGTGGTCCCCGCGCCGGGCCGCCACGACGATCGCCGGCACACCGTCGGACCGTCGCTGGTCGGCGTCCGCGCCGTACGCCAGGAGAACGCGCAACACCGCCGGCGCCGCGGCCCGCATCACCGCGGTGACCAGCGGCGCCTCCGCGCCGGAGCCCGGGCTCGCCCCTGCGGCCAGCAGCATCCGCAGCGTCGCGAGAGCCGCCGGACCCGGCCGGAACACGGCCCAGGACACCGCCTCCGCCAGCACCGACCCGCGAGACGGGCCGGCGGCGGCGTCCGGGTCCGCGCCGTCGGCCAGTGCGCGCGCGACTTCCGCCTCGTCACTGTCCCGCACGGCCGCCACCAGCCGCTGATCCGGCGTCATCGCGCACCACCTTCCGAGCGTCGGCGAACGCGCGCGCCGCGGTCGCGCCGCGCACCGTATCGCACCGGGCCCATCGGTGGCGCACCGCCGTGGGTGGAGCCGGGTCAGGGCACGGTCACGCTCATGAGAGCGAGCACGGCGCGGATGGCGGCGACAAGTTGGAGGGGCTGGTCGAGCATGGGGTGGTGGCCGGCGGCGGGGAGGTCGACGACCACCAGGTGGTCGCGGGCGGCCCGGACCTTCTCCGCGTCGAGGATGCCGTGTTCGGCGCGGAGGAGGACCGCCGGGCACGTCCGCCGGGAGACGTCGCCGACGCTGCTCGCCAGGCCGAGGACCCGTGGGTCGAACTTCCACGTCCAGCCGCCCTCGGCCGGGCGGAGCGACTGCGCCGCGATCCGTCGTTCGACGTACGGCAGGGCGGCGGTCGTCTCCTGCCGTGGCAGCGTCGCCCAGCGGTCGAGCGCCTCGGCCACGGTCGCGTAGACCCGGTGGGGGCGGCGGCTGCGCGCGATGGCGTCGGTCTCGTCGATCCCGTCCCACGTCGGCGCGTCCACCAGCACCAGGCCGCCCAGCGCGTGCGGGTGCCGGGCCGCCACCACCGCGCCGACGCGGCCACCGAGGCTGTGGCCGACGAGCACCGGCCGGTCCAGCGTGCCGGCCGCGGCGACCACCTCCTCGCTCCAGGTGTCGATGCCGTAACCCGCGCGGTGGCCGCTGTCGCCGTGTCCGCTCAGGTCGAGCGCCACGACCCGGTGCGTGCCGGCGAAGAACGGTGCGATGTGGTCCCACCAGCCGCCGTGCGCGGCGCCTCCGTGCACCAGCAGCAGACCGGGGCGGTCCGGCGCTCCCCAGGCCCGCAGGTGGATACGGCACCCCGCCACGTCGAGCGCGGACAGCTCCGGTTCCCGCGCGATCGCGTCGGTGAACCAGGCGGGGGCGTGGCATGCGTGTGTCGTCGTCACTCCGCCGGTGCGATCCCTTCGAGTTCGGCCTTGATCTGGACGGCCAGGAACCGCGAGTGGAACCGCGCCTCCATCAGCGCGCCGCCCATGATCCAGAGCCCTTCCTGGGCGGTGCGCTGCCACATGTTGGCCATCGTCCCGTTCTTGTCGAAGCCCCAGATCGGGCCGACCTTGTCCGCGATCGCGTCGCCCAGCAGGCGGCGGACGCCCTCCTGCTGGTTCTTGTAGCCGGTCGCGAGCACGACCAGGTCGGCCTCGACCAGCCGGCCGTCGCGCATCCGTACGCCCTCGGCCACCAGCCGGTCGACGTCCGCGTTCTGCTCGATCGCGATGTCTCCGCTGACGATCAGCTCGGAGCAGCCGACGTTGATGTAGTAGCCGCCGCCGCGCCGCAGGTAGCGCATGTGGAACCCGGTGCCGTCGGGCTCGTAGTCGGTCCGGAACCCGGCCGCCTCCAGGCCGTCGATCAGCGCGCGGTCCAGCTCGCAGGTCCGCGCGGTGAGCCACTGGTACGTGTCGCGCAGGACCTCGTACGGGATGGCGGCCGTGATCAGGTCGACGTCCTCGGGCGGCACGCCCTCGGAGTAGATCGCGTACACCAGGGTGCCGCTCGGCACGAGGCTGACGACGCAGGTCGGGCTGCGCTGGATCATCGTGACCGACGCCCCAGACGTGTGCAGGTCGAACGCGATGTCGTGGGCCGAGCTGCCGGTGCCGAAGACGACCGCGCGCCGGCCGGTGTGGTGGCGGCCGTCGGTGAACTCGCTGGAGTGCAGGACGGTGCCGCGGAAGTCCGCGAGCCCCGGCGGTGCCACCCGGTTGGGCACTCCACTGTGGCCACCGGTGGCCAGCACGAGGTGCGGGGTGGTGAACGTGCGTTCGGTGCCGTCGGCGCGGCGCACGGTGGCGGTCCAGACGTGCCGCTCGTCGTCGCGCGTGGCCCCGGCGAACTCGGTGCCGGTCCACAGGTTCAGCTCCATCGCCTCGGCGTAGTACTCCAGCCAACCGGCGATCTTGTCCTTCGGCAGGAAGGTCGGCCACGTGTCGGGGAACGGCAGGTAGGGCAGGCTGTTGCCCCACGTCTCATTGTGCAGCCGCAGCGAGTGGTAGCGGTTGCGCCAGTTGTCGCCGATCCGGGGGTTCCGCTCGACGACGAGCGCGTCGACACCCATCTGCCGCAGCCGGGCGGCGATCATCAGACCCGCCTGCCCGGCGCCGACCACCAGCACCTCGGGGTCGCGGTCGGCGAACGCGATCTCCCGCTCGCGGATGTCCAGCCAGTTCTCGCCGGTGGGGGTGTGGGCGTACTCGTCGCCCGTCGGCCGGCGGTCGCCGATGCGCTCCTCGTGACCCCACAGCGACTGGAGGGTGGTGAGCACGATCCACGCCGTACGCGGCTCCGTGTCCGCGGGGTCGTAGTTGAGCCGCACGAACCCGGTCCCGCTGCCGAGCGCGGTGTCGAAGTCGAAGTACGCCTCGATCAGCGAACGCGCCGACCGCTTCACGACCCGCGGCGCGGTGCGCGTGGCGCTGACCCGGACGTTGCCGGGCTTGGCGTCGGCGAGCTTCGCCGCCAGGCCGGCCCGGATCCGCTCGCGGCCGGAGAAGCTGCGGTAGCCCCAGTGCAGGGACAGGATGTCCTTCCAGTAGCCGTCCGCGTCCACCAGCGCCGCCACGGCCGCCGCGTCGCCCGAGGCGAAGGCGGCGTCGAGGCGCGCGACCCAGCGCGCGAACAGCTCGGCCGGGGACACGGCCGGGGTTTCGAGAGCGGTCATGACGCCTCCGTTCGGTCGGATCGCCGCCGGGCCACGAACGCGGTCCGCGCGCGGATCGCGGCCTCGCCGGCGGCCAGGGTCGCGATGGTGGTGCCCTCGTCGGCGAGGTGCGACCGCAGGCCGTTGTGGCGGCTCGCGCGGACGAGCCGTTTCGTCTGCGCCGCCGCCGGCCCGCCGGCGAGCACCGCGCGCAGCGTGGCGTCCACGGCGGCGTCGAGGTCCTCGGGTGGGACGGCCCGCGTCACCAGGCCCCACCGCTGCGCCTCGGCGGCGTCGACGGCGCGGTTGGTGAGCAGCAGGTCGAGCGTCCGGCGCTCGCCGATCAGCCGCGGCAGCAGCCAGCTCGTCCCGCAGTCCGGCGGCAGCGCCACGGCGGGGTAGCCGGCGACGAAGCGGGCGGTGGTCGAGGCCAGGACGATGTCGGCGACGGCGGCGAGCCCGATGCCGGCGCCGGCGGCCACACCCTGCACCCGGCCGACGACCGGCACCGGCAGCTCGTGCAGCAGCGCCAGCGCCTCGTGCGACCGGACGGACATCGCGTGCAGGTACGGCGTCGCCGTCTCCGGGTCGTCCGGAAAGTCCCGCAGGTCGCCGCCCACGCAGAACGCCGTGCCCTCGGCCGTGACGAGCAGGCAGTCCAGGTCGTCCACGGCGGCCCGCCGGGTCGCGGCACGGGCGGCGGCCAGCAGGTCGGCGGTGAACGCGGCGTCGATCGCGTTGCCGCGGTCCGGCCGCGCCAGCACCAGGGCCGCGGTGCGCGGCAGCGGGCCCGGGCGGAGCTGGACGGCGCCGGCCGTCACAGCAGCTCCAGCACCGTGGCGTTGGCCTGCCCGCCGCCTTCGCACATCGTCTGCAGGCCCCACCGGGCACCGCGCCGGCGCATCTCGAACAGCATCGACGTCATGATCCGCGCGCCGCTGGCGCCGACCGGGTGGCCGAGGGCGATCGCGCCGCCGTTGGGGTTGAGCACCTCGGGGTCGGCGTGGAACTCGCGCTGCCACGCCAGCGGTACCGACGCGAAGGCCTCGTTGACCTCGATGACGCCGAAGTCGTCGATCGACATCCCGGTACGGTCGAGCACGCGCCGCGTGGCCGGGATCGGTGCGGTGAGCATGAGGATGGGGTCGTCGCCGACCACGGACAGGTGATGGATCCGCGCCAGCGGCGTGAGCCCGTGCGTCCGTACCGCGTTCTCGCCGGCGACCAGCAGCGCCGCCGCGCCGTCGGAGATCTGGCTGGCCAGCGCCGCCGTGAGCCGGCCGCCGTCGCGCAGCGGCCGCAGGCCCGCCAGCACCTCCGGGGTGCTGCCGCGGCGAGGCCCCTCGTCGACCGTGACGTCGCCGTACGCGACGGTCTCGGGCTTGAAGTAGCCGCTGTCGATGGCGTGCACCGCACGCGCGTGGCTCTCCAGCGCGTACCGCTCCATTTCCGCGCGGTCGATGCCCCACCGCACGGCGATCTGCTCCGCGCCGTGGAACTGGGACACCGGCTGGTCGCCGAAGCGGTCGTGCCAGCCCTGCGAGCGGGCGAGCGGATCGGGGCCGAGCCCGAGCGCCTCGCCGGCCGCCGCCGAGCTGTTCATCGGGATCATGCTCATGTTCTGGACGCCGGCGGCGACCACCAGGTCGCTCGTACCGCTCATGACGGCCTGGGCCGCGAAGTGGACCGCCTGCTGCGACGAGCCGCACTGCCGGTCGATCGTCACCCCCGGCGTGCCCAGCGGCAGCCCGGCCGCCAGCCACGACGTCCGGGCGATGCAGCCGGACTGCGGGCCGATGGCGTCGAGGCAGCCCATCACCACGTCGTCCACCGCCGCCGGGTCCACGCCGGCGCGCTGGATCAGCTCCCGCAGGACGTGGGCGGCCAGGTCCACGGGATGGACCGCCGCGAGCCCGCCGCCGCGCTTGCCCACCGGCGTGCGGACCGCCTCGACGATGTAGGCCTCGCCTGTCATTGATCTCCTTTCCGCCGGACGCGGCGTCACGCGTCCGGGAGCGACGCGGCGAGCTCCAGCAGCAACGCCGCGCGGCCGCCGTGGCACTGGCCGTCCGCCAGTGCCCGTTTGAGGAACAGGTGGGCGTCGTGCTCCCAGGTGAAGCCGATCCCGCCGTGCAGGTGCAGGCTCTCCCGCGCGACACGCTCGGCCGCGTCGGTGGCCCGGACGAGGGCGACCAGGCACGCCCGCTCGAAGGCCCGGCCGTCCGGGTGGTCGAACCGCTCGGCGCCGCGGGGGCCGTCGAAGCCGGCGGCGAGCCCGGTCGCCCACTCGACCGCCGCGGCGGCCGACTCCAGCTCGCCGTACAGGTCGGCGGCGCGGTGCTGCACCGCCTGGAAGCTGCCCACCGGCCGGCCGAACTGCGCGCGCACGGCGACGTGGCGAAGCGCGCGGTCGAGGGCCGTCCGGGCCGATCCGATCGCCTCGCACGCGGTCAGCAGCCGGGCCCGGGTCTCGATCAGCCGGAGGACCGCCGCCGGCAGCGTGCCGCACGGCCGCACCGGCGCGTCCGCGAACCGCCAGCGCGCCGCCGGCCGGCTGCGGTCCACCGTGCGGCACCGCGCCACCCGTACGCCCGGCGTATCGGGGGTGAGCACGCAGACCCGCACGGTGTCGCCGTGCCGGGACGTCAGCAGCGCGTAATCGGCGTCCGCACCCCACGGCACGGCGGCGACGCCGCCCGACGCGACCAGGCGGCCCGCGGCCGGTTCGACGGCGGCGCCGCCGATATGGCAGGCGACTGTGCTGCCGGCGAGGATCCCGGGCAGCAGCTCCGGGGCCGCCTCGGCGAGCAGCGGTGCCACGAGCCCCGCGGTCATCGTCAGCGGTGCGGGGGCGACCGCGGCGCCGGCGGCCTCCGCGACGACGGCGAGGTACCCGAAGCCGAGCCCCGATCCGCCGGCGGCCTCCGGGACGGCCAGCCCGACCGGCTCCAGCTCGCGGCAGAGCGCGGCCCACGCGGCCCGGTCGAGCGGATCGCCGTCGCCGCGGGCCTTGGCGGCCGCGAGGGGGAAGTGCCGCCCGACCGCAGCGGTGGCGACCGCGAGCAGCTCGGTCCGTTCGGTGTCGCCGGGCACGGCCACGGCCGCGCCGGTCATGCCGGCGCGCCGAACTGCTCCCGCAGGACCCGCCGCAGCACCTTGTTGCTGGCGCTGCGGGGCAGCTCCGGGAGGAACGCCACGGCGGACGGCTGCTTGTAGCGGGCCAGGTTGCGTCGGCAGTGGTCCAGCACGTCGGATTCGGTGAGCGCCGCGCCGTCCCGGGGAACCACGACGGCCACCGGCGTCTGGCCCCACCGCTCGTGCGGCACGCCCACCACGGCGACGTCGGCGACGCCCGCCAGCTCGGCGATCACCTGCTCGATCTCCGACGGGTAGACGTTCATGCCGCCGCTGACCACCAGGTCGCTGCGGCGTTCGGTCACGTACACGTAGCCCGCCGCGTCGATGCTGCCGAGGTCGCCGGAGTGGTACCAGCCGTCGGTGAACGCCGCGGCGGTCGCGTCGGGGTTGTTCCAGTAGCCGACCACGAGGTTGGATCCACGGATGAGCAGCTCACCCACGGTCGTGCCGTCGTGAGGCAGGTCGTTGCCCTCGGCGTCGACCACGCGGATGACGCACTCCAGGACCGGCCGCCCCACCGAGGCGTAGAAGTCGTCGGCCGCCGAGCCCTCCAGGACGTCGGCCACGTCGGTCACGGTGACGAGCCCGCCGGACGCCTCGGTCATGCCCCAGCCCTCGAGGTAGCGGTGGCCGACCACCTCCGCCCAGCGGCGCAGGTCCGCGGGGTGCGCCTTGGACGCCGAGTGCACGAACGTGCGGATCGTCCGCCACTTCTCGGGGTGGCGCCGCGCCAGCTCGGTCATGGGAGCGATCCACGGGGACGGGATGAACGTGAAGGTGCCCTTCTCCCGCTCGATCGCGTCCAGCAGCTCCTCGGGGGTGACCCGGCCGGTCATGTACACCGTGCCGCAGACGAACATGTGGCCCATGATCAGGCCCAGCACCGTGGCCACGAACGACATGTTCGAGTGGTAGACACACACGCTGTACTGCGGCGTGCGGTACGAGTGGGCGTGCTGCCGGAGCGTGCTGCGCAGGGTCCGGTGGGTGACCATGGCACCCTTCGGGCGGCCGGTGGTGCCGGACGTGTACGCGATGATGTAGAGGTCGTCCTCGTGCGGCTCCGGCGGCGGCACGTCGGACCCCGACCGCACGATGCGCGCGAACTCGCCGTCGTCCTGGCCCGGGCCGCCGAGCGGGACGGTCCGCCGCAGCGTGGGCACCGTCGCGGCCAGCGACTTGGCGGCCGTCTCCAGCTCGTCGCTGTGGAACAGCAGCGACGTCCCGGAGTCGCGCAGCTGGTAGGCGGCCTCGCGCTCGGTGAACATGCTGTTGATCGGCACCAGGACGAGGCCGGCCTTGGCGACGGCGAAGTAGATCTCCAGGTACTGCGGGCAGGTGCCGCTCCAGACGCCGACCCGGTCGCCGGGGTTCAGGCCGGCGTCGAGCAGCGCGTTGGCGAGCCGGGTGCTGCGGGTGTCGAGCTCCGCGTAGGTGCGCACCACGCCGTCATGGGTCTTGAGGGCCACGAGGTCCGGATGACGCAGCGCGTTGTCGGAAACGATGCGGCCGATCTGGTCACCCATGGCGCTCCTTCAAATGACCAAGTGCTTGCTTGGTTTGAGGGTAAGGTCCGGCACCGGTGAGGTCAACAAGAAGCGATCTCTAACGTGCCGGCTGGTCCTGCAGGCCGGTCAGGAACAGGTCGGACATGTGCTTGGCGAGCTGCTCGGTGGTGACCCGGCCGCCCGGCTGGTACCAGCGGCCCGCGCCGGAGATCGCCCCCATGATGGTCCGGTACGTCAGCACGGGATCCGTGCCGGCGCGGAAGCTGCCGTCCTTGACGCCCTGGCGCAGGGCCGCGGTCCAGTGCTTCTGGACCCGGTCGAGGCTCTCGTTGAGGTAGGGGAGAGCGGTCGACAGGTACGACCAGTCGTTGAGGACCATGCGCACCGCGTACTGGTGCTCCTTGAGCATCTTGATCGACGCGCGGATGAAACCGCGGACCGTCTCCGTGGGCGTCAGGTCCGCCGCGACCACCCGGTCGTACTCGGCCAGCAGCTCGTTCCAGTACGCCGACAGGAGTTCGTCCGCAATGGACTCCTTCGACGAGAAGTGGTGGTACAGACTGCCGGAGAGGATGTTGGCGGCGTCCGCGATGTCGCGGACGGTCGTCGCGAGGAACCCCCGCTCGGCGAAGAGCTTGCCGGCGATCTGCACGATCTCGTCGTAGCGCGCCTGGCCGTTGCTGGCCGTCTGGCGGCCGGCCCGGGGGCGTGTCGACTGTCGCGTCCGGGTCCGTTGTGGCACCTCAGGCACCTTCCGTGGGTTCGTCACAAGCGCTAGCTTGCCGTACTGATGGCGCGGCCGCGAACCCGGGCCGCTACCCGGTCGCGATCGCCAGGAGCCGTTGCTGCGTGGCCGGGTCGGCGGCCAGTTCCGCCGTGGTGGAGGCGTGCATGATCCGGCCCGTCTCCAGCACGTAGACGCGGTCGGAGAGGCGGATCACGAAGTCCAGGTTCTGCTCGGCGAGCAGCAGGGAGACGCCGAACTCGCGGGGCAGCGCGGCGATCGCCTCGGCCAGGCCCTCCACCACGAGCGGCGCGAGGCCCTCGGTGGGCTCGTCGAGCAGCAGGACCTTCGGCCGCGGAACCAGCGCGCGGGCGACCGCGACGAGCTGCTGCTCGCCGCCGCTGAGCTGGTTGCCGTTGCGGCCCAGCAGCGGGCGGAGGAGGGGCAGCGCGTCCGCGAGCTCGTCGATGCCGACCGTGCCGCGGCCGGCGGAGGCGAAGCGGGCCAGCTCGATGTTCTCGCGCACGGTGAGCCCGGGGAAGATGCGGCGGTCCTCGGGCACCCAGCTGACGCCGTGGCGGGCAATGGCGTCGGTGGCCATGCCGTCCAGCGAACGCCCGGCGGCGGTGATCCGGCCGCGGCGGCGTACCTCCAGGTTCATGATCGCGTTGAACGTCGAGCTCTTGCCGGCGCCGTTGCGGCCCAGGAGGCCGACCACCTCGCCGGGCCCGACCGTCAGCGAGACGCCGAACAGCGCCTGCGCCGACCTGTACCACGCGTCGACGTCCTCCAGCACGAGCGTGGGTTGCGGGTCAGTCATGGTTCCCCCGTCCGAGGTAGAGCTCGCGTGTGGTGGCGTGGCCGGCCACGTGTTCGGGAGTGCCGTCCAGCACGACCTTGCCGCGGGCCATGAGGACGACGCGGCGGGCCACGCGCTGGATCACGTCCATGTCGTGGGCGGTGAGGACGATGGTCAGGTCCGGCGTCTCGTCGAGCAACTGGTTCAGCATGGTCACGGCCGAGCGGGCGTCCTCGTACGACATGCCGGCGGTCGGCTCGTCGAGCAGGAGCAGCCGCGGCGACTGGGCGATCGCCATGGCCAGCTCCAGGCTCTTGCGGGCACCCTGCGCCAGCGTGCTGGTGCCCGACCCCGCGACGTGGGCCAGCCCGACGCGCTCCAGCAGCGCGTCCGCCGTCCGCTCGGCGGAGCGGTGCCGGACGAAGGCGTCCCACGCGCGGGGCCGCCGGTGTGCGCTGAGGGCCGCGATCACGAGGTTCTGCCGGACGGTCATGGCGTCGAAGAGGCGGGCGACCTGGAACGTCCGGCTGATCCCCGCCGACGCGCGGCGCGACGGGTTCCACGACGTGACGTCGCGGTCGGCGAAGAACACCCGCCCCGCCGTCGGCCGGTGTTCGCCGGCGATCATGCCGAACAGCGTCGACTTGCCCGCGCCGTTGGGTCCGATGATGGCCAGCCGCTCACCGGCGGCGACCTCGAGGTCGACGCCCTGGACGGCGCGCACGCCGCGGTAGTGCTTGGTGACGCCGTTCAGGCGGACGAGCGTGCCGGTCATGACCGCGTCTCCGTTCCCGCTTTCGGGGCCGTAGCGGGAGCCGGATCGGCGGTGACGGGCGACGGACCGCGTGCGCGCCGGCGCAGCGCCGGGAGGTGGGCCGCGAGGACACCCGGCAGCGAGGTGAGGCCCGACGGCAGGACGAGCACGATCACCAGCAGCAGGATGCCGACGAACATGGTCGAGTCCGTCGCGACGCCGCTCAGGGCCTGCTGGGCGAGGATCAGGACGACCGCGCCGAGGACGGGCCCGCCGAACACCCGCAACCCGCCGACCAGGCACGCGACCAGGACCTGGCCGGAGATGGTGAGCGACAGCATGGTCGGGCTGACCACGCCCTGCTGCAGGCCGAGCATGCCACCGGCGACCGCGGAGAACGCCGAGCCGATGGCGAACGCCAGCACCTGGACCCGGCGGACCCGGATGCCGAGCGCCGCCGCGCGGTGGGCGTCGTCGCGCACGGCCCGCATCGCCGCGCCGAGGGTGGACCTGTGCAGCATCCACAGCAGCCAGCAGCAGACGGCGGCGATGGCGACGAACGTGTACCAGGTCTGCTCGTCGCTGGCCAGTTCCCGGCCGAGGATCGTGATCGAGTAGAGGCCACCGATCCCGTCCTCGCCGTGCAGGGCCCGGACGCGGTTCGTGAGCAGCCAGAGCACCTGGGCCAGGACGAGGGTCAGCACCGCGAACTCGGCGCCGGTGCTGCGCAGCGCGATCACCGAGAACGCGGCTCCGGCGACGGCGGCGACGACCGCGGCCACCGCCAGCAGCAGCAGGCCGTCGACGTTCCCGCGGTTCTCGTGGATCAGGGCGACGGTGTAGCCGCCGAGGCCGAAGAACGCCGTCTGCCCGAAGGACAGCAGGCCCGACCAGCCGAAGAGCACGTTCGTCGCCATCGCGAACAGGGCCCAGATGACCGCGGTCGTCCAGGTGAAGACGTACGTGCCGGTCGCGATCATGGGTACGACGAGAGCGAGCGCCGCGCAGCCGAGGAGGACGTGCACGCCTCCGGTCCGGGCCAGCTGCCAGCCCCGCGTGCGGGTCGACACGGGCATCACCTCGCGATCTGGGTCGCGCGGGACGCGTGTCCGAACAGGCCCTGGGGCCGGATCATCAGGATCACCGCGACGACGATGTAGTAGCTGAACCCGCTCAGCGACGGGACGTAGGCGAACAGCAGGCTGTCGATGACGCCCAGCGCGACGGCGGCGACGAACGCGCCGGGCACCGAGCCCAGCCCGCCGACGATCACCACCACGAACGCCGGCACGAGGTAGCTCGAGGCCAGGCTGCCGTCGATGGAGGTGACGGGGGTGACGAGGGCGCCGGCGACACCGGCCAGGAACGAGCCGATCGCGAAGACGAGCGTGCCGATCCGCGAGGCGCGGATGCCCAGCGCGGACGCCATGGCCCGGTCGTGGGACAGCGCGCGGACGCGGGTGCCGACCGACGTGTGCGCGAGCAGCACGTAGAGCCCGACGGCGAGCAGGACACCGACCCCCACGACGGCCAGGTCGTACGTCGCCACCCGGGGGCCGTTGAGCGACACCGCGCCGTCCAGCCCCGCCGGGTACTGGACGGTCCGCGGGTCGTGTCCCCAGATGTGCACGGTCGCCCCGGTGATCGCGAGGAACAGCGCGAACGCGCCGAGGAACCCGACGTGGCTGCCGGCCCGGTACAGCCTGCGGAAGACGAGCACTTCGCAGGCCGTACCGAGCGCGGCGACGACGAGGCCGGCGGCGAGGGCCGCCAGGACGAAGCCGCCGAGGCTGTTGCCGTGCAGCACCGTGGTGACGATGTACGCGCCGACGAGGAAGAAGGCGCCGTGCGCGAAGTTGAGCACGTGCATGACGCCGTAGATCAGCGTGAGGCCGCTCGCGATCACGAAGATCGGCACCCCTTGCGCGATCCCCGACACCACGGCCGGTAGCAGGGTGTTCACCGGCGACGTCCCTACCGGAGCTGGGAGGCCAGCACGGTCTTGCAGTCCGTGACCGCGATGGACTCCGGCGCGCTCTTGTCGCCAGTGAGCAGGGCGGTGGTGATCGGGCCGTCGGCGTGGTGCGAGGCGCCGTCCATGGTCATCGGCAGGCCCGCCGGGGTCTGCACCGAGATACCCGGCATCGCCTTGGCCACCGCGTCCGGTTCGGCGCTGCCGGCCTTCCGGATCGCCTCCGCGAGGATCTGGACCGCCACGTAGCCCTGGTACGCGCCGGTGTCAGGCTTTTGGCCCGTCAACGCCTCGAAGTCGCGCACGAACGAGGTGTTGAGGTCGTTCTCCTGGCAGCTCCAGAAGTACTCGTGCACGTCGTAGATCGCCGGCGCCGACCCTTCGAGGGCCCGCGCGGTCGTCCAGTAGACACCGGTCTGCGCGATGACCGCGTAGTCGTCGAGGATGCCCAGCGGCCGTGCCTGCTGGATGAAGCTCGTCGTCCCGGCGCCGTAGACGCCGAGGAACAGGCCGCGCGTCTCCTTGGTGCCGGTCTGGGCACCGGCGAGCGCGCTGAGCTGGGTCTTGAAGTCGGTCGCCTTCGCGGCGACGTAGATCTCGGTGTTCGCCTGGACCGGCTTGCCGGTCGACTTGGCGATCTGGTCGCGCGTCTGCGTCCAGAAGCCGCGCGTCACCTCCTGGTCGTAGCCGAACACGTCCCAGGTCTGGACCTGCGGAAACAGGGCCGCGAGCGACTCGCCGTTGGCGCGGGTGAGGTCGACGTCGAGCTGCCCGGTCATCCAGAAGTTGTCGCTGACGGGTGGGTCGACCAGCGTCTTGGACGTGCAGTGCGCGCCGACGAACAGGATGTCGAACCGCGCCGCCGCCTGGGCCTCGGCCTTGCACAGGTCGGTGGTCTGGCCGCCGAGCGCCAGCTTGACTCCCCGGCTGTCGAGGTCCCGCATGAGGCTCGCGGCCTTGGTGGTGTCGAGCTGGTCGTCGGCCTTGACGATCTCGAGCTTCTTGCCGTCGATGCCGCCGGCGGCGTTGATCTGGTCGACGGCGACCTGGAACCCGTCCCCTTCGAGCTTGGCGATCGCCGCCTGCACTCCGCTGAACGGCAGCACGACGCCGATCTTGATTGTGTCGCCGCCGGTGCCGCCGCCGGTGGAGCCGCCGTCGCTGGAACACGCGCTCACGGTGACGCCGAGCGCCGCGAGGACGGCCGCGACGCGCAGGCGTGCCTGACGTTTCATGACGTGCCCTTCTGTTGTCTGAAGCTTGCGAGGATGGCGGCCAACCGGTCGGGGTCGGCCACCGGCCAGCCGAAATAGGACGTGACCCGGTTGACGCGGTCGCCGACGTGGTCCCGGGCCAGGGCCGGCATCTGCTCGGGAGTACCGGAGATCGAGAAGTGGTCGAGAAGGTTGTCGTCGATCAGGCCGGCCATCTCGGCCCAGCGGCCAGCCTTGGAGAGCGCGGTGAGTTCCGGCTGGAGGTCGCCGTACCCGAGCTGGTCGAGGACCGGGCGGTACGAGGGGGTCGACGCGTAGAAGGCGAGCTGCCTGGCCACGTCGGCGCGCATGGAGCGGAGCTCCTCCTCCGTGTCGCCCATGGCCATGAACAGCGGCATCGAGAACTCGACGCCGGAACCGTCGCGTCCGGCGGCGGCCGCGCCGGCGTCGATCGCGGGAAAGCAGGTCGCTTCCAGGTACGGCCGCGTCGTGAACGCGTGCAGCAGGACGCCGTCGGCCACCTCGCCGGCCATCCGCATCATCTTGGGGCCGACCGCGGCGACCCAGATCGGTATCTCGTGCTCGTGGTGCGCCGGCACCCAGAACGGCGACATCAGCGTGTGCGTGTAGTAGGTGCCCTGGACATCGAGCCGCGCGCCGGTGCGCCAGCTGTCGAAGATGGCCCGGGTGGCGAGGACGAACTCGCGCATCTGCGCGACGGGCTGGTGCCAGGGCATCGAGTAGCGCCGCTCGATGTGCGCCTTCACCTGGCTTCCGAGGCCGAGCACGAACCGCCCGCCGGCCATGTCGGCCAGGCCCCACGCGGTGTAGGCGACGGTCATCGGCGTGCGGGCGAGGGCGACCGCGATCGCGGTGCCGACGCGCGCGGTGGCCGTGCGGCGCACCGCCTCGTATGCCTGCAGGAAGGGGTCGACCCCGGCCTCGGTGCACCAGATCCCGGAGTGACCGGCGCTCTCCGCCGCGGCGGCGAGGTCGCCGGCGCGCCGGAGGTCCTTCTCCATGACTGAGACGTCGATGTCCACTGGCGTCCGTTCTTCGCTTCTTAACAACCAAGCACTTGCTTGTGTCGCACGAGTATGGTGACGGCCCGACTGTGATGTCAAGCACGGCCGGACGGGTACATGTGCCGCTCGGTGACGAGGAAGATGGGCGAGGCCGCGACGTCCACGAAGTTCGCCTCGTCGGCCATGAGCCGGCGGGCCGCGGCCCGTCCCTCCGGCGTGCCGAACGACCGTTCCACGGCCGCGAGGTCGTCGAACCACAGCTCCACAACGCCGTCGTACGGCTCGGGGCCGCCGCGCGAGGCCCGGAGCGCGTCGTTGAGCGGGATCGAGAGCGTGTGGGACTGCACGTAGCGGCTGTAGCCGAGCTGCCGGGCCAGTTCCACGCCGAGCCGGCCGTGCGCGCCGTGCCAGTACGCGCTGAACTGCTCGCGGGTCAGATCCGCGCGGCGGCGCAGGCAGAACAGCAGCTTGACCGGTCCGCCGTCCACTGTGGTCACCGCAGCACCCCGATCTCGTACTCCGCGCCGCTCGCGGAGACGGTGCCCTTCGCGGCGCAGAGGACGGCGTTGAGCCAGGCGTACCGCGGGTCCGCGGTCTCGAAGACCGGCGTGGAGTAGACCGGGCCGCTCATGACGCCGCCGGACCAGTCCGCGCGGCCGCTGTAGGACATGAACAGTCGCGCGCCGTCGGTGGTGCGCAAGGCGATCCGCACGTCGATGAAGGTGGTCCCGTCCGGGCCGATGACCAGCCAGTCGGCGGCCGAGCGGCCGACCTGCGCGGCGGTCAGGCGGTCGCCGGCGAGCCGCGCGTCCACGATCGGCCCGATGATCCGGCGGCCCCGTGGGGTGTCCGCCACCAGTTCGGTGCGGGCGAGCGACGCGGTGAAGCGGCACAGTGGCTCGATCCTCACAAAACCCCCTCCATCTGCCTTGTTACCCAAGCGCTTGCTTGGGTACAGTAGCCGCGCCGGCACCGGCGGACAATGACTTCTTTTCGTGGATGGGTACATGCGCCCCAGGTATGACGAGCTATCGCTGTTGCCGGGAACGGACCTGCGCCACGCGTGGGACCTGTTCGGCGCGGGAGACGCGTTGGGAACGCTGAACCTGCTGACCGAGGAGCGCCGGCGCGAGGCCGCGTCCCTGGTGCGCACCGGTGCGACGGTGAACCTGTCGCTGCCCCTCACCGAGCCGGAGCCGCCGCCGTTCGGGCGGCTCCCGCTCCAGCACGAGTTCTTCCCGACCACGGCCTTCAGCTGGGACGACCGGATCACGCGGCTGGACATGCAGGCCTCCTCGCAGTGGGACGGGCTGCTGCACGTCCGCCACCGGGAGTTCGGGTTCTACGGCGGGCGGCACAGCGACCCGACTCCGGGGGACAAGCTGGGCATCGACCGGTGGGTCGAGCACGGCATCGTGGGCCGCGGCGTGCTGCTCGACGTCGAACGCCACTTCCGGCGCCTCGGCCGGGAGTACGACCCGCTCGCGCCGGTCGCGGTGTCCGCCGCCGAGCTGCGGAGCATCGCGCAGGCCCAGGGCGTCGAGCTGCGGGAGGGCGACATCCTGCTGATCCGGTTCGGCTGGCCCGCGGCGTACGCGCGCACCGATCCGGCCGCCCGGGACGCCATGGCCGCCCGCCCCACCTGCTCGGGCCTGTACGCCGGCGAGGCGATGGCCCGGTTCCTGTGGGACACCGGCATCGCCGCGGTCGCGTGCGACAACCCGTCCGTGGAGGTGCAGCCCGGGGACAGGGAGCACGGCTACCTGCACCACCGCCTGCTGACGATGCTCGGCATGCCGATGGGGGAGCTGTTCGCCCTGGACGCGGTCGCCGAACGGTGCGCGCAGGCACGGGTGTGGGAGTTCCTGTTCGTCTCGGTGCCGCTGAACGTGCCCGGCGCGGTGGGCTCCCCGGCCAACGCGGTGGCGGTCCTGTGAGCCCGGAGCTGGGCCGGCTCGTGGACCGGGAGGAGCTGCGCGACCTCGTCCACGCGTACTGCCACCACGTCGACACCCGCGACGCCGCCGCGGCGGCCGGCCTGTTCACGGAGGACGCCGTCTTCGTCACCTCCACCGGCCGCAACGGCACGAGCGTGGGCCGGGCCGCGATCGCGCGGCGCCTCGAACGGCTCCTGGCCACCTTCACCGCGACCAGCCACCACGTGTCGAACACCCGGATGGAGTTCCTCGACGCCGACTCCGTCCGGATGGAGTCGTACCTGTACGCCTGGCACCGCTTCCCGAGCGACCGTCCCGACGGGTTCCTCTGGGCCCGCTACGTCGACCGCGCGGTCCGCACCCCGGCCGGCTGGCGGCTGCGGGAGCGGACCCTGCGGGTGGTCGGCGAGGTGGACTTCCCGTTCGGGTGGGTCCCGTACGGGACGGATCAGCGCAGCGCGTAGACGTCGTAGGCCACCCGGCCGTCGGTGAGCCCACCCTTGCCGACGAACTGCGTCCGGTTGAGCCAGGCGTACCGCTCGTCCTCGACCTCGAAGCCGAGCGCGATGTAGACCGGTGCGCTGCCGGGGCCGCCCGACCAGTCCGCGCGGCCGTGGTATTCGGCGAAGACGAAGCAGCCGTCGTCGGTGCGCAGCGTCATGCGGACGTTCGGGCTCGCGGTGCCGTCGGGCCCGACCAGCAGCCAGTCGGCGGCCGACTCGCCGCGCTGCGAGGCGCGGAACCGCTCGCCCTCCCAGCGCGCGTCGCGGACGCCGACGACCATGCGGCGGCCGGCCGGCGTGTCGCCGACGAAGTCGGGCTTGAGCACCTCGGCGGTGTACCGGGCGAAGGGGACGAGATCCAACGGGGGCCTACCTTCCGAAGACGTGGGCACAGGACACGGCCGTGCTCTGCTTGATCAGGCCGCCGCCGCACTGGGCGAAGGCGAGCCGGGCACCGTCGACCTGGCGCGCGCCGGCCGCGCCGCGCAGCTGCTGGACGACCTCGTAGACCTGCGCCATCCCGGTGGCGCCGATCGGGTGGCCGCGGGCCACCAGGCCGCCGGACGGGTTGACGGGCAGCTCGCCGCCGAGGGCGGTGTGGTTCGTCATGGCCCACTTCAGCTCGTCGCCGGCGGGGCAGAGGCCCGACTCGGCCCAGGAGACGATCTCGCCGGGTGAGGTGGCGTCGTGCAGTTCGGCGAAGTCCATGTCGCGCGGTCCGAGGCCGGCCTGCGCGAAGGCCGCCGCGGCGGAGATCTCGTGCGAGTCGGAGGGGCCGTGGGTCTCGGCGGGCAGCGACCGCAGCTGGGACGCCAGGATGGTCACGTCGCCGCCGGAAGGCCGGCCCGGTGCGGCGGTGACGACCGCGGCGGCTGCGCCGTCGCCGATGGGCGAGCACATCAACACCCGCAGCGGCCCGAGCACGTGCCGGGAGGCCAGGATCTCCGCGGGCGTACGGGGCTGCCGGCGCTGGGCCATCGGGTTCAGCGCGCCGTTCGCGTGCGCTTTCGCCGCCACCGTCGCGAACGCCTCCTCGGTGAGGCCGCGCTCCTCCATCAGGTACGCGGCGACCTTGGCGTACCGGTCGATGAACGGGCTGCGGTTCACGCCGGCACCCTCGCCGAAGTCCTGGAAGTCGACGTCCATGCCGCCCATGAACGCCATGAAGCTCTTGGTCTTGTCCTCGAAGTAGAGCTTCTCGGCGCCGACGGCGAGCACCGTGTCGTACTGGCCGCCGGCGACGCTGCTCCACGCCAGGTGCAGCGCGTTCGCGCCGGAGGCGCACGCGTTCTCCACGTTGTTGACCGGCAGCGCGCCGGCACCCATGTGGTGCGTGACCGTCTCGCCGCGGATGCACTCCTGGCCCAGGGTCACCCCGGCGGTGGCGTTGCCGAAGAACACGGCCTGGACCTCGGCGAGGCCGATGCCGGCGTCGCGCAGCGCCTCGGTGATCGCCGCGGAGGCCAGATCCTTGAGGCTCCGCTCCGGATACCGGCCGAACGGCGTCATGCCGACGCCGGAGACAACGGTGGTGCGCACGCGCGGTACCTCTCTTCTCGTCCGGGGTGTGGTCAGACGGCGGGCCGGTAGCGTCGCTCGTAGCTGCCGTCGGCGGTGCGGCCGCCGTCGACCACGAGGCACTGGCCGGTGATGAAGCTGGCGTCGTCGGAGGCCAGGAACGCGGCCGCCGCGGCGGCCTCGGCGGGCCGCCCCTGGCGGCGCATCGGCTGCATGAGGTCGCGGCGGCGGGCCCGCTCGGGCTCGTCGCCGAACTCCCGGCGCACCATCGTGGAGTCGACGACGCCGAGGGCCAGCGCGTTGGAGCGGATCCCGCGTTCGGCGTAGCGGACGCCGAAGTGCCGCGACACGGCCAGCAGCGCGGCCTTGGACGCCTCGTAGGACAGCGACGAACCGCTGCAGATCAGGCCGGCGACGGACGTGACGAAGACGAAGACGCCGCGGCCGCGCTCCAGCATGGCCGGCAGCGCGCCTTGGGCGACGAGCCAGTGCGAGCGGACGTTGACGTCGTTGACCAGGGTCCAGTCCTCGACGGTCTGGGTCCGGCCGGGCAGGCTGCCGGTGATCCCCACGTTGCAGATCACGGCGTCGATCGGGCCCACCGCGTCCGCCGCCGCGGCCGCCAGGGCCGCCGACTCCTCGATCGAGGACGCGTCCGCCCGCAGCGCGACGCCGCGGCGGTCCTCCAGCGCGTCGACCGTGGCCTGTGCCCGGTCGAGGTCGCGGTCGGTCACCACGACCGTCGCCCCCTCGGCCGCCAGCCGCAGCGCGATGGCCCGCCCGTTGCCGAGCGGCGCGCCGGCGTCGACGGGACCCTCCGAACCGCCGCCGACGACGATGACGTTGCGGCCTTCGAACCGGCGTCCGAGCTGCATCCCGCACCCTCCCCAACCAAGCAAGCGCTAGGCTAACATGGCCGCGTCCGGTTGAGAACAGCGCGAGGAGTGTGTGGTATGCCGCTCGACCTGGAGGAGTTCACCCGGCAGGCCGACGCGTTCGTCGCCGCCCACTTCCCGCCCCGGTCCGCGGCGACCGTCGGCGACGTCGCCGTCATCCCCGAGCGGCTGCCCGAGGTCGAGCGCCGCGAACTGCCCGCGGCGCTGGCCTGGCGGCGCACCGCCTTCGACGCCGGATACGGCTGGATCGACGGCCCCGCCGCGTTCGGCGGACGCGACCTGCCGACCGCGTTCGCCGACGCGTTCCGCGTGGTCGAGCGCCGGTACGCGGTGCCCGACGAGGGATACACGCGGTTCAGCGTCCGCATCCTCTGCCCGACCCTGCTGGAGCACGCCACCGACGCGCTGAAGCGGTCCTACCTGCGGGCCCTGCGCCGGGCCGACGTGGTCTCCTGCCAGCTGTTCTCCGAGCCCGAGGCGGGTTCGGACCTCGCCTCGGTCCGCACGCGGGCCGAACGCGACGGCGACGGGTGGCGGGTGACGGGCCAGAAGGTCTGGACCTCCGGGGCCCACTACAGCCAGCTCGGCCTGCTGCTCGCCCGCACCGAGCCCGGCACGCGCCGCTCCGCCGGGTTGACCGTGTTCCTGATCGACATGGACCAGCCGGGGGTCGAGGTGCGGCCGATCCGGCAGCTGACGGGCGGCCAGTCGTTCAGCGAGGTGTTCCTCGACGGCGCCACGGTGCCGGCCGGGCGGGTCGTGGGCGAGGTCGGCGCCGGCTGGCGGGTCATCACCACCACGCTGATGCACGAGCGCGCCGTCATCGGCAGCGACGGCGCCGTGGACCTGGCGCTGATCCCCGCGCTGGTCGCGCTCGCGCGCCGCCACGGCCGCTGGGACGACCCGCGGGTCCGCGAGGCCGTCGCGGACGCCTACGCGCGGGCTCAGGCGGACGCCGTGATGACGGCGCGCTACTACGAGCGGGCCCGCGACGGGCTGCCCGGCCCGGAGATGTCGCTGTCGAAGCTGCGGCTGACCGACAACCTGCAGCGCATCAGCGAGACCGCGCAACGGATCCTCGGCGAGTCGTTCGTCGCGGAGGTCGACGGCGACTTCGGCTGGAGCCAGCTCGCGCTGACCCTGCCGGGGCTGCGCATCGGCGGCGGCACCGACGAGGTGCTGCGCTCCATCGTGGCGCAGCGCGTGCTGTCGCTGCCACGCGGCTGACGCCGCGCAGCCTCGGACGCCGCCGCGTGGCTGGCGGCGCGTGGCGTCGGGATGCTGCGGCGTGGCTGGCGGCGCGTGGCGTCGGGATGCTGCGGTGTGGCTGGCGGCGCGTGGCGTCGGGATGCTGTGGCGTGGCTGGCGGCGCGTGGCGTCGGGACGCTGCGGCGTGGCTGGCGGCGCGTGGCCTCAGAACGCCGCCTCCGGGACGTCCATCAGGTCGAGGGTCGTGTGGTGCAGGATGGCGCACTCGGCGGTGACCAGCGGGAGCCGCTCGGCGGCGAAGAACCGGGCCACCGCGACCTTGCCGGTGTAGAAGTCGGCGTCGGGCCCGCTCGCGCCGGCCGCGAGCGCGGCGTGCGCGACGTCGGCCGCGCGGGTCAGCAGCCACCCGACCAGCAGCTCGCCGAGCACCATCAGCAGCCGCGTCGCCTGGAGCCCGACCCGGTAGATCTCGCGCGGCTCCTCGCCGGCGGCCCGCTGCCACCCGCGCAGCCGCTCGACCGCGCCGCGCACGCTCGCCAGTGCCTCGGCCAGCGCGGCACGGTCCGTCGGGCCGCCGTCGGCGCAGAACGTCCCGATGTCGCCGAGCAGGCGGTCGACGGCCCGGCCGCCGTCCCGCACGATCTTGCGGAAGAACAGGTCCAGGCCCTGGATGGCGGTGGTGCCCTCGTACACGGTGTCGATCTTGCTGTCCCGGATGTACTGCTCGATCGGGTGGTCCTTCAGGTATCCGGCGCCGCCGAAGACCTGCAGCGACTCGGCGAGCAGCGCGTAGCCGCGCTCGGAGGAGAACCCCTTCACGATCGGCAGCAGCAGGTCGGCCAGCGCCGCCGCGCCGGCGGCGTCCGACCCGGTGGCTTCGGCCCGGAGGCGCTCGTCCTGAGCCGACGCGGCGAACAGCACCAGGGCACGCAGGCCCTCGGCGTACGCCTTCTGCAGGAACAGGCTGCGCCGCACGTCCGGGTGGCCGATGATCGGGATGTCCGGCGCCGTGCGGTCGCCGCGGCGGGCGAGGTCGGCGCTCTGCGCGCGGACCGTCGCGTACTCCCGCGCGTTCAGGTAGCCGGTCGACAGGGTCGCCGCGGCCTTGGCGCCGACGAGCATCCGCGCGTACTCCACGACGCGGAACATCTGCGCGATGCCGTCGTGGACGCCACCGAGCAGGTAGCCGACCGCCGGTTCGCCGGCGCCGAACGTGACCTCGCAGGTGGCCGACAGGCTCAGCCCCATCTTGTGCTCCACTTTGGTCACCTGGACGCCGTTGCGGCGGCCCAGGTCCCCGGTGTCGACGTCGACGAGGTACTTCGGCACGACGAACAGGCTGAGCCCCTTCGTGCCGGGGCCGCCGGCGCCGGGCGTGTCCACCGGCCGCGCCAGGACGAAGTGGACGATGTTGTCCGACAGGTTGTGCTCGGCGCTGGTGATGAAGATTTTGACGCCCTCGATGTGCCACGTGCCGTCCTCCTGCGGCACCGCGCGCGTGCGGCCGGACCCGACCGCCGAGCCGGCGCCGGGCTCGGTGAGCACCATCGTGGCCCCCCACGCGCGCTCGACCATCAGCCGCGCCAGGGCCTTCTGCTCGGGGGTGCCCAGCTCGAAGAGCATCTGCGCGTGCGGCCACCCGGCGGCGTAGATGAACAGCGCGGGGTTGGCGCCGAGCGTGAACTCGGCGACGGCCCATCGCAGCGACGGCGGGGCGGCGACGCCGCCCAGTTCCGGTGCCACGTCCATGCGCCACCACTCGGCGGCGACGTAGTCCTGCCACGCGCGCACGAAAGCCGGCGGCAGCACGACGGTGCGCGCGTCCGGGTCGACGGTCAGGCCGGGCAGGTCGGCGTCGGCGAAGGAGAGCGCGAAGCGCTCGCGGGCCAGGCGCTCCGCCTCCGCCAGCATGGCGCGGGCCGTGGCCTCGTCCATGCCGTCCCACGGCGCGGCACCGAGGACGTCGCCCCGGCCCAGGAGTTCGAACAGCACGAACGTGACGTCCCGCAGGTTCGCACGGTAGTGGCTCATCTGGCCCCGCCTCTGGTCGGTCTGGTGATGTGCGCGGTCCAGGCTAGTCGACCAAGCAAGTGCTTGGTAAGGTCTCGGCACGCGGAAGATGGGGGAGAGGACGATACGGATGGGCGTTTCACTGCGGGGCCGCGTCGCGCTGGTGACCGGCGCGGGCCGGGGACTCGGCCGGGCCTACGCGCTCGACCTGGCCCGCCACGGCGCGCGCGTGGTGGTCAACGACGTCGGCGGGTCGCTCGCCGGCGGCGGGTCCGGCGGCGACGGGACGGCCGCGGCGGACGCCGTCGTCGAGGAGATCCGGGCGGCGGGCGGCGAGGCGGTCGCGTCGTACGACACCGTGGCGACGCCGGAGGGCGGCGAGGCCATCGTCGAACGCGCGCTGTCGGCCTACGGCCGCCTGGACGCGGTGGTCAACAACGCCGGCATCCTGCGGGACCGGAGCATGGGCAAGCTCGACTGGGAGGACGTCCGGTCGGTGCTCGACGTGCACCTCCTCGGCGCCTTCCACGTCACCCAGCCGGCGTTCCGGGCGATGCGCGCCGCCGGCTACGGGCGGCTGGTGTTCACGTCCTCCAACGCCGGCACGTTCGGGAACTTCGGGCAGTCGGCGTACGGCGCGGCGAAGGCGGCGCTGATCGGGCTCTCCGGCGTGGTCGCGATCGAGGGGGAGCGGCACGGCATCCGCAGCAACGTGGTGTGCCCCATCGCCCGTACCCGGATGACCGAGGACATGCTGGGCGAGCTGGCGGCGGCGCTGGACCCGGAGCACGTCGCGCCGCTGGTGACGTACCTGTGCAGCGAGTCGTGCGACCGCACGCACGCGGTCTATTCCGCCGGCGGCCGCCACTTCGCCCGCGTCTACACCGACCTCACCCGCGGCTGGCAGGCGCCGGCGGAGGGCGACGTCGACGCCGAGGCCGTGCGCGCGGCGCTCGACGCCATCGAGGACGACTCCGCCGTGCTGCGTCCCACGTCCGCCGCGGAGGAGCTGGCCGCCCTGGCCCGCGCGCGCTGAACCTCGTCCCACCCACCGCACACTAGGAGACCTCTCGTGTCCACGGCAGTGCCGGCAGAGCTGACCGACCTGATCGCCTTCGACCCGCTGCTCTCGGAGGAGGAGCGGTCGATCGCCGCGACCGTCCGCAGGTTCGTGGCGGACCGGATCCGCCCGCACATCCGGACCTGGTTCGAGGAGGGCACGTCGCCGCGGGAGCTGGCGGAGGAGCTCGGCTCCCTCGGGCTGCTCGGCATGCACCTGCGCGGGTACGGCTGCGCCGGCACCAGCGCCGTCAGCTACGGCCTGGCCTGCCTCGAACTGGAGGCCGGCGACAGCGGCCTGCGCAGCTTCGTGTCGGTCCAGGGTTCGTTGTCGATGTACTCGATCTGGCGCTACGGCAGCGAGGAGCAGAAGCGGCGGTGGCTGCCGGAGATGGCCGCCGGCCGGGCGATCGGCTGTTTCGGGCTCACCGAACCGGACTTCGGGTCCAACCCGGCGGGGATGCGCACGCGGGCCGTCCGGGACGGCGGCGACTGGATCCTCAACGGTTCCAAACTGTGGATCACCAACGGCAGCATCGCGGACGTCGCGACCGTGTGGGCCCGCACCGAGGACGGCATCCGGGGCTTCCTGGTGCCGCGCGGCACGCCCGGTTTCGAGGCGTCCGACGTCCACCACAAGCTGTCCCTGCGCGCGTCGACGACCTCGCAGCTCAGCCTCACCGACGTCCGGCTTCCCGGCGACGCGATGCTGCCCTTGGCGGCCGGCCTCTCCGCGCCGTTGGGTTGCCTGAACGAGGCGCGGTTCGGCATCGTCTTCGGCGCCATGGGTGCCGCGCGGGACTGCCTTCAGGCCACTGTGGACTATGCCCGGACCCGCGTGCAGTTCGACCGCCCGATCGCGGGTTTCCAGCTCACCCAGGCGAAGCTCGCCGACGCCGCGGTGGAGTACTACAAGGGCCTGCTGCTGGCGCTGCACCTCGGCCGGCTCAAGGACGCCGGCACGCTCACGCCGCAGCAGGTCAGTGTCGGCAAGCTCAACAACGTCCGCGAGGCGATCACCATCGCCCGGGTCTGCCGCACGATCCTCGGCGGGTCGGGCATCACGACCGAGTACCCGGTGCTCCGGCACGCCAACAACCTGGAGTCCGTCCTGACGTACGAGGGCACGAGCGAGGTCCACCAACTCGTCATCGGCCAGGCGCTGACCGGCATCGCCGCCTTCC
>Ga0164243_10003439_pt1 | contig 25341 bp, 23 predicted proteins | sample OricompcompostOP_FD_108781 | JGI IMG/M metagenome (GOLD analysis project Ga0164243, IMG submission 108781) | Organic Plus compost microbial communities from Emeryville, California, USA - Original compost - Organic plus compost (OP) | ecosystem: Engineered > Solid waste > Mixed feedstock >...
GCTGGCTTCGGTCGGCCAGCAACTGTCGATCTCGACCGGTGTCGCGGTCGGTGCGCTGCTGGTTGAGATGTCGCTGCGCTGGCGCGGCGCGACCGAGTTAACGCCCGCCGACTTCACGCCGGCTTTCCTCGTGGTCGCCGCGATCTCAGCGTCGTCGGCGCTGCTGTTCATGCGTTTGCCGGCGGATGCCGGCGCGGAAATGTCAGGTCATGCCACCGGCACCACCAAGGTCGATGCCGACAAGGCCGAACCGATCGCCGCCAATGAAACGTCGGATCAGCGCGCCGGCTAAAGAGCGCTTGCGAGCAAAGTCGATGCCGGCTTCGTCAAAATGAAGCGACGAACAAAAGCCGCCCGCAAAATAAAGCCGCCCATCCCCGCGCCTTAGGCCTGCCGTCAAATGGACGGTCTGGCATCATGGCTGCAGGAATGGGCGGAAAAGATCAGAGATGATCGAAGGATCGAGGCGATCCCGGATCATCAACCTGATCGCCTCCCTATTAGAGCGTGATGTGGTCCGAAGACCGCCTCGCCGTTGGCGGCGTCACGCTCAGGAAAGCAATCAGACCGCTTCTTTCAGTTCCTTGGCGGCGCGGAAGGCAATCTTCTTGCTCGCCTTGATCTTGATGGCTTCGCCGGTCGCCGGATTGCGGCCCATGCGGGCAGCGCGCTTGCGGACCTGCAGGATGCCAAGGCCGGTCAGACGAATGCGCTCGCCCTTCTTCAGGTGCTTGGTGATGATCGCAACGAAATCGTTGAGCATCGCCTCGCCCTGCTTCTTGGTCAGTTCGTGATCTTCAGCCAGGACCGCTGCAATTTGCTTCAGCGTGATCTTGCCAGCTGCCGCGGCCTTCGGAGCCGAGGTCTTCTTTGCGGTCGACTTTGCAGCCGCCTTAGTCTTCGTTTTAGCCGCCATAGGATAAACCCTCTCAACTGCGCGGGTATGCGCAAGTGCTCCGAAATAAGAGATTCGCGAGGCGATGCGAAGCGTTTGCAAGCCACACACCTCAAAAATATCGGTAGAATGGGGCTTGGAGGCCCCTCCGGGCCAAAAACATCAACAAAAATAGGCCAATCGGAGGCTGATCGGTGTCAGCGCTCGTCGCGAAAACCGGTCGCAAACACATATAATTCAGCGGAATCGGCCCGGCTGGCCGCCGGCTTGATGTGTTTGACGCTGGCAAAACGGCGTTTCAGCATGGTCAATAACTCGCCCTCGGTGCCGCCCTGCAGCACCTTTGCGAGGAAGACACCGCCCGGATTGAGGATCTCGGTGGCGAATTCCGCCGCCGCTTCGACGAGGCCGATGATCTTGAGGTGATCGGTCTTGCGGTGGCCGGTGGCATTCGCAGCCATGTCCGACATGACTACGTCGGCCTTGCCGCCAAGCCGTTCTTTGAGGATGTCGGGCGCGGCGGGATCAAGGAAATCCAGCAACAACACATCGACCCCGGGAATGCTGTCCATCTCCAGAATGTCGGTGGCGACGACGCTGCCCTTGCCCTCGCTGGCCTTCACCCGTTGCGCGGCGATCTGGCTCCAGCCGCCGGGGGCAGCGCCAAGATCGACCACACGCGCACCCGGTTTCAGAAAGCGATATTTATCATCGATTTCAATGAGCTTGTAGACGGCGCGCGAGCGATAGCCCTCGCGCTTGGCCCGCGCCACATAAGGATCATTGAGCTGACGCTCGAGCCAGAGCTTGGACGACAGCGATCGCTTGTTGCCGGTTTTCACCCGCGTTTTCAGCTCGCGCTCGCCACCGCTGCTGCTACGCGGACCTTTCACGAAACCGCACCCGTTTCCGGCCAGATGCCGTCCGTGCGCATCATCTGTACCAGCATGCCTTCGCGCAGCCCGCGATCAGCGACCCGCAAGCGCGTGCCCGGAAAAGCCCGGCGGATGGCTTCGAGGATGGCGCAACCGGCCAGGACAAGATCGGCGCGTTCGGCACCGATACAGGCGTTGGCGACGCGGTCCTCATACGACATGGCCAAGAGCCGATCCATCACCGCGGTGACTTCCTCATTGATCATCCAGCAGCCATCGACCCTGCGACGGTCATAGCGGCGAAGGCCGAGATGCACGCCGGCGATCGTGGTCACTGTGCCGGAGGTGCCGAGAAGATGCACACGGTCGGAATGGGCCTTGCCATGCGCGCGCACGAAATCGGTCATCAGCGCGGCGACTTCATCGACCATCGCCTCGAAAATCGCGCGCGTGACATTGACGCCGCCATGCCGCTCGGCGAGCGTGACGACGCCGACCGGCAACGACACCCAGCCGTGCATATTGGGCTGCGGCGGCCCCGACAGACAGGCATGCGGACGGCCGAGCTTGGCAATCTCCGAGGAGCCACCGCCGATATCGAACAGGATTGCGCCGTCGGCATCCGGATCCACCAGCGGCGTGCAGCCGATCGCCGCCAGCATGGCCTCGGTCTCGCGATCGACGATCTCCAGCGAAATGCCGACCTCGTCGCGAACGCGGTCCAGAAAGTCCTCGCCGTTGTCGGCCAGCCGGCAGGCTTCGGTGGCGATCAGGCGCATACGGGTGACACCGCGATTGCGCATCTTGTCCCGGCAGATCGACAGCACCTCGATCGCACGGCCGATGGCCGGCTCGCCCAGCCGGCCAGATGCGCCGATGCCCTCGCCCAACCGGATGATCCGCGAGAAAGCGTCGATTACCCGAAAGCCGTCATGGGTCGGGCGCGCCACCAGCAGGCGGCAATTATTGGTGCCGAGATCGAGCGCGGCATAGGTGGGACCGCAAATATCGTCACCGACCGCGGATAGGTCCACGCGGCTGTCACGCTGCGATTGCGCCTGGGTTACGGCTCGAGTCCCTCGCAAGGCAAAGCGTGAGACAGGGTCACCCTGCCCATGCTCGCGCGCGGGATCGAGGCCGGTCGCCCGCACCTCGTCATTCATCAAACTGGTCCTGCCGCGAAATCGCGGCTTCATGTCCAAACTTCAGGCAAAGTGTACGCGCTTTCCGCTCCAGTGGAAACCGGCCAGACGGCCAAAGAGCCGGCCTGGATGCGGATGGCTACCGCCAGCCTTACGCGGCGTTGCAGGAGCCGGGAAACAGCCATTCGCCGGAACGTTCTTGTGACACAAGAGCTGGGCGATTATCTCAACTGTCCCTCTCCTCCTCATCTCCCAAGGCCGCATGAACATCCGCGAAAACACCCCGCAGGCGAATCAGGATCAGACACATCACGATCAGGATTGGTCGACGGCCAAATTCGGCGTCGGTCAGCCGGTCTTGCGGCAAGAAGATCCCACCCTCGTCCAGGGCCGGGGCCACTATACCGACGACCTTAATCTCGACGGCCAGTCCTATGCGGTGATGGTGCGGTCATCCTATGCGCACGGCGTCATCAAGGGCATCGATGTTGAGGTGGCCCGCGGGATGCCGGGCGTGCTCGGCGTCTATACAGCGGCCGACCTTGCCGAATACGGCGTCCTCAAATGCCTGACGCCGTTCAAGAACCGAGACGGCTCGGCGATGAAAGTGCCGCTCCGTCACGCGCTGGCGACCGACAAGGTGCGCTTTGTCGGTGACCCGCTGGCCTTCGTGGTCGCCGAAACCGCCGCACAGGCGCGCGACGCCGCTGAAGCCGTCGTGCCCGATATCGAGCCGCTACCGGCAGTGACGCTGGCCAGCGCCGCAGTCGCGCCGGATGCGCCGCAATTGTTTGAAGACGTGCCCGGCAACGTCGCCCTCGATTATCATTATGGTGAGAGCGAGAAAGTCGCCGAAGCCTTCGCCAAGGCCGCGCATGTAACGAAGCTGTCGCTGCGCAACACCCGGCTGATCGTTGCGCCGATGGAGCCGCGCGCCGCCATCGGCGAATATGATGCAGAACACGAGCATTGGACGCTGCACGCGCAGAGCCAGGGCGTGTTCGGCATGCGCAACCAGCTCGCCGATATCCTTGGCGCTAAGTCGGACAAGGTGCGGGTGCTGACCGGCAATGTCGGTGGCTCGTTCGGCATGAAGGCGCAGGTCTATCCGGAATATGTGTGCATCATGCATGCAGCGCGGCAACTCGGCCGACCGGTGAAATGGACCGATGATCGCTCAGGTGCCTTTGTCTCCGACGCGCATGGACGCGATCACGAAGTCGATGTCGAACTCGCGCTCGACAAGGACGGTCATTTCCTGGCGCTGCGTGCCGAGAGCCTCGGCAATATGGGTGGCTTCATGGCCGCCGTGGCGCCGGTGCCGGCAACTCTGAACATCACCAAGAATCTGTCGAGCGTCTATCGCACGCCGTTGCTCGAGGTGTCGGCCAAATGCGTTTACACCAACACGACGCAGGTCACCGCCTATCGCGGTGCCGGCCGTCCCGAAGGCAATTATTATATGGAGCGGCTGATCGACACCGCCGCAGCCGAGATGGGCATTGACCGGCTGGAATTGCGTCGCCGCAATCATATCGCGCCATCGCAGATCCCGTTCGATGCCTCGTCCGGCATGACTTATGACAGCGGCGACTTCCCGGCTTTATTCGAACAGGTGCAAAAGGTTGCTGACATCGCCGGCTTTGAAGCCCGCAAACGCGAGAGCGCCGCGCGCGGCAAGCTGCGCGGCCTTGGCATCGGCTCGTTTCTCGAAGTTACCGCCCCTCCCGGCAAGGAAATGGGCGGCATCCGCTTTGAAGCCGATGGCAATGTCACGATCATCACCGGCACGCTGGATTATGGTCAGGGCCACGCGACGCCTTTCGCGCAGGTGCTGTCGCGGCAGCTCGGCATTCCATTCGAACGCATTCGTCTCGTGCAGGGCGACAGCGATCAGCTGATCGCCGGCGGCGGCACCGGCGGCTCGCGCTCAATCAGCGCCAGCGGCGCGGCGATTGTCGAAGCTTCGGCAAAAGTGATCGAGAATGGCAAGGCGATCGCCTCGCATGTGCTGGAAGCCGCCCCCGGCGATATCGAATTCGCCAATGGTCGCTTCACCATTGCCGGCACCGATACGTCGATCGGCATCATGGAGCTGGCCGACAAGCTGCGCGCCGGCCTGACATTGCCGGAAGGCACGCCGCAGTCGCTTGATGTCAGCCACACGTCATCGGGCGTGCCGTCATCCTTCCCGAATGGTTGCCACGTTTGCGAAGTGGAAATCGATCCCGAAACCGGCGCGACCGAAGTGGTCCGTTACACTTCGGTGAACGATTTCGGCACCGTCATCAATCCGTTGCTGGTGGAAGGTCAGGTGCATGGCGGCGTCGTGCAAGGCATCGGCCAGGCGCTGATGGAAAACGCCGTCTATGACGAGGAAGGCCAGTTGCTGACCGGCTCGTTCCAGGACTACGCGATGCCGCGCGCGAAAAGCTCGCCTACCATTGGCTTTGTCAGCCATCCGGTGCCGGCGACCACCAATCCGCTCGGCACGAAGGGCTGCGGCGAAGCTGGCTGCGCGGGCGCGCTGGTCTGCGTGATGAATGCGATTGTCGATGCGTTGTCGGTCTATGGCATCCGTCATATCGACATGCCGGCCTCGGCGTCGCGGGTGTGGGCCGCCATCCAGGACGCGAAGCACGCCAAGGCGGCTTGATGCGATCTCGATCGGCCTCATCCTGAGGAGCGATCCTGAAGGGATCGCGTCTCGAAGGGTGGGCCGCCCGATCCTTCGAGACGCGAAGCCTGCTGCGCTCCTCAGGATGAGGACGGAAGACGACCAACTTGACGCGATTTGTGCCGGGGCGTATGAGCAAATTCGATCCGTGGTCAATTTGAGCCGGCCGGCTTGCAGCCACGTAAAACAAGTCGCTAAAAGGCCGGGGACACGTGTGCCCGGCCCGGTTTTCGGCCGGGATTTTTTTTGCCTGAGCACACGCTCGTGCGACGGCGCAGCCGGACATGATGCGGATATGATCCCGTCATGAGCGGTTCTGAAAACGCACTGGAGAAAGTCCGCGATGTCGCAGCGTCAATACCATCCTGAAACCCGCCTCGTTCAATCTTCGATCCTGCGCTCGCAGTTTAACGAAACGTCGGAAGCGCTGTTTCTGACGCAAGGCTATGTCTACGACAATTCGGCGCAAGCCGAGGCGCGCTTCAAGGGTGAGAGCCCGGGCTTTCAATATTCACGCTTCGCCAATCCGACCGTGCGCATGTTTGAAGAACGCATGGCCGATTTCGAAGGCGCCGAAGATGCACGCGCGACCGCAACCGGCATGGCGGCGGTGACGCTCGCCTTGATGGGACAGGTAAAGGCCGGCGATCACATCGTCGCCTCGCGGGCGATGTTCGGCTCGTGTCTTTATGTGGTCGAGGAATTGCTGCCGCGCTTCGGTGTGGAATCGACGCTGGTCGACGGCACTGACATCAATCAATGGCGCAATGCCGTGCGGCCGAACACCAAAACCTTCTTCATGGAGACGCCTTCGAATCCGACGCTTGAGGTGATCGACATCGCCGCCGTCGTCGAGATTGCCCACGCGGCCGGCGCGACCGTCACGGTCGATAACGTGTTCTCGACCCCGCTGTGGCAAAGCCCGCTGGCGCTCGGCGCCGATTGCGTCGTCTATTCGACGACCAAGCATATCGATGGTCAAGGCCGCTGCCTTGGCGGCGTTGTGCTCGGCTCCAAAAAATTCATCAATGATAACATCCATAACCTGCATCGCCAGACCGGGCCGTCAATGTCGCCCTTTAATGCCTGGGTGATGCTGAAGGGCCTTGAGACACTGGCCGTGCGCGTGCATCGGCAGACCGATTCAGCGGCTGCGGTCGCGGTCGCGCTGCATCATCATCCGAAGATTTCGCGGCTGATCTATCCTGGCCGGCCCGACCATCCGCAGGCCGAGATCATCCAGCGGCAGATGAAGGGCGGCTCGACCCTCGTTGCCTTTGAGGTCAAAGGCGGCAAGGAGGCGGCCTTCCGCGTTCAGGACGCGCTGAAGCTTGTGCGCATTTCCAACAATCTCGGCGACGCCAAGAGCCTGATCACCCATCCGGCGACAACGACCCATCAGCGCATCGCCCAGCAGCAGCGCGCCGATCTCGGCATCACCGATGGTTTCCTGCGCCTGTCGGTCGGTCTCGAACATCCCGACGATATCATCGAGGACCTTCTCGCCGCGGTCGACAAAGCCTAAACTGAGGGCCGAGCGCGCTGGCATCCCGCCGGTGCAGAGACGGCATAGCGGTTTGGGGATCAGCGCATGGGCTTGTCGGATGCTTCTGTCAGCAGCGCCTCGGTTCGTGCGCCAGCCAAGGCAACCGGTACTGACGCGATTCTCGACACCAAAAGCTATCCGTTTCTGCCGACGCGCTTTGCCGAGCGCAAGCCGACCGTCACCCATCGCGACGATGGCACGATCATCATTGGCAATGCGCTGAAGCCGCATCTGTCAGCGGTGCAGACGGGCGAACTTCTCCGCCGCCATGCCGACCGGACGCCGGATGCGGTGTTCCTGGCCGAGCGGCGAAACGACACCGAGACCGTCGCATGGGATCGCCGCACCTATGGCGAGATCCGCCGCGATGTCGATGCAGCCTCGCAATGGCTGATCGACAATGGCGCCGACAGCGCGCGGCCGGTCGTCATCCTCAGTCACAACTCGATCAAGCACGCCATTCTGCAGCTGGCGGCGATGCAGATCGGCGTGCCGGTGCTGGCGCTGTCGCCCGCCTACAGCCTGATGTCGCGCGATCACGCCAAGCTTGTGCAACTGTTCGAGCGGTTTCAGCCGAGCCATCTCTTCGTCGAGAGCTGCGACGCTTATCATCCGGCGCTGCAGCGGCTGGGTGCGCTGGGCAATCGTCTGATCGTCGGCCAAGTCTCTGACGCTTATCCAGATGCCGTGCCATTCGACGCGCTGACAGCGACGAAAGCAGGCCCAGCCGTCGATACGCGTTTCGCATCGGTCACCGCCGACAGCGTCGCCCGCATCATGCTGACCTCCGGCTCGACCGGCGATCCGAAAGGCGTCATCGTCACTCAGCGCATGATGATGGCGGTCGCCGAAGGCTTTGCCGCTGTCTGGCCGTTCCTGCTCGAGCGGCCGCCGGTGATGGTCGACTGGCTGCCGTGGAACCACACCGCCGGCGCCAACGCCACCTTCAACCTGATCCTGCTCGCCGGCGGCACACTTTATATCGACGACGGTAAGCCGACGCCGCAAGGCATCCGCCGCTCGGTGGAAAATCTCCGCTCGGTGCGACCGACGCTGATGTTTAACGTGCCGAGCGCCTATGACGCGCTGATCCCGCAGCTGGAGCAGGATGCGGACTTTGCCGCGCATCTGTTCTCCGATCTCGACCTTCTGCTCTATGCCGCCGCGGGGCTGCCGCAGAATCTGTGGGATCGTCTGGAGCGACTGTCCATTTCCGTGCGCGGCGGGCGCATTCCGATCGTCTCCTCGCTCGGCTCGACCGAGTCCGCCTCGCCCGCCACGCTTGGCTGGTGGGGCACCGGCGCCTCCGCCTCGCTCGGCCTGCCCATTCCGGGCATCGAGGCCAAGCTGATCAAGGTGAACGACGAGGATATGGAGGTCCGCTTCCGCGGCATCGGCATCACGCCGGGCTACTGGAACGATGAAGCGGCAACGCGCGCTGCCTTTGACGAGGAAGGTTTCCTGCGCATCGGAGACGCCGTGCGTTTTTCTGATCCGGAAGATATCGCCGCCGGCCTCGCCTATCACGGCCGGCTGTCGGAAAACTTCAAACTCACCACCGGCACGTTCGTCGTTGTCGGTTTGCTGCGGCTAGACCTGATCAAGGCCTGCGAGCCTTATCTGCAGGACGCGGTGATCGTCGGCGAGAACCGCAGCGATATCGGCGTGCTGATGATTCCCAATCCCAGCGCCGATCCGGCCACGCTGCTTGTGGCCTTGCGCGAAAAGATCGAAGCGCATAACGCGCGCGAGCCGGGCTCCAGCCGCCGGATCGCAAGGGCGACGATCATGACCGAGCGCCCCGACATCGACGCCGGTGAAATTACCGACAAGGGCTATCTCAACCAGCGCCGAATCGTCGCCCGCCGAGCGGCATTGATTGAAAATCTGTATAGCGATGCACCGGACGCGTCGGTGCTGCTGTTTCCGAAATAACGATGCCGCCAGGGCTGCGGATCCTCTAGGGAGTTTGTTTCGCATGATTGATCTCGACAACGTCATCGCCATCGACATTCACACCCATGCCGAAGGCCCATGCGGAACCCATACCTGGGAGGATGGCGCGGAACTGCGTGAAGGCATGAAGGCCTATTTCAAGCAGGATCTATGGGCTCCGACGATCCCGGAGATCGCCGACTATTATCGCCAAAGGAAGATCGCACTCGTGATCTTTCAGGTGGATTGCGAACATCATCTCGGCATCCGCCGCTACAGCAACGAGGAAGTGGCGCGGCTTGCCAACGAGAATTCCGACATCATGATCCCCTTCGCCTCGATCGACCCCCACAAGGGCAAGATGGGCGCACGCGAAGCGCGACGGCTGGTCGAGGAATTCGGCGTGCAGGGCTTCAAGTTTCATCCCTCGCAGCAGGGCTTCTATCCGCACGATCGCATGGCCTATCCGCTTTATGAAGCGATCCAGGAGAGCGGCAAGCCGGCGCTCTTTCACACCGGCCAGACCGGCGTGGGCTCAGGCATGCGTGGCGGCTATGGCATCAAGCTGGAATATTCAAACCCGATCCATCTCGATCAGGTCGCGATCGACTTCCCGGACATGAAGATCATTCTCGCGCATCCGTCCTTCCCCTGGCAGGAAGAAGCGCTCGCGGTCGCCCAGCATAAGCCGAATGTTTACATCGACCTGTCCGGCTGGTCGCCGAAATATTTCCCGCCGATCCTCGTGCGCTATGCCAACTCGCTGCTGAAGCACAAGATGCTGTTCGGTTCGGACTTCCCCGCGATCACGCCGGACCGCTGGCTCGCCGATTTTGAAAAGATCGACATCAAGGACGATGTGCGGCCGCTGATCCTGAAAGAGAATGCGATCAAGCTGCTGGATTTGCGGTAGCGTATTTGCGCATCATCACCAAATGGTCGTCCTGCGCATGCAGAGACCCATACGCATGATCTCGGCTGTTGAAACTAATGTTCGCTGCGCCGGACCTTAATGCCCGGCCACGCCATCCGTCGAAGCAACGCTCATGTCATCTGCGAATGACGGTGCGGCAAAATACGATTGCGCCTGATTGACGCCTTCGAGAAGCACGCCGAATCCAATCAGGATTGCGATCAGAGCCATAACCTTGGTAGCGGGATGGGCGGGACGATCGTATTCGTGCATGGGCCGGTTCCGGTAACGGCGGCCGCCGGGGCGGAAACACTCCCCTTCCCCGGCCGCCCTTTGAAAGAGATATCGCGTGCGCTCACGCGACACCCTTCAATCGCTAGAACCGCAGAGGGTTGCATCGGCGCGGATGCAAAAAATGCCGCAAGGCCTGCTGCTGGCGTGCGGGTTAAGGCGTGGATCGCTCCTCACCAACCGATGCGAGCGCGCGCGGCAGGCCTATTACCTGCTGCGTGTAACGGCTTGAGCGGCGCCTGCTTCCGTTTCCGGCCTCTGGCCAGATGCCGTTTCAGAGCCGGATTGAACCATCTCCGGCCTGCATCGGGTGGTTGGCGGCGAACCACTAACTCGCGCCAGTTCCGCCCATCCAATACACTTGCCATTGGGCCCCCGATAGCCCGGCCCGCCGCGCTCGCCACAGACAGCGACAGCGACGGTTGGCAGACCCAGCAAGGCAATAGCCAGCGCTAGCCTCAGCATTCCTAGCTGATTGGAGGCCTCGGCGCTCTGCGGCGCATGGTTGGCGCCGGCGGTGGCGGTGCGATCGGTTTCAACGTCACCATGACCGGATTGGGCTTGTGATCGTAAGCCGCTCCGCTGGCGCCATCAACGGCCATACCGACGAGACCGCCGACCAGGATATTGCCGGCAAAACCGGCCGCCCCGCCCGACTGGACTTCCTTCGTCAGGGTCACGACCTGCGGCTCATAGCCTTCCTTGCTGAAGGCGATCGACACGTCGTCATTGCGCTTCACCTGGACGACGCATGGCGTCACGCAGGTCGACGGAACTTCCGGTCCCGTAACCGATGCCTCAGCGCCTGCCGGTGTCGAGGTGATCGTAATCTGTTCGGTCCAGCCGCGAGTAGCAGACGCACAGCCGGCACAATTCAGGGCCAACAGCCCTGCAAGCAACACTTTACGCACGAAAGAGCCCCACCCTTGTTCTTATGGTTTTACCATTGCATGCCCGGGGTCTGGAGCGCAAACGGCGAGTGATGGCTCATAGAAGAATGTCTGTTGATGAGTCCGGGGAGGCTGAAGCAAGGGCCGCCGATTCACATCTGGATGCTGCCCCATCCGGAATGGGTATTGGATGATCGTGCCCAGCCGCCGGCCGGTGTCAAAACAACAACTCGTTGAGACACACGTTATTCCGCAGCGAGAGAAGTCTCTACGCACCCGCTTGAGCAGCTTCCGACCTCGCCCAAGCACTCGCATAATCACTTTGGTACATAATCATGCGGGGTTTGTTCTCAACCTTTACGGCATGAACCATGATGTACGTGCTACCGACCGTTGTCCCGGTCTCCAACCGTCTGCCAACAGCAGCCGGATCGCGCGCATCGGTTACGCCACCTCCCACATCAACCAAATGCATGCGTTCCACTTGGAAACCAGCATCTTTTGAGAAGGTTCGCCAAAGCAGTTCAGGACTGAATTGGTAGAAGCCATGCCCTAACTGATTGTTGGCGCCATTCACACTCACAAGTGCGCCGCCCACTTTCACGAGCCTTCGCACATTATCGAAGGCCGTCGTTATTTCGTAAACATGTTCAACTGTGCCGCCGTCGAAAACCAGATCGAACTGGCCTTCCAGTTCTGGCGGCAGCGGCTTACTCAGATCGCAAATGATCTCAGCCCCCTCGAATGAAGACATGTCGAGGGATTCGATTCTGTCGCTGCCCAAGAAGCGAAACAACTGCTCCGCGTATCCTGTTCTCGACTGGATCGCCGCCGGTTCAACGCCATACTTATCCAAGACGCGCTTGACTCTGGCGTCTGCAAAGTTAACGGAAAAGTGCTGCCGTCCAAGCCATAGCGTGCGCGCATATGTCTTCCGCGGCACTCCGAGCAGAAAGTCCAGCACGTAGACATCGACGCCCATCGTGTCCCCCAACACTACCGATTGCGCAGTCCTCGCGGCATTGCACAATCATAACGTGCATGGATTTTGGGCCGTTGGCAATCGGATCCTCCCACCGGAACGACTCATTAGCAGCCATGAAAGGGATTTTCAGGCTATTCTAGATTGGCCGGACAACAGCTGCTTGGCCGGCCCCATCGCAAAGGGTAGGACGGATACTGCTTATTGCCTTTGGGAGATTAATCCACGTGGGAAGGCTGGCTGGGGAACTAGGATTCGAACCTAGATTAACGGAGTCAGAGTCCGCTGTTCTACCATTGAACTATTCCCCAAGGGCGCGGTGAACTTGCGTCCCCGGGCGCTGGAATCGGGCGATACATATACGGGGCTGGCAGGTAATTCAAACGGGGATTTTGGGCTGCACGCGCAAACCCTCACCGGCGCCAGCGTGCCCTAGTCAGCGGCCTGGAGCGACCGCCGGGGCCCCGCCCACCACGCGCGCTGGAGCCAGTTCATCGGCTTCCTTGCAGATCACCCCGCAATAAAAGCGCTCCTTGCCCAGCTGCCAGGCGGGCAATTCCTCAAGGCAGCGACCGCAGGCGGCGCACAAAAATCCGTAAAGCGGGTGATTCGTCATGGAGTCCAAGTTATTCGCGGCGCAGCTGCCGGCGCGCATAACGCGCCGGAGGGCTGTCTGTTCCGTCCCTAAAGCCAGATCAGGCCGGGTGCCCGTCGTCGATGTCGTCCGGTGTGTTTTTCTTTTGCTGGGGCGTCATGCGCGCCGGATCGGGCGCGCCGGGAACGCCACGCGGGCCGAGCACCTCGCGCTGCATCTCGTCCTCCGTCTTGAGGCGATCTCGGTTTTCCGATGTTGGGCGCTCTTTCATGATGACCTCCGGCGGAAGAACGCCGTGTCTGCATTGACGTTCCAGTAGGCAGAATGCGGCTTACCAACGCATTGTGACGGCTGGTCGCGCGGTTGTTCGTCTGCGCGGACCCCGCATCCGCCCCCCGCCCGATAAAACTGCAGGCCGGCCTCTGGCATTGTTCCAAAGATGTGCTTGAAAGGAGCGGCCGCTCCTTCACGCCGTGATCTGCCATGAACCATCCCTCCCCCGACCTCCAGACCGTCGTCTCCGAGATCGCCCATGACATGCGAAAACGCACTGATCGCGGCGCTGTGGCCACCTATATCCCCGAACTGGCGCGGGTCGATCCGCAGGCCTTTGGTCTGGTCGTCATCGATAATCAGGGCCGGGTTGCTGCCGGCGGCGATTCCGATGTGCCCTTTTCGATCCAGAGCATCTCCAAGGTTTTCACGCTGACGCTGGCGCTCGGCCGGATTGGCGATCGCCTGTGGCAGCGCGTCGGACGCGAGCCGTCGGGCAGCCCGTTCAATTCCATCGTCCAGCTGGAATTCGAGCGCGGGCGTCCGCGCAATCCCTTCATCAATGCCGGCGCCATTGCCGTCACGGACGCCATCGTCTCCGGCCATCAGCCGCGCGAGGCTCTCGGCGATATCCTGCGCTTCATGCAGTTTGTGGCCGACGACGACACCATCATCATCGATGAAGCGGTGGCGGCTTCCGAGCAGCGCACCGGCTTTCGCAACATTGCGCTCGCCAATTACATGAAGTCGTTCGGCGTCCTGGAAAATCCGGTCGATTTCACGCTCGGGGTCTATTTTCATCATTGCGCCATCGCCATGACGTGCCGGCAGCTGGCGACGGCCGGCCGCTTCCTCGCCCATCTCGGTCGCAATCCGTCGACTGGCCATTCGGTCGTTCAGCCCGAACGCGCCCGCCGCATCAATGCGATCATGCTGACCTGCGGTCATTACGATGGCTCCGGCGAGTTTGCCTATCGAGTTGGCCTACCCGGCAAGAGTGGCGTCGGCGGCGGCATTCTTGCCGTTGCACCTGGCAAGGCTTCAATTGCCGTCTGGTCGCCGGGGCTGGATGCAAACGGCAATTCCCATCTCGGCCTCCGCGCGCTCGAAATGCTCACCCAGCGGATGGGATGGTCAATTTTCGGCTAGGCCCGTTTCGTCCCAAGCTTACCTCGGTCTCGCTCTTCCGCAGATCTCCGCGATCGTCGCTTCGCCCGATCGCCGCTGGTCGTCATCTCGCACCAGCGGCACGACTATTCTTCGTGCGGTCGATGAACAACCAGCGGCAATCGTCTGGCGGACACTGCTTCAGGCGGCCGAGTTCAGGGCCGTACAGTAAGTCGAACGCCGCCCAAGCCACCGGACTGATGATGCAGTCACCCACGGTGAACAAAAGACGCACGGGTGTGCCCTTTAACGTGGCGCGCGCAAAGCTCTCAACCGTCTTGTCCCGGCTCGAGGCAAGCCCGTCGGTCGGCAGACTGACGTGCGCCGTCGCGGCTCCCGCAGCGCCGGGAGAGATTTGGCGTGGTCCACGAGTTTAAGTGCCCGTCAATTCTCTTCGGAGCTACGAACCGGTTGCGCTGGCCCATCCCGCCGATGCAGCGGTCAGGTATGATGTCGCGAGAGAAACCCGCGGATGAGCGGCAGCGCGGCGTCGAAGTGAGTTTCAAGCAACCAATGGCCCGCATTGTCGATGAGGTGCAATTCCGCGTCGGGCAGATCGCGACGATAAGCGCGTGCGGCTTCCGCCGGCATGTATCCGTCCTCTGGCCCCCACACGATTAGTGTCGGCGGGCGATGCTCGCGCAAATACGCTTGATAGCGCGGGAACCAGGCCAGGTTCTGTTCAAGCTTCTCCATCAGTCCGACGGCTAGCTTGCGGCGGACAGGCGTGTCCATCAGCGGCCAGTGCAGCTTCCACAGGTCGGGTGGCACACGCGCGGCGACATCGTCCACCACCTCGCCAACGAATTCAGCGCGAAAACCGTCCTCGCTAACAGCCTCTTCGAGCGGGCGGTGATTCTCTGGCGTCTTGTTGGCCCAATATGCCCGGATCGTCTCGTATTTCGGGCCGAGTGCATCCTCGTAGATGTCTCCGTTCTGAATAATGAGCGCGGCGATCCGCTCGGGATGCGCGATTGCATGCCGCAAACCGATCTGCGAACCGTAATCATGCAGCCACAGGACGTATCGATCGAGGCCCAGGTGATCGGCGACGGCTGTCAGAACCTCTTCATAGGCGTCGAAATCATATCCAAAGTTGGCTGGATCTGGCGTGTCGCTGTAGCCGAAGCCTGGCCAGTCGAAAGATATTGTCCGCCAGCGATCCGCCAATGCCGGCATCAGGCGGCGGAACTGATAGGAAGAGCACGGATAACCGTGCGGCAGCAGCAGCACCGGCGCTCCCTGCGCCCCTCCTTCGCGCAGAAACAAGCGATGCCTGCCGATCTGCCCGTGGCGATGCCGTATCGATGTCTCCGACATGAACTCTCCTCGGTGACACCGCCGTAACGCGATGAGCCGGTGCCGGTTCCTTCGGATCGGTGAGACTTCGTGGCCTCGATCATGCTTTGGAGCGCCGCACGAGAATCTGGCAGTTGCTCGACGGGCCGCCGCGATATTCGTTGGTCAGGGAGCACGCCCCAAAGGTCCCGCCCTATCGTGGACCCGGCGCCGGAAGCCGCAATGATCTCGTCGCCCTTAAGCCGACACACGCGGCGTGACAGCGAGCATGGGCCTAGTTCTGGCGGACAGGCTCGGCGTCGCGCCGGACTTCGCTGCGCATGGCTTCGTCGTGGTACCAGGCGCTGCTGCTGGCCACCAAGACGCGCGGCGGCGTGTGTTCCGGCCGATAGGCCTCAGTGCGCCCGCTCACAGAGGCAAAGCGGCCGCGCGGCGGAAAGGCGTAAATCTTGGCGGGCCCGCGATTGAGACTGGTCATTCGTCCTGATCCTTTCGACTTGCCGTGTCTTTGAATCGGTTCGCGCTTGGGTCCCAATATAAGCCGGTTCGCGCCGGATTGATCCTTCTGCTTATTAAAAAAACGGCATTTGCCTAAACTATCGCCACTAAAATCGGCGTGCATAATCTTGAGGAAGTGCTCTTCGGGCCAAAACTGCACTAAAACCATCCAATATGCACAATATATCGGCTATTTTGGAATTGGCACGTTAAATGCTTAGTAACGGGCGCCGGCGGCCGGGCGCGAGCCGGCACTGAGCACGCATCAGCTTCTTTCGCGTCATCAGAGATGAGACACCATGACAAAGTACAAGCTCGAGTACATTTGGCTCGATGGCTATACGCCGGTCCCGAACCTGCGTGGCAAAACCCAATTGAAGGATTTCGACAGTTTCCCGACGCTTGAGCAATTGCCGCTCTGGGGCTTCGACGGCTCCTCGACCATGCAGGCCGAAGGCCACAGCTCCGATTGCGTCCTCAAGCCTGTCGCGGTCTATCCCGATGCTGCCCGCAAGAATGGCGCCCTGGTGATGTGCGAAGTGATGATGCCCGATGGCGTCACCCCCCACCCTTCCAACAAGCGCGCCACCATTCTTGACGACGAAGGCGCCTGGTTCGGCTTCGAGCAGGAATATTTCTTCTACAAGGACGGCCGTCCGCTTGGCTTCCCGACCGAAGGCTACCCGGCCCCGCAAGGCCCCTACTACACCGGCGTCGGCTACAAGAATGTCGGCTCGGTCGCCCGCGAGATCGTGGAACAGCATCTCGAGCTGTGCCTCGCCGCCGGCATCAACCATGAAGGCATCAATGCCGAAGTGGCGAAGGGCCAGTGGGAATTCCAGATCTTCGGCAAGGGCTCCAAGACCGCGGCCGACCAGATGTGGATCGCCCGCTACCTGATGATGAGGCTGACCGAAAAGTACGGCATCGACATCGAATGGCATTGCAAGCCGCTCGGCGATACCGACTGGAATGGCTCGGGCATGCACGCGAACTTCTCGACCAAGTACATGCGCGAAGTCGGCGGCAAGGATTATTTCGAAGCGATGATGAAGCAGTTCGAAAAGAACCTTGATGCTCACATTGCCGTCTATGGTCCGGACAACGACAAGCGCCTGACCGGCAAGCACGAAACCGCGCCGTGGAACAAGTTCAGCTACGGCATCGCCGACCGCGGCGCCTCGATCCGCGTTCCGCATTCCTTCGTCAACAACGGCTACAAGGGCTATCTCGAAGATCGTCGCCCGAACTCGCAGGGCGACCCCTATCAGATCGCCTCGCAGATCCTGAAGACCATTTCGGAAGTTCCGACAGACGCCAAGGCCGTTGCGGCCTGAGCTGACAGCCATCTGCCGGCGGCCTGACTGAAAAGGCTGTGGCGATGTGAGACAATAAAACGCGAGGCCTCAAGGTCTCGCGTTTTTTTGTCATCAGGGCGCCTGTCAGCACGGCGCCGCATCCGCAAAAGGACCGCCAGCCATTCGTTTGCGCAGCTCGAAACCAAGGCATTGGTTAAGCCTGCGGGTGGCCGAACCTTGGCGATGCTTGCCGTTTCCGGTAAGCAGCAACATCCAAGCGGGAGAAGAGACGATGGTGCGAACTGGTTTTGCGGCGACGACCCTGGCTGTCCTGTTGCTGCCGGCCGCGCCGGCTGAAGCCCAGCGCGCCACCGGCATGCTGCTGGAAGATGCCGGCTTTCGCATGCGCGAAGCCAATACGCCGCAAAAGATGGCGCAGCTACGCAAACTGACGCCGCACCGGCTGATCGCCCGCCAGAAGAATGGCGTGCCGTATTATCTCTATGCAGATCCCGATGATTGCCAGTGCCTGTTCATTGGCGACAAGATCGCGTTCGAGAATTATCGCGCCATGCCCGCGCAGCCGCTGGGGCCGGACAATGTTGGCCGCGGACGCAATCCGGTTGTCTCGGAGATGGTCAACGAGATGGACCGCGACGGCGCGCTCGATCAGGACGACATGATCGATCCGGGATTTTAGGCGCTGCTGCGCGCTTCATTCCTCAGTGTAAGCAACAGGCAGCCGATTCTTTAGCGACCGCGCCATTGCGGCCGTTGCGCGACGAGTCGCGCCCTCTGAGTCAAGCAATCGGCGAAAGATAAAAGACTCGCCCTGCAGGGGCAGAATCGCGATTCATGGTGCCGACCTTTGATGGAAATCGGACACTCCCATGCTGCCGCTGTCCAAGCCGCTCTTCGCCGGACACGACGACCGCCTGCTGACGCTGGCTGTTGCCGGAAGCCTCCTGACAGCAACATGCGCGGCGCTGGCTGTGCTCGCCACCCTCACCTGCATCTCGTAAATCTAACGGCTCAAAGGCGCGCCGGCCTTACGCGGTCAGGCGTTCGATACTGATTTTCAACGCATCGAAGTCGTAGGGCTTGCCGAGAAATCCGATCGGCGCAAATTCCTGCAGCCGGCTTTTCACCTCGCTCTGATCCTCACCGCTGGCCACCAGCAACGGTAGATCGGGATGAGTCTTGCGAATGTCGCGGACGAGATCGTCGCCACGGCGGTCCGGCAAGCCGAGATCCAGCAGCACCAACGCGTAGGCAGCACCCGGCGCGTGCAACAGATCCAGCGCCTCTTTTGCCGAACCCGCTTCATCGGCCTCGCGTTCAAGGTCCAGCAGCATATCGACCGCCAGCATGCGGATCAGGATTTCGTCTTCAACAATCAGCACGCGCCCCGAACTCATTCGCCCTCGCTCTTCTCCGACGGCGGTTGAGCCGCCGAAAACCTCAAAGCAGACGGCGGCAGGCTCCTGTCCTGCCGCCCTCCTGTAATAACATCAAACCTCAGTGCAATCAGTCGAGCTGGGCGCCGCTCTGCTTGATCGGCGCGGCCCATTTCTCGATTTCGTCCTTGGTGAACTTGGCCAGATATTCCGGCGAACGCCGGTCCGGCGAAACAACCACCGCACCCAAACCTGCCAGGCGCTCCTTCACGGCTGGCGTATCGATCGCCTTGTTCGCAGCGTCGGCCAGCGTCTTGACGATCGGCGCCGGCGTACCCTTCGGCAGGTAAAGCGCGTTCCAGGTATAGGCTTCCATGCCCTTGGTGCCCTGCTCTTCCGCAGTCGGCAGATTCGGCAAGGCTGCAGAACGGTCCTTGGTCATGATCGCGATGGCTTTCACCGTGCCGCCATCAATTTGCGGCTTGGCGGTCGAGATGATCTCGCACAGGAAGTCGATGCGGCCACCCTGCAGATCCTGCATCGCCGGACCCGTGCCTTTGTAGGGTACGTGCACGATGTCGGTGCCCATGACCATGTTGGCGACAACGCAGCCCAGATGCGTCGCCGAGCCAGCTCCGGCCGACCCATAGGTCATCTTGCTGGCATTGGCTTTCGAATGCGCAACGAACTCCTTCAGGTTGTTGGCCGGAAAGTCTTTTCGCGCGATCAGCGCCAGCGGCACCTCGGCAAGCAGCGCCACCGGCTCAAAGTCGGTCAGCGAGTTGTATTGCGGCTTTTTGTACAGCGTCTGGCCCTGCGCATGCGTACCAACCGTGCCGAGCACGAAGGTGTAGCCGTCGGGTTGGGCGTCGGCCACGCGCTTGGAGCCGGTCATGCCGCCGGCGCCGCCGACATTTTCGACCACCACCTGCTGGCCGAGGATTTCACCCATCCGCTGCGCCACCACGCGGCCCAGCACGTCAGTCGGCCCGCCGGCGGCGAACGGAATGACCATGGTGATCGGTTTGTTCGGATAGGTCTGCGCGGCAGCCATGCCAGTCGAAGCCAGAAGCCCCACAAGCGCCGCCGAAAATAGTTTTTTGAACATGAGCGTCTCCCTCTGATTTTTTACAATTTTGCCAGCCACCAAGTCGCGGTCAAGCCAGACTTGTGAACGCAGCGTCGCACACGTAAACCACGCCCGGAATAGGAGATTTAAGACATGGCGAATATTCGGATCGCGGTTGCCGGGCTCGGCGCGATTGGTCGCACGCTGGCGAAGCGACTGACGGACGGCGTGCCGGGCCTGACGCTGGCCTGCGTTGCCGCCGGCGACAAGGCCAAGGCGCAGGCCTGGCTCGACAGCGAGGGCATCAAAGCTCCGATCGTCGATCTGAAGGATTTTCCCGCCCACGCCGATGTTGCCGTCGAATGCGCGCCGGCCGCCCTCATCGAGGAGATCGCCCGGCCGATGCTGGAAGCCGGCAAGTCCGTGATCGTGCTGAGCTGCGGCGCGCTGCTGCCGCGTCCGGAACTGATCGAGCTCGCCAAGGCCAAGGGCGGCACCATCATCGTGCCGACCGGCGCTCTCCTTGGCCTCGATGCCGTCACCGCAGCCGCCGAAGGCGAAATCAAGTCGGTGCGCATGACCACCCGCAAGCCGCCAATCGGCCTGAAGGGTGCGCCGTATCTGGAGAAGAACGGGATTTCCGTCGAAGGCCTGACCGAGGCCAAGCGGGTGTTTTCCGGCAGCGCGCGGGAAGCCGCGGCGGGCTTTCCTGCCAACGTCAACGTCGCTGCCGCGCTGTCGCTCGCGGGTATTGGCCCCGACCGCACGCAGATCGACATCTGGGCCGATCCTGCCGTCACCCGCAATTGCCACAGCATCGAGGTCGACGCCGATTCCGCGAGCTTTACGCTGGCGATCGAGAATGTGCCGTCCGACAATCCGAAGACTGGCCGCATCGTCGCGCTGTCCGTGCTCGCTGCCCTGCGCAAGCTCGGCGCGCCGATGCGGGTCGGCACCTGACTCTAGGATGCCGACATGAGCGCCCAATCAGCCGGCTCAGCACCAACGATCCTTGTTTTCGATTCCGGTCTCGGCGGGCTCACCGTCTATCGGGAGATCGTCAAGCTGCGGCCTGATGCGCGCTTCGTCTATGTCGCCGATGATGAAGCATTCCCCTACGGGCGGCTGTCCGAGCAGGAGCTGTCAACGCGCGTCGTCGCGGTGATGGCGGCGCTGATCGACACCCACAAGCCCGATCTGATCGTGATTGCCTGCAACACCGCCTCGACGCTGGTGCTGGAGGAATTGCGCCAGCGCTTCTCGGTGCCATTCGTCGGTACAGTGCCGGCAATCAAGCCGGCCTGTGCAGCCTCACAGACGCGGCTGGTCTCGGTGCTCGGCACCGAGGCGACGGTGGCGCGTGAGTATACCAAAGCGCTGATCCGCGATTTCGGACAGGGCTGCGATGTCACGCTCGTCGGATCGCGGCGACTGGCCATTCTCGCCGAAGCCGAATTGCACGGTGAGCCTATCGACGATGACGACATCGTCGAGGAGATCATGCCGTGCTTCCTGCAGAAGGACAGCAAGCGCACCGACACCATCGTGCTGGCCTGTACGCATTATCCGCTGCTGCTGGCGCATTTCAAACGTCTCGCGCCCTGGCCGGTGACCTGGCTCGACCCTGCGCCGGCTATCGCCAAGCGCGTCGTGGCGCTGGTCGGCGATATGCCGGCGAACGCGCCGAAAGGCCTTCCCGCGCAGTTCCTGTTGACCTCAAAGCGATCACCCGCCCCCGGCCTGCAGACCGCTTTGCGCCCGTTCGGCTTCGCTTAGCGTTGATCAGAAGGCGTAGCGGAAGCGACCGGCGATGAGATGGGCATGGAAATCGTCGTCGCCGAATTTGTAATCGTAGTTGAAAGACACCGTCGATTGCTGACCAAGGCTCGCCGATAATCCCGCACCGACAATGCCGAAATTGCGGCCGAGGCCGGCGCTGATCGCCTCGAACGATCCCGGCAAGGCAGCATCGACGAAGCTCGCGCGGATGCTGCGCTGATCGTCCAAAAACTCATGTTGCCAGGCCGCGCGCACTTCCGGCCGCAAGGTGCCGAATGCCGCATTCCAGTCCTGACGCAGGCGCACTCCAAGGCTCGAGCGCAGCGAGTCGACGTCATCCTTGCCGATGGCAAGGGCGGCATTGCCGGTCTCGGTGAAGGCGCCGATCTGCACGCTGGTATATTGCAGGCCCGCTTCCGGTGTTGCGATCAGCGAGCCCCATTGCAGATCGGTGCCGATGCTCGCCTGCGCCGCGAATTGATTGCCGGTATTGGAGCCGACATTCGCCGTCCCGACCGCGATGCGACGGTTGTCGTAATCATTATGACCATAGACGAAGGCCGCGTTGATGAAGCTGGCATCGCGGAAATAGGTTCCGTACCCACCCAGCATCACGCTGGTGATCTTGCTGGCGCTGCCGAGCGTATCGAGATCTGCATTGGTGCGGCCGAAGCCGAGAAACACGCCTGCAATCAGATGCGGCGTGATCTGCCGGTCGACGCCCGCAGTGACCACGGCCGTCGTGTACTTGCTGGAAGACGCATTTTGCGTTGCGCCTTGTTTTGCAAATAACGCATTGCCGCTGACGAAGAGGCCCCATTCATTGTCGGCGAAGCCCCGCGCCGCCGGCGCCTTCAGGACTCCTGGCGTATCATCGCCCTTGCGATTGAGCGCCGCGAAAGCGGCATGGGCCGATGAATCAAGACCGGGAGATGCATGAGCGCGTGCGAGCCCGCTGCCCTCCTGATCGAACATCGCCGACACCACGTCGAGACCTGTTGCGCTGAAGCCGAGGCCGTCGCGGCGGACAGTGTCGAGCCGCTGGTTCAGCAATTGGGTGGTCTGCCAGGCGGTATCGATGCCGATGCGGCCGAGCGTCTGGTAAGAGCCTGGCGACAGCTGATTGAGCGCGGCACCGATATCATTCGACGTCGCCACCCGGTCGAGCAGCGCCACCGTTTCATAGCTCGCGCCTTTGCTGGTGGAGCCATTGTCGATGATGTCGGCGACGCGCCGCCCGGATTCGCTGTTGGCAAAGGACGCGAATGACCGTGCCGTGCCATTGACGGTCTCAAAGCTGGTATAGAGTGTGCCGGCGATATTGACTGTCTGCCCGGCCTGCAAGGCCGCGCGCTTGTCCTCGGTCAGACCGACCACCTTGTTGTAATTCAGCGTATCGGTCCCAGCGCCGCCATCAACGAGGCCGACGATTTTCGAGCCGGTCATGATGTCGAGACTATCGTTACCGCCTTCCAGATTGATGGCGCGGCCGGTATTGCCAATGATGGTGCCGTAATTGGTCAAACGATCGGTGCCCTCGCCCATCTGGATCGCCGATCCATCGCCGCGAATGAAGCGGGCGGAGCCGGTGCCAGTATAGGTCACGCCATTCAGGGTGCCGACTGAACCGGTATCGACCGTCACGCCGTCCATCAGATAGACAATATCGTTCGGATTGGGGATCACGCCATTGCCGATAATGGTGCCGCGATTGACGATGGTGTCGTTGTCAGCGGCAGTGCCGGTCTTGTTCTCGAAGCGAATGGCGTAGCTGCTCTGGCCGATGATCAGGCCGCTGGCATTGTTGACGATTGTAGTCGCAGAGACGCCGCTGCGCGAATTGTCGGGATTGGAATCGTTATTCGCGACGATGCCAGCTCCGGCGCCGCTGATGACGCCGTAATTATTCACTGACCCACCGCCAAAGGCGATGCCCTCGCTATTGTTGCGCCGGTTGCCGGCATCGCCGCCCCGCGCGCCTGTGCCTTCGATCACGCCGTAATTGGTGATGTCGCCGGCCAGATCGAGATCGATGCCGTCACCGTCGCTGCGGGTGGATACGTTGTCGATGTCGCCGGTGATGCGGCCGTAATTGACCACCGTCGCATTTGAACCGGAGCCGACGCCTGCACCGTTGCGCCCGATAATGGTTGCGCCCACGTCGTTAAAGACGACGATATCGCCGCCTAAGTCTGAGCTCGTGCCGTTCTTGGCGCCTGAGATCAAACCACCCGCATAGTTATAAAGCGTGCCACTATTGACCCCGAAATCGATCGCGTCCGCCGATGGCCGCACGCCGCCAATGCTGCTCGACAGCGTCTGTCCGTTGGCAATGATGCGTCCATAATTCTCGATCACCGCATTGCCGCCGGGACGGATAGCATCGTTGTCGGCGGTGGTGATGAGGCCAGTCTCGCGGTTGATGATACGGACGGTGGCGGTTGAGGAATTGAGATCGCGCCAATCCAGCGCCTGACCCGAACCGATTCCCACCGTGGCGATGGTGCCGGCATTGTCGACGAGGAACGTGCCGGTCGTCGTCGTCAGTCCGGATGATCCGGTGATGCGAATGGCATCGTCCTGCGACTGGATCACGCCGCCAGCCCTGTTCAGCACCTCGAAGGCCACGACGTTGTTGAGATTCCCGGTATTCAGATTGATGGCGCGACCGGCCGATGCGGTGGCATCGATGAGGCCGTGATTATCGATGGTGACAGTGCCAAGGCCAGTGCGAATCGCATCATTGCCAAGCGCCTCGATCACCCCGCCGGCCGCGTTATTGATCGCTACCCGCCCCGTCGCCGATGTGTTGGAAGCGAAGTCGAAGACCTGGCCTGTATCGGACGACAGCCGGCCGGCATTGTTGATCTCGACAGTGCCGTTGCCGATCGACGCGTTCAGCCGGAATACGTCGTCGAGGGTGGAGATGACCGCGCCGGCATGGTTGTTCAGCGTCAGATTGCGCGGCGTGTTGCTGTTGCTGGTATCGAGCCCGCGATTGCCGGACAGGATGGTGCCGAAATTGTCGATGGTGACGCCGGGAGCAGCGGATGGTCCGGTCCAGGTGATGGCCGTCCCCGTGGTCGAGAGCGTGCCGCCGGCAGCAATGAGGCCGGTTTCGGTTCCGGTAATGGTCTTGGCGACATTGTCCGTCGCCCCTGGAGTCACCGTGAAATCGGCCGCCAGAACCGGCACCGAACCGCCCGCCGCGAAAAAGCACGCCACCAGCGCAATGCGGCTCGCGCCGCACATCATCGTCTCAACCACGCAACACCGCCCCGTATTAAGTCCGGGCATCTTTGGCCCGGATCATTACCCCGATAAGGGGACGGCTACCGGCTGCTCATGACACAGCGATGACGCATTTCCGGCGCAATTGGCTTACGCGATCCCTCCCGAGCGAGAATTGACTCTGGGCCTGTTTGCCCATAGAACGCCGCTGTCTGACGGGCCCTTGGGGCCCGTTTGACGTTTCGCGACCCGTGGGTCCGGCCATCCGCTTTGGCCATCAGGACCCTGTCAGTGCCGGGAGACTATCCCCTGCACAGAGGAGGGCGCGTTTCCTCACAATCGGTCAATTCCAAGAGGACGCGATGACCAAGCGCAGTGAATCCAAGTACAAGCTCGATCGCCGTATGGGCGAAAACGTCTGGGGCCGCCCGAAAAGCCCCGTCAATCGCCGCGAATATGGCCCCGGCCAGCACGGCCAGCGCCGCAAGGGCAAGCTGTCTGACTACGGCGTGCAGCTGCGCGCCAAGCAGAAGCTGAAGGGCTATTACGGCGACATCTCCGAAAAGCAATTCCGCGCGATCTATACCGA
>Ga0164243_10003440_pt1 | contig 25335 bp, 20 predicted proteins | sample OricompcompostOP_FD_108781 | JGI IMG/M metagenome (GOLD analysis project Ga0164243, IMG submission 108781) | Organic Plus compost microbial communities from Emeryville, California, USA - Original compost - Organic plus compost (OP) | ecosystem: Engineered > Solid waste > Mixed feedstock >...
CCCAGGCGTGCTCGTCGCCCTCCGGCCACTCGGGTTCGACCAGGTCGACCAGGCGCAGCCCGGCCGCGGTGATCTCGCGGACGCGGTCGCCGAGCGTGCGGTGGTGCTCGGCGTAGGTGACGGCGCCGTCGGGGTCCTGCTCGACGTACGGGGTCCGGTCGAAGTACGGGTGGCAGGCGATCAGGCCGCGCTCGCCGGGGTCGTCCAGGAAGCTCCAGCGGATCGGGTGCGTCACGGAGAACACGAACCGCCCGCCGGGCCGCAGCACCCGCGCGCACTCGGCCAGCACGGTCGCGGAGTCGGCGACGAACTGCAGCGCGCCGTACGTCGAGAACACCGTGTCGAACGCGCCGTCGGCGAACGGCAGCACCCGCGCGTCGGCCTGCACGACCGGCGTGGGCGCGCCCGGCGGATCGGTGGCCCGGGCGTGCCGCAGCTGCCGGAACGCGATGTCCACGCCCACCGCGTACGCCCCCCGCGCCGCCAGCCATTGCGTGCACCGCGCCGCCCCGCACCCGGCCTCGAGCACCCGGAGCCCGCGCACGTCCCCGAGCAGCCCCGCGTCCTCCTCGGTCAGCCCCTCGGGCCCCCACACGAACCCGGCGTCCAGGAACGCCCCGTGCTCGGCCTGGTACTCATCGGCGTTGTCCTCCCACCAGCGCCGGTTCGCCGCGACGGTCTCATCCGGCCCGATATCCCGCCGTACCGCGGGCGCGTGCTCCTCCACGCGGTTCACCGTAACCGGGGGAACACACAGTGAACCGCCTCCGTTGTGGCACCTATGGACAACAACACGTCGACCGTCGAGCTCACCGCGCAGAACTTCAACGATGTGGTGGGCGAGAACCCGTTCGTGCTGATCGACTTCTGGGCGTCGTGGTGCGGGCCGTGCAAGCAGTTCGCGCCGGTGTACGAGGCCAGTGCCGAGACGCACGACGACATCGTCTTCGGCAAGGTCGACACCGAGGCCCAGCAGGAGCTGGCCGCGCAGTTCGAGATCACGTCGATCCCCACGCTCATGATCATCCGGGACCGCGTGGTGCTGTACGCGCAGCCGGGCGCGCTGCCCGCCGACGCGCTGGAGGACCTCATCCAGCAGGCGCGGGCGCTGGACATGGACAAGGTGCGCGCGGAGGCCGAGGCGCAGCAGGGCGGCGAGCAGGCCTGACCATGACCGACGATCCCGGGGGCCGGGCGGGGTGGAGACACGCCGCGCCCGGCCTCTCGTACGTGGTGTTTCTCACGCCCGGCGGCTTCGTCACAGAATCCGGAAACCCCGGAATACGCGCACTTTCGGGTTCCGAAGAAACGCCGCGTAGATAGGCCGCTACCACCCGTATCCTTATCTTTTCCTTAATTGGCGGCATTCGGTAGCGGGTCACGAACAGATCTCGTAATCTCTGTCGCGATCTGGTCGTACCGAACCCCCGGACCCCCGAGGGTGCGACCGGACCGCCGAATCCCGCAGGTCGGGAACCGGGGAACCGTACGGGGCGCGCCGCGCCTCACGGGGTGAATCCGCATGAGCGGTAGGGCGACCTCCCGCCCGAACCCGTCAGCTAACCCGGTAGGCGAAGAGGAGAGGAGATCTGGTGGCGCGGGACTCGGAAAGTCCGTCTGCTAAACGCTCTCGGCGCGGCGCGACGGTCGTCACGGCCCTGCTGGTCGCGGCGAGCGTGCCGGCCGCAGGCGCCGCGGTGGCCGCCCCTCAGCCCAGCGTCAGCGACCTGCAGAAGCAGGTGCGGAAGCTGAACGACAAGGCCGAGAAGATCACCGAGGCGTACAACGGCGGCCGGGTGAAGCTGCGCAAGGCGCAGGCCGCCAAGCGGAGCGCGGACCGCAAGCTGCGCGCCACCAACCGCGAGCTGACCAGGCTGCGGAAGAAGGTCGGGCTCACCGCCGCCACGCAGTACATGAACGGCGGCAGCGGCAGCGACATGTCCGCGGTCGTGGGCGAGGGCCCGCAGCAGGTCATCGACCGCTCCGCGATGATGTCCCACCTGGACCGCAACCAGGCCGCGCTGCTGTCCAGCCTCACCACCACGCAGAAGCGCGCCGCCAAGGAGAGCCGCGACTCCCGGAACGCCGCGGCCAGCGCCAAGCGCACCGCCGACAAGCTCGGCGACCAGAAGCGCGACGCCGAGAAGGCCGTCAACAAGGTCAAGACCAAGCTGGACGCGCTGCGCCGGCAGAACGCGGCGCCCGCACCGTCCTCCGGCGGCAGCGCGCCGCCGGTGTCCGGCAGCGGCAAGGGCGCGCAGGCCGTGAAGTTCGCCGAGAGCCAGATCGGCAAGCCGTACGTCTGGGGCGCCGACGGCCCGGACTCCTACGACTGCTCCGGCCTGACCATGTGGGCGTACAACAAGGTCGGCGTCTCGCTGCCGCACTACACGGTCGACCAGTACAACGCGGCCAAGTCGCACCCGTCGATGAGCCAGGCGCAGCCCGGCGACCTGATCTTCTTCGGCAGCGACATGCACCACGTCGGCATGTACGTCGGCGGCGGCAAGATGGTCGAGGCCCCGTACACCGGGGCGAACGTCCGGATCAGCTCGGTCAGCGCGCGCAGCGACGTCTCCGGGCTCGGCCGCTACGTGTGAGCCGGGACCGGTAGGCCCGCCCCATCACGTCGCCACCCTCATCGCGTCCGATCCTCCGTACGGGATCGCGAGGACGTGACGGGGGTGGCGTCGTACTGTCCGGAAGATCCGGTGGATGATATACCATCCGCATGGCCTTCGCGTTGACCGATGATGGCGTACGGATCCACTACGACGAGACCGGCACGGGCTTCCCGATCCTGTTCATCCACGAGTTCGCCGGCGACCACCGCAGCTGGGAACCGCAGGTCCGGTACTTCTCCCGCCGCTACCGGTGCCTGACGTACGCGGCGCGCGGCTACCCGCCGTCCGACGTGCCCGAGGACCCCGGCGCGTACTCCCAGGACCACGCGGTCGCCGACGCGGTCGCCGTCCTCGACCATGCCGGCATCGACCGCGCCCACGTGGTGGGCCTGTCCATGGGCGGCTTCTGCACCCTGCACCTCGGCCTGCGGCACCCCGAGCGGACCGCGTCGCTGACCGTCGCCGGCTGCGGGTACGGCGCGCAGCCCGAGAAGAACCCCGGCTTCCGCGCCGAGTGCGAGCGGGTGGCCGAGGCGTACGCGACGCAAGGGTCGCGCGGCGTCGCCGACTGGTACGCCCAGGGCCCCGCGCGCGTGCAGTTCCAGAACAAGGACCCGCGCGGCTGGGCCGAGTTCGACCGCGTCCTCGGCGAGCACTCCGCGGTCGGCGCGCGGCTCACCCAGCTCGGCGTGCAGCGGCTGCGCCCGTCCCTGTACGACCTGCGGGCCGAGCTGTCCGCACTGCGCGTGCCCACGCTGGTGATCAGCGGCGACGAGGACGACGGCTGCCTGGAGACCGACCTCATGCTCAAGCGCACCATCCCCACGTCGGGCCTGGCGGTCTTCCCCAAGACCGGCCACACCCTGAACCTGGAGGAACCAGACCTGTTCAACCGCTCGGTCACAGAGTTCCTCACGGCGGTGGAGAACGACGCCTGGGGGCCACGCGACCCGCGGGCCACGGTGGGGGCGACGATGCTGGCATCGGAGTCTTAGGGGCCTCGCTTCGCGAGACTGATTCATTTGCGCGTGCGGCCGCCGTGGGTGGCCGCACGCCGTTTGCGAAGTGCGGGCAGGAGCGGGGCCTTCACGCGTCACTCATCCCGTACGGCGGCCACGATCTCCAGGCGGCCGATGCGGATGGCCGGGGCGACGCCTCCCGCGAGGCTGGTCAGGGCGCAGGCCACGGCCGCGGTGGCCAGGGTCGTCGGGGCCAGGGCGAAGTCCACGGGGAGGCCCAGGCTCTGGCGGTTCACCAGCGCGCTGAGGTCCTGGAACAGCAGGCCCAGGGGGACGCCGATGACCAGGCCGAGGCCGACGACGCCGGCGGTCTCAAGCAGGACCGTGCGGCGCAGGCGGCGCCGGGTGCCGCCCAGGGCGCGCAGGACGCCGAACTCGCGGCGGCGTTCCAGGACCGACATGCTCACCGTGCTGAGCGTGACCAGCATGGCGACCACCAGGCCGGCGCCGCCGAGCGTGGTGAACATCCGCTCGGCCTGCTCGATGGTGCGGATGGTCGCGGCCATGCCCTGCGGGCCGGTGAGCACGTACACGGGCAGCGGCGTGCGCGCGGTCGCGGCGGCCAGCGTACGGCGCACCCGGGCCTCGACGACCTGCGGGGACGCGCCCGGGCGGAGGGTGACCTCGTAGTTGTTCGCGCCGGGGCGGGCGAACCAGGCGCGCATGTCGGCGACGTCCAGGGCGATGGCGCCGCGCGACCACAGGAACGAGCGCTGCACCGACGCGACCGTCACCCGGTGCGGGCCGGTCGGCGTGGGGAGGGTGAACCGGTCGCCCGCGCGGAGGCGCAGGGCGGCGGCGAGCTGGGTGGAGACGACGACGCGGCCGGGGCCGAGCGGGTGGCCGGACGTACGGGCGGCGTGGGCGAGCGGCGCGCCGCTGTCCGGGGTGGCGCTCTGCAGCAGGATGCGCTGTCCGCCGAGGACGGTGTAGCCGAACTGGCCGGGCCGGACGCCCGCCACGCCCGGCACGCGGCGCAGCCGGTCCGCCCATCCGGTGGGCATGGCCACGTCGGTGGGCAGCTGGTTCGGCGGGCAGGTCTGTACGACCAGGTCGATGCCGGACAGGGACGCGAAGGTGGGCACCGCGGACCGGAGCGTGTTCGTGCCCGCGCCGGTGAGCCCGATGACCACGCCGACCGACGCGGCCACGGCCAGCGCGGTCGCCCACAGCCGCCGCGGGGAGCGCCGTACGCCGCCGGCCGCGATCCGCCCGGCCACCCCGAGGCGCTCCAGCACCGCGGCGGTGCCGGTGGCGAGCGCACCGGAGATCCCGTACGTACCGGCGGCGAGCCCGGCGATCATCAGCGTGGCACCGAGGAGCGGCAGCATCCCGGCGAGCCCGTCGGCCCCGGCGCCCGCGGCCGTACCGCCCGTGCCGTACACGATGACGGCGACGCCGGCGGCGAGCAGGAGGGTGCCGACGGCGGCCAGCACGGGGGACCGGCCGGGTTCCAGGCGCGCGGCCAGTTCCTCGGTGGGCGCGGTGCGCATGGCCTGGGCGGGCGGGACCCGGCTGACCCGGCGGGCCGCGGCGTACGCGGCGGCGACCGCGGTGACCAGGCCGGCGGCGACGGCCTCCGCGACGTCACCGGGCGTGACGGTGAGCCGGATCGGCGCGGGCACCGAGGCCAGCAGCGTCACCGGGACCGACGCCAGGACGTACCGCGCCATGACCACCCCGGCCGCCACGCCAAGCGCGGACCCGGCGAGGCCCAGCACCGCCGCCTGGCCGAGGATGCCGCCGAGCAGGTGCCGGCGGGTGGCGCCGACCGCCCGCAGTACGGCCAGCGCCCGCAGCCGCGCCCGCGCCGCCGCGCCGATCGTGGTGAACACCAGGAACGCGCCGATCACCAGCACGATCCCGGCGAGCAGCGGCAGCGTCTGGCGGAGCAGCGCCACGCCGGTCAGCGCTTGGGTGACCAGGTCGTCCGGCGTGGCCACCACGGCCTGCCCGCCCACGGTGCGGGCGACCGCGGCCTTCAGCGCGGGCGACGCGGGCGGTGGTTGCGGTGCGGTACGGCCGAGGCCCGCGGGGACGTCCATCGTGGCGGTCCACAGCAGTACCTGGTCGACGCGGCCCGGGCGGTGGGTCAGCCGCTGCGCGGTGTCCAGCGCGGCGCCGACGAACGCGCCGCCGTTGATCCGCCGGGCGCCCGGGCCGCGCGCGACGGCGGCGACGCGGGCGGTGGCGCGCGCGCCGTTCGCGTACACGGGGAGCCGGTCGCCGGGCCGCAGGTGCCGCCGGGCGGCCAGCGCGGGGCCGACCACGACGGCGTCGCCGCCGGTGGCCGCGGCGTTCCGGCCGGCGGCGCGGCGCAGCGGGCCCGGGTCGATGCCGGTGATCACCCGGTCGGTGCTGCTCACGCCGAGCAACGCGGCCGGCCGCCCGCCCGCGACGACGGTGGTACGGATCATCGGCGTGCCGGTGGCGATGCCCGGCACCCGGCGGGCCCGCTCGCCCACCCGCTCCGGCATCCCGGCCCCGGCCACCGCCGTGACGGTGAGGTCGGCCCCCGCCGAGACCGTACGCTCCTGCGCCACCACGGACGCGTTCAGCGACGAGATCACGATGGCCACCGCCAAGGCCAGCCCGATGGCCGCCCCGAGCACCACCACGGTCAGCGCGGCCCGCGTCCGATGCACCGCCAGGTCCCGTAGATGCAGAGCGGCGAACGCGCTCATCTCGGCCCACGCCCCGCGCCGCCGTTCGCCGGCCGGTCGTGGTGCATGCGGCCGTCGCGCATGCGGATGAGGCGGTGGGCGGTGTCCGCGGCGGCTTCGTCGTGGGTGACCATGACCAGGGTGCGGCCGCGGCCGGCCACCCGGTGGGCCAGCAGGGAGAGGATCTGGGCGCCGGTGGCCGAGTCCAGGTTGCCGGTGGGCTCGTCGGCGAGGACCAGGAGCGGGTCGTTGGCCAGGGCGCGGGCGATGGCCACCCGCTGGGCCTCGCCGCCGGACAGTTCGGACGGGCGGTGGCCGGCCCGGTCGGCCAGGCCGACCTCGGCGAGGAGATCGCGGGCCAGGCCGCGCACGCGGCGCGGGCGCGCGCCGTCCAGGAGCAGCGGCAGCGCCACGTTCTCCCAGGCCGACAGCGTGGGCAGCAGGTTGAACGCCTGGAACACGAACCCCAGCTCGGTCCGCCGGAACCGGGTCAGCTCCGCGTCGGACAGCCCCGCCAGGTCGGTGCCGCCCACCCGTACGGACCCCGACGTCGGCCGGTCCAGCCCGCCGAGCAGGTTCAGCAACGTGGACTTCCCGGACCCGCTCGGCCCCATCACGGCGAGGAACTCCCCGGACTCCAGGCGCAGCGTCACCCCGTCCAGCGCCCGCACCGGCGCGGCCCCGGCCCGGTACTCCTTGCCGAGCCCGCTGGTCTCCACTGAGGCGTCCACCACCCGGCAGCCTAACCGCGTACCGACGGCCCGCCCTGGCGGGGCCGGCCGGACCGAAAATGCCGCCCCGCCGCGTATTTCCGGCGTTTTCCGAGCGCCGAGAAACGTGCTGTATATCCACCACCACGATCCGTTTCCTTATCTTTTCCTTAATTCGCGGTATTTAGTGGCGGTGCCATGAACGAACCCCGTATTCTCAACCGCGTTCCTATCGAACCGCCGAATCCCGCAGGTCGGGAGCCGGGGAACCGCCGGAGCCGCCCAGGCTCCAGGGGTGAATCCGCGTACGCGGTAGGGCGTTCTCCCGCCCGAACCCGTCAGCTAACCCGGTAGGTGATGAGGAGAGGAGATGTGGTGGCGCGGGACCCGGAAAGTCCGTTTCGGAAACGCACGCGACGCCAGGGAGTGATGGTCGCGGCGGCCTTGATGGTCGCGGCGAGCCTCCCCGGCGCCGGCGCGATCGCCGCCCCCCAGCCCAGCATCAAGGACCTGGAGAAGCAGCTCGGCAAGCTGAACGACAAGGCCGAGAAGGCCACCGAGGCGTTCAACGGCGGCCGGGTACGGCTGGACCGGGCGCGCGCCGCCAAGCGGCGCGCGGACGCCGACCTGCGCCTCAGCAACCGCGACCTGAACCGGCTGCTGCGCCGGGTCCGGGCGATGGCCGCCACGCAGTACATGACCGGCGGTGGTGGCGGCGACATGTCGGTGCTCATGGGCGACGGGCCGCAGCAGATCATCGACCGCTCGGCGCTGCTGTCCCACCTGGACCGCAACCAGGCCGCGCTCCTGAAGAACCTCACCATCGCGCAGAAGCGCTCGTCGCGCTGGAGCCGCGACGCCCGCGCCGCCGCCGCGAACGCCGACCGCACCGCCAGCCGCCTCCGCGGCCAGAAGCACGACGCCCAGGCGGCCGTCGACAAGGTCAAGGTCAAGCTGCGCGAGCTGCGCCGCGAGGCGGCCGCGCGCAACAAGCCGGACCCCACCCGCCCGAAACCGACGCCCGCGCCGTCGAAGCCATCGTCGCCGTCCCCGGCGCCGTCGACCAACGACAAGGGCGCCGCCGCGGTCGCCGCGGCGAAGACCCAGCTCGGCAAGCCGTACGTGTGGGGCGCCGACGGGCCGGACTCCTACGACTGCTCGGGCCTGACGATGTGGGCGTACAAGCAGGTCGGCATCACCATCCCGCACTACACCGTCGACCAGTACAACGCCGCGAAGTCGCACCCGTCGTACAGCCAGGCGCAGCCGGGTGACCTGATCTTCTTCGGCAGCGACATGCACCACGTCGGCATGTACATCGGCGGCGGCAAGATGATCCACGCCCCGCACACCGGCGACGTCGTACGGATCGCCGACCTGGCGGCGGAGGGCTACGTCTCGCAGATCTCCGGGATCGGCCGCTACACCTGAGGCGCCGGGCTCCGCCGCTCCTCGTCCAGGTGGGCGCTGCCCTCGATGTGCGCCCGGGTGATCCGCGCGGCCTCCGCGCCGTCGCCGCGGCGCAGCGCGCCGAGCAGGGCGTCGTGCTGCTCGGCCGACTCCGCGTGCGTACGGACCACCTTCGGGCCCTCCGGCAGCGACTGCCACAGCAGGCGCATCAGCGACAGCAGCAGCGGGCTCTTCGCCGCCTCGTAGATGGCGAAGTGGAAGCGCCGGTTCAGCTCGCCGTACCCGGGGTCGTCATCGGACATCTTCGACATCCGGGTGTTCATCTCCTCCAGGGTGGCCAGCTCCCCGGCGGTGATCTGGTCCGCGGCCATCTGCGCGCCCAGCGACTCCAGCGCCGCCCGGATCCGGTAGTTCTCCTCGGTCGGCCCGGCCTCGGCCTCCGCGACGGTCGAGCCGCGGTGCACGTCGCAGTGCACCAGGCCCTCGGACTCCAGCCGGCGCAGCGCCTCGCGTACGGGCGTGGGGGACACGCCCAGGCGCGCGGCCAGGTCGCGCTGGCGCAGCGGCGCGCCGGGCGGGAACTCGCCGGTCATGATGAGCTCACGCAGCATCGCGGCGACCAGATCGGTCTTGCTGGTGTACATCGTGGCCATGCCGTTCCCGCCCTTCACGTCAACGTAATAACTTAACCCGCCGCGCGGGCTCTGGCGGCCACGTCCGGTGTCTCACCGATGGTGTCGAGCTCGCGGCCCTTGGTCTCCGGGCCGGCGATCGCCAGCCAGACCAGCGCCACCGCGATGAGCACGCCGATGAGCACGAACGTGTTGGTCAGGCCGAGCACCGGCCACAGCCACGTGCCGAAGATCAGCGGCACCAGGCCGGCGACCACCCGGCTGGCCGTGGACGCCCAGCCGAAGCCGGTACCGCGCAGCAGCGTCGGGTACAGCTCGGGGATGTAGCAGTACATGGCCGGGATGACGACCTCCGAGGCCAGCCCGTACACCAGGATCCACCACTGCGCCTGCCCGGAGAGGCCGAGCGTGCGGGCGAACAGCACCATGGCCACCGCGCCGGCCAGCGCGCTGACGATGATCACCCATTTGCGGCCGAACACGTCGACCAGGAACGCCGCGCCCAGCGCGGCCACGATGCCGACCGCGGTCATCCCGGTGGTGGTCAGGAACGCGCCGTACTCGCCGAAGCCCTGCGCCTTGAGGATGGACGGCAGCCAGGTCAGCACGCCGTAGTACTCCAGCATGACCGTCATCATGAGCAGCCACGCGGCCAGCGTGACCTTCCAGTCGAACCGCCACACGTCGCGGAACCGGGCCAGGAACGTCGCCGGCGTGACCCGCCCGGGCTCCTCCGGCGGCGGCAGCTCCCATTCGCCGACCTCGGCCTCCGTACGGCGGATCAGGTCGCCGATCACCTTCCGCGCCTCCGCCTCCCGGCCCTTGCGGACGAGGAACAGCGGCGACTCCGGCACGGACCGCCGGATCCAGAACACCAGCAGCGCCGGGACCACCATGATGCCGAGCATCAGCCGCCAGCTGTGCAGCGGCAGCATCAGCGACGACGCCAGGCCGCACAGCGTGGCGCCGATCGGCCACCACATGTCCAGCGCGGTCAGCACCCGCCCGCGCACCTTCCGCGGGGTGAACTCGGCGACCATCGCGTAGTCCACCGGCACGCAGCCGCCGAGCCCGAGCCCGGCGATGAACCGCGCGGCCAGCAGGATCTCGTAGTTCGGCGCGGCCGCGGCCACCGCGGAGAAGATCGCGAAGGCCAGCAGCGTGACGGTGAACGCCCGCTTGCGGCCGAGCAGGTCGGCGATGGTGCCCCAGGTGAAGGCGCCGATCGCCATGCCGATCAGCCCGGCCGTGCCGAACAGCCCGAGCTGGAGTTTGGACAGCCCCCAGTCGTCGCCGAGCAGCGGCAGGACGAACCCGGCGAGCGTGACGTCCCAGGCGTCGAACATGTAGCCGAGTCCGCCGATGATGAAGATCCGGCCTTGCGTATGCCATCGCCAGGGGAGTTCCTGCACGACGTGGTCACCCGTGGGCATGGGCTCACCTTTCGGTAGGGGGTTCGCTCAGCTCGACCACCCGGGCTGGGGTCAGGGGAAGCCGGGGGATCGCGGCACGCAGGCCGAGGGCGGCGCGGACGGCCGAGGCCAGGGCGGCGCCGGCGGCGGTGATGCCGCCCTCGCCGGCGCCCTTCGTGCCCAGGGGGTTGTCGGGGGACGGGGCGTCCTCGGTGATCAGCGTCTCCACGTACGGGACGGTCTCCGACGCCGTCGGCATCAGGTAGTCCATGAACGTCGTGGCCAGCGGCTGCCCGGCATCGTCGTACCGGAACTCCTCGTACAGCGCGCCGCCGAGGCCCTGCGCGGCGCCGCCCACCAGCTGGCCCTCCACGAGCGCCGGGTTGATCGCCCGCCCGACCTCGTACGCCACCAGGTAACGCGGCACCCGTACCGCGCCGGTGCCCGGGTCCACGGTGACCAGGGCGACGTGCACGCCGTACGGGTACGTCATGTGGTCCACCGCGAACACCCGCCGCGCGGCCAGCCCGGGCTCCTCGCCGTCGCCCAGGCCGGGGCCGCCCGGTGCGCACGCGGCGGCCACCTCGGCGAGCGTGACCGCGGCGGCCGGGTCGCCGGTGACCGTGAAGCGGCCGCCGTCCAGCACCAGGTCGGCGGGGTCGGCCTCCAGCAGGCGGGCGGCGGCGCGGCGGGCCTTGTCCACGACGGCGTCGGCGGCGCGCACCACGGCACTGCCGCCGACCACGGTGGACCGGCTGGCCCACGAGCCCATCCCGTACGGCTGGAGCCCGGTGTCGCCGTTCACCACGTGCACGCGGTCGTCCGGCACGGTCAGCCGCTCGGCGGCGATCTGCGCCAGCACCGTCTCGATGCCCTGGCCGAGCGACGTGCCGCCGGAGTGCACGCGTACCGCACCGGACGGGTCCACCGCGACGTCGGCCGTCTCGTGCGGGCCCAGGCCGCTCTTCTCCAGGAACACGGCGAGCCCGACGCCCGCGGGCACGCCGTCCGCGCGCAGCCGGGCGGCCTCCGCGTGCCAGTCGCGGGTCCGCGCGACGGCCGCCTCCAGGAGCTTCGGGTAGTCGCCGGCGTCCAGCACCACGTCGGTGCCCAGCGCGTTCAGCGGGCGTACGTGCGGGATCTCCTCCGGCGTCAGCAGGTTGCGGCGGCGCAGCTCGACCGGGTCGAGGCCGAGCCGGTCCGCGGCCACGTCGAGGAGCTGCTCGCGCGCGTAGGTGCCCTCGTACCGTCCGGGCGCGCGGTACGTGCCGCACGGCGTCTTGTTGGTCAGCGCCATGTGCAGCCGGCAGCCGTACGCGGGCACCCGGTACGGGCCGGGCAGCATCGCCACGGTCAGGTCCGGGACGGTGAGCCCGTGCGTACGGGCGTACGCGCCGTTGTCGTGCCAGATCTCGTCGCGCAGGCCGAGCAGCGTGCCGTCTTCGCTGAACGCGGCGGCCAGGTGGTGACGCTGCTGGCGGGAGTGGTTCAGCGCGACCAGCGCCTCGGCCCGGTCCTCGGTCCACTTCACCGGGCGGCCCAGCCGGCGGGCCAGGTACGGGACGAGGAAGTCCTCCGGGTAGAACTCGCCGCGCGCGCCGAAGCCGCCGCCCGCGTCCATCGCGTACAGGTGCACGGCCTCGGGCGGCATGCCGAGCAGCCCGGCCAGCACCGTCCGGTTGAAGTTCGGCACCTTCGACCCGCCCCACACCTCCAGGCGGTCGCGGCCGCGGTCGTACTCGGCGACCAGGCCGCGCGGCTCGAGCGGCACGGCGGCGTGCCGGCCCACCTCGACGGTGACCTCCACGACGTGCGCGGCCGCGGCGAAGGCCGCGTCCACGTCGCCGAACCCGTCGGCCAGCGTGGCCGCACGGGTGCCGTCCTCGGCGTCGAGCACGGCCGGCAGCTCGGTCAGGTCCAGCTCGACCAGCTCGGCCGCGTCCTCGGCCAGGTACGGGTCGGCCGCCGCCACCACGGCCACCGGCTCCCCGACGTACCGCACCTCATCGCGCGCCAACACCGGCTGAAGGTACGGATCCAGCGGGTGATCCGGATGCGGGAGCCGTACGGGGATCGGCGGCACGTCCTTCAGCTCGGCCCCGGTCAGCACCGCGACCACGCCCGGCATGCCGCGCGCCTCCTCGGCGTCCACCCCGTCGAGCCGCGCGTGCGCCACCGGCGACCGCACGACCCGCAGATGCACCTGCCCGGCCCGGTTCACGTCATCGGCGAAGTTCCCCTCACCGCGCAGCAGCCGGGCGTCCTCGTGCCGGGGGACCGAGCGGCCGACGGTCACCGCCGGCCCTTCGCCGTCGCCGCGATCGCCTCGACGATGCCCTGGTAGCCCGTGCAGCGGCACAGGTTGGCCGAGACGACGTCGCGGATCTCCTCCTCGGTCGGGTCGGGGTTCTCCGCGAGGAACGCCTCGGCCAGCATGAGGAAGCCGGGCGTGCAGAAGCCGCACTGCAATCCGTGGTGGTCGCTGAACGCCTGCTGGAGATCGCTCAGCTGGTCCCCGGACGCCAGCCCCTCGACCGTACGGACCTCCCGTCCGTCCGCCTGCACGCCGAACATCAGGCACGCGCGCGCCGGCACCCCGTCGACCAGCACCGTGCACGCCCCGCAGATGCCGTGCTCGCAGCCCAGATGGGTGCCGGTGTAACCCAGGTCGTGCCGCAGCATGTCGGCCAGCGTGCGCCGGGACTCCACAGTCAGCCGGTGCGCGGTGCCGTTCACCGTGACGGTCACCGGCTGAAGGTCCTGCACGTACTCCTCAGTCATGCCTGTCGCTCCAGCGCGTCGAGGATCACTTCCGGGGTCGCCGGCACGGTCTCCAGGTCCGTGCCGAGCGCGTCGTTCACCGCGTTCAGCACCGCGGCGGGCGCGCCGATCGTGCCGCCCTCGCCCATGCCCTTCGCGCCGGTACGGCTGAACGCGCACGGCGTCTCCAGGTGGTGCACGGTGATCGGCGGGATCTCCGCGGCGGTCGGCGCGAGGTAGTCCATCAGCGACGCGGTCACCGGCTGCCCGGCCGCGTCGTAGTGCATCCGCTCGTACAGCGCCGCCGCGATGCCCTGCGCGACGCCGCCGCGCACCTGCCCGTCCACGATGCGCGGGTTGATCACCACGCCGCAGTCCTCGACCACGACGTACCGCAGCAGCCGTACGCCGCCGGTGCCGCGGTCCACCTCCGCGACCACGCCGTGCGTGGCGTTGGAGAACGTGCCGGGGCCGGAGATGTCGAACGAGGCGTCCGCCTCCAGGCCGAAGTCGGCGTCGGGAAGCCGGTGGGACTGGAAGTGCGCGACGCGGGCGATCTCCGCGATCGGCATGCGGGTGGCCGGCTCGCCGCGCACCCCCGCGTGGCCGTCCGCCAGCTCGATGTCGGCCGGTGCGGCCTCCAGCAGGTGCGCGGCGATGGTACGGAGCCGGTCGGCCAGTTTCCCGGACGCGAGCTGCACCGCGCCGCCGCCGATCGTCGCGGACCGGCTGGCGAACGTGCCCCAGCCGTGTGCCGCGAGGTCGGTGTCGCCCTGCCGGATGCGGACCGCGTCGAGGTCCACGCCGAGCTGGTCGGCGGCGATCTGCGCGAGGGTGGTCTCGTGGCCCTGGCCGTGCGAGGCGGTGCCGGAAGTGACGGTGACCGTGCCGCTGGGGTCCATGCGCACCCGCGAGATGTCGTACCCGGGGGTCAGCTCCATCTTGCGCTGCGCGAACGCCTCGGTGCCGTAGCCGGTGCGCTCGTTGAAGCAGGCGTAGCCGATCCCGATGCCGTCGCCGCGCCGCTCGTACCAGCCCTCCGCGCGCAGCGTCTTCTCGCACAGGTCGAGGGACTCGCGGTACGAACCCGGGTCGTAGGTGATGCCGTTGACGCCGGTGTAAGGGAAGTCGTCGATCAGGTTGGCCCGGCGTACGTCGAGGGGGTCGCGTCCGAGGCGTCGCGCGGCCTTGTCCATCAGGCGCTCCATCACCGCGACGATCTGCGGGCGGCTGACGCCCCGGTACGGCGCGGTCGGCGCCTTGTTGGTGGCCACGCCGCGCGCCCGTACCCGGTAACGCGGGACCCGGTACGCGCCGGGCAGCTCGGTCGCGGCCATCAGCGGCTCCACGCCGCTGGTGAACGGGAACGCCGAGTACGCGCCCACGTCGCAGCGCACCTCGCCGTCCAGGGCGAGCAGCCGGCCGTCGCCGTCGAACGCGGCGCGCACGTCGTACTCCTGCTGGCGGCCGTGGAAGCTGGCGGTCAGCGACTCCTGCCGGTCCTCGGCCCAGCGCACCGGGCGGCGCAGGCGGTGCGCCAGCGCGGCCACGACGATCTCCTCCCGGCCCACCACGCACTTCAGCCCGAACCCGCCGCCGACGTCCGGCGCGATCGCCCGCACCTGCCGCTCGGCCAGGCCGGTGCAGCGCGCGATCCCCGTACGGACCTGGTGCGGGACCTGCGTGGACACGTACACGACGAGCTGGTCGTCGCGGTCGTCCCACTCGGCCAGGCAGACGCGGCCCTCCATGGGCAGCGCGGACAGCCGGGCGCTGGCGAAGCCCACCTCGACGACGTACGGGGCGGCGTCGAAGACCGCGTCGATGCCGGGGTCGTCGAACATGGGCAGGTCGATGTAGGTGTTGCGGGGGAGCCCGTCGTGCACGGGGCGGGCGCCGTCGCGTACCGCCTCGCCGATGGTGGTGACCGGCGTGCGCTCCTCGTACGCCACCTCGACGGCCTCGGCGCCGTCCTCGGCCGCGTACGCGCTGTCCGCGACGACCACGGCGACCGGCTCCCCGACGAACCGCACCTCGTCCCGGGCCAGCACCGGCATGGTCGTCGCGGTGAACTCGGCCCGGTCCAGCGCGGCCGTCAGCCCGCCCAGCCCCAGGTCATCGGCCGTGTACACGCCGACCACCCCGGGCACGCCCGACGCCTCGGCGCCGTCGACCCCGGTGATCCGCGCCGCCGCCAGCGGACTCCGTACGAACGCCGCGAACAGCTCACCGACCCGCGCCACGTCCCCCGCGTACCGCCCCCGCCCGCTGAGCAGCCGAGGATCCTCCTTACGCGGCACCGAAGCCCCGACCCAGGTCCCGTCGGCGCGCGCCACCGGCTCGCTCATGACACGGCCTCCGCCAGTGCCCGGGCGACCAGCGTGCGGGTCAGCCTGCGCCGGTACTCCGGCCCGCCGTGGATGTCCCCGCCCGGGTCGATGGCCTGCGCCGCCGCCTCCGCGGCGGCCGTGAACGCCTCGGGGCCGGGCTCGGCGCCGGTCAGGATCCGCTCGGCGGCGTCGACGCGCACGGGGGTCGCGTCGACGCCGCCGAGGGCGACGCGGGCGCCGTCGCAGCGGCGCCCGCCGGGGGAGAGATCCACGGACACCGCCGCGGCCACGATCGCGAAGTCCCCTTTACGCTGGGCGAACTCGGTCAGCGCGGCGTGCGGCGCCGGGCGCGGGAACACCACCTCGACGACCATCTCGTCCGGCTCGAGCGCGGTGGTGAACGTGCCGAGGAAGAAGTCCGCCGCCGCGATCTCCCGCCGCCCGCGCACGCTCTCCGCGACGATCACCGCGTCCAGCAGTACGGCCAGCACGCACCACTCCGCCGTGGCGTCCGCGTGCGCCAGGCTCCCGCCGACCGTCCCGCGCGCCCGGATCGGGTAGTGGCCGATCCACCGCGCGGTACGCGGCAGCACCCCGAACCCGTCGAGCGCGGCGGTCTCCACGGCGTGATGCGTGGTCAGCGCCCCGACCCGCAGCTCCGTACCGGACCGGCGCAGGTACGACAGCCCGTCCACCCGCCCCACGTCGACCAGCGCGGTGGGCCGGGCCAGGCGGAAGTTCATCATCGGCACCAGGCTCTGCCCGCCGGCGAGGATCTTCGCGTCCTCGCCCAGCTCGGCGAGCAGTTCGACCGCTCCGTGCACCTCGGATGCCCGGTGGTACGCGTAGGAGGCTGGCTTCAACGGCCTCGTCCTTCCACGAATCTCAGTGGCGACCCCGGCAATGAAATTTGGTATACCATACGCCGGGTCGAGCGATCATGACAGTGCTTCGCATGATCCACCAGCCCGGGCCCCACCGACCAGCGGAGGTATCCGTGGACCTGCAACTGACCGGCAAGGTCGCCCTCGTCACCGGCGCGAGCAAGGGCATCGGCTACGCCACCGCCCGCGTCCTGGCCCGGGAGGGCTGCGACGTCGCGATCACCGCCCGTACGAAGGACGACCTGGAGAAGGCCGCCGCCGAGCTGGCCGCGGAGACCGGCCGCAACGTGCTGCCGTTCACCGGCGACATGAGCGACACCGCGGACGTGGAGCGCTGCGTCACCGCCGCCGTCGACGCCCTCGGCAAGATCGACATCCTGGTGACGTGCGCCGGCAGCTCCCCGGGCGGCCTGCTGGAGGAGATGGGCGACGACAAGTGGCTCAGCAGCCTGCAGCTGAAGTTCATGGGGTACGTGCGCTCGGTGCGCGCCGTCGTCGGGCACATGCGCGAGCGCGGCGAGGGCAGCATCGTGCTGGTGGTCGGCAACGACGGCCTCAAGCAGTCGTACTGGGAGCTCACCGCGGGCGCCGCCAACGCCGCGGACATCAACTTCGCGTCGTCGATCGCCGAGCAGTACGCCCCGCTCGGCATCCGCATCAACACGGTCAACCCCGGCCCGGTGAACACCGACCGCTGGGATGGCCTGGAGAAGGCGCTGGCCCGCGACAAGAAGATCACCCAGGACCGCGCCCACGAACTGGCCGTGTCCTCGCTCCCGCTCGGCCGCATCTGCGAGCCCGAGGAGGTCGCCGACCTGGTCGCCTTCGTGGCGTCCCCCCGGGCCAGCTACCTGGTCGGCGCCAACATCCCGGTCGACGGCGCCCAGCGCAAGGCCCTCATCGACGTCTGACCCCGCGTTTCCCAATTATGGCGAACGATTTTCCGGGCTATAGCCCGGAAAATCGTTCGCCATAATTGGGAAACTGCTCACACCACGTTCAGGGTGACCTCGATGTTGCCCCGGGTGGCGTTGCTGTACGGGCACACCTCGTGCGCGGCCTCCACGGCCTTGCGCGCCGTGTCCGCGTCCGCGCCGGGGATGCTCACGTCCAGCGCCACCTTCAACCCGAACCCGCCGCCGCCGATCGGCCCGATGGTGACCTTGGCGGTCACCGTCGAGGCCTCGGTGTCGATCCGCAGCCGCCGCCCGGCCACCCCGAGCGCGCTTTGGAAACAGGCCGCATAACCGAGCGCGAACAACTGCTCCGGGTTCGTCCCGTTGCCGTCGCCGCCCATCTCCACCGGCGGGCGGAGATCGAAGTCGAGCCGCCCGTCGGACGACCGGCCGTGACCGGACCGGCCGCCCTGTACGGACGCCTCTGCCGTATACAGATCCTTGTCGAGCTGTACCACCATGGCTTCACGCCTCCTCACCGCAGTGAACCGCGGCGGTCGGCGTACCCATTCCCGGGCTCAGTACCCCCGGGTCCGGCGCGCGGCCGGCCGGTTGCGCGGACCGGCGCCGACCAGGCGGCCCCGGCCGAAGCCGCGGACCAGCTCGCCACCGAGGCTCAGCCCGGCGGCCAGCGCCAATGCCACCGCGATGGACTGGAACAGCGTCAGCGCGCCGTCGTTGGCGTTGCTCCCGGACAGCTCGACCAGCGCCCGGTACATCAGCGAACCGGGCAGCAGCGGGCCCATCAGCGGCACGATGTACGGCAGGGCGGGGGAGCCGTGCCGCCGGGCCATCAGGTGGCCACCGGTGCCGACGACCGCCGCGGCCACCGCCGAGGCCATCACCTGCGAGAAGCCGTGGTCGTACAAGAAGACGTACAGCACCCAGATCAGCGCGCCGCCGACCGCCGCGGTGGGCAGCGCTCGGCGCGGCACCACCAGGGAGATCGCGAACACCACCGACATGGCCACCGCACCGGCCAGCGTGCCGGCCGTCAGGGCGGGGCCGGCGGTCGGCAGGTCGTCGACCGACAGCGGCAGGCCCATCCGGACCGCGGCGTACACGGTGACGCCGATGCCGGCGAGCAGCGCGGCGACGGTGAAGAACGCCTCCATCATCCGCGCGGTGGAGCTGACGAACGAGCCGGCGATGCCGTCCATGACCGCCGCGACCAGCGGGCGTCCGGGCAGCAGCGCCATGATCGCGCCGATGATGACCGTGGACGCGGCCACCGGCGCGTGCAGCACGACCAGCGCGATGACGACCAGCGTGGCGATCAGCGCGGCCGCCGCGTACTGGTAGAACTCCGCGACGCCGCGCCGCCCGAGCCAGGCCGCGGCGCGGTCGGCCAGGAACGTGCCGATGAAGGCGAAGATCGTGACCAGCCAGCCGCCGCCGGACAGCAGGGACGCCGACGCCGACACCAGCGCCAGCGACACGGCCAGCAGCCACCGCGGGTACGGCGGCTTGTCGCGCTTGATGACGCGCAGCCGCTCGATCGCCTCGTCGAGGTCGAGCCGGCCGAGCGCGCACTCCTCGACGAGCTTGTGCACGGCGTCGATCTTGGAGTAGTCGAGCGTACGGCGCCGGACGACGCGCTCCCCGGTGACCGGCGCCAGCCCCTTGCCGGGCAGGAACGACACGGAGATCGCGGTGAAGGTGACGGCGGCCTCGCTGTTGTGCAGCCCGTACGCGACGGACAGCGACTGCATCGCCTCCGAGACGCTCTCGGTCGTCTCGCCGCTGGCCAGCAGCAGCTCGCCGACGCGCAGGGCGAGGTCCATCGCCCGGTACGTCTCGGGATCGCCGGGCTCCTCCGGCTCGGGCGGGTCGAGCAGGCGGGTCAGCCGCCGCGCGGCGGCCTGGTCCCGCAGCCGCTCCCAGGCCGCGCGGGGTCCCCACGTCGGCCGCAGGTGGCGGGGCTCCACGAATCCGGTGTCTTCGCGGCCATCAACCTTCGTCGTCATCGGGGCGTCTCGACGCCGTCCTTTCTCTTCTCGCGCCGTTCGGGTACGTCGGGTTGGCGCGATCCACGCCGTTTTCGGGCAGGGTGATGCCCGTTCAGGACTTCCGGATCGATGTGGCGGTGATGCCCGCCATGTCACGCAACCATAAAGATGACGTGCCGATTCCGTCGCGCGTTCACATGATCGTTTGTGATCTGGATCACCCGGCGAACGACCGTTGAATCGGGCACTGACCTGGGAAAACGCGCGAAGCTACGGCTGGATTCCCAGGGCCGCGGACGCGGCGTCGACGGCGGCGCGGCGCAGTCGGGCGGCGGGGACGTCGGGGAACTGGATCGTGCAGTCCTGCAGGCCGCCGAGCGCGACGACGGCGCGGGCGGACTGGGCCAGCGTCGGCTTCGGCCCGAACAGGATGCGGGTCAGCCGATCGCGCCAGCCGAGCACCACCTCGACGAGCCCGAGGTCGGCCAGGGTGGTCAGCTCGGTGAGGACCAGGATCAGGTCCTGGCGGCGCTCGTAGTAGAAGTCGAACTGCTCCTCAAGGACGGTGCGCGGGTCCACGTCGTCGCGCGCCTCCAGCTCGCCGAGCCGCGCCTCGGCCTCCTCGATCATCGGCTGCACGATGCTGCGCACCAGCTCCTCGCGCGAGCCGAAGTGGTAGTACAGCGCGGGCTTGGTGATGCCCAGCCGCTCGGCGATCTCCTGCAGGCTGGTGCGCTGCACGCCCTTCTGTGCGAACAGCTCGAGCGCGACCTGCTGGATGCGGCGCTTGGTGTCCGAGGGTCTGGCCACGAAAACCAGTTTACTTAACGATAGGTCAGCGCGTAAGCTTACCTATCGTTAAGTAAGGAGGTGGGTCATGCGCGTACTGATCTCCGGGGCCAGCGTCTCCGGCCCGGTCCTGGCGTACTGGCTGGTCCGGTACGGGTTCGACGTCACGGTGGTGGAACGCGCCCCGGAGCTGCGCCGGACGGGCGGCGGCCACGCCATCGACCTGTTCCGCCCGGCGATGGAGATCTCGGAGGCGATGGGCGTCCTGCCGCGCATCGAGGAGCGCGCCACCGGGACCACCCGGATGCGGGTGACCCGCGGCGGCCGTCCGCCGGCGGAGGTGGACCTCACGAAGGTGTACGCGGCGGCCTCGGACCGGCACGTCGAGATCATGCGGGACGACCTGAGCGCGATCTACCACGACGCCACCCGCGACGACGCCGAGTACGTCTTCGGCGACTCCATCACGGCGATCTCCGCGGCGGGCGAGGTGACCTTCGAGCGCGGCGCGCCCCGCCGGTTCGACGTCATCGTGGGCGCCGACGGCCTGCACTCGAACGTGCGCCGGCTGACGTTCGGCGCCGAGGAGGCGTACACGACGTTCCTCGGCATGTACCTGGCCGTGCTGTCGCTGCCCCGCGAGCCGGCCCGCGAGGGCACCTTCGACCTGCACCTCGAACCGCACCGGATGGCCGGGATGTACGGCGCCCGGCACCTCGGCGACGCGCGCGGCATCTTCCTGTTCCGTCCCGGGCGCGAGCTCGCGTACCACCACCGCGACGTGCCGCGCCAGAAGGAGCTGCTGCGCGAGCAGTTCGCCGGGATGGGGCCCGGAGTGGACCGCTGGCTGGCCGAGCTGGACTCCACGCCGTCGTTCTACTTCGACTCGATCACCCAGCTGGACCTCGGCACCTGGTCGCGCGGCCGGGTCACGCTGGTCGGCGACGCCGGGTACTGCCCGGGCCCGGCGGTCGGCGGCAGCACGAGCCTGTCCGTCCTGGGCGCGTACGTGCTGGCCGGTGAGCTGGCCGAGGCCGGCGGCGACCACGAGCGCGCGTTCCCGGCGTACGAACGGGCGATGACGGAGCCGGCCCGCCGCAGCCGCGCGTTCGCCAAGGCCGCCGCGCGCACGTTGATCCCGTCGTCCCGGCTGGGCGTGTGGGGCCTGGTGAACGGCGCCCGCCTGGTGTCGGCCCTGCCGTCCGGCATGAGCCGCACGCTGGCCCGGCTGAACGCCAAGGGCGTCCGGCTGCACGACTCGATGCCGGTGCCGCGGTACGCCGCCCGCGTGCGGTCCTGATGGGGGAAGCGAAACAGTGGGCGCCTCCCCGGCCGGGGAGGCGCCCACCGTGCATATCGCGTCAGCCCTTGGGCTGGTCGTAGCGGAGCGCGCCCATCGGCTTGGACGCCACCCCGTTCTCCTTGTAGACCTTCGCCGGCCAGCCGTGCTTGACCCGGCCGTAGGCGACCTTGCTGGTGTAGATCTTGCGCTTGTGGACCTTCGTCCCGCTGTGCGGGGCGTCCCACATCCAGTTCTTACCGGCGTACATGCCGACGTGGTACTTGTCCGCGCCCGACCCGAAGAACACCAGGTCCCCCGGGAGCCGCTTGGACTTCTTGATGTGCCACGTCGCCCGGTACTGCTGCGCCGCCGTGCGCGGCAGCTTGATACCGGCGCGCTTGTACGAGAACTGCGTGAAGCCCGAACAGTCGAACGAGTTCGGGCCGGCGGCACCGTAGCGGTACGGCTTGCCCCGCTTGGAGCGCGCCACCTTCAGCGCCTTCTTCGCCTTCGGCGAGGGGCGCTTGCCCTTCGCCTTCGCCTTTGCCTGGAACGCGGCCGCTTCCCCGGCGGCCGCGGTCGTCGCGGCAGTGGCGTGATCGGCGAACTGCCAGGTCACCGCGGTTCCCCCGGCGGTGGCCAGCGCCAAGGCGATCGAGACACGGATCGCCCGCGCTCTTAAAACGACAGAAGACATGAATGCCTCGCGGATTCGCCTGCGGAAGCTGCCCTGTCGGATTCGGATCCGCCCGTCTCACCCGGACGCACCCGGCCGCCGTCCTCCCTGGCGGCTTCACCCCAAGGAACCTCAGGGCCCCTCATATCGGTCGCCGTGTGAACGGCGCCGTATGGGCCCGGTCCCGTCGTGCCGTGGGACTCCCGTTCCCGCCTTCCCTCCTTCGGTCGGCTGTCCGGCGTCCCGGGCGACGGCGGGATTCGGCGATCCCCCGGGACGGCCCCGTACGTGACTCCGCAGAGTCACTGAGGTCTTCGTTGTCGACAGCCCCCGAGCATGGGAAACCGCGGTGGCGCAACGCAAGCTGATCCAGGTCGCTGTGACTGTTGTCACAAGCAGTGACGGATGTGAGTCCTGAGGCTTCAGTGGGTAACCGGCGACGCCATTCTCGCAGGTCCGTGCCCCGGATTCAGGCGATTCGCGAATCCTGGATCGGGGCGTACACCCCCGAGAACCACCGGTTCTGACGCTGTGTGATCATTTGCCGCCATCGCACGAAGCGACGCCCGAGTCGGGTTCCGGTGGATACCGAACCGGGATTCCAGGCTGTCCGCGACACACCCGGATTGACAATGCAGGGCCGGTTCCGGACGGCCGCCCGACCGGGGGTTCCGGTCGCGTTTCACCGGTGATCTCGCGCGGAAAGAGCTGAGGGCAACCGCAGACGGGCGCCGGCGAGCGCGACGCCCTGCATGCCCGGTGACGCGCGGCCGTCGACCGGGTCGGCCCTGGGCGCGAGAGGAGGCGTAACCATGGCGGAAGACACCGCTGACGCGGCGCGCACGGAGAGCACGGCCGAGGGCGCCCGATCGGTACCACCCCCGCCGTCGGAAGGCGACTGGCGTAAGGGGATCATCGGCGAGATGTCCGCCGAGTTCCTCGGGGTCTTCATCATCATCCTGCTGGGCTGCGGGTCGGTGGCGCTGGCCCTGGTCGGCCTCGTCGGGTCCGGGCGGCAGTCGTCGCCGGACGTCTTCGGCCCGGCGAACTGGGTGATCATCACGTTCGGGTGGGGGCTCGCCGTCACGTTCGCGATCTTCGCGAGCGGCGGCGTCAGCGGCGCCCACCTCAACCCGGCGGTCACGCTGGCCTTCGCCGTACGGCGCGGGTTCGCGTGGTCGAAGGTCGTGCCGTTCTGGATCGCGCAGGTGCTCGGCGGGCTGGCCGGCGCCGCCGTCGTGTACGCCGTCTACACCGCGGCGATCTCCGCGTTCGACGCGCAGACCAACCACGGCCAGAAGTCCGAGGCGACGTTCTCGATCTTCGCGACGTTCCCCGCCGCGTACTTCCACGGCAACATGTGGGGGCCGGTGCTGGACCAGATCGTCGGCACCGCGTTCCTCGTCGGCGTGGTCTGCGCGCTGATCGACAAGCGCAACAACGGCCCGCTGGCCAACCTCACGCCGCTGTTCATCGGCCTGGTCGTGGTCGGCATCGGCATGACGTACGGGGTGAACGCCGGGTACGCCATCAACCCGGCGCGCGACCTCGGCCCGCGGCTGTTCACCTGGTTCGCCGGATGGGGCGACTTCGCCTTCCCGGGCAACGGCGAGGGGTTCTCCTGGTACTTCTGGGTGCCGATCGTCGGGCCGCTCGTCGGCGGCGTGGTGGGCGTGTTCGTGTACGACATCTTCATCGGCCAGTTCCTGAAGGCGCGTACCGGGCGCGGCCCCGACGACCCCGAGCCGCTGCCCGAGCCCGGGCCGGGCGAGGCCAAGCCGTAGCGAAAAAAGCGGGCGGCCGTGCAACCGGCGCGGCCGCCCGTGCGTCAAACTTGCGCATGCCTGCCCGAGTGAAATCTTGGCGCGCGGCGCGGACTGTGATTGTCTGCGTCACGGGCGTCTTGCGGAGAGGCGAGGAGGAGCGGCCAGTGCGAACCGGTACGGACGGCGCTGACACCCGGGTACTGCTCACGAAGGCCGCTTCCGGCGGCGTCGGCGTGGTGCTGACGGCGGCGCTGACCATGGGCGGGTTCACCGCGTTCTCCCTCGACGACCATCCGGCGCTGGCCGCCGCGCGGCCGGACAACCCGCCCGTCGGGCTCGCCCAGCAGATCGTTCCGGTCAAGCCGCTGTCCACGGTGCACACTGCCGACGTCCTGGTCCGCGTGCCCACCGGCGTCACCGCCGCGCAGGCCGCGGCCGTCTCCGCGCTGAAGGGCGTCGACGCGGTCGAACCGGTCGACTACGCGCGCGCCACGATCTCCGGGCACGAGGCCACGCTGCTCGGCGTGAACCCGTCCACGTTCCGCATGTACACCCCGAAGCAGACGGCCGAGTCCGACCCGCTGTGGTCCAACGTCGGCGCGGGCGACATGGCCGTGTCCTTCGACATCGGCCAGGAGACGCGGCTGCCGCTCGGCAAGCCGGTCGACGTACGGTCCTCGTTCCCGGCGCGGCTGCGGGTCGGCGCGTTCGCCACCATGCTGCCCGGCGTCGACGCGGTGGTGTCGGACAACACCGCACGCGCCATGGGCATCCCGCACGGCAACGCGCTCCTCATCAGCGCGGACAAGGCCGACCCGGCGAAGCTGGCGAAGGGCCTGAAGAAGGCACTGCCGAAGAACGCCACGGTGCAGTTCCTGCGCAGCCGCCAGCCGGTGACCACCACCCGCCCCGGCCAGACCACCCCCACGCCGACCCCCACCCCGTCCTCGCCGACGGACGCGAACGGCTTCCTGTCCGGCGACCGCATCGCCACCGCCATCAAGGCCGCGTACACCAAGCTCGGCCGCCCGTACGTCTGGGGCGCGGAGGGGCCGAACACCTTCGACTGCTCGGGCCTGGTCCAGTGGGCGTTCGCCAAGGCCGGCGTCTCCATGCCGCGGGTAACCGACCAGCAGTTCCTCACCGGCAAACACCTCACCTACTCCCAGGCCCGCCCCGGCGACCTCCTGTTCTGGCGCAACGACCCCACGGCCCCGAACTACGTCTCCCACGTCGCCATCTACCTGGGCAAAGGCAAAATGATCGTCGCCCCGCACACCGGTGACGTGGTCAAGATCGAGGACGTCTACCTGAAGAACTTCGCGGGCGCCGTACGCATCCAGGTACGCGGCTGAGGTTCGCCGCGACGCGGCCTGCCCGCGCCCTGCGCTCCCGCGCTTCGCGCGTGGAGCGGCCAGGATGCCGGGCGGGATCCTGTGCGGATTCCTGGCACGGGGGCGCTGTGGTACAGCC
>Ga0164243_10003441_pt1 | contig 25333 bp, 22 predicted proteins | sample OricompcompostOP_FD_108781 | JGI IMG/M metagenome (GOLD analysis project Ga0164243, IMG submission 108781) | Organic Plus compost microbial communities from Emeryville, California, USA - Original compost - Organic plus compost (OP) | ecosystem: Engineered > Solid waste > Mixed feedstock >...
CGGGTACGCGCCGTGCTGCACGACCGCGGGCTGCGCGCCGTGCTGTGCGAGGGCGGTCCCCGGCTCTTCGGCGGCCTGGTCGCCGCCGACCTGGTCGACGAGCTGTGCCTGACCGTCTCGCCGTTGCTGGCCGGCGCCGGCGCCGGTCGCATCGTCGACGGACCGCCCACACCCGTCCCGCACCCGATGCGCCTGGTCCACCTCCTGGCGTCCGAGGGCACCCTGCTCACCCGCTACGCCCGCGCCCGGTGACGCTGCGCAGCCGAGGCCGGTGACCCTCCGCGACCGCGCGCGGTGACCCTCCGCGACCGCGCGCGGTGACCCTCCGCGACGGCGCGCGATGGCCCTCCGCGACCCGGCGTGACCGCGGCGACACCGACGCGCGCGAGCCGGCCAGGATGCCGCGAGTTGTCGGTGGGGTGCGGCAGGATGCGGAGCATGACCAGCACGGGAGATCGCCACGGGGAGCCCGACTGGACCGCCGTGCCGGGGGTGGACTGGGCCGCGGCCGTGGAGGCCGCCACGACCGGGCCCGCCGATGACGACGGCTGGGTGGTCCGGCCCGCGCCGCGGGCGTCCGGCGGTGGGGAGTTCACCGACGACGTGCTGGACGCGGGCGACGTGGTCGGGCGGGTGCTCGGCACGATGGACGCCACGCCGCTGCAGTTCTGGGTGGCCGTGCGGCCAGGGGCCTACCTGCAGCTCGACGACGTGGTGGTGACCACGCGGGCGCTGCCGAACGGGGAGCCGGTGCTCATCGCCGGTGTGGTGACGCAGGTCCGGGCCCGCCACGAGGGCGCCAGCTTCGACTCCGACGTCTTCGCCATCGCCAGCGGCACGCTCCCGGCGCAGGTGCAGGAGGCGGCCGAGATCACCACCACCCGGGTCGAGCCCGAGATCTACGTGCCGCCTCAGCCCGGCGCCGCGGTGCTGCGGGCCGGCGGCGCGCAGCGCGACAGCGCGCTCTACTTCGACCGGATGGACAAGCGCATCCCGATCGGGTTCGGCCGCGACGGCGAGGCGCTCTACCTCAACGCCGAGTTCCTCGACGGCACCAGAGGTGCACATGTCTCGATCTCTGGCATCTCCGGCGTGGCGACGAAGACGAGCTTCGCGACCTGGCTGCTCTACTCGGTGTTCCGATCCGGGGTGCTGGGCGGGGTCGGTGACACCGTCAACACCCGCGCCCTGATCTTCAACGTCAAGGGCGAGGACCTGCTCTTCCTCGACCACCCCAACACCCGGCTGGCCCCGGAGGTCGAGAAGGCCTACGGCCGGCTGGGCCTGCAGGCCGGGCCCTTCCCCGACGTCTGCGTCTACGCCCCGCCGCGGGCGGGCGACCGCAGCGGTGTGCCCGACGTGGCCAGCCGGCAGGTCGGCGTGGACGCGTTCTACTGGACGGTCGCGGAGTTCTGCGCCGACCGGTTGCTGCCGTTCGTCTTCGCCGACGCCGACGACGACCGCCAGCAGTACACGATGGTGGTGCACTCGGTCACCGCGCACCTGGCCCGCGAGGCCCAGCCGGCCGACGGCGGAGTGGTCGTCGAGGGCCGGCGGGTCAACTCGTACGAGGACCTCATCGACCTGATCTCGGACCGTCTGTCCGATGAGGACACTCGCGCGTCGTGGACCGGGTCGGCGGTCGGGCTCGGCACCGTCAACGCCTTCCTGCGCCGGCTGGTGGCGAGCAAACGCGACCTGGCCCGACTGATCCGGGGCGATCTGCGCACCGACGTGCGGCACGGGGTGAACACCGCGGAGAGCGCGCAGGTCACCATCGTCGACCTGCACAACCTGCCCGACCGGGCACAGCGCTTCGTGGTCGGCGTGATCCTCAAGCAGGAGTTCGAGCGCAAGGAGAAGGCCGGCACCGCCAAGCCGCTGCTGTTCGTGGTGCTCGACGAGCTGAACAAGTACGCCCCGCGCGACGGCGGCTCCCCCATCAAGGACGTGCTGCTCGACATCGCCGAGCGCGGCCGGTCGCTGGGCGTGGTGCTGATCGGGGCGCAGCAGACGGCGTCCGAAGTGGAGCGTCGCATCCTGGTCAACTCGGCCATCAAGGTGGTCGGTCGGCTCGACGCGGCCGAGGTCACCCGGCCCGAGTACGGTTTCCTGCCGCCCGCGCAGCAGAAGCGGGCGCTGATCGCCAAGCCGGGCACCATGTTCATCAACCAGCCGGACATCCCGGTGCCGCTCGTGGCCGAGTTCCCGTTCCCCTCCTGGGCGACCCGGCCGGCCGAGGCGGGCACCCTGCCCCAGGCCCGGCAACGCTCGAAGGTCACCGGCACCGACCCGTTCGCGGTGGTCAGCGCCGCCCGGGCCCGGACCGTCGCCGACGACGACATCCCGTTCTGAAGAGGGACCTCATGAAGCTGTTGCACACCTCGGACTGGCACCTCGGGAAGGTCCTCAAAGGACAGTCCCGGCTGGACGAACAGCTCGCGGTGCTCAAGGAGATCGTCGACATCGCCGAACGGGAACGGCCCGACCTGGTCGTCGTGGCGGGCGACCTGTACGACACGGGGGCGCCGAGCGCGGAGGCCGAGAAGGTCGCCGTACGGGCCCTGAGCGCACTGCGACGCCATGCCGCCGACGTCGTGGTGGTCGCCGGCAACCACGACCACGGCCCGCGCCTGGACGCGCTGCGGAGCTGGGCCGACGGCGCCGGCGTCACGCTACGGGGCGTGCTGGGCAAGGCGGAGGACCACCTCGTCACCGGCGTCACCCCCGGCGGCGAGGCGTGGCGGCTGGCCGCGCTCCCGTTCGTCTCGCAGCGCTACGCCGTGCGGGCCTCGGAGATGTTCGAACTCTCCGCCGCCGAGGCGTCGGCCACCTACGCCGACCACGTGGCCCGGCTGATCGCCGCGCTCACCACGGGCTGGGGCGAGGGCGACGACGAGACCATCAACCTGGTCACCGCCCACCTCACCGTGGTCGGGGCCAAGACCGGCGGCGGCGAACGGGACGCGCACACCATCGAGGCCTACTCGGTGCCGGCCACCGTCTTCCCCGCGTCCGTGCACTACGTGGCGCTGGGCCATCTGCACCGCCGCCAGCAGGTGCCCGGCCCGTGCCCGGTGCACTACAGCGGCTCCCCGTTCGCGGTCGACTTCGGCGAGGAGGAGAACCACCCCTCGGTCTCGCTGGTGGAACTGGCGCCGCGCAAGGCGGCGAAGGTGCGGCCGGTACGGATCACCTCCGCCGTGCCGCTGCGCACCGTGCGCGGATCGCTGGCCGAGCTCGCCACCCTGACCGTCGACCCGACCGCCTGGCTGCGGGTCTACGTGCGGGAGAAGCCCCGGGCCGGGCTGCGCGAGGAGGTGCAGGAACTGCTCCCCCGGGCGCTGGAGGTGCGCATCGACCCGCAGGTGCTGCCCGAGTTGAGCCCCGCGGCGCGGCCCGCGGAGGCGACGGCCCGCTCCCCGCGCGAGCTCTTCGGCGAGTACCTCACCGCCCGCGGCGTCGACGATCCCGCCGTCGGGGCGCTGTTCAACGAGCTCTACGAAGAACTCGTCACGCCGGGCGCCTCGCCGGCCTCGGCGGCGCGGTCGAGCGACAAGGTGGTGGCCGGATGAGACCGCTGCGCCTGGACCTGCACGGGTTCACCGTCTTCCGCGAACCGACCACGGTGGACTTCACGGACGCGGACTTCTTCGCGCTGGTCGGCCCGACCGGGTCGGGGAAGTCCACGATCCTGGACGCCATCTGCTTCGCGCTCTACGGCACGGTGCCCCGGTGGGCCGACCGGCGCGGCATCGAGAACGCCCTGGCGCCGTCGACGGCGCAGGCGCGGGTCCGGCTGGTCTTCGAGGCGGGCGGTGCGCGGTTCGTGGCCACGCGGGTCGTCCGGCGCGACGGCAAGGGCAAGGCCAGCACGACGCACGCCGGCCTGGAGCAGCTGCCACCGGGCTTCGACCTGCGGGCCTTCGACACCGCTCCGGCGCAGCGCGGCGAGCCCCTGGGCACCGTGCTCGCCGGCACGCCCGCCGAGATGGAGCAGGCGGTGGTCGAGGCCGTGGGGCTGCCGTACGAGCAGTTCACCACCTGCGTGGTGCTGCCGCAGGGCGAGTTCGCGCGGTTCCTGCACGCCAAACCCAAGGACCGGCAGGACATCCTGGTCAACCTGCTCGGCCTGCAGGTCTACGCGAGGGTGGGCGCCCGGGCCGGGCTGCGCCAGAAGCAGGCCGAGGCGAACGCCGCCGCCACGCGCAGCCTGCTGGGTGAACTCAGCGACGCCGACGACGCGGCGCTCGCCGCCGCCGAGGAGTCCCTGCGCGCCGCGCAGCAGCTGGTCGCCGAGGTCGAGCGGGAACTGCCCGCGCTGGAGCAGGCCAAGGCGGCGGGGGCCAGCGCGAAGGCCGAACTCACCCAGCTGGAGCGCGAACTGGGCGCGCTGCTCGCGATCCGGGCGCCGGCGGGCCTGCCCGGCCTGGCCGCCGAGGTCGAGGCCGCCGCCGATGCCGTCGCGGCCGCGCAGGCGGAGATCCAGACCGCCGAGGACCACGAGGAGAAGGCGAAGGCCGAGCTGGCCGCGACCGGCGACCGGGCGGAGCTGGTGCGGCTGCGCGACGCCCATACCGAGCGGGCCAACCTCGCCCAGCGGGTCAAGCAGCTCGCCGCCGCGCTGGCGAAAGCCACCGCCGAGCACGATCGCCGGGCCGCGGCCCTCGCCGCCGCCGCGTCCACTGTGGACAAGGCTCAGGCGGCCGTACGGGCGGCGCAGGCCGGCGTCGAGGCCGCGCAGACGGCCGATCGCGCCGCCACGCTGCGGGTCCACCTGGTCGCCGGCGACCCCTGCCCGGTCTGCGAGCAGGTCGTCGCGACCGTGCCGGCGATGCCGGCGAGTCCGTTGCTGCGCGCGGCTCGCGAGCGGGCGGCCCAGGCCGACCAGGAGCTGGCGACCGCGACCCAGGCGCACGCGGCGGCGGACCGGGCGCTGCGCGAGGCCGACCGGGCCGTCGCCGCGAGCCAGGCCCAGCACCAGGAAGCCCAGACGCGGCTCGGGGCGCTGGACCAGACCCTGGCCGACGCCCCGGATCTGTCCACAGTGGAGAGCAGGCTGACGGCGATCGCCGGTCAGGAGAAGGCCATCGCCGCGGCCCGGCAGGCGGTGCTCGCCACGCGGCAGGCGGCGCGCGGCGCGAACGACCGGCTGGCCCAGGCCCAGCAACGGCTGCGGGCGGCGTGGCAGGAGTACGACCGCGCCCGGGACAGCGTCGCCACGCTGAGCCCGCCGCCGGCCGACCGGGACCAGCTCGTCGCGTCCTGGCAGGCGCTCGCCGACTGGGCCGCGCAGTGCGCCGCGCAGCGGTCGACCCGCCGCGACGAGGCGCTCGCGGCCGCCGAGCAGGCGCTGACCGCGCTGACCGAGGTGACCCAGCGGCTGACGGAGCTCTTCGGCAACGCCGCACCGCAGCAGGCGCGCGGGTCGCGCGCACGCGCCGCGGCGGGCTTCGCCGGTGGCTCGGATCCGGCGGCCTACCGTCAGGCCGCCGCCGTCGCCGTGGAGCGGGCCACGGCAGCGCGGGACCGGGTGCTCGAACGCCGGGAGCAGGCGCAGCGCCTGCGCGATCAGCTCGCCGGCCACGAGCGCGACGCCCAGGTCGCCAAGGCGCTGGCGCAGCACCTGCGGGCCGACCAGTTCGAGCGGTGGCTGCTGACCGAGGCGCTGGACGCGCTCGTGCAGGGCGCCTCCGTGATCCTGCGGGATCTCTCCGGCGGGCGCTACGACCTGACCCACACCAAGGGCGAGTTCGCCGTCGTCGACCACGCGGACGCGGGCCTGTCCCGGGCGGTGCGCACGCTGTCGGGCGGGGAGACGTTCCAGGCGTCGCTGGCGCTGGCGCTGGCGCTCTCGCAGCAGCTGGCGGGGCTCTCCAGCGCATCGGCGAGCCTCGAATCGATCCTGCTCGACGAGGGCTTCGGCACCCTGGACCCCGACACGATGGACGTGGTCGCCGCCACGCTGGAGAACCTCGCCTCCCGCGGCGACCGGATGGTCGGCGTCGTCACGCACGTGGCCGCCCTCGCGGAACGGATTCCGGTCCGCTTCGAGGTTCGCCGTGACGCACGCGGCGTGGCCACGGTCGAGCGCGTCATGGCCTGAGGCACGAACCCGTACCGGGAGGAAGGGCGACCGTACCGAGAGCAGTGCCGAGCTGGGAGTCGATGCCGATGGCTGTCCAGTGACTGGCGCAGAGCCGACACGGGGGTGCCGACGCGGTCGATCCGGCGGCGAAATGTCAGAGGGTGCACCGACCATGAAGCGCGAACCAGGACCAGCAACGACGACGGACGGGACCAGCAGGTGGCCGACACCGCAGTGAAGCTGCACGTGGACGCGTGGGATCCTTCGTACGGGCCCGCGCTGGACGCCACGGAGTCCGGACCGCCCGGCGAGAGCACCGCCCAGGTCCGCGCCGACATCGAGACGCCGGTGGCGGCGTGGGCGCCGGTCAGCCCGCCGCACCAGCTGCGGCCACCCGGCACGGTGCTGCTCGTCGACGGCGTCCGGCGCATCGATGCCCGCGTCTGGGTCGAGGAGTCCGACGGCACCGTCCACGGTGGACTCGCCGCCTCCTACGCGGCCGGTGTGGTGCGTTGCGACCTTCGCCGGGGCAGTGCCGACGTGGCCGGTGCGCGGGTGCTGCGCGGCTTCTTCACCTCCAGCGTCGACGCCGCCGACATCGTGGCCGCGGGCGCCCGCTACCAGGTGCACCGGGTGGCCGACACCGACCCGTCGCTGCTGCCGCAGGCGATCCAGCCACGCCTGCGCGCCCTGGAGATCGAGGTCTCGGCGCTGGCCCGGGCCACCACCGAGACGCTGTCGAGCGAGCACGTCGCCGACGACGACCTGCTGGTGCTCGACGGGCCGCTCACCGGCCGCGACCAGCTGCCCCGAGCGCTGGGCTACGTCAAGACGCACCGGGTGCAGTACCTGCCGCCCGAACTGATCCGCGTGGTCGGCCGGCTCGCGCCCGGCCAGCGCACGCCGGTCTTCCTGCTCGGCGCGCACTGGAACCGGTACACGTGGTACCTCAAGCTCCCCGGCGGCGGCAGCAACCCGTGGGCGGGTGTGGTGCGGGTGGAGTGCTCGGCCGACCTGCCGCGCGCGGAGGCGTTCGCCCTCGCCGACCTCGCGGCCGTCACGCTGCCCCGGTTCGCGTCCAGTCCCTACAAGGATCCCCGCGCGCCGCAGAACCTGACGCCGATCGCGGGGCTGGAGCGTAAGCTGCGCGGCATGCTCGGAGACCAACGCCTGCTCATGCGTGGCCTGGCCGCCGCGACCCGGCCCGCCGCCTAGCGGAGCGGCCGATGACGCCATCCGCGACCCGGCGCCTGCGACCGCCCGACCGGTACGACTTCGCGGGCACGGTGGGAGCCCTGCCGATGGGGCGGCACGACCCGTGCCTGCGGCTGGTCGACGGCGTCTTCTGGTGGGTGACCCGCACGCCGCAGGGCCTGGCGACGTTGAGCCTGCGCCGTGACGGTGGCGAGCTGCTCGCGACGGCGTGGGGACCGGGCAGTGCCTGGGTGCTCGACCGCGCCGACGCCGTGGCCGGGCTGCGCGACGACCTGTCCGGCTTCGCGGAGGTCGCGGACCGGCATCCGCGGGTCAAGGAGTTGGCGCACCGCTTCCCGGGGTTGCGGCTGCCCGCGACGGGGCGCGTCTACCAGCGGCTGCTGCGGACCATCTTCGAGCAGAAGGTGACCGGCACCGAGGCCTACCGCGCCTATGCGGCGACCGTCCGCCACTTCTTCCGCGAATCCGGTCGCGAGCCGGCGCCGGGGCCGGTCGGCGTGGCGGCCGGGGCACCGCCGGGCGCCGTTCCGCGGCTGCTCCCGCCGCCCGATCCGCGGGCCGTCGCGGCCACCCCCTACTGGGTCTTCCACGGCTTCGGCGTCGAGCAGCGCCGGGCCGACACGGTGGCCCGCGCCTCGGTGCACGCGGCGCGGCTGGAGGAGTGCGGCGACGCGACCGACCTGGACCGCCGGCTCACCACCATCCCGGGCATCGGTGCATGGACATCGGCCGAAGTGCGGCGGGTGGCGCTGGGCGACCCCGACGCGGTCTCGGTGGGCGACTACCACATTCCGCACCTGGTGGCCTGGGCACTGGCCGGGCAGGTCCGGGCCGGCTCCCGGGACGCGGGCCCCGACGCCCGCGCCGGCGACCGCAGCCCCGCCGACGAGCGGATGCTCGAACTGCTGGAGCCCTTCCGCGGCCACCGGGGACGGGTGTGCGTGCTGCTCGAACGCGGCGGTTACGCGGCGCCACGGTTCGGCCCGCGCATGCCGATCCGCTCGTTCGCGAGCTTCTGACCGCGCCGCGGACCGATCGGCGCACTCGGGGCGGCCAGCGACCGGGACGGCGTCGGCTCGACCGGGCGGTTAGGGTGGTCAACCGTGCGCGCGATCACTGGTCTGGCCTGTCTGGCGCTGGCGTTGGGGCTCGTGTCCGGCTGCGGTGCCAAGGGCTCCCCGTCGGTCGACGACCAGACGCCCGCCAACGTCCTGCTGCAGCAGGCGGTGTCGAGTCTCGGGCAGGCGCCGTCCTACCGGGTGACGGGCACGACGACCGACGGCCAGACGACGGTCGAACTCGACCTGGTCTACGCCGGCGACCGGCGCAAGGGCACCTGGGCCCGCAACGGCGTCCAGGCGGAGCTCGTGGAGATCGGCGACGTCACCTACCTCAAGGCGGATGCCGCGTTCTGGCAGCCGTTCGCGGAGGCGCTGCCGGGGCAGGCCGCCGCGACCCTGGCGGGCCGGTGGGTCGAACTGGACGGCGAGGCGGCCGCGATCAGCGAGGGGCTCGCGCCGGACATCGCCGGCATGCTGGTGCTGGGCGACGAACTGACCAAGGGCCGGGTCGGCACCTTCGGCGGCAAGATCGCCACGACGGTCACCGATGGATCGACCACGATCTACATTCTCCTGGACGAGCCCCGCTACCCGGTGCGCATCCAGTCGCCGGGCGGCACGCTGGACCTCAGCGACTTCACCGCCGCGGTCACGATCGACGGCCCGCCCGCCGACCAGGTCACGGTGCTCAGCTCGGAATGACCCACGACGCCAGGGTGTTGCTGCTCGCCCGGCCGTAGGTGACCGTCCCGCCCTTGCCCGAGGCGACCTCGAAGGCCAGCTGCCCCCGCAGCACCCGCCCCGCCTGGACGTCGGTGGTCGAGCCCCCGAACGGCTCCGCACACCCCGTGGTCGTCCTGGCCCGGCCCGCCTTGCCGTCCACATCGGCGAAGGAGAAGTCCCGCTCCTGGTCCAGCGACGCGCGTCCGCCCTCGACGGCGAAGGTGACGTCCAGCACGAGCACCCGACCGGCCTCGATCGCCGCGACGAGGTGGTGCACCGGGGACGCCGCCGCGCACGGCTTGTCGAACCAGGTCACCTTGGTCACCGCGACGCTCCACGCGTTGGCGCCGACGCGGAACTGGGCGGCGGAACCCACGACGCCGTCGAACGGCGCGGGCTCGACGAGGTGGATCGCGCGGGACGCGCCCTGGATGAGGAAGAACGCCGTCGTCCCGAGACCGAGCAGCAACGCCAGCACGGCGCCGAGGATGCCGAGAATCCGAGCCGGCTTCGGACGCGGTCGTGGCGCCTGCGGTGGAGCCGGCACCGCCGACAGCTGCGTCGGGTAGCCGTACGGATATGACATTATCGATTCCCCTCCCTGCCAGCCGCCGATTGTAGGCGGGCGGTCGCGCGGACGGGGTGAACTGTCGGTGGCGCGTGGCAGACTCAGACCCGTGCAGCTGCCCGTGATGCCACCCGTCGAGCCGATGCTGGCGCTCGCCGTCTCCGAGATCCCCACCGCGCCCGACATGCGGTACGAGCCGAAGTGGGACGGTTTCCGCACGATCATCTTTCGGGACGGCGACGAGGTCGAGCTGGTCAGCCGCGGCGGCAAGTTCATGACCCGCTACTTCCCCGAGGTCGTCGAGCAGGCGCGTGCCCAGTTGCCGCGCCGCTGCGTGGTCGACGGTGAGATCGTGCTCATCCACCGCGAGCCCGACCAGATCCCCCGGTTGCAGTTCGAGCTGCTCCAGCAGCGCATCCACCCCGCCGCCTCCCGGGTGACGATGCTCGCCCAGCGGACGCCCTGCGACTTCGTGGCGTTCGACCTGCTCGCGCTCGGCGACGAGAACCTGATGGGGCAGCCGTACGGGCACCGGCGCGAGGCGCTGGAGGAGGCGCTCGCCGGGGTGACGCCGCCCGTACACGTCACGCCGGCCACCACCGACCTGGCGACGGCGCGCGAGTGGTTCGAGGCGTTCGAGGGTGCCGGGCTCGACGGCGTCATCGCCAAGCCACCGGGCATCGCCTACACGCCCAACAAGCGACTGATGTTCAAGATCAAACACGCGCGCACGGCCGACTGTGTCGTGGCCGGCTTCCGCTACTACAAGACCGGTGGCGTCGTCGGATCGCTGTTGCTGGGGCTCTACGACGACGAGGGCCGGCTGCACCACGTCGGCGTCAGCGCCAGCTTCAGTTCCGCGCGCCGCAAGGAGCTGCTCGAGGAGCTGGCGCCGTTGCGGGAGCGGGCCCGGGAGAACCATCCGTGGCTGGCATGGCTGGAGGGGGCCGAGGCCGCGGCGGCCGCCGGCCAGCGCGTCCCCGGCGGGCTGTCGCGGTGGAGTTCCGGGAAGGACCTGAGCTGGGAGCCGTTGCGTCCCGAGCTGGTGGTGGAGGTCGGCTACGACGCCATGGAGGGTGACCGCTTCCGGCACACCGCGCAGTTCCGGCGCTGGCGGCCGGACCGCACGCCCGAGTCCTGCACCTACGCCCAGCTGGAACGCCCGCTGCGCTTCGATGTCGACGAGGTACTCCGCACCGGGCGCGCGACGATAGGGTGAGCCGAGTTCGCCCGCCGACCGTCAGGAGAGCCCCGTGCGTCGTCGCACCACCGCCGGCCTCGCCGCCGCGCTGAGCCTGGTGCTCGCTGTGTCCGGCTGTACGGTCGGCGTCGACAACCCGTGGCCCGACCCGACGCCCGGCGACTCGGCCCACCCCGTGACCTGGGAGAACTGCCGGCGCGCGACCTCGGAGACCCGCAGCCTGCCCACCTCGATGACGGTGGAGTGCGGCACGATCCGGGTGCCCCAGGACTGGGCCTCCCCCGATGACGGCAAGACCTTCGACATCGCGTTGATGCGGATCTACACCGGCGAGCTGTACGACAAGCGCGGATCGATCATCACCAATCCCGGTGGCCCGGGGGGTTCGGGTCTGGACTTCCTGCCGAGCCTGGTCACGGACGTCGAGGGCCTGCTGGACGACTTCGCGCTGGTCAGCTTCGATCCGCGCGGTGTCGGCCAGTCCGACGCGATCGACTGCATCAGCGACAAGGACCTCGACGAGACGTTCGGCGCGGACCCGGACCCGCGGACCCAGTCCGACTTCGACGCCGAGGTCGCCGTCGCCCAACGCATCGCCGACGCCTGCCAGGACAAGTACGGCGACCAGCTCCGGCTCTTCTCGACCGTACAGACGGCTCGGGACCTCGACGCCATCCGTGCCGCGGTCGGGGACGAGAAGCTGACCTACCTCGGCTTCTCCTACGGCACCCTGCTCGGCTCGGTCTACGCCCAACTGTTCCCCACCCACGTGCGCGCCATGGTGCTCGACGGCGCGGTCGACCCGGCACTGTCGCCGACCCAGCTCGCCGAGGGGCAGGCCATGGGCTTCGACCGGGCACTCGCGCACTTCACCGCCTGGTGCCAGCAGTCCCCGAGCCGCTGCCCGATCGCAGCCGACCCGATGGGCGCCATCAACGCGGCGCTGGAGCGTGGCCGCACCGACCCGATCACCGGACCGGACGGCCGCAAGGCCAACGCCGGCTGGATCCTGTGGGGCGTCACGGTGGCCCTGTACAACCAGGCCAGCTGGGACTACCTGGGCCCGGCCATCGACAAGCTCAACAAGGGTGACGCGAGCGAGATCCTGCGCGGCGCCGACGCCTATGCCGAGCGCGACCGGAACGGCCACTACAGCAGCCTGATCAGTGCGAATATCGCCATCAACTGCGCCGACGCCGACTACCCCGAGCCGTCGGAGATCCGCCAGCTGCAGCAGGAGTGGCGCACGAAGTACCCGACGTTCGGTGCCGCGTTGGCGATCGGCATGCTCAACTGCTCGGTGTGGCGGTCCGCGATCGACCCCCTGCCCGCCGGGCCCGCCGAGGGCGCGCCGCCGATCCTGGTCATCGGCACCACCGGCGACCCCGCCACCCCCTACGAGAACACCCAGAAGCTGGCCGACACCATCACGGTCGGGCACGTCATCACCTGGGAGGGTGAAGGGCACACCGCCTACCCGAACACGAGCTGCATCCGGCGCGCCGTCGAGCGCTACCTGATCCGGGAGATCCTGCCCGAAGAGGGCCTGCGCTGCCCCGCCCGCTGACCCCCACCCCTTCGCCGCGACCTGCCGCCACCCCTCCGCCGCGACCTGCCGCCACCCCTCCGCCGCGATCTTGGGGTTTTCCGCGTGATTGGAGATCAACTCACGCGGAAAACCCCAAGATCGGCGCAAAGGGGCTAGAAGGGCCAGGGGGCGTCGTGGCCACGCTCGAGCAGGCCGATCACCTGGAACGCCTGGTCGGTCAGACCGCCGAAGGTGTGCCGGGTGCCCAGGCCGCTGGGCGCGTGCCCGTGCCGGTAGCCACCCAGGTTCCAGGTGTAGACCGGCACGTTCGCCGGCACCGCCGCCGCCACGTCGCGGTCGCCGGTGTCGTGCGCCTGCTCGTCGGTGATGATGACGACCCGGTCGTGGCCGTCGTACCACCGACGCACCGCCTTGCCGGTCTCGGTGCCGCCACCCGCCCGCGGGAAGGCGTCCACCAGCGTCAGCAGCGCCGTCCCGCGCTCCACGGGCACCTGGCCCGAGGAGGTGTCGAACCAGACCAGCGTCGGCTCGGTGCGCAGCGCGAGCGCCGCACCGAACACCTTCGCGGCGTCGGCCCGGGTCAGGTCCGACCGGTTCCCCGCCGTCGGCGAGTACATCGACCCGGACAGGTCGACGAGGATCAGCGTCCGCCCCGGCAGCGACGGCACGTTCGCCAGCGAGTGGTGCAGCGCCCGCTCCAGCGCCGCGGCCCACCGCAGCGACCGCGTCGCCCGGTACGCGGCCAGGAATCGGAACGGGAACTGCCGCGACCGGGCCACCTGCGCCGGGTCGGCCAGGCGCGCGGCCACGGACCGCGCCACCTCGTCGGAGACGCCGGCCTGGTCGAAGCCGCGCAGGTTCCGCAGCAGCGCCATGTAGCCCATGCTCGGGATGAGCGCGGTCCACAGCTGGGCCCGGTCCACCGTGCCGCCGGCCGCGGAGCCCGCCAGCGACAGCGCGTCCTCCCACGTCATGCCGGCCGCGCGCAGCGCCTCGGCATCGAGGAGCACCCGCGGATCCTGGGCGGCCGCGGCCCGCAGTCGGGCGTTGGCCGTCACCATCGCCAGCGACGCCGGAGCCGGCTGCTCCCGGTTGTGCCGGCGGTGCAGCGCCCACGCGAACAGCTCCCCCTGCCCCGGCGTCGCCGGGCTCGGGTGGGTCAGCTCCAGCACGTCACCGAACCGGACGCCCTTGCTCGCCGTGTCGTAACGCAGCAGCGCGAACTCCGAGTAGAGCCGCGCCGCCGCGTCGGCGATGCCGCGCTTGACGGGCTTGGGCAGGGCGCGACCGTACCGGCCCAGCCAGAACGCCAGCGCCTCGCCGGGCTCGTCGGCCCGCTGCAACGCCGAGGCGACCAGCTGCCGCGAGCCGGGTACGCCGGCCTCGACCATCGCCTTCGCGGCCACCAGCGCCGCCACCAGCGACGCGGAGCGCATGTTGGCGCGGCCGCGCAGCCAGCCGACGAACCGGACCGTCCACTGTGGATCGTCGAGGGCCACCCGCCGCACCAGCGCGGCGAACCGCTCGTCGCGGGAGACGGCGTCCTCGTAGCAGGTGTCCTCGCCGGCCATCATCGCGACCGCCAGCAGGAACAGCTCGCTGCGGGGATCGCGCGCGAAGCCCGGCGCACCCTCGTGCGTGGTGACGGCGGCGCGCTGGCTGACAATCGGCGACCGGTGAGCGGTCGTCGCGGACCGGGTGTTGAACTTTGCCATGCTGAACGACCTCCTTACGTCGCCGAGTCGTCATCGCGGAAACGGCAATGATGATCACCGACAGCTGGCGGGATGAGGGGACGCGGTGAGGCGCCCACGCCGCAACGGGTCTGCGCACCGGAAGGCGCGTTCGTGAGTGATGCCCGAGATCAAAGTCGGTGTCGGAACCATCCGTGCTCTGCCGACTGAGCTACCGCCCGATGGTCGGGCGGGCAGGACTCGAACCTGCGACCCCGCGATCCCTAGTCGAAGTAACCGGCACCTGCGCACCGGGCATCGTCGTATTTACGTTTTCTCGCATGTTCGGCGCCTCCCGAGTTCAGGGGGTCGACGTCCGGATGTGGATCGCAGCCCAGCCGTGATGGGCTCCCCATTCAGTTGGAGTGAAGTATCCGTCCGCCTTCGCACCGGGAGGCGCGCGAAGAAACGTAGCATCGGGAATCGCCGCGCGACCAACGATTATCGTGCCGGCACAGGCAATCAGCCGCACGAGCGCAGGCCGGGCCGCTCCTCGGTCACCCCGTTCCAGGAGACCGAACGATCCGACGCCGGCAGGTCGCTCAGCGCCACGACACTCACGTTCGCGTCCAATGTGGAGCCATCACAGTCGAGTCCGGTCACCCGCACCGGGCCGTACCCGAGGTCGGCGGTGGACTCGTAGCGGCAGTGGAAGTGCCCGTGCCAGATGCTGCGCGGCCGTACGGCGTCGACCACGGTGCGCAGGCGACGGCGATGGATGTCCGAGGCGACGAGTTCCTCGGCGGGCCACACGTGCGCCGACTCGGCGAGGCCGGGAATGTCCACTCCGGACGGACAGTCGTGGCTGACCATCACGTCGGCCGGGCCCGCGGCGGCGGCGGACCGAGCCTGGTCGTCGGTCAGCGTCTCCTCGCGCCACCAGGACACCCCGGGCTCCCGCCACGGGCGGTCCACGGAGTGCGCGCCGCCCAGGGCCAGCCAGCGCACGCCACCCCAGGTCCAGCGGAAACCACGGGGCAGGTGCCAGACGCGAGCGCTCAACTGGCGCAGGCCGTTGGCGTGTACGGGATAGCGCAGCAGTGTCGGAAACGCCTCGTGGTTGCCGTCGACGAACAGCAACCGTAGCCCGGTGCGGGCCAACGCCCGGTCCAGTCCTTGAAGAAAGGACGGCCGGTACTCGTAGCCGAAGTCACCCAGCTGAATGATCACGTCCGCGCCGCGTTCGGCGGCGAACTGGACGGCCGCGACCGCCCAGCGGGTGTTGGCGTGCCAGTCCCCGGCAAAGGCGATCCGGGCCGGGGTGGCCAGTGGATCGGGCGGGGACGACTGCATCTCGCCTTTCTACCGCACTCGCGCCAGCGGCGGCCTGTCGAGCCGCCGACACCGCAATCGATGCCCGATCGGCCGTCAGCCGAGGCGATTGCCGTCGGCATCCCAGTTCGCCCGGTTCATCCGGGACGGCTGGACCCGCGGCGGCTCCCCCACCTGCTTCGGATGGTCCGGCGGGTAGGGCAGGTCACCCAGCCCGTCGCGCTCGTCGCGCGCCGACCACTCCAGCAGCGGGGTGAGATCGTGGTGAATGTCGTCGATGGCCGCGTGGGGGTCGCCGATGCGCGCGAACCGCTGCGCCACCGTGTCGAGCGTGAAATCGTTGGGGTCGACCCGTTCCAGCTCGTCCCAGGTGACCGGAGTCGAGACGGTGGCGTTGGGCCGGGCCCGCAGCGAGTAGGCGCAGGCGATCGTCCGGTCCCGGGCCATCTGGTTGTAGTCCAGGAAGACCCGCTCGCCCCGCTCCTCCTTCCACCAGCTCGTGGTGGCCTTGTCCGGCGCGCGACGCTCCACCTCCCGGCCGAAGGCGATCGCGGCCCGCCGCACCTGGGTGAAGCTCCACTGTGGAGCGATCCGGACGTAGACATGGATGCCGCGGCCACCCGAGGTCTTCGGGAAGCCGACCCAGCCCAGGTCGTCGAGCACGCCCTTCACCACGCCGGCCACCTCGACCGCGTCGGCGAAGTCGGTGCCCGGCTGGGGATCCAGGTCGATGCGCAGCTCGTCGGGGGAATCGGTGTCAGCCCGCCGCACCGGCCAGGGGTGGAAGACGATCGTGCCCAGCTGCGCGGCCCACGCCACGTGGGCCAGGTCCACCGGGCACAGTTCGTCGGCGGTGCGCATGCTGGGGAAGCGGATGGTGGCCGTCTCGACCCACTCCGGCACGCCCTTGCTCGGGATGCGCTTCTGGTAGAAGGCGTCGCCGGTGTGGTCGGCCCGGGTGGAGAGCTTGGCACCGGGCACGACCCCGCCGGGCCAGCGCTCCAGCGTCGTGGGGCGCTCGCGCAGGGCGCGCAGGATGCCGTCCCCCACGCTCAGGTAGTAACGCACGACATCGAGCTTGGTGAACCCCCGCTCCGGGAAGTAGAGCTTGTCGGGGTTGCTGATCCGTACCGTGCGTCCCGCGACTTCCAGCTCGGTCGCCGTCGCCTTGGCCATGCGGGAACCCTACCGTCCGGGCCGGGCGGGGCCGCGTCGAGCGGCCACGGCGTTACGGGGCCATCGGCGGCCGGGCTGGGTAACGTGGTCGGCATGACGAAGGAACTCTCCGACGCCGAGCTGCCCAAGACCGAGGAAGAGTGGCAGGTCCGCCTCTCCCCCGAGGAGTTTCGGGTGCTGCGCCTGGCCGGCACGGAGCGGCCGTGGACCGGCGAGTACACCGACACCAAGACCCCGGGCGTCTACCGGTGCCGGGCCTGCGGGGCACGGCTGTTCGAGAGCTCGGCCAAGTTCGACAGCCACTGCGGCTGGCCCTCGTTCGACGACGCCATCCCCGGCGCGATCCGCTACCTGGAGGACCGCTCGCACGGTATGGTGCGCACCGAGGTCCGCTGCGCCCGCTGCGACTCCCACCTCGGGCACCTCTTCGAGGGCGAGCGGATGACGCCGAAGAACGCCCGGTACTGCATCAACAGCATCAGCATGACCCTCGACCCGGCCTGACCCGGCCGCTGGTCGCGCCTACCACAAGCCCGTACGGTCGCGCCTACAGCCCGGTGCGACCGTCGATGCACTCCCGGAGCAGGTCGGCGTGGCCGCAGTGACGGGCGTACTCCTCGACCATGTGGACGAGGATGTCCCGGATCGTGGTCTCCTCGTCGCCGCGGGCGGTGACGACGATCGCGTCGAGATCGACGAGGTTGTCCAGCCATGCGTCGGCGTCGGCGATCTGCGCCCGCCAGACCCGGAACGCCTCCTCGACCACGGCCGGGTCGGCGACCGCGCCGTTGAAGTCGAGATCCTTGTCCTGCGGCGACCAGAAGAGCCGGTCCAGGTCGAGCCGGCCCCGCAAAGAGCGCTGGAACCAGTTGTGCTCGACCCGGGCCATGTGCCGGACGAGTCCGAGCAGGCTCAGGTTCGACGGCGGCACCGAGCGCGTGGCCAACTGCTCGGGGGTCAGTCCCTCACACTTCATGCCGAGCGTGAGCCGGAAGTAGGTCAGGTACTGCCGCAGGGTCGCGAGCTCGCCCGCAGCGGTCCCGGCCGGGCGGGGATCGTCCTGCGGGCGAGCCCAGAAGCCGTCGTACCCGACCGCGCGCTGCTGATCAGCCATGCCGACCAGCTTGCCATCACACCGTCTCCGCCGCCGGACAGCGCCGCTTCTACTGGGGCGGCGGCACCGGCTTGCCCGTGTCGTCCCACACGTTGCCGGTATTGGTCTGGATCACCGACGGCTGGTACTGCTTGATGACGCAGTTGGTGAAGTAGCGATGGCGACCGAACCGGTTGTTGGTGACGGCGATGATCACGAGCAGCTTGTCGTGCGGGGCGAAGTTGAGCGTGCACGCGCCACCGTCGAGCCAGTTGCCGTCCACGATGGCGTTCTGGGTGGAGTTCTGGAACGCGGCGTTGGCCCGCGAGTCACTGGACATGTCGATGGTGTTGTGGCGCAGGGTCACCTCCGTGGTGCCGTCGAAGCCCTGCACGCCGTCGTTGTGGGTCTCGCCTCCGCCCTGGTTGGGGTCGCTGGCGAACCATGTCATGTCGTGGATCCAGGAGTCCTGGATGAGGACGTGGCCGGGCTCGAGGATCTTCACGCCGTCGACGCCGCCGTGAATGTTCGCGCGGTAGATCTTCGCGTTGGCGGCCCAGATGTCGTCGATCGTCGCCGACGGGTGGGACGGCACGAACTCGGAATCCTCCACCACCGTGTTCTGGCCGCCCGTGGTGTCGAGCAGGCCCTTGTTCTCGTTCGTGGCGCGGCCGCGGAAGACGCAGTTGCGGAAGGTCCACCCGGTGCCGGTCACCCGCACGAACCCGCGGAAGTCCTGGTTCTCCACCACATGCCCGGGCCCGGAGAAGGTCTTGTCGCCGGTCACCACGGTGAGGCTGACGCCCTGCTTGACGCCGGTGTTGCCCGGACCGGGCTTGCCGCCGGTCGTCGTCTGTCCGCCGGAGCCCGAGCCCGAGGTGCTCGACGTGGACGGCTTCGAGGGGCCCACGGTCGTGGGAGCCGCGGGCGCGGCGGTGGTGGCGGCCACGCCGGAGTCGGCCGTGGTCGCGGAGGCCGCGGGCGACACGGAGTCGGAGGGCGAGGCCTGTACCTGCGCGTCCGAGCAGGCCGCCGCGCCCAGCACGACCAGCAGTCCACTGAGGACGATCAGCGATCGGTGGCGCGTCACCGTGGTTCCTTCCTGCCCCGTGAATGAGCCGAGTGCCGACACTAGGCCTCCCCTGACTGTGGCGCACAACCGAGTAGCCAGAAAGCTACCCGTCTGTCCGGTTTCGGGCAGAGAACCGGCCCCGCCGGGAACGGGCCACGGCACGCGGTGCCAGAATGCCGGGGTGCGGCTCCACGACCGGTCGTTCGTCGAGCTCGACGCGGCCACGCTCTACGCGCTCCTGCGGCTGCGGACGGACGTCTTCGTCGTCGAGCAGGCGTGCCCGTACCCGGAGCTGGACGGCCGGGACCTGGAGCCGACGACTCGACACCTCTGGCTCACCCCCTCGACCGACCCGACCGACCCCCGGTCCTACCTGCGGTTGCTGACCGACGCCGACGGGGTGGCCCGGATCGGCCGCGTGTGCACGGCGGCGACGGATCGGGGAGCCGGCCTCTCCAGACGGTTGATGCTCGAAGCGCTGAACCGCGTGGGTGACCGGCCGTGCGTCCTGGACGCCCAGTCCTACCTGGTCGGGTTCTATGCGTCGTTCGGCTTCACGCCGGCCGGTCCGGAGTTCGTCGAGGACGGCATCCCGCACACGCCCATGCGCCGATAGCGCAGCCGGTACGCCGGCAAACACCGTCTACGTCCGGATTCCGGCCCATTCTTCGATGGTCACGACCATAGAAGGGGGTAAAGACGCGGCTGCCGGATCACGGCACAATATCGGGCATGCTCGCGCGCCCCACGCTGCCCCGCCGACCGTTGTCTGTCGGACTGTTGGTGCTCGCCGTCCTCTGCCTCGCGCTGGTGGCCGTCGCCATGACCAACCCCTGGCGGCTGACCGCGCTCTACCCGGTGGCCACCACGAGCGGGGCGGTGACGACGCTGACCCTCGGCGGCGCGTTGATCGCCGGCACCGCCCTGCTCCGGCTCGCCAACACCGCTCGGCGGGCGATCTTCGGGCTGGTCGGCGCGCTCGTCGCGGTGCCGGCGCTCTGCGTGGGGCTGCCGGTCATCACGCTGCACGACGCGTTCCGGGACGCCCAGGTGGCCGGCGAGCGCGTGCTGGCCACCTCGCCGGGGCTGGGCTACTCGGTGGTGGCGATCACCCGCGACGGCGGTGCCACCTCGCTGCTGGTGCGCAGCCGCCGGTCGCTGCTGTCGCGGGAGGCGACGGTGCCGCTGGCGCAGTGCTCGTTCGATCCGTTCGTCGGCCGGCCGCCCGCCGTGCCGGCGTTGGCGCCGGGCTCGGTGCGGTTCACCGCCGAGGACCGGGTGGCCGTTCCGCTCGGCCCCGACGGCGACACCGTGACCGTGACGTTCAACCCGGAGACTCTCGTGCCACAGACAACCATCGACATGTGCGGCGAGGGCGTCGGCGACTGAGCCCCGGATCAGCGCAGTGCCCCGATCAGAACAGGGCCCCGATCAGAACAGCGCCCCGATCAGGGCAGCGTCGCCACGATCTCCGCGATGGGCCGGCGGCGCCCGGTGAAGAACGGGATCTCCTCACGGACGTGCCGGCGGGCCCGCGCGGCCCGCAGCTCCCGCATCAGGTCGACGATGCGGTGCAGCTCGTCCGCCTCGAAGGCGAGGATCCACTCGTAGTCGCCGAGCGCGAACGACGCCACCGTGTTCGCCCGCACGTCGGGGTAGTCGCGCGCCATCTGCCCGTGCTCGACGAGCAGTTCGCGCCGCTCCGCCTCGGGCAGCAGGTACCACTCGTACGAGCGCACGAAGGGATAGACGCACAGATAAGCCTTCGGGTCCTCCCCGGCCAGGAACGCCGGCACGTGGCTCTTGTTGAACTCGGCCGGCCGGTGCAGCGCCGCGTTGGACCAGACCGGCTCCAGGTGACGGCCGAGCCCGGTGCGGCGCAGCCGGCCATACGCCTCCTGCAGCGCGTCGGCGCTCGGCGCGTGCCACCAGACCATCAGATCGGCGTTCGCGCGCAGGCCCGACACGTCGTAGGTGCCGCGCACGACCACGTCCTTCGCGGCGAGCTGCTCGACCAACTCGTCCACCTCGCGAGCGATCTCGTCGCGCGGCCCGTCGCCCAGCGGCGTGGTCAGCCGGAAGACCGACCACATCGTGTACCGGATGGTCGCGTTGATCTCGCGGGTGCGCTCCGGGCTGGGCTTGCGGGTGCCCGACGTGGGGCGGGTGGACTCACTCATGGCGCCATCTTCGCACCTGTACGGCCACGGCTGCCCGGGTCGAAGGTCCCACCGGCCGTGGTGTCAGCCACCCAGCGCCGACCACACCCGCGTGGCTGCGGCCTCGCCCGAGCGCACGCACGCGGCGATGCCGACCCCGTCGGCGACCGCGCCGGCCAGGGCGAGCGTCGGCGGCAGGCTCGACCGTACGGACGCGGTCCGGGCGACGTGCCCCACGCCGTACTGCGGCAGCGCGCCGCCCCACCGGTTGACCCGACTCGCGACCGGCTCGGGCAACCGGGTGCCGAGCAGCTGGGACAGCTCGGCACGGACCAGGTCGACCAGGTCGTCGTCGGTGCGCTGCAGCACCCGGGTGTCGCCGAACCTGCCCAGCGACGCCCGGACGACGACCGGCCCGCCCCGCGGCTGCGCCAGGTGCGGCCACTTGGTGGTGAAGAAGGTCGCCGCCTTGACGGCATAGCCCTCGGCCGCGGGCACGAGGAACCCGGAGAGATCCGGCAGCGTGGTCTCGGCGGGCAGGGCCAGCGTGACGAGCACGATGCTCGCGTACTCCAGCTCGGCCAGCGCCGTCGCGGCCGGCTCGGCGACGGGGGCCAGCAGGCGGGCGGCCGGCGCGGCCGGCACCGCCAGCACGACCGCGTCAGCCTCCACAGTGGACTCGTCGGTGGTCGCGCCGACGGTCAGCTGCCAACGATCGGCGGCCGGCCGCAGGGCCCGCGCGGTCCGGCCGAGCCGCACGTCCGCGCCGCACGCCCGGGCCACCGCGGAGACCAGCACGGAGAGTCCACCGTGGAGGCTCGCGAAGATCGGGCTGCCGTCTGGTCTCGGCGCGGCGGCCATGGCGGCCCGTACCGCCCCGGCGAGGGTGTGCTCGGTGGCCGCCGTGCGGTGCAGGCCCGGCACGGTGGCCTGCAGGGAGAGTCGGTCCGCGCGACCGGCGTAGACCCCGCCCAGCAGCGGATCCACCAACCGGTCCACGACCGGGTCGCCGAGGCGTGCGCGCACCAGCTCCCCGACGGCGACGTCCTCGCCGGGCGCCAGCAGCGGGCGCCCCTCGTCCACGTCGCGGCCCGCCACCACCGGGGCGAGGCGCGCCACGCGCTGCGGGTCGGCCGGGATGCCCATCAGCGTGCCGACCGGAACGGGGCACAACTCGCGCTGCACCGCGAGCGCCGCGGGCACCGCCGCCGGATGGACCAGCGCGTCGCCGAGCCCGAGCCGCCGGGCCAGCGCCAGCGCCGCCGACTCCTGGCCGCCCTCACGCAGGAGGAAGGTCTCCGCGCCGGTCTCGATCGGCCGCCCGACGAAGGGCTCCGTGTGGATCTTGCCGCCGAGCCGGGCACCTCGCTCCAGCAGGATCACCCGCGCGCCCGGGTCGAGTTCGTGCAGCTTGTGGGCGGCGGCCAGGCCGGCGATCCCGCCGCCCACCACCGCGTACCGTCGTGCCACGCCACCCATTCCACTCCCTGCCCCGATCGCGGGGGCCTCGGGGTCCCGCCCTCCGACCGCGCGGGCTAGGGGCGGGCGGAGACCTCGTGCACCAGGGCCACGACGCGGGTCAGCACGTCGGGGTCGGTCTCCGGCAGCACCCCGTGACCGAGGTTGAAGACGTGGCCGGGGGTGGCCGCGCCTTCGCGCAGCACCCGGCGCACCTCCGATTCGATGACCGGCCACGGGGCCAGCAGTGTGGCCGGGTCGAGATTGCCCTGCACGGCGTGCGCCGGCCCGATCCGCTTGGACGCCACGTCCAGCGGCGTGCGCCAGTCGACGCCCATCACGGTCGCCCCGGTGGCCGCCATCGCGGGCAGCAGCTCCGACGTGCCGACCCCGAAGTGGATGCGGGGCACGTCGGGGAACTCCGACGCCAGACCGGACAGCACCACGGTGGAGTGCGGCGCCACGTACCGGCGATAGTCCACTTCGGAGAGTGCGCCGGCCCAGGAGTCGAAGAGCTGCACCGCGCGGACCCCCGCCGCGCACTGGACCCGCAGGAACTCCAGCGTGATCGCGGCCAGCCGCCCGCACAGGGCGTGCCACACGTCGGGCGCGCCATACATCAGCGCCTTGGTCTTCGCGTGCTCCCGCGAGGGCCCGCCCTCCACCAGGTAGGAGGCGAGGGTGAACGGGCCACCGGCGAAGCCGATCAGCGGCACCGGCCCGAGTTCGGCGACCAGCAGCCGCACCGCCTCGTCGATGAACGGCACGTCCTCGGCGTGCAGCGAGCGGATCGCGGCCACGTCCGCCGCGGACCGCACCGGCGACTCCACCACGGGACCGACGCCCGGCTTGATCTCCAGGTCGAGACCGGTCGCGGCGAGCGGCACCATGATGTCGGAGAAGAGGATCGCCGCGTCGACCCCGTGCCGGCGCACGGGCTGCAGCGTCAGCTCGGTGACCAGCGCCGGGTCACGGCAGGCCTCCAGCATCCGGCTCGTGGCGCGGGCGGCGCGGTACTCGGGCAGCGACCGGCCCGCCTGCCGCATGAACCACACCGGAGTGAAGGGAACAGGCTGGCGCCGGCACGCCAGCAGCAGGGCGGGCGCCGGCAACACATCGGCGTCTGTCAACGTGGTCGTCATCGCCCAGCGGTTCGCGGACGTGCGCAGCGATTCATCCCGTACATCCTTCCACGTCCCGTCCGCGCCTCCGATCAGACCGGACAAGATCAAATCGTACGGACCGCGCGTTACACGCAGGGTCCAGGCAGTGAAACTCAGCGTGTCGGAAACAAGATCTCGGTTGGTCGGCGTGCCGTGCCGGCCGCCACGGCCCACCGCGCCATAGGCTCGACGCGTGTCACCCTCGACCGCCGTGCCCGCCATCTTCGCCCAGGCCATTCGTGGCCTGCGCGCGGTCCGGCCTCGCCCGGAGATCACGCTCGAGGAGGTGAGCCCGCCGCGCAAGCTCGCGCCCTACTCGTTCGCGCTCTTCGCCACCGTAGCGCGCGACGGCGCCGAGGTCGCCAGCGGCCGGCTCATCCTGCTCCACGACCCCGCCGGGCACGAGGCCTGGGAGGGGACACTGCGCCTGGTCACCTACGTGACGGCGGAGATCGACGCCGAGATGGCGACCGATCCACTGCTGCCCGAGGTGGGCTGGAGCTGGCTGACCGACGCGCTCGACAACCACCACGCGCTCTACAAGGCACCCGCCGGTACGGTCACCCAGACGCTGTCCACCCGGTTCGGAGATCTGTCCGGCACGGCGGCCACCGCCGACGTCGAGATCCGCGCCTCCTGGACCCCCGTCGACCGTGGCATGGAACCGCACCTGCAGGCCTGGTGCACGCTGCTGGCGTCCGCGGCCGGGCTGCCGCCGCCGGGCGTGGTGGCGCTGCCCACCCGGCTGGGCCGGGTCTGAGCCACGCCCCACGAGCGGGCGTGGCTCACCCGCCGCGCTACAGGTACTTGTCCGCGTCCGCGCAGAGCTGGACCGCCTTCTTCCGCAGCGTCTCGGTGGCCGGCGTGTCCTGGTTGTTGGTGCCCTCCAGCGCATCCCACCAGGCGTAGATCGCGTTCAGACAGTCGGCGATCGCGTCCCGCTCGGTGGTCATGTCCTTGACCTCGTCGTCGGAGTCCTGCAACTCCCGCTGGGTCTTCGCCAGATCCGCGCGGAGCCGGTCCCGGTCGCTGTTCGCCGCCGCGAGTTGCTCGGCACGCTGCGCCGACTCCTGGCTCTTGGTCACGAAGAGACTGCCGAAGACGCCCGTGGCGAGCACGAACAGGCCGAGCAGCGCGGAGAGCACGACGACCACGGTCCGCTTGGGGGCCGCCGGCGCCGGTGCGGGCACGAAGCCGTACGGCTGCGAATAACCGGGCGAGAGCTGGGCCGTCAACGCGGGGTCGTAGGTCGGCGGCGCGGGCTGGGTGGGCGGGTAGCCACCGGGCGGCATCGGCGTCGGCAGGTCACCCGCCGGGGACAGCTCCGGCCACGGCTCAGCCGCCGGGGACAGCCCCGGCACCAGGTCACCCGCCGGGGACAGCCCCGGCACCAGGTCACCCGCCGGAGACGGCCCCGGCGACAGCTCACCAGACGGGGACAGCTCAGCGGCCGGGGACAGCCCGGCAGCCGGGTACGGGTACGGAGAGAACGCCGCCGTGAACTCCGCGGATGACGTCTCCGACGACACCTCCGCGGGCGGCACAGCGGCTGGGCTCGGAGCCTGGGAAGGCACGTAGATCGGCGGCTGGTCGGCCGGGTTGGTGAATCCCTCGGGCCCCGACGGATAGGTCATGGCTCTCCTCAGTTCGGCGGGCGGAGCGGGCGGAGTCAGGCGCGTCGCGCCCAACGATAGGTGCGCGCGTATGGGTCCCGCGATCCCGTGACGCGGCCCGCCAGGACAGGATAAATGTTACGTACCGGTCAGACGATCAGTGCCGGGCATGGAACGGACCCATCGCTA